>Ga0082335_1000498_pt1 | contig 99744 bp, 81 predicted proteins | sample Subgrocontami58m_FD_72375 | JGI IMG/M metagenome (GOLD analysis project Ga0082335, IMG submission 72375) | Subsurface groundwater microbial communities from S. Glens Falls, New York, USA - GMW37 contaminated, 5.8 m (SPADES assembly) (version 2) ... | reverse complement strand
GCGGGGGGGGGGGGCCGGGGGGGGGGGGGGGGGGGGGGGGGGGGGGGGGGGGGGGGGGGGGGGGGGGGGGGGGGGGGGGGGGGGGGGGGGGGGGGGGACGCGGGGTTCCACTGCCAGCGGCTGATTTCACGACGGTTCAGCGCCTCGATGCGCCGGCGCCGCCGAACGTCTCGGCGACCGACGCGTTCTTCGAGTTTCTCTTCAGCCGCGCGCCGACGACGTACGACGAGCTGAAGCGAAAGGCGGCGGCGCAGGAGGAGCTGCCGTCATTCCGCCTGGCGGGCGTGAAGGTCACCTTCAACGTGGACGCCGAGTATCAGGTCGTCCGGACCCAGCTGACCGAGAACGTCGTCGGGATCGTCGAGGGCAGCGATCCCCGGTTGAAGAACACCTACGTCGCGTTCGGCGCGCACTACGACCACGTGGGTTACGCCGAAGGCGAAGTCACGCGCACGGAGAACACCGCGCGCCGCGCGGGCGCGGTCGGCCGTGTGACGCCGGGCAAGGAAGACGATCGGATCTGGAACGGCGCCGACGATGACGGGTCGGGCACGGTGGCGATCATGGCGCTGGCGCGGGCGTTCGCGGAAGGGCCGCGGCCGAAGCGCTCGCTGATCTTCGTCTGGCACGCGGGTGAAGAGCGCGGCTTGTGGGGGTCGCGGTATTTCGCCGACTACCCGACGGTGCCGATGAGCCAGATCGTCGCGCAGCTCAACATCGACATGATCGGCCGGAACCGCGACGACAAGGCGCGCGAGGCGAACACGGTCTACCTGGTGGGCTCGGATCGCATCAGCACCGAGCTGCACGACCTCAACCGCACGGCGAACGCCGCGCTGCCCAGGCCGCTGACGCTCGACTACGAGTTCAACGATCCGGCCGACCTCGAGCAGCTCTATTCCCGCAGCGATCACTACAGCTACGCCGCCAAAGGCGTTCCGATCATCTTCTTCACCACCGGGCTGCACCCGGACTACCACGCGAACACCGACGAGGTGTCGAAGATCGAGTTCGGCAAGATGACGCGCATCACGCAGATGGTGTACGAGACCGGCCTGCGCGTGGCGAACCTCGATCACGCGCCGGCGCGCGACCGCAAGGGCGCGCGCGCGGGACGGCCCACGCAGTAGCGCCGCCGATGGCCCTACGTCTGGTTCCGCCGATTCATCGTGCGACGCACCGGATCGGGCTGTATCTCGCCGGCCTGGAGCAGGCCGTCGCGCGTCGCGTGACCTCCGCCGACCTCAAGGGATTCACGAAAGTCGTGTCGGCGGTCGAGGTCGAAGCGCACAAGCGCACGCGCGCACGGAAGTAGCGCGGATCGTCGTGTCACGAAGAGTAGTGCCGGCCTTCAGTCACGAAGAGTAGTGCCGGCCTTCAGTCACGAAAAGTAGTGCAGGCCTTCAGTCACGAAAAGTAGTGCAGGCCTTCAGGCCTGCCGTGAGAGCCCGCGGAGTGCCAGGACGCCGAACACCGGACCGGGCACGAGGCAGATGAACACCCACTGCCAGCCGATCGACTGCGCGGCGACTGGCAGCAGCCGGATCGACGCCATCGTCAGCAGGAAGCCGGTGCAGGTCTGCACCGTGAGCGCGGTGCCGACGTGGTCCCGCGGGCTGTACTGCGCCACGAGCGCCGAGAGCTGCGCGGAATCGGCGACGGCCGCCACGCCCCACACGGCGGCGAACACGAAGAGTGCGAGCGGCGGCGCGCGAAAGACGAAGCCGGCGGCCGCGCAGCAGGCGCCGCTGACGATCATCGCCCAGATCGCCACCCGCGCCTTGCCGATCCGATCGGCGAACCATCCGGCCGCCGCCGACCCGATGGCGCCGCTGCCGATTGTGCCGAACGCCACGGCCGATCCCATCGTGGAGCTCGGCGTCGCGCTGCTGGTGACGCCGAAGCTGGCTGACGCAAACGCGGCGATCCAGGTCCACACGGCGTAGAGCTCCCACATGTGACCGAGATAGCCGAGCGTCGCCAGGCGCGTGCGGCGATCGGCGAACACCCGCACGACTGCGGCCGGATCGAAGCGCGCGCTGTTCGCGACGTACGGCCCGTCGCCGACCCGCGTCATGACGATGCCGCCGCCGACCATCGCCAGGGCGGAGGCGACCAGCATCAGCACGCGCCAGGGGATGGTCGCCGACGAGGCCGCGAGCGCATGGGGGAATGCCGAGCCGACCGTGAGCGCGCCGATCAGAATACCCAGCGCCGCGCCCCGGCGTTGCTCGAACCATCCGGCCGCGACTTTCATGCCGGGCGGATACACCCAGGCGAGCGCAGCACCGGTCGCCACGCGCAGCGCGGTGAGCATCACCGGACCGTCCGCCAGCACGAGCGCCGCGTTGGCCAGCGCCGCGACGATGCAGCCGAGGTTGAACAGCCGCCGCGGGTTCACCACGTCCGGCAGATTCAGCAGCGCCGACACCAGCGTGCCGGCGACGAATCCCCCCTGCACCGCCATCGTCAGCCACGCGGCGTCGCCGGCGGAGAGATGGAGCTCGGCGACGATCGGCGCGGTCGCCGCCGTCGCCGAGAACCACAGCGTCATGCCGAGGAACATCGCGAGCGACAGCCATGCGAGCTGCGCGTACGGGGACGTCACGCTCGGCGCCGGTCCGGAAGAGCGTCTGGCGGATTCGATCATCTATCGCCCTGGAGGGTACCAGATCGAGTCGCTGCACTCAGGTCTTGTGACGCCATTGACACGGTGACGACGACGATGGCATCGTCGTCGAGGGAGGTCAGGCCCTTGGAGAAAGTGGATTTATGCAGGCGAATCGGATGTCGCAGGCTCTCCGAGACCGTCTCGGCGACGAGGCCACGCTCGGCCTTTTGGAACTGCTGGAGCTGGAACGAGCGGCATGGAGCGATCGCGTGCTGAGCATCGCGGCCGACCGATTCGAGCGTCGCCTGTCGGAAGAAGTTTCCACGCTTCGGGTGGAGCTGCACCAGGGGCTTGGTGCCATCCGTCAGGAGCTTGCGACCGTCCGCGTCGAGACTCTGAGGTGGTCGTTCCTCTTCTGGGTCGGGCAGGTGGCGGCGATGGCCGGTCTGCTCGCCTTCATGTTCCACGTCACCGGCCGCTGACGCGGCGACTCCCGAGGCCCGACTCCCGACTCCCGAGGCCCGACTCCCGACTCCCGACTTGACCACCGCCTGCGTCGCCGTTGTCGAGCGTCGCGGTCGGCTGAGGTGGCGGGTCGGCCTGCGGCGCGGTTGGACCGGCTGTGGCGAGGCCGCCAACAAACGTGAACAGAAGTCTGGTGATCTGCGCCATAATCTCCCCGAGAACGCGAGGAGCATTGCATGCCTGACCAGAAGTTGATCGGCCGGGATTACACGACGCCCGATTTGGTGGCCAAGGTGACCGGGCGGGCCAAGTACGCGGAAGACTATCGCGCCGACGGCATGCTGTTCGCGAAGCTTCTGCTGAGCCCGATGCCGCACGCGCGCGTCAGGCGTATCGACACGCGCGCCGCCCTCGCGATGCCGGGCGTGAAGGCAATCCTCACCGCGGACGACCTGCCCGATCTCCGCGGCGCCGAGCGCGCGCTCACGAACGAACCGCTCTATCAGGGCGAACCCATCCTGGCGGTCGCGGCGATCGACGAGCTCACCGCCACCGAGGCGATCGAACGCATCGTGCTCGATCTCGAGGCGCTGCCGTTTGTCGTCGATCCCGTTGAGAGCCTGCGGCCGAAGGGCGCCAACGCGCGGCTCGAAGGCAACGTGTGGGTGACGCCGCGGCCGGCACCAGGCGCCGCGCCGCAGCAGGCGCGCCCGCAGATCCAGACGCTGAAGTGGACCGAGCAGGACTTCGCCGCCGCGCCCGAGGGCGGGCTGCCGATGGGCGCGGCTCCCGACGAGTGGTCGTACGGCGATCTCGAGGCCGGCTTCAAGAACGCCGCGGTCATCGTGGACGAGACCTTCGTCGTGCAGTCCACCAGCCATCAGCCGATGGAAACGCGCAGCGCGATGGCGTACTGGCAGAACGGCAAGCTGTACCTCCACGGCTCCACGCAGAGCGTCGCACGGACACTCGATCCGCTGGCGAGCTGGCTCGGCATCGACGCGTCGAACATTGTCCTCATCAGCGAGTACACCGGGGGCGGATTTGGCAGCAAGAGCACCGGCGCCGTGTCGATGGTCGTGCCCGCGCTGCTGTCGAAGAAGATCGGCGCGCCGGTGATGATGCGCATCAGCCGGGAGGAAGAGCAGGGCATCGGTCGCGCGCGCACCGGGATGGTGGGCCGCGCGAAGGCCGGCTTCAGCAAAGAGGGCCGCCTCACCGCGCTCGACCTCTTCATCGTCGAGGACAACGGATCGTACGGGCCGGTGGGCGACTATCGGTCAGCCGGCAACGCGGCGTCGCTCATCTGGCAGCCGCTCGCGATGCGCTGGCGCGGGGTCGCGGTGCTCACCAACACGCCACCGCGCTCGCCACAGCGCTCACCCGGACCGATGCAGGGCAACGCGATCATGGAGCCGGTGGTCACCAAGGCGGCGATCAGGCTTGGCCTCGATCAGGTCGCGATCCGGCGGATCAACTCGCCTGAAGGCAAGGCGCTGTACGGCCCGCCCCGGCCGAGTGGCCAGCGGCCGCACATCACCAGCGCGTTCGTGAAGCAGGCGCTCGACCGCGGGGCCGAGCTCTTCAAGTGGGACGAGCGCAAAGCGCGCGCGGGCAAGCGGCAGGGCTCGAAAATCCGTGGCGTTGGCGTCGCCGTCGGGCCGCACGGGTCGGGCTCGATCGGCTACGACGGCCTGATGACGATTCAGCTGGACGGCAGGCTGTACGTGCAGTCGGGGGTTGGCAATCTCGGCACGCATTCGTGCATCGATCTGGCGCGCGTGGCCGCCGAAACACTCGCGATGCCGTGGGACAAAGTCGTGGTCAACTGGGGCAGCACCGCGAAAAACATCCCGTGGTCGTCGATGTCGGTCGGCAGCCAGACGACGCACGCGATGACGCGCGCGAACCTGGCGGGCGCGGTGGATGCACGGCTGAAGCTGCAGGAGATCGCGGCGAAGGACCTCGGCGGCGCGCCGGCCGACTACGCGCTGGGCAACGAGCGGGTGTATCGCCGGGACAATCCGTCGCGCGGCCTGACCTACGCCCAGGCTGCCGCGCGCGCGATCGAGCTCGGCGGCAAGTACGACGGCCATGAGCTGCCGGACGACATTCATCCGATGACGAAGAAGTCGGCGGCGGCGCTCGCGGGCATCGGACTCATGGGCGTCGCGAAGGACACCTACCCGCATGACGGCGACACGTATTCATTCGTCGTCGGCTTCGCCGAGGTCGAGGTGGACGTCGAGACCGGGAAGACGCACGTGGTCGACTACCTGGCGGTCGCCGACGTGGGCACCGTGGTCAACCCGCGCAGCCTGCACGGACAGATCATCGGCGGCACCAACCTCGGCATCGGGCACGCGCTGCATCAGAAGTGGGTGTACGACCAGCATTACGGCGTGGCGCTCGCGAAGCGGTTCCATCACACCAAGCCGCTGACGATTCTCGACATCCCGGCCGAGATGCCGACCGAAGCGCTCAATCTGGCCGATCCGGAAACACCGGTCGGCGCGCGCGGCGTGGGAGAACCGCCGGTCGGTTCGGGTTACGGGTCGGTGATGAACGCGATTGCGAGTGCCGTCGGGGAAGAGATCTTCAGGCGCGCGCCGGTCACCTCCGACATCATCCTCGCATCGCTCGAGCACGGGAAGCGGATGCACGATCCGCTCGCGTCTCATCTCTGACGCTCGGAGCGTTCACGACGGCTTCGTCGGCGCGCGTTTGAAGGCGCGGCTGCTGATGTGCAGGAACCCGATTTGTCCATCCGGTCCTGGCACGAGCGCGAGCTCCTTGGGCCGCGCGCCGGGCGCGGCCACGATCGCGAACCGCAGGTCGCCGATCTTGATCGCTTCGCTCTCCGTCGTGCCGCGCCGGAAGTACAGCTTGCCGTTCCGGACCGACAGCTCGATGCGCGCCGGCGGATTCACGTAGGCGCCGGCGTATTTCGCCATCTCGGACGGGTCCATCGCGATGCGCGTGGTGGGATGCGGCGCCGGTGCCTGAAGGGGCGCCAGCTCCTCGAGCGCGCGCTCCGAGGTCTTCTCGAGCTGGCCCCCGGTCCTGTTGACGAGGATGATCACCGCCGCCTTCTGCTCGGGCAGCATCCGCACTGAGGCGCCGAAGCCATCGATCGCGCCGCCGTGTTCGACCACCCGCACCCCGCGATGCATCGACGTCGTCAACCCGTAGCCGTAGCGCGCGTGCTCGAGGCTGCTCGGCACGTCGGCGTAACCGGTCGACAGCGTGACGATGGCCGACGGCTTGAGGACGGCACGGCCGTCGATGATGCCGTCGTTCATGAACGCAATCGTGAAGCGCGCGAGATCCGCCGTGCTCGAGAACAGGAAACCGGCCGGCCAGAAGCTCGTGTTGTCCGCGACCGGGCGCACGACGGCGGGCGGCGGCGGCCCGTCGCCGGCGTGCCCCTGCGCGAACGGAAACGTCATCGCGACGGTCGGCCGGAACGTCGTGTGCGTCATGCCGAGCGGTTTGAGGAGCCGCTCGTCGATGACGTCCGCGTACGGCTTCTTCGCCATCTGCTCGAGGACGTATCCGGCGAGCGTCATGCCGGGGTTCGAGTACGACATGATGCGGCCAGGCTCCGTGAAAACGTAGTCCTCGCCCCAGGCGCGCACGCTGGTCGCCAGGGCCGCTTCGTCATGCGCGCCGTACCCCGGCGCCTCGTCGCGGAGCCCCGCGGTGTGGCTCATGAGCTGGTGCGCCGTGAGATGCGCGAGCTTGCCGTTCAGGCCGCTAGCGTACTTGCCGATCGGATCGCCCACCTTGAACCTGCCCTCTTCGGCCAGCGACACGAGAGCGGCGGTCGTGAACATCTTGGTGACCGACCCGACGCGAAACAACATGTCAGGTGACATGGCCTGCCCGGTTTCGACGTTCGCGACGCCGACACCCTTCTGATACACGATCCGGTCGCCTTTGACGAGGGCGATGGCGGCGCCTGGAGCGTTGATGTCCTTCAGCTCCGCGCGTGCCAGTGCCTCGAGATCCGCGAACTCGCCAGACGGCGCCGCCTGACGTGCCGCGGCCCCGACGGTCAGTGTGGCGCCCGCGAGAAGCACGGCGCCCACAGCCATTCGCGGTGTCATAGACCGCTGATTGTATAGAATGTTGGGACTCTCGTGACGCGACCGCTCCTCATCATTTTCCTTACGATTTTCGTCAATCTCGTCGGGTTCGGGATCATCATCCCGCTCTTGCCGTTCTACGCGGAGACCTTCGGCGCGTCGCCGCTGGTCATCGGCCTGCTGTTCGCGGTGTTTTCGCTCTGCCAGCTCGGCGCGGCACCGGCGCTCGGCGACCTGTCCGATCGGTACGGGCGGCGCCCGATTCTCATCTTCAGCCTGGCCGGCACGGTCGCCAGCTTCGTGATGCTCGCGATGGCGCACAGCATCGCGATGCTGTTCGCCGCGCGCATCGTGGACGGCCTGTCGGGTGGCAACATCTCCACCGCGCGGGCGTACGTCGCCGACATCACGGCCCCGAAAGACCGTGCGCGCGCATACGGCATCATCGGGGCGGCGTTCGGGCTCGGCTTCATCTTCGGGCCGGCGCTGAGCGGCGTGCTGGCCAAGGTCAGCTACACGGCGCCGATCTGGGCGGCGGCGGCGCTCACCCTCGTGGCCACCGCGATGGCGTGGCTCTGGCTGCCGGAAACCGTGCATCGCGCGCAGGCCGGCACCGGCAATCCGTTCCGCTATCTTCCGGAGCTGGTGCGGCGGCCACTCGTGCGCCGCATCCTGGTCATCGATTTCATCTACTGGTTCGCGTTCTCCGTTTTCCAGACCACGTTCGCCCTGTTCGCGGCGCGGCGATTCGGCTTCGACGCGCCGGAGACCGGCTATTTCTTCGCGGCGTTCGGCGTCCTCGGCGTGATCGTCCAGGGTGGGTGCATCCGGCCGATCGTGCGTGGCATCGGCGACCAACCGACGTTCCTGCTCGGCCTCTCGCTCGCCATCGTGGGGCTCGTCGCCGCCGCGCTCGCGCAATCGGTGACCATGCTCGCGATCGCGATGGTGCCGCTCGCCCTCGGCATCGGCTTCGGGCATCCGACGATGGCGAGCCTGGTGAGCCTGGTGGCGAGCGGCGACGAACAGGGGCGCGTCCAGGGCGCGGCAAGCGCCGTCGAAAGCCTCGGCCGCACGATGGGACCGGTGTGGGGCAACGCGTCCCTCCAGCGGTTCGGTGAATCGACGCCCTACCTCTCAGCCGCCGGTTGTCTGCTGCTCACCTTGCTCGTCAGCGTCGGCGTTCACATCGCCGATCACGACCCGCGCGTCGCCGACACGCTCCGCTGACGTTGAAAATACGGTTCTGCCGTGTTTCAGGTTCAGTGAGGCCGGACGAGCGTTCATGATGTCTCCTCTTCGGTGTCGTCGGGCTCGAGCCGCGCCAGCTCGGCCTCGGTGAGATCCCGGTGAATCTCTCGCGGTCCCTGCACGGCGGGCGCAACTTCCACGAGCCACCCGCGCCAGCCGCAGCCGCGGCAGCGGAACGGCACGCGTCCCGTGAGCCGGCGGCGGAACCGCTCGATCCACGAGCGCGGCCGCGAATGGTGCAGCGCGCCGGCGCTGCACTGAGGGCACGTCAGGGTCACGCGTCAAATATATACTGAGCGCCGTGCCACGACATATGCTGCGCCGCACGGGCGTCTGAGCGTCACACCGCTGCCGTCGCGGGCGCCGGCGCAGGCTCCGGTGCGGTCGCAATCGGCAGATGGATGAGGAAGGTCGCGCCGCGGCCCGGCTCGCTCGCCACTGTGATGTAGCCGCCGCTCTGCTTCACGATGCCGTATACGATCGACAGGCCAAGGCCGGTGCCCTTGCCTTGCTCCTTCGTCGTGAAGAACGGCTCGAACAGCTTCGCGCGCGTCTTCTCGTCGATGCCGGTGCCCGTGTCGGCCACGCTCAGCCGCGCATACCGTCCGGTCTTGCCTTCGGCCAGCGTGGCCGCCGCCGCCTCGTCGAGCTCAATCTCCTCGATCCGCACGGTGAGGCGGCCGCCTTGGGGCATCGCGTCGCGCGCGTTGACGACCAGGTTCAGCACCACCTGCTCGATCTGTCCCGAGTCGGCGACCACCGTCAGCGGCTCGGGTGCCGAGATGATCTCGAAATCGATTTCCGGTCCGATGAGCCGGCGCAGCATGGTGTCCATGCCGCAGACGACGTCGCCGAGCGCGAACAGGCGGGGCCGCGTCGCCTGACGCCGGCTGAACGCGAGCAGCTGTCGCGTGAGGCCGGCGCCGCGCACGACCGACTGTTTGATCTCGGTCGCCTCGTCCCGCGCGGCATCGCCGGGCGCGAGCTGCATCAGCAGCAGATCCGCGGCGCCCATGACGCTCATGAGGATGTTGTTGAAGTCGTGCGCGACGCCGCCGGCGAGGCGACCGATCGCCTCGAGCTTCTGCGATTGCCTGAGCTGTTCCTCGAGCGCGCGCCGTTCGGTGATGTCGCGCATGAACGCGGTGAGAACGGCGCGGTTGTCCGAGCCGATGCGCGCCACGGTCAACTCGAGCGGGAAGTCGCTGTCGTCGGCCTTCAGGCCCCGCAGCTCGACCTGGCGGCCCGCCAGCGGTCCGCCGCCGGTGGTCAGGTACTGATTCAACGCGCTCACGTGCTGCGCGCGCTCGGCTGGCAGCAGCAGCAGCTCGACGTTGCGGCCCAGGATGTCGAGCCGCGCGTACCCGAACATCTGCTCGGCGGCCGGATTGAACTCGCGGATGTTCAGCTGCTGGTCAATCGTGACGATGGCGTCGTGCGCGGCTTCGAGAATCGCGCCCTGCCGCGCCTCGCTCTCCTTGCCGGCGCGATACATCTTGTAGGTCAGGTAGAGCGGCGCGGCGGTGAGCAGCAGCGTCAGCCAGTAGCCGGAGCTCTCGGTGACCTTGATGACCACTGCCGCGGCGGCGGCGCCCAGCAGGTAGCTCGGCGCGCTCGACGCAAAGTCGGTCTTCCAGATGCGCCAGGCGCTCTGGTTCGTCGTCAGCGCGATGGCGAAGGCGATGGGGATCGTGTTGACGAAGAAGTAGGTGAGCGCCATGCCCGCCAGCGGCATGACGATCGCGCGCGGATCGGCGGTGGGCGTGCCGCCGAGGCGCTGGTAGACCTGGCCGGCGGCCTGGACCGTGAGGACCAGGATCGCCATGTTGAAGAGCGTGCGGAACAGCGGGTTCGGCGTCCGCGAATTGAGCGTCGTCTGGCTCCAGCCGCTGGCGGCGCCGAGGATCATCGTGGCGTGGGGGCCGCGCAGGATCAGCGAGGCGATGTCCACCACGTACGACACCGACATGTTCGAGCCGCTGGCGATGGGGAACTGGACCTTGAAGGCCGACGTCAGCGATGACAACAGGACCAGAAAGACGAGCGGGACCACCGGGGTGAAGGTGGCGCGCGGCACGAGCGTACAAAACGTCACGGCACCGAGCGCGATGACGAAAAGAATGTACCACCGGCCGCGAGGTGGGAGATCCCGGAGCAAAACCCCTCAAGTATACTTGGCTGGCGCATGGACGGCGATTGCCGGCGCCTCGACCGCGACCCGCCCAAACGGGCCGGTGCGTGCGGGCCGGGCGAGCGTGCCCGCGCGGCCCCAATAGAATATCTCACACGAAAACATGAATTGATTATAAGAAATTGACTTGCGCGCCGCCGTCGTCTACGCTGGGAGGCATCCCCACAGGCGACGCGCGTTCCCGGGGTGCTGGCCGTGTGTACACGCGTTTGAGAGGCAAGAGGGTTATGAACCGACGAGCTTCCGTATCCGTCATCCTGGTCGCGCTCGCCGCGGCCGCGGGCTGCAGCAAGAGCAGCCCCGTCCAACCGTCGGAGACGACAGCCGCCGCGAGCGTCGCGGAGGCGCTGACCGCATCCATCGCCGCTCCGCGTCCGCTGACGCCGGCCAACAACGCGCAGATCAGGAATGTCGATCAGCCCGTCACGCTCGTCGTGCTGAACGCGATCAGCACCAAGCCTGGCCTCACGTACATGTTCGAGGTCGCCAGCGACGCCACGTTCGCGACGAAAGTGCAGACCAAGGACACGGTCACCGAAGGTGGGAGCGGCCAGACCAGCGTAACGCTCGACGCCCTGGCGCCGGCGACGGATTACTACTGGCACGCGCGCGCCTCGGGCAACGGTACGACCGGCCTGTTCGGCCCCGCCTACAAGCTCACGATCGGTCCGGCGATTGCCATCGACGCACCGGTGCCCATCGCCCCGCTGACCAATGCGCAGACCGGGGCGCGGCCGGCGCTGCGCGTGACCAACGCGACGCGGACCGGCCCGGCCGGTGCGATCACCTACAAGTTCGAGGTGGCCACCTCGTCGGCGTTCACGACCGTGCTCGCGACGGGCACCGTGGCGGAAGGCGTGAACGAGACCGGGTTCATCCCCGCGACCGATCTGCCGCTGAACACCACGCTCTTCTGGAGGGCGACCGCGATTGACGCGGCCAACGGCGTCTCGAGCGCGCCGAGCGCGGTCCAGAGCTTCACGCCGGTCAACCCGCTCTGGCCGAACGCGGTGCCCCCGGGGACCACCGGACACGCGATCCGCGGTCCCGGCTGGGAGCCTCAAACCCTCGTCTCGTTCGACGGCGTCCGGTTCGACAGCCCACCGCTTGACGAGAGCCGGGTCTTCGATTTGCTCGATCGCGGATTCGATCCACAGGGTGCCATCGACTGGCTGAACAGCAATGGGTATCGAACCGTGGCCGTCTACTACGCGAACGTGAGGGCCATTGGGTTTCCGTATACCTATTTGGCACTCGTCAACGGCGCGTGGGAACTGGTGCTCAGGGCTGGCGCGTAGGACGCATTCGATCGAGGAGACGACTGGATGAGATTATTTGTCACTCTGCTTGTCGGCACGCTCGCGCTCGGCGGCGTCGCCCAGGCGCAGACCGTCATCCCGGCGGGTTCGACGACCGACGCCGGGTACGTCGAGGTCGTCGCGCAGTCGGCGTTCGGCAACGTCACCAGCCAGTCCTACGGGGTTGAAGTCGGCGTCACACTCCGGCCGAACCTGCAGGTGTTCGTCGAAGGCGGGCAAACACGGAACATCGCGCCGGCCCAGCTGGGCATCGACGCCCAGACGATGGCCGGCGCGCTCTCGCAGACGCAGGCGAACGTCGGCTTCTCGGTGAAGGAGCCGGCGGCGTTCGCCGTCGGCGGCGTCAAGTACATCATGCCGATCGTCGGGAGCAAAGCGCGGCCGTACGTGCTCGGCGGCTTCGGGATGGCGAAGGTGAAACGGGACGTGGCGTTCACGGTCGGCGGCTCCGACGTGACGAGCACGCTGTCGCAGTACGGCATCGTGCTCGGCACCGATCTGTCGGGCGACTTCACCAAGCCGATGTTCGTCGCCGGCGGCGGCGCGTCGGTGCCGGTCTGGCAGCGCCTTGTCGTCGATTTGCAGTTCCGCGTCGGGAGGATTTTCGCGGAAGAGGGCGGCATCAACCTCGCGCGCGCGGGCATCGGGGTCGGCGTGCGGTTCTGAGCGACCTTCTCGTCCCCGAGATGGAATCTGACGCGTCGGGCAGAGGGGAAACCATGTCGCACTCGAAGGTCCTGCGCGCCGTGCGGACGTTCTTGAACGAAGAGAAGGATTTCGCGCTCGCGTCGATCGCCGTCGTCCTGGTGTTGCTTGGGCTGCTGCTCGTGTTCTTTCAGGGCAGGGGATTTGCTCCCTTCGTCTACGCGGGGTTCTAGAAAAATCCGGCGTCCCGCCGAGTCCCAAATGTTCATCGAGCCGCGATTCGTCCTCCTCGTGGTCCTGTGCTGGACCACGTTCTCGGTCGTTCCCACGCGGTTTCGTTCCCACGTCCTGGTGGCGTGGAGCCTTGCCTTCTACGCCCTCTACGCTCCGCAGGTAATCGGGCTCGTGCTCGGGTTCGTGCTGCTGACGTACCTGCTCGCCGAACGGCGCCACAAGTGGATCGTGATCGCGCTGGTGGTCGGGCTCCTCGCCTATTTCAAACGGCCTGTCGGCTCGGCAGCTGCGGTCGGCGACGCCTTGGACGTTCAGATCGGCAGTCCGCTCGTGCCGCTCGGGTTTTCGTACCTGGCGCTCGAGCTGATTCACTATGCGGTCGAGCGGAGCCGTGGACGGATTCGCCAGGCCACGCTCACGGACCTCGCGGCGTTTGCGCTGTTCTTTCCGTGTCGCGTCGCCGGGCCCATCAAGCGGTACACCGATTTCACGGCGTCGGTCGCGGAGGCGAGACCTTCCTCCAGGGAGACGTATCGAGGCTGCTTTCGCATCCTCTCCGGCCTGTTCAAGAAGGTCGTGCTGGCCGACGCCTTGAGACGCGCGGCGGGGGCCGTTGCGGTCGCGACGACTCCGGCTCAGGCGTGGCAGGCGATGGTGGCATATTCGCTGTGGCTCTTCCTGGACTTCAGCGCGTACTCGGACTTCGCCGTCGGTGTGTCACGGTTGATGGGCATTCGCGTGCCCGAGAATTTCAACTGGCCCTACCTGAGCACCAACATTCAGGAGTTCTGGAACCGCTGGCACATGAGCCTGTCGTCCTGGGCTCGCGACTACGTGTTCACCGGCGTTGGGCGGCAGCTGTTCAGGACGCGCGTGAAGTCCCGCCCGGGCGTCATCGCCGCCACGAGCTATTTCGCCACGTTCCTGGTCATCGGCGCGTGGCACGGACTGGCGCTCAACTTCCTCGTGTGGGGCGCCTATCATGGCCTGCTGGTGACGGCGTACCACTTCTACAAGAGGTCGCTGCCCGTCCGCGTCGCCGCGAGCCCGTTCTATCGGTCGCGCGTAGTCTCGTGGGGCGGCTCGGCGCTCACCTTCGTGCTCGTGACGATCGGGTGGGTCTTCTTCAGCATGGACGTGCCGAGCGCGTTCCGCGTCCTGCAGCTGATGCTGGTCAGCTAGAATGGGCTCTGCGATATGACGACGGGCGACGACAGAATTCGCGAATTCATCGAGACCAAGTTTCGCCCACAGGCGGGCGGGCGGACGTTCGACGATGACACGCCGCTGTTCTCGAGCGGCATCGTCGATTCGTTCGGCGTGCTCGAGCTGATCGCGTTCCTCGAAGACGCGTTTGGCGTCGACATCGACACGAACGAGCACGAATTGCGCGACCTCGACACGATCCGGAAGATCGCGGGCCTCGTGGCGGGCCTGTCGAAGACCTCGGGAGAGGGTTGATGGATCAGTACGCGCTGGTCCTCGGGCTGCCGCACACGAATCATCTGGGGCTTGCGGAGCACCTCCTCCTGATGCAGGCCGGACATTTTCACTGGACGTCGCTCGCGCGAGCGATCGGCACGCCGCTCTCGTCGCTACGGACCCCGACGGGGCAGGCAGTGTATGCGACCTTCTATTTCATCGAGGAGCGGTTTCCCGACGAGGCGTTGCCGAACGCCTTTCAGCTCGACGACTGCCTGAATTTCGCGGTGTTCTCGAGGGCGTTCAAAGGGATTGCCGTCGAAAGCCAGATCGTCTTCAATCGCGATGCTCGATTGGGCGACTGGCTGGCCACCGCGCCGGCGACGCTCTCCGACGAGGTCGCCCAGGCCCATCCCTACCTGCGACTCGCGACCATCTTCATCACGCCGGAGGCCGGCAACAGCCGGTTGAAGGTGGCGAACCCGGCGGGCGTCGACTTCTCGGGCATGGCGCTGCTCCCGAACGACGAGAACCCCTACCAGTTGACGCGGCTCGCCAGGCAGACGGGTGCGCTTGGCCTGGTGGGTGACGGGTGGAACGCGATCGACCCTCCGGAGGGCTTCGAAGCGCGGTACGCGATCGACATCGATCGCGACACCAACGGCGCCGGGCTGGTCTATTTCGCCAACTACGTGACGATCATGGACCGGGCAGAACGCGAAGCGATGCACGCGAGCTCACGAAAATTTTCGGACCTCGAGATTGCCGGTCGCGTCGTGCAGGAGAGGCGACTGGCCTACTTCGGGAATGTGTCAACGCGCGATTGCATTCGGACACGCGTCCACCTGTTTCCGTACCGCCAGGATGCATCGCGGATCGCATTGCGCTACGAGATGCGGCGCGAGGAGGACGGCGATCTGATCTGCATGTCGGAAGCCGTCAAAGTCCTCGGACGCGCGCCGGACGGCCGTGTCCCAGCCGATGCCGCCTGAGGCGCCGCCCTCCGAGTGGCGCGCCGGCCGGTCGATCGCGGCATGCTGCGCGGCCGGGGCGGTCGCGGTCTGGTTCCTGCTTCTGCTCCGGGATCTGTACGGCGTCGCATGGCTCGAGCCGCACGGTCTCGCGCTGCACGCGCTGTTTCTTGGAGCCGTGCTCGGCGTGCTCGCCGCGCGCCTGGCGGCGCGCCGCGGCGCGGCCCAGGTGCCGATCCTGGCGCTGCGGCTCGTGTTCCGCATCATCGTGATCGCGACCGCGGTGATGGGGGCGGAGTACGTGGCCCGTTTCGCGTACCGCCAGCAGCACTCGAGCGGCAACGCCGGCGACTTCGTGGCCCAGCGCGGCGGCGGGCCGGCGCTCGTGACCAACCGCCTGGGATTCCGCGAGCGCGAGCTCCCGTCGAAGAGCCCCGACCGGTACCGGATTGCGGTCGTCGGCGATTCCTTCACCTGGGGCCAGGGGCTCGAGCCGGGCGAGCGCTTCTCGGACCTGCTCGGAAGCTTCCTCGGCTCGAAGTACGAGGTCTTCAATTTCGGTCTGCCCGGCACGCCGGACCATCTCGATCAGCTGGCCCAGGTGCTGCCCACGTCGCCGGATTTCGTGCTGCTCCAGCTCTACATCAACGACTTCGAGACGCCCGAGATGCAGCGTCCGCGGCCGTATCCGCTGCTGCCGCCGGCGCTCCACGACGAAATCGAAGCGTCATCGGTGATCTACGACCTGTTGAACATCCAGTGGGCCCAGCTGCAGACCGAGCTCCGGATCGTCGACAGTTATGAGGGCTACCTGGCCCGGAATCTTCGCGACCCGAGCTCGCCCGGCTCGCGTCAGTCGCTTGGCGTCTTGCGCGATTTCGTCCAGCGGGTGCAACACGCCGGCGTGCCGTGCGGCATCGTCCTGTTCCCGGCCGCCGACGCGATGGGCCCGGGCGGATCGAGCTACCCATTCGGCTACCTCCACGAGCGCGTCCGCGGCCTTTGCGCCGACGAGCAGATTCCCTGTCTCGATCTCCTGCCGGCGTTCTCGAAGATCAAGGACCCGCGGAGCATGTGGGTGAGCTCGTTCGACGCGCATCCCAACGCGATGGCGAACCGGCGCGCCGCGCAGGAAATCCTGCAGCGGTTCGGCTCCGTCTGGCGCCGCTAGGGCGAGGACGTCGGCGGGCCCACGCCGTCGGCCGCGCCGTGCATGCCCGCTGATGTCGCCGACGCCTGGTTTGCGCGCGGCCGTTCATCGAGGCTGGAAGCCCCGCCCTGCACCCGTTCGGTCGCGATCGAGCGCGCGCAGGCCGATCGTCCACGTCAGCGGCACCGACTGCGGCGTGAAGCACACCGTGTCGTCGCACGCCTGGTAGGCCAGCGCTCCGGCAATCGCCATCTCCGTTCGATCTGTCAGCGCGGCCGCGGCCTGCGGCGACGGATCGATCTCCAGATCCTGCACGATGCGGAACGGGCGCTGGTAGACGGCGACGTGCTCGTTGAGCGGCTTGAAGAAATAGTCCTCGGCCTTCGGGAACTGGGGCGCGCGGACGACGAGCGCCGGCTGCGGCTGCACCGTCAGCGCGATCGGCTTGTAGCCGGTGACGCCAGGCGCGTAGACGTGCACGCGCGGTCCCGGCACGACGTCCACCACGAGCGAGAAGTGCGTCCCCGGCGCCGCCACGCGATCGGTCACGTACGTCGTCAGCGTGACGTTCGGCGCGCTGATCGTCGTCGCGGTCGTGTCGACCGACGAGCCGAGCTTGCCGAGTTTCACCAGCACGCTCGTGATCGTGTTGCGCTCCTGATAGGCGCTCTCGAAGTGGCGCGACGTCACGATCCCCTTCGCGTCGACGATGAAGGTGCCCGGGAACGGAATGCCGTAGGTCGGGTTCGTTGCCACGACGGTCGTATTCAGGATGCCGTACTGTGTGATGACGGCGGAGCCGGCATCGGACAAGAGCGGAAACGTGATGCCGCGGCGCGTGGCGAAGTCCGCCAGGATCGGCACCGGATCGTAGCTGACGGCGACGAGGCCGAGGCCTTCACGCTTCAGCGTGTCGAGACGTCCTTGCAGCTCCACGAGCTGCGTCTTGCAGTACGGTCACCAGTCGGCTGAGCGGAAGAAGACGAGGACGGCGCCTTTCGGGCCGAAGGTCGACTTCAGGGTGCGCGTCGCGCCGTGCTGATCGGGCAGGCTGAAGTCGGGGACGCGCTGGCCGACCTTCGGGCCGAGCGTCTGCGGATCGGGGCCGTCGGCCGTGGCCGACATGACGACACCCAACAGCAGCGCTGCGAGCGGCATGAGCTTGACAGGAGGCATTGCGTGCTTGGACGCCGGCATCTGTCGGTAGGTTACACGATAAGTGGGTCGGCGTGTTCGTGGCCGGTGCGCCTGGGCGAGCACACGAAGGAAATTCCGGCCGGACTCCAGTCGAAGGTATCATGACGCCCGTGTTCACATCCGACCTGCTCAGGAACCGCGTCGCCCTCATCACCGGCGGCGGCACCGGCATCTGCCGCGGCATCGCGCTCGCGTTCGCCGCGCACGGCTGCGATGTCGCGATCACCAGCCGCAAGCTCGAACATCTCGAACCGACGGCGGCGGAGCTGCGCGCGCTCGGCGTTCGCGCGACCGCGACAGCGGCCGACGTCCGCGATCCGGCAGCGGTGAACGACGCCGTCGCCGCTGTCGTGTCGGAGCTGGGCCGCCTCGACATCCTCATCAACGGCGCCGCCGGCAACTTCATCTGCCTCGCCGAGAATCTGTCGCCGAATGGATTCGGGACCGTCGTCGACATCGATTTGAAGGGCACGTTCAACATGTCGCGGGCGGCGCTGCCGCACCTGAAGGCGCAGGGCGGCTCCGTGATCAACATCAGCGCGACGCTGCCGTATCTGGGCACGATGGGGCAGGCGCATGCGTCGGCGGCGAAGGCGGGCGTCGACTCGCTGACGCGGACGCTCGCGGTCGAGTGGGGTCCGTACGGCATTCGCGTGAACGGCATCGCGCCAGGGCCGATTGAGGGCACGGAAGGCGTTCGCCGTCTCACGAACGAGAAATCGCGCGCGGGCTCGATTCGCCAATGCCCGCTCGGACGGATGGGGAAGATCGACGACATCGCGAACGCCGCCCTGTATCTGTGCTCGGACGCCGCCTCGTACGTCAACGGCGTCACCCTGGTCGTGGACGGCGGGCTCTGGCTGCGATCGGCGCGGATCCTGGGCGACGCATGACGCCGCCGCACTGGGCGTCAGGGGTGTCGGCCGGCATCCACGCCGCCGGCAGCCGCGATGTCGTCTACGTGCCGGACCATCCGCTGTCGCACGTGCTGCGCGAGCTGGAGGATCGGTTTCGCGACGTGCGACGGCTGCTCGCCACGCGCGAAGAAGAAGCCTTCGGCATGGCCGCGGGGCTGTATCTTGGCGGGCGGCTGCCGACCGTGATGCTGCAGTCGAGCGGCCTCGGCAACTCGCTGAACGCGCTCACCTCGCTGCTGTTGCCGTATCAGATTCCGGTGCTCATCGTGGTCAGCATGCGCGGCGACGCGGGCGAGTGGAATCCGGCGCAGGCGCCGATGGGACGCGCGGTGCGCCAGATTCTCGACGCGATTACCGTCCCTCACGCGACCGTGGAGTCGGCGGATGCCGCGGCCGACATCGTCCGCGTGGCCGGCACGACCGCGTTCGCGACGCACATGCCGGGCGCGTGTCTTCTGCCGCGCCGCATCACCAGCGCTGCAGGCCTTCAGGAGACGAGGGAGTCGGACCCCCGGGTGGGTGGCATGCGGGGTCCGACCGCGTGATCCCCATGACGCGCCTCGACGCGACCCGGCTCATCGTCGCGCGCGCGGGCGACGCCCCCATCGTCGCGAGCCTCGGACACCCTGCCTACGATCTGTTCGCTGCCGGCGATCGTCCGCAGAATTTCTACACGTGGGGCAGCATGGGGATGGCCTCGTCGATCGGGCTCGGGCTGGCGCTCGCGCGGCCTGACCTCCGCGTGTTCGTGCTCGATGGGGACGGATCGCTGCTGATGAACCTCGGGTCGCTGGCGACGATCGGTCTGCTGCAGCCGTCCAACCTCGTCCTCGTCGTGATGGACAACGAGGAGTACGCCACCACCGGCGGACAGAAGACGCCGACCGCGTACGGCGCCGATCTCGCCGCGGCGGCGCGTGCGATGCGCATCAGCCTGACGGCGACCGTTCGCACGGCGCTCGAGCTGCAGACCGCGGTCGATCGGGCCCGGCCGGGCGAGGGGCCGTGCGTGATCGTTGCCAAGGTGCAGGAATCGGCGCCGACCGTCAAGCCGCCGCTCGACTACGTGGCGATCAAGGATCGCTTCATGGCCGGCATCCGCACTCCGCACTCCGCACTGTCATGATGCTCGCCGACTTCGTCGTCACCGCGACGCCGCCCGCGGAGGCCCGTTCGGCGGCCGCGCGCGCCGTGCTCGACACCGTCGGTGTCACGCTCGCGGGCGCGGCGGAGCCGGCCGCGGGCATCGTCCACCGCGTGATCGAAGCCGATGGTCGCGGACCGTGCGGCGTGTTCGGCACGACGCTGCACGCGAGCGCGTCCAACGCGGCGCTGGCCAACGGCACGGCCGCGCATGCGCTCGACTACGACGACATGTGCTTCGTCTCGCTCGCGCATCCGAGCGCGCCGCTGGTCGCCGTGGCGCTGGCCGCGGGCGAGGTGACCGGCGCGTCCGGCCGCGCGCTGCTCGACGCGTACGTCGTCGGCTTCGAGATCGAAGGACGGCTGGGCCGCGTGATGAACCCGCGGCATTATCAGCGCGGCTGGCACGGCACGTCGACGCTCGGGACGATCGGCGCGTCCGCGGCGGCGTCGCGGCTGCTCGGCCTCGACGCGAGCCAGGCCGGGCACGCGCTGGCGATCGCGGCGTCGGAAGCCTCCGGCCTGAAGGAAAACTTCGGCACGATGGTGAAGCCGCTCCATGCGGGGCTCGCAGCGCGCAACGGCGTCCTGGCCGCGCTGCTGGCGCGGGCCGGGATGACCGCGAGCCAGACGGCGATCGGCGGGCCGCAGGGGTTCCTGGCCGTGATGGACAGCGAGCAGCCGTCGCTCGAGGTCGTCGCCGCCGATCTCGGCGCCCGCTGGGAAATCGTGGACACCGGGATCACCGTGAAGCTGTATCCCTCCTGCGCCGGCACGCATCCCACCCTCGATGCGCTGCTCGACTTGAGACGCCGGGAAGGATTCACCGGTGAGGACGTGGCCGCGGTCGAGGTGGGAGTGGATCCGATCGTCCCGACGATCCTGATCTACGAACGGCCGTCGAGCGGGCTCGAAGGGAAGTTCAGCATGCCGTTCTGCGCGGCCGCCGCCGTCGTGTACGGGCGCGTCGGCATCGACACCTTCACGGCATCGGCGCTCAGCGACCCGGCAGTTCTCGCGGTGCAATCGCGCGTGACGATGCGCGTCGATGCGACGCTCGATACCTCGGCGCCGCCGCTCACGCAGGCACGCGTCACCGTGCGGCTGCGCGAGGGGCGCGTCCTCACGGCGCTCGCGGACGGCGCGCGCGGTTACCCGGAGCGTCCCGCGGGCGACGACGAGCTCGCGACCAAGTTCATGTCGTGCGCGGTGCAGACGCTGTCCGAGTCGCAGGCCGCACGCGCGCTCGCCGTCCTGCGCGAGATCGACTCGCTCGGGGATGTTCGCACCCTGACGGCCTTGCTGGGTTCAGGGCAGGCCTGAAGGCCTGCGCTACTTCAGATGTGGCCGTAGTGCAGGCCTTCAGGCCTGCCGTGAGACGGTCGTAGCGCAGACCTTCAGGCCTGCCGTGAGACGGTCGTAGCGCAGACCTTCAGGCCTGCCGCGAGACGGTCGTAGTGCAGGCCTTCAGGCCTGCTCTTCCCATGCCGTGAGCAGCTCCGGCCACGAGTACACATCCGACCCCGCAAGTGGCCACTCGCGGAGCGCCTTCGCCAGACCTGCGCGAACGGGGTTCTCGAGGATGTACTTTGCGACCATCAGCGTCGCCTCGTCGTCTCTGAGTATTCGCTCGTGGTACCCCGGCTGCCAGAGCGAACCGCGGTGCGCGCGGCGATAGGCGAAGCCGGTGACCTGCTTGGCACGCTTGACGAAACGCTCGAGGTCCGCCTGTTCGGACTGTCCTCCCAGAAGCAGGTGAATGTGGTCGGGCATGAAGCAGTACGCAATTGTCGCGAACTCGAATTCGCGCGAAACCTGCAGTATCTGCCCTGCGACATCGGCGCCTACCGCGTGGTCGTTGAAGAGCGGTTTGCGGAAAGCCGTGCACGTTGTTACGAAATAGCGCTGGAATCCGATGTAGCTGACACCGACGAGACGCTGCGGACGATCTGTAGTCATGCTGCCGCGTCATGCAAACAGCAGGCCTGAAGGCCTGCACTACTCCAGGGGGACCCCAGGCCTGAAGGCCTGCACTACTCCAGGGGGACCCCAGGCCTGAAGGCCTGCGCTACTCCAGGGGGACCCCAGGCCTGAAGGCCTGCGCTACTTCAGATGTGGTCGTAGTGCAGGCCTTCAGGCCTGCCGACGCTGAGGCTGTGGCACGTGGCCGCGTTTCCAGACCATGAACGTGCGCTTGAACTCGATGACGGGCGTGCCGTCCTGGTTCACACCGGTCGTCTTGACGTTGACGATGCCGACGTTCGGCCGCGACTTCGACTCGCGCGTTCCGAGCACCTCGCTGCGCGCGTAGATCGTGTCGCCCTCGAACACCGGATGCGGCAGCCGCACCTCGTCCCACCCCAGATTGGCGACGGCGTTCATCGTCAGGTCGGTCACCGACTGACCGGTGACCAGTGAGAGCGTGAAGCACGAGTTCACGAGCCGCCTCTTGAACTCGGTCCGCGCGGCGTACTCGCCGTCGAAGTGAATCGGGTTCGTGTTCATCGTCAGGCACGTGAACCAGATGTTGTCGGCGTCGAGGATCGTGCGGCCGAGCGGATGCTCGTACACGTCGCCGACGGTGAAGTCCTCGAACACGCGGCCGGCCCAGCCCTGTTTGATGGCCATTCAGATCACTCCCTCCGTGCGAAACTTCGCGATGGTGTCGCGATCGATGCCGAGCTCGCCCAGAATCGCGTCGGTGTGCTGCCCGAGCGCCGGCACGTCGCCGAGCGCCGGCGCGACGCCGTCCATCCGCACCGGCGGGAGCGCGGCGCGCAGCGGACCAACAGGCGAGCCGATCTCCCGAAAGCAGTCGCGCTCGACGAGCTGCGGATGCGCGAGATACTCCGCGACCGAATTCATGCGCGCGTAGGCGATACCCGCGGCTTCGAGTCGAGCGATGACATCGGCGGTGGAGAGCGGGCCGAGCGCCGACTCGATGACGATATACAGAGCGTTCCGGTTCTTCACGCGCAGCGCGTTCGTGTGAAACCGGTCGTCGTCGGCCAGCTCGGGCCAGCCGAGCACTTCGGCGCAGAACCGCTGCCACTCGCGCGCGTTCTGGATGCCGAGAAACACCTGGCCGCCGTCGGCCGCGCGAAACGGACCGTAGGGCGCAATCGACGCGTGGTTGGCGCCCGTGCGCGCCGGCGCGGTGCCGCCGTAGCCGGTGTAGTACGCGGCGGCGCCCATCCATTCGCCGAGCGCGTCGAAGAGCGAGACGTCGAGCGTGGTGCCGTGTCCGGTCTGTTCGCGCGCGTACAGCGCTGTCAGGATGCCGGAATAGGCATACATGCCGGCCGCGATGTCGGCGACCGAAATACCCACCTTGGCCGGTGCGTCTTCGGTGCCTGTGATGGAGATCAACCCGACCTCGCTCTGTACGAGCAGGTCATACGCCTTCCGCTGCGCGTACGGGCCGGTCGTGCCGTAACCGGACACATTGCAGACGATCAGGCGCGGATCGCGCGCGCGCAGCTCGGCCGGCGACATGCCGAGGCGATCCGCGGCGCCGGGCGCGAGGTTCTGGACGAAGATGTCCGCGCGTCTCAGCAATTCGGTCAGCACGCGGGCGCCTTCCGGACGCTTGAGGTCCAGCGTCAGCGACTCCTTCGTCCGATTCAGCCAGACGAAGTGGCTCGACAGCCCCTTGACGGTCGTATCGTAGTGCCGCGCGAAATCGCCGCCGTCGGGCCGCTCGATCTTGATGACGCGCGCGCCAAGGTCCGCGAGCTGGCGCGTCGCGAACGGCGCCGCGACCGCCTGTTCAATCGCGACGACGGTGATCCCGTGCAGTGGAAGCATCATGTCCTTGCAGGCCTGAAGGCCTGCGCTACGACAGTTGTCGTGCGGACCTTCAGGTCCGTCGTCAATATGATCGCGGCAATCCCAACACGTGCTCTGCGATATACGCCAGGATCAGGTTCGTCGAGATCGGCGCCACCTGATAGAGTCGCGTTTCGCGGAACTTGCGCTCGATGTCGTAATCTTCCGCGAAGCCGAATCCACCGTGCGTCTGCACGGCGACGTTGGCCGCCTCCCACGACGCGTCCGCGGCCAGCAGCTTCGCCATGTTCGCTTCGCTGCCGCACGGCTCGCCACGGTCGAACAGCTCCGCCGCCTTCCATCGCATCAGGTCGGCCGCCTCGACGTTCACGTGCGCTCGCGCGATGGGGAACTGCACGCCCTGATTCTGACCGATCGGCCGGTTGAAGACGACGCGCTCGTTCGCGTAACGGGTGGCGCGCTCGACGAACCAGCGGCCGTCGCCCACGCATTCGGCCGCGATGAGAATGCGCTCGGCGTTCAGGCCGTCGAGCAAATAGCGGAAGCCCCGGCCTTCGTCGCCGACCAGCGCGTCCAGCGGCACTTCCAGATCGTCGAAGAACAGCTCCGTCGTCGCGTGATTCATCATGGTGCGGATCGGCCGGATGGTGAGGCCGTGCCCGATCGCCGTGCGCAGATCGACCAGCAGGATCGACAACCCCTCGGTCCGCTTCTTCGCCTGCTCGAGCGGCGTCGTGCGGACCACGAGCAGCAGGAGGTCGGAATGCTCGGCGCGCGAGATCCACACCTTCTGCCCTCGCACGACGTAGACGTCCGCCTTCCGTGTCGCCATGGTCTTGAGCTGCGTCGTGTCGGATCCGGTGGTCGGCTCGGTGACGCCGAACGCCTGCAGCCGCAGCTCGCCCGAGGCGATTCTCGGCAGGAACTCGCGCTTCTGCGCAGCGGATCCGTGCCGCAGCAGCGTGCCCATCGTGTACATCTGCGCGTGGCACGCGCCCGCGTTGCCGCCGCTGCGGTTGATCTCCTCGAGGATGATCGAGGCCTCGGTGACGCCGAGGCCGGAGCCGCCGTACTCCTCCGGGACGAGCGCCGCGAGATACCCGGCGTCGGTGAGCACCTTGACGAAGGCGTCCGGGTACGCGCGCGCCGCGTCGAGCTCCCGCCAGTAGCTGTCGGGGAAGGCCTTGCACAACTCGCGCACGGCATTCCGCAAATCCTGATGCAGTTCCACGCCTCCCACGGCGTCATCATACCCGGGATACTCGGGTTACGATGACACCTGGCATGCCGTCCATCGCCGATCTCATCGTCAGCCGCCTGCACGACGCGGGTGTGGGCTTCCTGTTCGGGATCCCGGGCGGCGGCAGCAATCTCGATCTGCTCGATGCCGCCGGCCGTGCCGGTCTGCCGTTCGTTCTCACGGCCACGGAAACCGCCGGCGCCATCGCGGCGCTCGCGCAGGCGGAAATCTCCGGCCGTCCCGGCGCGTGTCTGACGACGCTGGGGCCTGGCGTCGCATCGGTCGTGAACGGCGTCGCGTGCGCGTGGCTCGATCGGGCGCCGCTCCTCGTGTTCACAGACAGCCATCCCGCATCAGCGCGCCGCAGCGTCGAACATCAGCAGCTCGATCATGCCGCGCTGCTCGCGCCGGTTACGAAATGGTCGGGGACGTTGTCGGCGGAGAACGCGGATGCGGTGCTGCGCGAGGCGATCGATCGGGCGTCAACGTATCCGCGCGGCCCGGTGCACATCGAGTGTCCAGCCGACGTCACGACGATGGATTGGCGAGACCGCGGCGTGTCGACCGAGGCCGGCGTGTCCCCGTCCGACGCCGTGGAAGGCGGTCGGGCCCTCCTGGACCCGGCCGCGCTGGTGCCGCTGCTTTCCCGCGCGCGGAAGCCGCTGCTGCTCATCGGCCTGGGCGCGCGCCGGCCGCTCGACGCTGCCGCGATTCGGGACTTCTGCGCGAGCCACGGCGTGCCTGCGATGGTCACCTACAAAGCGAAAGGCGTGGTGCCTGACCACGACCCGCGCTTCGCCGGTGTTTTCACTAACGGCGCCCTCGAGCAGCCCATGATCGCCGAGGCGGATCTGCTGATCGGCGTCGGTCTCGATCCCGTGGAGCTGATTCCGCGTCCCTGGACGCATGCGCCGCCGATCGTCCACGTGGGACCGTGGGCCGTCGCCGACCGGCACGTGCCGTTCGCCGCGCAGCTCGTGGCCGACATTCCATCGGGGATGCAATGGGTTGGCGAGCTGCTGGCCCGGGCGGCGTGGGATCTCGACGCCGTTCGCCGTGCGGTCGTCGCGCAACGACAGCGCCTCTGTCCCAAGACCGAGCGTCTCGCCGCGCATCGTGTCGTGCAGGTCGCCGCCGACGCCGCGGCGGGGAAGGCGCGCGTCACCGTCGACGCCGGCGCGCACATGTTTCCCGCGACGATGCTGTGGCCGGTCAGCGAGCCGAACGGCATGCTGATCTCGAACGGCCTGTCGACGATCGGCTTCGCGTTGCCGGCGGCGATCGGGGCGGCGCTGGCGGGCAGGGAAGGGGCCCCCGGCGCGATCCACGAGCACGACGATCCCGTGGTCGCGCTGACCGGCGACGGCGGTCTGCTGATGTGCGCGGCGGAGCTGCTCACCGCCGTCCGCGAGCGCCTGCGCGTGATCACGATCGTGTTCAGCGACGCGTCGCTGAGCCTCATCGAGATCAAGCAGCAGCAGCGCGCGCACGCCCCGTCAGGGGTTGCGCTCGGTGACGTCGCCTGGTGTGCGCTGGCGGAGAGCTTCGGCGTCGCGGCGCACTTTGCCGGCACGGAGGCCGAACTGGAGCGGGCCCTCGCACAGGCGCTCGACCACCGCGGCCCGAGCCTCGTCGAAGCCCGCATCGATCCGGCGACCTACCCCGATACGCTGCGCGCCGTCCGCGGCTAGCGCACGGCTAGCGCGTGTTACACGTTCGTGTGGCGCGAGCCCTTTAACCCGGAAGTCACTTGAGCGGACGTCGCGCCGCTCGCGTAGCGCAGGGCTTCAGCCCTGCCATTGCGGCGCGGGCAGGCCTGAAGGCCTGCGCTACCTACGTCCACTCAAGCGCTTTCCGGGATCAGGCGAGCGTCGTTCGCTCGCGCGACGATGATTCTTCAGCCTTCGGCCAGGATCGCGCGCAACGTGTCCGCCAACGCGCGACTCTCCGCGTCCGGCGTGATGATGTCGATCGCGTCAGGACCCGTGACGCCGAGCTTCAACTCGACGGCGCGCGCGATCTGCTCCTGCTGGAAGATGCCGCGGCTCATGATCGCCTGATTGGTGCCGAGCGACTTGAGCATCGCCAGCCCCACGGCGTCCACGGCCACTCGGTCGTTGCCGGCAATCATCACGTTGCCCGCCTTCAGATCCCCGCGCGAGGGTCCACCGTCGGTGAACGCCGCCACGCCGTCCAGCACGATGAGTTGCGGCTTGTACCCCGTGTTCAGCTCCGCGATCATCCGCCGGATGTCCGGCGAGGCGTGCATCGTCCGGCGGATCGTCTTCGGCGTGAGGCCGACCGACAGCTTGAGCGACATGGTGAAGACGCCGCCCGCGCCGTGGGTCTTGAGGCAGCAGGTGGACACGGTGTACTCGGAATCGACGATGAGACGCGGCAGCTGGAAGCCCGCCGGCCAGTGAGTGCCCGCGGCCGCGAAGGACGCCCACTCGCTATCGGCGATTTGCTCGAAATCGACGACGTCGAAGCGCAGGTCGCGGGCGAGGTCGAAGACGCCTTTCTTCTCCATGACGCCCCGCGTCTGAGGCGGGCCGCTCGATTCCCCGAGCGTGATGCTGCGGGCGCCCCGCTCGTGGAGCTCCGTGACCAGTTGCGCGAGCGTGTCGTTGTGGGTCGAGGCGGGGGTTTCGTCCGCCGAGTTGAAGTTCGGCTTCAGCACGACCCGCTTGCCGGCGACGTCGTGAAGGTCCAGCAGTTTGAGGACTTCAGTGATGCCCCGCTTGCGCTCGGAGGTGCGAAAGAGCGCCACACGGCTGCGGCGCGGCGCCAGGACCTGCCCCAGGCCGTCGGCGCCCAGGGCCGGAAACAGTGCCAGGCCCGCGGAAACGGTGCGAACGAACTCTCGCCGGTCGAGCCTCTGCGCGTAGCACCCCACAGACGGTCTCCTTTCCGAAGTTGCGCCGAACACGGCATGCAAGAACCGCCGCCGACATCTCCAAGCGCTTTTCTGCCCGTTCTGGCGTATCTTCAGACTCGATTCATTTCGGCCGCGGACCGTCCGGCGCGGGTTGCCGGAATGCCGGCAGCGGCTGGCTGCGAGGACTCACGGTGACATTGCGGATTGCGGAATGCGGATTGCGGAGTGCCGGATTGCGGAGTGGACGCGCATGACGCTCGGGCCCGGCACGCGTCTCGGCCCCTACGAGATCCTCGGCCCGCTCGGAGCCGGTGGGATGGGCGAGGTGTATCGCGCGCAGGACACGCGGCTCGACCGCGCGGTCGCGATCAAGACGCTTCACGCGGCATCGACGGATCCCGACCGGCGCAGCCGCTTCGAACGCGAGGCCAAGGCCATTGCGGCCCTGTCACACCCGAACATCTGCACGTTGCACGACATCGGGCATCACGACCCTTCGCCAGACTCAGGGCAGGGGGTCGACTATCTGGTGATGGAGCTGCTCGAAGGCGAGACGCTGGCCGCTCGTCTCGCGAGAGGACCGCTCGCGACGGCCGACGTCCTGGCGTTCGCGATTCAGATCGCGGCGGCCCTCGACAACGCCCATCGGCACGGCATCGTCCATCGCGATCTGAAGCCGGGCAATGTGATGCTGACGCGGTCGGGCGCGGCTCGACAAAGCCTGCCGCAGGCCAAGCTGCTCGACTTCGGTTTGGCCAAGCTGCGATCCGAGGCCGCGCCGATCGCGGACGCCGCGACCGAGGCCCCGCTCACCGCGGAGGGACAGATTCTCGGGACGATCCCCTACATGGCGCCCGAGCAGCTCGAGGGCAAACCGATCGACGCCCGCACGGACCTCTTCGCGTTCGGCGCCATCGTCTTCGAGATGGTGACCGGAAAGCGGGCGTTCAACGGATCCAGCCAGGCCAGCCTCATCGGCGCCATCCTGCATACGTCTCCGCCTCCGATCACGCAGGTGATGCCCGGTGCGCCGCCGGCGCTCGAACGTCTGGTGGCCGTCTGTCTGTCGAAGGATCCGGAGAACCGCTGGTCCAGCGCGCACGACGTGTTGCTCCAGTTGCGGTCGATCTCCGCAGTCGCCGAGGCGGATCCGCCGATCGCCGGTCCGCAGGGCCGGCGGCGCGAACGGCTCGCCTGGAGCGCGGCAGCGGTGGCCACTGTCGCGGCGCTCACGATCGCGGCCGTGACGCTGACGGGCCGGATCACGCGGAACCCGGTCGCCGCCGACCTCGACGTGCTGTCGGTGCTCCCGCCCGAAGAGACGACGCTGGACCGGGGAGAAGCGCCGCAGATTTCACCGGATGGCCGGCGCGTGGCCTTCGTCGCGACGGACAGGCTGGGACGGAGCGGGCTTTACGTCAGGAATCGAGACTCAACGGCCGCCAGGCCACTGCCCGATACGGACGGAGCGTCGATGCCGTTCTGGTCGCCCGACAGCGGCAATCTCGGCTTCTTCGCCCAGGGCCAGCTCAAAACGATCGCCATCGCTGGTGGATCGCCTCATGCGATTGCCGCCGCTGCCGTGCCGCGCGGAGGGGCATGGAGCCGCGACGACGTGATTCTGTTCATGAACGTCCCGAGTCTCCCACTAAATCGCGTCCCGGCCGCCGGTGGGGACGCGGTGCCGGTGGGGGGGGCGACTGGTCCTCAGTTCCGCCTGTTCCCGGCGTTCTTGCCCGATGGTCGTCATTACCTGTATCTCAATCCACGCCCGAGCGCCTCCGGCTTTGTCATCGGCGTCGGGTCGCTTGATTCGACGGAGACGAAGGAGCTCACGCGGTCGACGTCAAGCGCGCTCTACGCTCCCGGCTATTTGTTGTTTCGACGCGACGCGGCTCTGGTGGCGCAACCGTTCGACGCGCGCACGCTGCAGCTCAGCGGATCGCCGGTGCCAATCGTCGAAGGTGCCGGGTTCAATGCGCAAACGTACCGGGGGCTGTTCTCGGCGTCCGATAACGGGGTGATCGCCTACCAGCGTCCGACGCCGCGATCGTCGCAGCTGGTCTGGTTCGATCGCGAGGGAAAACGTCTCGGCGCTGCGGCGCCGCCGGCCGACTACAACTCGGTGTGCCTGTCCGGGGACGAGAGGCGGATCGTGTACGACCTGGCCGATCCGGTCACGGGCAGCATCGATCTCTGGGCGCTCGATGTCGGCGGCGATCGTCCGTCGCGGCTGACCTTCAGTTCCGCGGTGGATTTCTACCCGATCTGCTCGCCGTCGGGGCAGGACGTCGTCTTCGCCTCGCTGCGGGACGGCCCGCCGAACCTGTACCGCCTGCTCACCACCGCTCCGGGCAGCGAAAAGGCCCTGCTGAATTCACCGGTGGCGAAGATACCGACGGACTGGTCTCGCGACGGACGGCTGCTGGTGTTCATGGCGCTGAATGAGAAGACGAGCGCGGACATCGAGGTCGTGCCGTTGGCCGGCGGTCCGCCGCAGACGGTCATGGCCACGGCGGCCAACGAGCACGACGGCCGGCTGTCGCCGGACGGCCGCTGGATCGCGTACAGCTCGAACGAAAGCGGAACATTCGACGTGTACGTGCAGCCGTTCCCCACCACGGGCGCCAAGTGGCAGGTGTCCAAAGGCGGTGGGCAGCTGCCACAATGGCGGCGGGACGGCAGCGAACTGTTCTACATCGCGCCGGATAAGAAGTTGATCGGCGTTTCCGTGAAGACCGGTTCGGACTTCTCTGTAGGAGAGGCGCGGGCGCTCGTCGAGACGCGCATCTCGTCCTGGGAACGCCTGGGCGGGCAATATGCGGTGACGGCCGACGGACAGCGGTTTCTTGTGAACACGGCGTCAGACACCCCGTTGCCGATCACGCTCGTGCTCAACTGGACGGCGGCGCTGAAGAAGCCAGGCCAATGACCTCGGCCGTCATTCAGGTCTCCGGCTGCCGGAAGACGTATGGCTCGACCGTCGCCGTCGACGAAGTGTCGTTCGATGTGACCGACGGCGAGATCTTCGGTCTGATCGGCCCCAACGGCGCCGGCAAGACCACGACGATGGAGTGCGTCGAGGGGTTGCGCACAACCGATCGCGGGACGATCTCGGTACTGGGTCTCGACCCGGTGCGCGATGTCCATAAGCTGCAGGAACGGATCGGCGTGCAGCTCCAGGAGGCGCAACTCCAGAAGCGGATCAAGGTGTGGGAGGCGGTGCACCTCTGGGCGTCGCTGTACCGGAAGAAGGCCAGTGATGGCGACCGGCTGCTCGAACAGCTCGGTCTGGCCGACAAGCGCAACGCCTGGTTCATGACGCTCTCGGGCGGCCAGAAGCAGCGGCTCGTCATCGCGCTCGCGCTCGTCAACGATCCCGACGTCGTTTTTCTCGATGAGCTGACGACCGGCCTCGATCCCCGGTCGCGGCGGGCGATCTGGGATCTGGTGCGCGGCATCCGCGCGCGCGGCACGACGGTGTTCCTCACGACGCATCTGATGGAGGAGGCCGAGCGGTTGTGCGATCGCGTCGCGATCATCGACCACGGCCGGATCATCGACATCGACACGCCCGCGCGGCTGGTCGCCCGGCACTGTCCTGAGCGAACGATCGAGCTCGCGACGGACGATCCAATCGCGGAGGATCGGTTCCAAACTCGAGGACGTCTTTCTCACGGTCACCGGTCACTCGATTCGAGACCAAGTGGTATGCCTCTCCCAAATCACGACCGGGCCGCTCCGTTGTCGCGGCCCACAGTTCGCCCTCGGAGGCTCGTTGCGATGAGCACGCAATCAGTCCGGCCAGTCGATTAGGTCCATCCCATGTGGCGTGGACTCTCAAGACTGACCTGGCTCGAGATCAAGATCTTCCTGCGCGAGCCGCTCGGCGCGTTGGGGACGATCCTCGTCCCCGTCGTGATCTTCGTGGGGCTGGGACGGCTCGCCGGCGGCAGCCGGACGCGCGCGACGTCGCTCGCCGACAGCGACCTGGTCCGCGCCGACCTACCGGTGTTCGCGTCGGTGCTGATCGCGATCAGCGCCGTGCTGTCGCTCGTCACGATCATCTCGATCGCGGTGTCGCTGCTCCGGGGGATTTGGAAGGGCGAGGCCTGGTCGGCGCACATGGGCGACGTCGGGGCGCTGGCCGTGGCGTGCGTCGTGTGCGCGGCGCTGTCGGCGACGGTGTTTCGCTGGGAGTAGGCGGTGATGCACAATTGCAGGCTTCTGGACAAGCCAACACCTATCAGCCCTCCCCACGTCAAGGGCGCAGATCTTCTCCGTCCGGTCGTCGTCGCAAATCCAGATGTTCGTGAACGTCGGTGACGATGGCATGAACAGGCTGGCTGTCATCCGGGAGATGTTCCGGACCAGCGCCCGTTCAGTCGCGGTCGCGTGGAGGGTCTGTTCGGTGTAACCGTGGGGCCGGGGCTCGACCATGTGAGGCCCTTCGCGAGGCTGCGGTTCGGCGTCCTGAACGTGCGCGCCGCGCCGCGGCCATACCCCTGCATTCTGATCTTCCCGCCACCGCTGTCATGCGAGCCTGCTTCGGGCCGCACGCTCATGGCGTTCGACATCGGAGGCGGCGTCGAAGTGTTCGCGACGCGGCGGGCATTCGTCCGCGAGATGAGGATTAATAGTTCACGTTCATCCCCACCTTGATCAGGCGGCCGCGCATGATGTTTCCGGCCTGGCCGTAGGTCGGACCCAGTTGCGTGATTCTGGCCAGGATGGTGGCGGCATTGGTGATGTTGAAGATACCCAGCTCCGGTTCCACTGACATCCGCAGGAACTTGAACGTCTTCTTCACGCTGACGTCAGCTGCGTTGACGCCCGGCAAGCGGATCGTGCCCCGCGGCTCGACGACGAGCGACTGCGAAACCTGGGTGAGCCTGACCGTATTCGAACTGACCAGGACGGTCGTATTCTCGGGGAACCCGGAGAAGCGCTGCGCGCTCGCGCTGACCGACAGCCCGTAGGGCAACTGGTACATGCCCGACATTTTGATCGACACCGGCACATCGTTGCCGATCACGCCGCGACGGAAGAACGAAAAGTTGGGGTTGTTCAGGTCGCTGGTGGCGGCGTAGATGCTGCCCATGTTTCTTCCGAGGCTCAGGCCGCCCATCACCATCCAGCGGTTGCTCAATCTTTTCCTGAAGCTCACGTCCACGCCGTTGAAGTCGGTGTTCAACTCCGGGGCGTTGTCCCACAGGTTGTCGAATTTGCCTCTGAGGCTCGGGTCCTGGTTGTAGACCGTCACCTTCCGGCCGCTGGCAACTTCGGTCACCTCGAGCGGAATGTAGCTGGCGGTGGGAACGGCCCGGTTCCTCAAGCCGATGTTGCTTCGCGTTTCGCGACGGAAGAACGCGACCGAGGCGACGAGGTCGGCAAAAAGCTGGCGCTCGAGCTCGATGGAGTACTCGTTCGTATACGGCCGCCGCAGCGTGTCGCTGTACCGATGGGTCGCACCCACAGGGTACCCGGTCGACGGCCCCAGCTCGTTCAACTGCGGGATCTGATCGCCATTGAGATCGCTCCACGCGCGCGTATCGCTGACAACCGAGATCGGGTTCAGCCGCTGGACGTTGGAAACGCCGATGGCATTGTCGTAGCGGTTCGCCGAGAATTTCAGCGCCGTCCTGCCGTTGCCGAACAGGTCGTAGACGGCTGAAAACCGCGGAACCGCATTCTTCCAGTCCGGAACCCCTTCGATGGCGTCGAAGCACTGCTGCTGCACGAACGCCGTCTGCACCCGGCACGTCGCGGGCTCCCAGGCGTAGACGGTCTCGAACCGCACGCCCAGGTTCAACGTCAGCTTGCGCGTAGGCGTCCACTTGTCCTGGGCGAACAGCGCGTGTTCCACGGCGTACGTCTTGTACGAGGTTGGGGTCGTGTACGTGTTGACCGAATCCGGCACGCCGTTCCGGAACACAGCCTGCATGCCGGACAGGTAGTCCTTCACCGCATCCTGGTTCTGTCCGATCATGGCGCGGTTGTACTGATAGCCGAACTTCAGGTCATGATTCCCGGAATAGCGGCTCAGACTGGCGCTGACCACACCTCGGTACCCCGGGTTGTCGTAGTAGTTCGGGTTCGCCACCGTGTGATCCTTCAACACACTGTCGTAGCGTGGAATGTCGCCCGGTTGCACTCCCGGCTCGGGGTGGAACGGATCGGTGCCACTCATGAGGCTCCACCCGAGGTCCATGACCATCTTCGACGACAGCGTGGTCGTCCACTTCGCCTGGTTCACGGTCATGTACTTGTCGTTGAACCACAACGCACGACTTTCGAAATAGTCTGTCGAGCCGGTGCGATGGCCGATCAGCTTGTTGTGCCAGTTGAACAAGTACGAGAGCTGGTTGTTCTGGGTCGCCTGATACGACAGCTTGAGCGCCAGATTGCGCATCAGATTGTCGTCCAGCACCTGCGCGCCGCTCGGTTCGTAGCTGCCCAGACGGTACTGGTCCAGGTAGCTGTACTTGGCCGATGCCGTGTACCACAACTTGTCGCGCACGATCGGTCCGCCGGCGCTCAGTCCGGTGTCGAACATCTTCAGGATGTCGGCGCCCGGCGCGATGTCCGGCTTGACGGCAAGCACCCGGGCGGGAACCGAGGTCAGCAGCTGGGTGCGCAGCGCGGGCGAGACATTGCCGAACCCCATGCCGTGATTCGCGCCCGAGAACTGGAACGAGGCGTGAAACGCGTTGGTTCCCGTCTTGGTGATCATGTTGTAGACGATGCCGCCCTTCGACCGCTCAGCGGGCCCGTTGGCCGTCTGGTAATTGGCCTCCTGGTACATGAACGGGTCGAAATAGACGATCGGAACGCTTCCCGTCCCGCCGGTATACGCGGTGTCCATGCCGTCGATGAACCAGCCGTTTTCGTTCTCCGCGCTGCCGTGCACGGAGCTTTCGGACCGCAGGAAGGATTCCGATCCGCCCACGTCGTACCTGGCCAGGACGATGCCCGGGACCACGCGCGCGATCGACCACACGTCAATTCTGTTGGGCAGGCTGTCCAACACTTCACGCGACATCACCGTCTGGTCCAGCGCGCTCGTGGTATCCAGCAGCGGCGCCTCGCCCTTGACGACGATGCCTTCCTCGAATCCGCCCACCTCGAGTGCGAGATCGACGCGTGCCGTCGCGTCGGCATTGACGAGGACGTTCTCTTGCGCCGCGGGTCGGAATCCCGGCAACTCCGCTTTCACGGCGTAGCGCCCCGGCACGAGTCTCGTGAACTGATACGCGCCCCGCTCGTCGGAAACGGTGCTCTGATTTCCGCCGATCGTCCCCGGATTGGCGAGCGTCACGGTCACCCCCGGCAGCACGCCACGCGACGCATCGGCGATGGTGCCGCCGATCGCTCCGACTCCCTGGGCTGCGGCGGGCCGCGACGCGCACGTCACGAACAACAGGACGACAATCGCACTAGAGGCGACGGCTCTTACGCTCATCATGGCCATCCTTTTGGGAACCGGGATTTCCTCGTTGACGTTTGTGGCTACGGACGAAGCACCAGTTTCTGCACGCGCCAATTCGAGCTTTCCGCAACGTACACTTCGCTTTCCGACGGGCAGGCCAGCTGGTGCGCGCCGGAGAACTGCTTGAGCTGGCGCCCCGCGCGGCCAATGACCCCCAGCACCTTGCCGTCGAGCGAGACCTTGAAGATCCGTCCGGGGTAGGTACTTTCTCCCACGAACATCACCTGGTTGGGACCGGGCGTGATGCAGATCGAATTCGGCGCGCCGATCACCGCGGCCAGACGCGGGCCGGTTGGCGTGGCGCCGTTGACCGCGCGCGTTCGGGGATCGGGCGGCACGTCGATCGTGAACATCCGCAGCAACGTGCCATCGGTATCGAATACCTGAATGCGCCGGTTCGCGCGGTCGCCCACATAGACATTGTCGTCGCGGTCCACCGCGATGGTATGCGGCGTGCTGAACTGCCCCGGCCCGCTCCCCTTCTCGCCCCACGACTTCACCCAGTCGCCATTCTTGTCGTACTTGGCGACGCGGGAATTGATGTATCCGTCGCTGATGTAAGTGTTGCCGGCGGAGTCCCACGCAACGTCGGTCGGCTGGCGGAAGAGCCCGTCCACCGGAGGCAGCGGCGGGTTCACATGCTCCCAGGGTTTGCCTTCCTCGTCGGCCGATTCTTTCCGGCGTCCGAAGACCATCATAACGCGGCCCGCCTGATTGAACTTGATAATCATGTCCGAGCCTTTGTCGACGGCCCAGATGTTGTCGTCCTTGTCGATCCGCACGGTGTGCGCGAACGACCAGCCATAGAGGCCCTTGCCAATCTCGCGGAGGAACTCGCCTTTGGGACCGAACTCCAGCAGCTGTGCCGCCGTGGGCGCGTAGGCCGGACCGCCGGCGCTGTTCGATCGGGTGAATACGAACACGTGGCCCTTGGAATTCACGGCCACGCCGGGGACCTCGCCGAAGTTCATGCCGGCAGGCAGCTTGAGGAAATCCGGAACGGAGTCGAATGGAATATCGGGCGCGCTCTGCTGAGCGAACGACAGCGGAGCCACCAGCACGAACACGACGAATAACGAGGTCTTCATGTGGAGCATCCGGCTGATCTGAGCGTTCACGTCCATGTGTCCGGTTACCGTTGAAGCAGCGGAAGACTGCTGAGCGGCGGGGCGGGCGGCAACGCCCGCAGGAACGCGTACACGTCCGCCACATCCTGATCCGACATCACCTTCACGCTGTAGGGCGGCATCTCCCCTGTGGGCGCACGCAGGTATCGTGCAAAGGTCCGGAAGGCCACAGGGTTCGGCCCGAGCCGCGGCCCCTGGGTGCCGCCTTGCGCCTGCTCGCTGTGGCACTGATAGCAGCCGGTCTTCCGATAGACCGTTTTACCGTTGTCGGCGTGTCCGGCCGGCGCGGCGGCCGACGTGTCCGGAGGAGGCGCGGTTCTGGTCTGCGCCGGCGAGGAACCCGCCGATAACGCCGCGCCCACGAGGCCAATCACGACCAGCCGCAGCTGTCTCATCTTCATTGCATCGCGTCCTCAGCGGACCTGGGTGACGACGTCGACAAGGGCGGGCTCGCCACGCTTCACCACCGCCAGGGCTCGTGCGATCGCCGGCCCGAGATCCTTCGGATTCGTGATCGGCCCCTCGGCGTGCACGCCGAGACCCTGAGCGACCTTCGCGTAGTCGATGTTGGGATCGACGAGCAGGCTGCCGATCTCCCCGCGATCGATCCCACGGTTGCGCCGGTTGCACATGCGCTGCACGTGCATAATCTCCATGTGGTACGACCGATTGTTGTTCATGATGCTCAGGAGCGGGATGCGGTGGTGCGCCGCGGTCCACAGGACGCCAGGCGCGTACATGAGATCGCCGTCTGTCTGAATCGCCACCGACAGGCGCCCGTGGCGCCGGTTGGCCAGCGCCGCGCCCACTGAGGCGGGTGCGCCGTAGCCGATCCCGCCGCCACCGGCATCGCCGAGCCAGTGATACGGCTTGTTGAAATCCCACAGCCGCCTGGGCCAGCCGCCGCCGTCGCTGTAATAGCTCGAGACAAGCGACCAGTCATCCTGTTTGATTTGCGCCCAGAGCTCGGCACACAGGCGTGCGGTGCTCACGGGGCTGGCCTCCCACGCATAGCTGGCCGCAAGCCGCGCGCGATCGAACGCGGCGCGATTCGCGTCCGCCAGCTTCGCGCCACGCTCCTCGAAGACGCGCTGGCGATCGCCGGTGACCAGCCGTCTCACCGCGTCGATGAGCGCCGGGAGCGTCGCTTCGCCGTCGGCGGCAATGGCGAGATCCACCTCGGCCTGGCGCCGGAAGTCCTGGTAGTTCGACCTGATGTAGAGATCGCCGGTGGTGATGGTGACGAGTTTCGCGCCGGCTTTCGTCAGCGAACGGGTGGACCGGTGCAGCTGATCGCGCAACGCGTTGACGGTCCCCCAGAAGTCGGTGACTTCGAGGCCGACGATTATATCGGCGCTCGCGATGACGGCGTTCGCTCGTTCGGACTGATTGAGCGGATGGCGCGAGGGGAAATTCATCCGCCCGCCCTTGTCGATGACGGCCGCCTGCAGCGTCTCGGCAAGCTCCACGAGCAGCGGCATCCCGGCCGGTGTTCGAGCCAGCCGGTCGGCCACCAGAACGGGATTCTCCGCGGCCACCAGAAGACGTGCCAGCTCCGAGATCGCCGCAGAATCCCCCTGCGGCGGCACCGGCATGGTGAGCCTTGGGACTGAAAGCTTCCCACGGCCTTCGATCCCGTCCTCCTGAAGACCGCCGTCGAGGACCAGGACGACCGGCGCCATCGGCGGCGTCATCGCAACTTTGTACGCGCGCACCGCCGACTCGGCAAAATGCGTGAGCGACCGTGGGGCGTCGTCCCATTTCGTGTAATCGCGAACCATGGCCGCGACATCCTGGGCGGCATGGTACCAGTCCGCGCCACGGCGAATCGCCGCGTCGCCGTAATTGCCCAGGATGATGTACACAGGCACGCGGTCGCACCAGGCGTTGTAGATGGCCATCGCGGCATGCTGCAGGCCAACCGTACCGTGCGCCATGACAGCCAGCGGCTTGCCTTCGACCTTGAAATAGCCATGGCCCATGGCGACCGCCGATTCCTCGTGACAGCAGGTGAGAAGCTCGGGTTTCTGATTGCCGCCGTAGTTGATGACCGATTCGTGAAGGCCGCGGAAGCTCGAGCCCGGATTGGCGCAGATGTACTCGAACCCGAGCGACTTGATGACGTCCACCATGAAGTCGGATCCACTGCTGTCGGTCGTCAGGGCCTCGACTTCGGCCGGCTCGGTCCCCTCGGCGGCCATCGTCATGACCGGCGGCGCGACCGGGCGGGAAGGTGGCTGTAGGGTCGGCTGCTGGGCGCCGACCAGGTCGGTCGGGGCCACGAGCGCAGCCGCGCCCACGAGTCCGCCGGTCCGGAGGAAATGGCGCCGCTCAATCGACACGGGGGTCCGCCGCTTCGGGTGTTTCGGTCGGGCCAATGCGCTCACCTCTTCTCGCAGACGTGAAATCTGCCGTCATGAGAATACAATGAGCGACTCCTCACCGCACGCGGAAAGCCGGGGACCAGCGAATGATGATGCACCGTCTCGCCGCCGCGCCGGGTGTGCTCGCGGCACTGATGCTCTTCGCCGCGCCGGCCCCCGCAGGCGCGCAACCCGCGTATCAGCACCTGCGGATCATCGCCCCCGCCGCGCCCGGCGGCGGCTGGGATCAAACCGCCCGCGTCATGCAGCAGGTGCTGCAGGGGGCCGGGCTGGTGCACACCGCCTCGGTTGAAAACATCTCAGGGGCGGCGGGAACCATTGGCCTCGCGCGGTTCATCGGCGCGGAGCGCGGCCAGGGCGATGTCGTGATGGTCTCGGGGCTGATCATGGTCAGCGCGATCGTCACAAACGGATCGCCGGTGACCTTGCGCGAGGTGACGCCCATTGCCCGACTGACGGGCGAGTACGAGGTGATCGTGGTTCCCGCGGCGTCACCGTTCCGATCGCTGCAGGACCTCATCGGGACGTTCAAGCAACGGCCCGAGTCGATCTCGTGGGGAGGCGGATCCGCGGGCGGCAGCGATCAAATCCTGGCCGGGCTCGTCGCTGACGCCGTCGGGGTGTCGCCGCGGCGCGTCAATTACATCGCCTTTTCGGGCGGAGGCGAAGCGATGTCGGCGATTCTCGGCGGGCAGGTGTCGGTGGGCATCAACGGCCTCGCGGAATTCGCGCCCCAGATCGAAGCGGGCACCGTGCGCGTGCTCGGGCTCTCGAGTGCCGAGCGCTTGCCAAGCCTGGAGGCGCCGACGCTTCGGGAGCAGGGGGTCGACGTCGAATTCGAGAACTGGCGCTCGCTCGTCGCGCCGCCGGGGATCAGCCGGGACGACCTCGCACGTGTCGAGAAAACGACCGAAGCGATGGTGCGATCGGCGGAATGGCGCGGAGCGCTGGAGCGCTATCGCTGGATCGATCGCTACCTCGCCGGCGAAGCATTCGATCGCTTCATGGAGGCCGAGGACACGCGCGTGCGTTCGATCCTGATCAAGCTCGGATTGGGACCGGGCAACACCGCCCCGCTTGCCACCGGCCGCGTGTACCCGCTGTTGGTGCTGGCCGGCCTCCTGGGCTTCGGCGGCGCTGCGCTGCTGGCGGCCATGCGAACGGCGGGTGCGTCGAGTCGGGCCCACGTGGGCCCCGGATGGCGTCCTGCCGCGCTGATGGCGGCCGGCGTCGCGCTCGACCTGGCGCTCATGGAGCGGGCGGGCTTCGTGATCACGTCCGCGGCCCTCTTCTGGCTGACGGCCCGGGCATTCGACCAGCGGCATCCGGCGCGCGATGCGCTGTTCGCGGTCGGCGTCTCGACCGGCTCGTACCTGCTCTTTGTTCGCGTGTTGAACGTGATGCTGCCCGCGGGTCTGCTCGCGCGCTGGTTGTAGCAGGTTGCTGAAAGAGCCAGCACCAATATGCGGCCTTCTAACTTCTCAATTCTAAGTTCTCACTTCAGGCTGCGTGTGTCAGCAGCCTGCTAGATCACCATGGATATTCTGCAGGCGCTCGGCCAGGGGTTTGCCAGCGCCATCACGCTGCCGCATCTCGCGTGGGCGCTGGCCGGCGTGACGCTTGGCACGGCGGTGGGTGTCCTCCCCGGCATCGGACCGGCGCTGACCGTTGCGCTGCTGCTCCCCGTGACGTTCAACCTCGAGCCCACCAGCGCCTTCATCATGTTCGCCGGCATCTACTCCGGGGCGATGTACGGCGGCTCGACGACCAGCATCCTCCTGAACACACCCGGCGAGACGGCATCCATTGTCACGGCGATCGATGGACACATGATGGCGCGTCAGGGACGAGGGGCTGCGGCCCTGACGACAGCGGCCATCGGGTCGTTCGTCGCGGGCACGCTGGCCACCCTCGCGCTGACCTTCTTCGCCCCGGTGCTGGCGTCCTTTGCGTTGCGCTTCGGGCCCGCCGAGTACTTCGCCCTGACGGTGCTCGCATTTACCACCGTGTCGGTGCTGCTCGGCGCGTCCGCCGTCCGGGGATTGTTCAGTCTCTTTCTGGGCCTGGCGCTCGGATTGATTGGCATCGATCAGCTGACCGGCGAGGCGCGCTTTTCGTTCGGCATTCCGCAACTGCTCGATGGCATCGATGTCGTCATCCTCGTCATCGGACTCTTCGCCGTGGGGGAGACCCTGTATCAGGCGTGGCGTCACGGCCGGGATGACATGGAGGTTGTGACGCTGCACGACTTCACGGGGATGAGCCGCGAGGATTGGAAGCGATCGTGGAAGCCGTGGCTGCGCGGCACGGCGATCGGCTTTCCGCTTGGCGTGCTGCCGTGCGGAGGCGCGGTGATCCCGACGTTTCTGTCGTATATGGTCGAGAAGCGGCTGAGCGACCATCCCGAGCAGTTCGGGCACGGCGCGATCGAAGGCGTGGCCGGCCCGGAAGCCGCCAACAACGCGGCCGCGGCGGGCGTGCTCGTTCCGCTGCTGACGCTCGGTCTGCCATCGTCAGCCACGGCGGCGATCATGCTCGCCGCCTTCCAGCAGTACGGGCTTCAACCGGGGCCGCTGCTGTTTTCCTCGCGTCCCGATCTCGTCTGGACCTTGATCGCCAGCCTCTACATCGGCAACGCGATGCTGCTGGTCCTGAACCTGCCGCTCGCCGGCGTGTGGGCGCGGGTCATGCTGGTGCCGCGACGGCTGCTCTTTGGCGTGATCATGGTCCTGGCGTCGCTCGGGGCGTACAGTCTCAACCGCTCGGTGCTCGATCTCGTTCTGCTGTACGTCGTCGGTGCGGTCGGATGCGCGATGCGCGTGCGCGATATTCCGCTGGTGCCGGCGGTGATCGGCCTCATTCTCGGCCCACTGTCGGAGCAGCAGTTCCGCCGCGCCGTGGCCATCAGCGAAGGAGACCTCTCGGTGTTTCTGACGCGCCCCATCAGCGCCACCTTGCTGCTCCTGGCGCTGGCCGTCCTGGTGGCGCCGCGCCTGCTCGAACGATGGATCCCCCGGCGTGCGCAAGCCGGATGACGGGTACAATCGATGCGAATGCGTGCCGTCAACGACGAGCAGGAGCTCTACGACGTCGCGGTGCTCGGCGGCGGCAACGCAGGGTTGTGCGCGGCTCTCGCCGCGCGCGAAGCAGGGGCCAGTGTCGTGGTGCTGGAAAGCGCGCCGCGTCATTACCGCGGAGGCAACAGCCGCCACACGCGCAACCTCCGGTGCATGCATGCCGGACCCAGCCAGCTCCTGACCGAATCGTACGCGGAAGACGAATTCCTGTCGGACCTGCGGCGGGTGACCGGAAACGACACCGACGAAGCGCTGGCGCGTCTCGTCATTCGCGGGTCCGCAGGTTGTCCGGAGTGGATGCGGCGGTTTGGCGTCCGCTTTCAATCCTCCCTGCGCGGCACGCTGCACCTGGCCCGCACGAACGCGTTCTTCCTGGGCGGCGGCAAGGCGCTCATGAACAGCTACTACGCCGCGGCCGAGCGCCTCGGCATTCGGGTGATGTACGACACGGAGGTGGTCGGCCTCGATGTGCGTGATGGCCGCTTCCGCGCCGCCACGGCGCTCGCCGGCGGCCGCTCCCTGGCCATTCGCGCCAGGGCTGCGGTCGTCGCCGCCGGCGGCTTCGAGTCCAATCTCGACTGGCTGCGCGAGGTCTGGGGTGAGGCGGCCGATCACTTCATCATCCGCGGCACGCCGTACAACACGGGCACGCCCCTCAGACTGATGCTCGATGCAGGCGCGCAATCGGTCGGCGATGCGCGTGAGTGCCATGCGGTCGCCGTCGATGCGCGCGCGCCAAAGTTCGACGGCGGCATCGTCACGCGGCTCGACTGCGTGTCGCTCGGGATCGTCGTCAACACACATGGCGAGCGCTTCTACGACGAGGGCGAGGACTTCTGGCCGAAGCGCTACGCCATCTGGGGAAGCCTGGTCGCCAGACAGCCGGATCAGATTGCGTTCTCGATCGTCGATGCCAAAGCCGCCGGCAAGTTCATGCCCTCGGTGTTTCCCCCAATGGCGGCGAGCTCCATCCGCGAGCTCGCTGTGCTGCTGAACCTGCTGCCGGACACCCTCGAGGCGACCGTCGCCGCGTTCAACGCCGCGGTGCGCCCGGGATCGTTCGATCATGCCGTCCTCGACGATTGCCGAACCGACGGCCTGACCCCCGAGAAGACCCATTGGGCGCAGCGCATCGACTTGCCGCCGTTCTGGGGATATCCCCTCCGCCCTGGGATTACGTTCACGTACCTCGGGCTGAAGGTCGATGAGCGCGCGCAGGTGTTGATGCGCGGCGGAGAGCCCGCCCGGAACGTTTACGCGGCCGGCGAGGTGATGGCGGGAAACATCCTCCGGAAGGGGTACATCGCCGGGGTCGGCATGACCATCGGCACGGTGTTCGGCCGGCTCGCCGGCGAGGAGGCGGCGCGGCATGCCAGCCGATGAGCTGATCCCACACGGCCAGCATGTGATGACCGTCTGCAATGCCTGTCGGTACTGCGAGCAGTACTGTCCCGTGTTTCCGGCGATGGAGCAGCGTCTGACATTCGCGGCGGCTGATCTCACGTACCTCGCGAACCTGTGCCACAACTGTGGTGAATGTCTCTACGCGTGTCAGTACGCCCCTCCCCACGAGTTCGGCATCGATGTGCCGAGGACGCTGGCGAAGATTCGCGCCCGCTCGTACGAGGACTACTGTTGGCCACAGTTCCTCGCCTTCGCGTTCCGGCGCCACAATCTGCTCACGGGCGCGGGCCTGGCCGCCGGACTGGTCGCGCTGATGCTCGCGGCCACTCTCGTCGTGAACGGGGGGACGCTGCCGCGACCCGCGGGCACCGGCGACTTCTACGCCGTCGTGCCCCACGACGTCATGGTCGCGCTTTTCGGGGGCGTCTTTCTGTTCGCCCTCGCGGCGCTCTGGATCGGCGCGGTACGATTGTGGCGCGACATGAACATGGAGGGTGCCGCTGCGCCGGCTCGAGACGTCCGTGCCCTCGGCCGCGCGCTCCGGGACGTGCTGACGCTTCGGCACCTGCACGGCAGCGGAGCGGACTGCACATCGGCGGAAGAGACCCGCACGCCGTGGCGGCGCTGGTTCCACCACTGCACGTTTTACGGCTTGCTGTCCTGTTTCGCCTCGACGACTGTGGCGGCGATCTATCACGCCGTGTTCGGCTGGCAGGCGCCGTATGCGTACACCAGCCTGCCGGTGCTCCTCGGAACCGCTGGCGGCGCAGGGTTGCTGGTGGGTTTGGCCGGACTTCTGATGGAGCGACGCCGACGTGACCCGTCGCTCCGCGATCCCGCTCAGGACGGGCTGGACCAGTCATTCATCGCGCTGCTGTTCCTCGCCGCTCTCACCGGGCTGCTGCTGCTGGCGCTTCGCGAGCGGGCGGTCATGAGCGTGCTGCTCATCGTGCATCTGGGTGTGGTGCTCGCGCTGTTTCTCACCCTGCCGTACGGCAAGTTCGTTCACGGGATCTATCGAACGGCGGCGCTCGTCAAGTATGCCAGGGAGCATCTGCGCGTCTCATGAGGATGGGATCGTCATGAACAACCTGTGGCTGAGGACCAGAACGGTGGCGCTGTTCGCCGTGAGCCTTCTGCTCGTTGCGGGTGCCGCGTACGGACAGGACGTCAAGGTCATGATCTCCGGCGGATTCACGGCGGCGTATCTTGAAGTCGTTCCCCAGTTCGAACGCGCGACCGGAAACAAGATCGTGACCTCATTCGGGGCGTCGATGGGGAACGCGCCGGACTCCATTCCGGTTCGGCTTCAGCGGGGCGAGCCCGCGGACGTCGTGATCGTGGCCGGCGCGGCCCTGGACGATCTGATCGCGCAGGGCAGGGTGCTCGCCGGCAGCCGCGTCGACCTCGCGCGATCCAGCATCGGCATGGTGGTTCGCGCGGGCGCGCGCAAACCGGACATCAGCTCCGTCGAGGCGCTGATACGCACGCTGCTGCAGGCGCAATCGATCGCGTATTCCGCGAGCGCCAGCGGCGTCTACCTGTCGACCGAGCTGTTTCCGCGTCTTGGCATCGCCGACCAGATCAAGGCGAAGAGCCAGAGAATCGAAAGCGAGCGAGTCGGCGTCGTCGTCGCGCGCGGGGGCGCCGAGCTGGGGTTCCAGCAGATCAGCGAGCTGCGTGGCGTGCCCGGGACGGATTACGTCGGGCCGCTGCCGCCCGCCGTTCAGAAAATCACCGTGTTCGCCGCGGGCATCGGCGCAGGCGCCAAGGCGCCGGCGGCGGCCAGAGCGCTGATTGAATTCCTGGCGTCGCCGGCCGCGGCCGCCGCGGTGACGAAAAGCGGCCTGGACCTATGCGGCTCTCCTGCCTTGCCTGAGTGAGGTGCTGACCTTCATGGTCTCGCCAACCGAGCTGTCCGAAGCGATCATTGCTTCGCTGATCATCGCGATGGGTCTCATCGCATTTGCCTTTGGGGCCTCGCGCTGGCAATCAGGTGATCGAACGGCTGTCTGGTTTGGCCTTTTCGGTTGCCTCTACGGTGCCCGCCTTGCCGGGTACTCGCAACTTGTTCAGCCGGTGTTCCCGGAAGTCTTCTGGCGCTATCTCGACGCGTTCATCACCTACGCCATCATCGTACCGGTCGCTCTTTTCATCGAGTCGCTGTTCGGGCACGGCTGGCGCTCCACGTTGCGTCGGACCTGGCAGGCGGCTGCAGTCTATGCACTGCTCGCGGTGGTGCACGACTTGGCGCGTCGCCAGCCGGGCGCCTCGCTCTGGCTGAACCCGCCCGTGGTGCTGACTGCCGGCGGTGTCGCGACGGCTCACGTGCTGGCGCACTGGCGGCGGGAAAGGTGGCCGCGCGAGTTCCGTGTCGCCGTCGTGGGCGGACTGGTGTTCACCGGTGTCGCCACCTACCAGACGCTCGGGGGCGCGCTCCAACTGGAGCCCTTCGCGATGCTGGTGTTCATGATGTCGGTGGGATACTTCGTGGCCCAGCGCATGCTCGCCAGCGAGCGCCGGCTCGTGGCGGTGTCCCGAGAGCTCGAGCTCGCTCGGAAGATTCAGCAGTCCATTCTGCCTCGCCAGCTTCCGGATATGGATGGCCTCCGCGTCGCCGCATGCTATGTGCCAATGAGCGAAATCGGCGGCGACTTCTACGACTTCGACACCCAGCAAGCGAACCGCCTGGGCGTCATCGTCGCCGACGTCTCCGGTCACGGCGTCGCGGCCGCGCTGGTGGCTTCGATGGTGAAGATCGCGTTCGCGGCAGAGGCCGAGCGGCTCGACAATCCCGGCTTGGCGCTCACGAACATCAATCGCACGCTCTGCGGCAGATTCCAGGGCGCCTACGTGACTGCGTGCTGCGGCGTCATTGACGCGCTCAGCCGCAGGCTGACCTACTCGAGCGCCGGACACCCGGCACCGTTGCTGCGCCGGAGGGATGGGCGCGTGGAACAGCTGCAGGAGCGCGGCCTCCTGCTCGCGTTCGATGCCCGGGCACAGTACGCCACCGCCGAAGTGGCCCTGCACGCTGGCGACCGTCTCGTCTTCTTCTCCGATGGGCTCGTTGAGGCCTGCAACGCCGGCGACGAGTTCTTCGGCGACCAACGCCTCGAGCAACTCGTGGCGGCGAGCTCAGCCGTCACGCCCGAGCAGTTCGTCGGTCAGATCGTCGCCGAAGTGCGCCACTGGGCCGGCCCAGACACGCAGCTTCAGGACGACGTGACGGTGGTCGTGGTCGATGTCAGCGAGCGCATGACGGAGCGCGATGGGTTCAGGACCGTGGCTTGACTGATGTACCTCGTCGAGGACGCGGGACCCAACGCCTGTTGAGGCTCAGCCTCCGCGTGGCGAAGGGCAAGAGTCGTTGTAACGCTCGCGGCCTGAAGGCTCGCGCGACGTCATCTGCGCGTGTAGCGCGAGGCTTCAGCCGAGCGATCGCGCTCGTCGCGGCGTCGGTCGGGCTGTTGTCCGCGCAGGCGCCTCCTGTGCCGGACACGATCCTCGTCAACGGTCACATCATCACCGTCGACTCGCGGTTTTCCATGGCGCAGGCGGTGGCGATCTCGGGCGGGCGGTTCACCGCGGTCGGCACGGACGCCGCGATCAGGAAGCTCGCGGGTCCCGCGACGACGACGATCGATCTGCACGGACAGACCGTGATCCCCGGCCTCGCTGACGATCATCTGCACGATGCGGGCGGCGGCCCCGGCGTCGATCTCTCGCGGACCAGGACGATGGCCGAGGTGCTCGCGGCGATCGCCGCGCGCGTGAAGCAAAGCCGGCCCGGCGACGTCATCATCACCAACAGCGACTGGCACGAGGCGCAGCTCAGAGAGCACCGCCTGCCGTTCCGCCGCGATCTCGATACCGTCGCACCCGACAACCCCGTTGTCGTCGTCCGCGGTGGGCACGAATACATCCTGAGCTCGGCCGCGTTGAAGAAGTGGAACATCACGAAGGACACGCCGCAGCCATCCGGCGGGCGCATCACGCGCGGGCCGGACACTGAGCTGAACGGCGAGCTGATCGATCGCGCGAAGTCGCTCGTTCAGCTTCCGCCTGGACCGGCACTCACCATCGAAGCGCTGCAGGAGCAGCATCGAAAGCTGAACGCCGCCGGCCTGACCAGCATCCGCTATCCCGGTGCGCCCGTCGAGCAGTACCGGCTGCTGCAGGAGATGGAGCGTCGCGGCATCCTGACCATTCGGGTCAACCAGCTGTTGCGGTTCAACGCCGCCGACAGCGCGCCGGCCATGCGCGCGGCGATCGCAGCGTCGAATCTGACGCCAGACGAAGGCGACGACTGGCTGCGCATCGGCGGCATGAAGCTCGGCGTCGACGGCGGCTTCGAAGGCGGTTGGATGCGCCAGCCGTACGCCGAGCCGTGGGGCGAGGGCGGCACGTTCCGCGGCGTCAACACGATGAAGCAGGCGCCGTACACGGACGTCGTGAAAGCGCTGAACCGCCTCGGCTGGCGCGTCGCGACGCACGCGGTTGGCGATGCCGCGATCGACGAAGTGCTCGCGGCCTACGAAGCGGCCAACGCCGAGCGATCGATCCGCGGCAGACGCTGGACCATCGAGCACGGCTTCATTCCCCAGCCCGATCAGTTTCCACGAATGAAGGCCCTCGACCTCGTCATCTCCGCCCAGGATCACCTGTACCTCGCCGGGCCGAGCCTCGTGACCTACTGGGGAGCGGCCCGCGCCGCGCGCACGACGCCCATGCGCACGTACCTCGATCAGGGATTCATGGTTGCGGGCGGAAGTGATTCCGCCGTCGTGCCGTACCCACCACTCTGGGTGCTCTACCACTTCGTCACGCGCGACACCATCAGCGGCGGCGTGCTCGGCCCGGATCAGCAGATCAGCCGCAGGGAAGCACTGCAGGTCGAGACGATCAACAACGCGTACCTCACCTTCGAAGAGCGTACGAAAGGCTCGATCGAGCCCGGCAAGCTGGCCGATCTCGTCGTCCTCCCGGAAGACATCCTCACCGTCCCCGCCAAGCGCATCGAGCAGATGAACGTCACGATGACGATGGTGGGCGGCAAGATCGTGTATCGGAGACCGTAAGAGCTTACGTTCCGAGTAACGGCGCCTCGACGCTTCCCTCATTGTTATCAATGGTTTACAGCTGGTCCCGACCTTGCTGAAGGGGACGTGCTGTGCCCCGATACTCACGCGCTGCCGTTCTCGCTCTGTTTCTGGCCTTCATGGTCTCCGGCGTGACGCCCGCTCGCGCGCAGACGCCCGCCACGTCTGCTCCAGCCTCCGACGATGACGACGACGCGAAGCTGCGTCCGCTCGAACCGGACTTCAGCCTCGTCAACCTGCCGACGACGCTGCCCCTGCCGGTGGGCGCGGGCAGCTTCCACCTGACGCACCGGTTCAACGAGAACCTGCGGCACGACAGCTTCGGCACGCAGGCGAGCAATCTCTTCGGCCTCGACGAGGGCGCGACCATTCAGCTCGAGTACCGCGTCGGCGTGATGAAGCATCTCGAGGCGATCGTTTCGCGCACGAACGTCTCGCGCATCATCCAGTTCTCGGCCAAGTACGACGCGTTCCACGAGTCGGCGTCGCATCCGCTCGGGCTGTCGGCGATTGTGGGTGTCGAAGGCGGGAACAACTTCCGGGAGAATCACGCGCCGGCGATTGGCGTGGTCCTCTCGCGGACGATCGGCGGCAAGGCGGCCCTTTACGCGACGCCAATCTGGGCGCACAACACGTTCCCGGGTACCGGCGTCATGGAGAACACCACGTACATCGGGCTCGGCGCGCGCGTGCGCATCGTGCCATCGGTCTTCGTGGTGGGTGAAGTCTCGCCGAGACTCGGCGGCTACAGGCCGGGAGAGGCGGAGCTCGCGTTCTCGTTCGAAAAGCATGTCGGCGCCCACGTGTTTTCCCTGACGTTCGCGAACACGTCCGCGACCACCTACGGCCAGCTCGCGCGTGGAGGAAACGCGGAGAGCCTGTATCTCGGATTCAACCTGGCCCGGAAGTTCTTCTGATCAGAAGGAGAGTCTCACGATGAAACGTTTGCCTGTTCTCGTCGCCGCGCTCGCACTGTTCACCGTCGGGTGCGGGAGCTCGTCGTCGTCCACCACCACGGCACCGACCGCGAGCACCAATCCGGTCTTCATCGCGTCGTTGTCGCCGGCCAACGAAGTGCCGCCGGTGACGAACGCCGAATCGACTGTGAGCGGCAACGCCACGATCACGCTCGACACGACGAAGGATTCGTCCGGCAACATCACGTCGGCGACTGCCAGCTTTGCCGTGACGCTTGGAGGGTTTCCGGCCGGCTCCACGGTGAATGTCGCCCACATCCATGAGGGCGCCGCCACGTGCGCGTGTCCGGTCGTCGTCAATACGACCCTCGCGGCGGGTCAGGTGACCGTCACGAACGGTCTCGCGTCGTTCACGAAGACAGGGATCGTGGTCGACTCGGCGGTGGCGCAGCGGATCATCGCCACGCCGGGGAATTTCTATTTCAACGTCCACACGGCGCTGAACGGCGGCGGCGTGGCGCGGGGAACGCTGGTCAAAGCCCAGTAGCGCGCTCGCGCGAGTACCCTGAGGCCGTGCGCGTCCGGTGCGCGGTCGGCCGGCGGCCGTCCCGCCGGCATGATGCACGAGTGTCCGATCGTAGTCGTGCAGGCCTTCAGGCCTGCCTCAGTAGCGCAGCAGGTCGCCGCGGTACGGGATCACCTGACCCGGCTGCACGCCGACGTCGAAGGTGAGCGTCTGGTAGCCGGGCGCGACGATCTCGATGCGGTGCGTGCCGGCGGCGAGCGTCAGCGGCTGCGTGGTGCCGTCGAAGTCGCTCACCTGGCCCGCGTAGATGCCGTCGACCCAGACGTCCGCGTCGTACGGCGTGATCTCGAAGGCGACGCCGCCGTAGATGTTCGAGCCAGGTCCGACAACCACGGGCCCTCTCGGCGCGGCGTAGCCATAGACCGGCACCCCGTACGGGTACGAGTAGCTGTAGGGCACGGGGTAGCCGCCAAAGATGCCGAACCCGATCGAGAAGCGCGGTCGGAACACGTACGGGCGCGAGTAGTACCGTGGCGCATAGCCGTACCGTGGCGCATAGCCGTACCGCGGTGCATAGCCGTACCGCGGTGCATAGCGCGGCTGGTAGCGCGGCTCATAGCGCGGTCGGTAGCTCGACCCACCGTCGCGCCGCGGCGCGATCTCGCGCCGGCTATCGCCGCGCGGTGCGACGTTCTCACGGCGGTTCTGCTCGCCGCGCGGCGCGACGGCCTCGCCGCGGCTCTGCTCGCGCGGTGGCGCGGTCGTTTCGCCCCTCGGCTGCGCGCGATCGACGGCGCGCCCGCGCGTCTCGGTCCCCGACCCGGACGTCGCGGAGCGGCGGCTGCGCTCCTGGCTCCGCTGGCCGGCCGACACCGGCACCGAGGTCAGCGTGAAAGCAATCAGCAGTGCGACTGGGATTGCGAGGATTGTGGCCTTCATGATGACTATTTGAGGGGCAAGGGGCTTGCCACGTCGATCGCACAAATTTCCGAGCGTTTTCAGCGATTCTCCCGCCTCGGTGACCCCGGGGTCAAGCCGAGTGTGCCATTTTGAGGACGCTCGCCAGGCGCGTCTTCTATAATTCCAATTCCTTGCGGAAAGGACTGTTGTGAATCCCAAGACCCTCTTGCGCGCCCTCGCGCTGACCGTGTTCACCCCTCTCCCGATCGTCGCGCAGCAGGGGACTCCTGCGCCGCGCACATTGTCCACCGCCGATTACGCGCACGCCGAAAGATTCATGACCTACAACACGTCGCCCCTGGTGCTCAGGAGCGGCGTGCGGCCGGTTTGGCTGCCCGTGGCTGCGGGCGACCCGGCCGAGCGCTTCTGGTATCGCGTCACGACCGAACGAGGGACCGAAACCGTGCTGGTGGACGCCGCCACCGGCATGCGGTCCCCGTGCGATCTGCCGGCATGCCGGGAGGCCGCCCGCGGAAACGGCGGGCGCGGCAGCGCCGCACTCCGCGCCGCCGACGTGAAGTCGCCGGACGGCAAGCGCACCGCGTTCATCCTCAACTGGAACCTCTGGGTGCGTGACGTCGCCACGGGCCGCGAGACGGCGCTGACGAAGGACGGCGTGAAGGATTTCGGGTACGCGACGGACAACGCCGGCTGGACGCAAAGCGATCGCCCGATTCTCGTCTGGTCGCCCGATTCGAGGAAGATCGCCACCTTTCAGCAGGATCAGCGCGGCGTCGGCGAGATGTATCTGGTGGACACGAGAATCGGCCACCCGAACCTGCAGGCGTGGAAATACCCGCTGCCCGGCGACCCCGTCGTCACGATGATCCACCGCGTCGTCATCGACGTTGATTCCGGTCGCGTCGTGCGGCTGCAGACGGCGCCGGATCAGCATCGGTCCACCCTCTGCGACGATGTCGCGTGCCGTGGCGAGTGGGACGACGTCCAGTGGAGCGCCGACGGCTCGAAGCTGGCGTTCGTCTCGACCTCGCGCGATCACAAGCACGAGCAGTTGCGGCAGGCCGATCCGGTGTCGGGCGCCGTGCGGGACGTCCTCGAAGAAAAAGGCGAGACGTTCCTCGAGTCGGGTAACGGCCGCGTGAACTGGAGATTCCTCCCCGGGTCGAACGAAGTGATCTGGTTCTCCGAGCGCGACAACTGGGGACAGCTCTATCTCCACGATTTGCAGACCGGGCGGGAGAAGCGGCAGATCACCACGGGTGAGGGCAACGTCACGCAGCTCCTCCGCGTCGATGAGCAGAACCGCCTGCTGTATTTCGTCGCAGTCGGACGGGAAAAGGGGCGCGATCCGTATTTCCGGCACCTGTATCGCATCGGGATGGACGGCAGGAATCTCCAGCTTCTGACGCCCGACGATGCGGATCACGAGGTGACGCTGTCGAGGTCGGGGCGCTTCTTCGTCGACAGCTACTCGAAGCCGGACGTGCCGCCGGTGACCGAGCTGCGCGACGCCGACGGCCGGCTGATCGTCACGCTCGAGAAAGGCGACATCTCGCGGCTGCTCGCGACCGGGTGGAAGCCGCCGGCGCCGATCATCGTCAAGGCGCGCGATGGCGTCACGGATCTCTACGGCCTGATGTACAGGCCGACGAACCTCGATCCGTCGAAGAAGTACCCGATCGTCAACCACATCTATCCCGGCCCGCAGACCGGCAGCGTCGGCGGCCGGACGTTCTCGCCCGCGCGCGGCGACGCGCAGGCGCTGGCGGAGCTCGGCTTCGTCGTGGTCGAGATCGACGGCATGGGCACGCCGTGGCGGTCCAAGCAGTTCCACCAGAAGTATTACGGCGACATGGGCGACAACACGCTGGCGGATCAGGTGGCCGGCATGAAGCAGCTCGCCGAGCGCCATGCGTGGATTGACATCGACCGCGCCGGCATCTACGGACACTCGGGCGGCGGCTACGCGGCCGCCGATGCCATGTTCCGTTATCCCGACTTCTTCAAGGTCGGCATCTCCGAGGCGGGGAATCACGACAACCGCGTGTACGAAGACGACTGGGCGGAGAAGTGGCAGGGGCTGCTGCAGACGAACGGGGACGGCACGACGAACTACGACAACCAGGCGAATCAGCTCGTCGCGAAGAACCTGAAGGGGAAGCTGCTGCTGGCGCACGGCACGATGGACACCAACGTGCCGCCGTACAACACGCTGCTCGTCGTGAACGAGCTCGTCAAGGCCAACAAGGATTTCGATCTGCTGATGCTGCCCAACCGCGGTCATGGTTTCGGCAACGAGCCGTACATGGTGCGCCGGCGGTGGGACTACTTCGTCAAATACCTGCTCGGCGCCGAGCCGCCGCGCGAGTACGAGATGCAGCAGCCGGCCGAGGCCCGCACGCCGTAGCCCCGCGATTAGTAGTGCAGGCCTTCAGGCCTGCTGGACAGAGCAGGGCTGAAGCCCCGCACTACACCAGAGCAGGGCTGAAGCCCCGCACTACAACAGAGCGGGGCTGAAGCCCCGCACTACATCTAATCGTGCAACGTGCTCGCAAGGAACGGTGTCTCAGCCTTACGAATCCGTGGTCCATCAGACGTACGTGTAAGCGCCATCCGGCGCGGGTCGCCATCCCGCCGCGCCGAGTCCACGGCAAACGGCGCGTCCAGAGAGAGTTGGCTCGGCCTGACAGGAATGGCACGAACGGCACGGTTCGCGCATCCGAGCGCTGCATCACCCGTAGGCCACCTATGGAATCAGCGCGCGCGTCCACCCTGCAGCCGTCGGCGATCATCTTCCAGGACGGCCTCGGCGAGCGACGTCGCATCAGCGACGCCACTGGCGCCGACTCGCTCGAACTGCTGTGTCTGCGCCGCGAGCTGACCGCCATTCCTTCCTTCGAGTTCGCGCTGCGCGAGCGCGCGAGCCGGCTCGCGAATGTCCGGCACACGTCCTACGGCCGCGTACGCAGCGTGGACCGCCTGAGCGATCCGGGCGCGACGCTGGCCATCGTCTCGGAATCCACGCGCGGGATCCGGTTGTCGAATCTGCTGACGCCGTCTGAGCGGCGGCCGGTCACCCTCGACATCAACGCCTCGCTGCACCTGATGCGCCAGCTCGTGTCGGCCGTGGCAATGCTGCACGAGAACGCGGGCGACATCGCGCACGGCGCCATCGGCCCAGAGCGCATCATCGTCACGCCCAACGCGCGCGTCGTCATCGTCGAGTACGTGCTCGGCGCGGCGCTCGAGCAGCTGCACCTGTCGCCCGATCGCTACTGGAAGGAACTCCGTGTCGCGCTGCCCGCGGCGGAGGGAGCGCCGCGCTTCGATCAGCGCGCCGACGTCACGCAGATCGGGGTCGTCGGCCTCTCGCTGATTCTGGGCCGGTTGCTGCACGAGGATGAGTATCCCGCGAAGATTCGCGACGTGCTCGCGTCGGCCTGGGCGATTTCCGCGCGCGGCGGCCTGGAGCCGCTCCCGCCGGGTCTGCGCGCGTGGCTCGCCCGTGCGTTGCAGCTCGACGCGCGCCAGGCGTTTGCCTCCGCGCTCGACGCGCGCGCCGAGCTCGACCGCGTGCTGTCGGGCGAAGAAGAGCGCGCGGAGGAAGCCGGCGACGAGCTGGAGCTCCACGAAGAGCCCGAACACCTGCAAGAGCCCGAACACGAACCGCCACCTCACGTGGCCGCCACGTCGCAGGACGAGGAGGAACCGGAGCCCGACATGGCACAGCCGAGACCATCGACGCGCCGGTCGGGCCGCGTCGCCGCCGTCGTGGGCCTGCTTGCGTTGTCGGTCGGCGGCGCGTTCGCCGCGCGCCGGTATCTGGCCCCGGCCGCGACCGCCGCGGCCACCGGACAGCTCAGCATCACGAGCACGCCCGCGGGCGCGGCGGTGCTCATCGACGGCGACGCGCGCGGCGTCACGCCGATCGTCCTCACACTCGAGGCCGGCGCTCACCTCGTCCAACTGCGGGGCGCGGGGGACCCACGGACGCTGCCGATTTCGATGGCCGCGGGCGCCGAGATGTCGCAGTACGTCGAGCTGCCAGGCGGCGCGGCAGCCAAGCTCGGGCAGCTGCAGGTGCGCACGGAGCCAGCGGGCGCGCAGGTCACCGTCGACGCCGTCGTACGCGGCAAGTCTCCGCTGGTCGTCAGCGAGCTGACGCCGGGCCAGCACCTCGTCGTGCTCGAAAGCGATCTGGGCACCGTCCGGCAGACGGTCACGATCGAAGCGGCGGCGACGGCCTCGCTCGTCGTGCCGCTCGGAGCCGCCGAAGGCGCGCCGGTTTCCGGCTGGATTACCGTGTCGGGGCCCGTCGATTTGCAGATCTACGAGAACAAGCGGCTGCTCGGCACGACCCAGACCGACCGCATCATGGTGGCCGCCGGCCGCCACGACATCGAGATCGTGAACGAGCCGCTCGGGTTCCGCGTCGTGCGCACCGTGCAGGTGCCGCCGGGGAAGACCGCGCCCGTCAAGCTCGACTGGCCCAAGGGCACCATCGCGCTGAACGCCGTGCCGTGGGCCGAAGTCTGGATCGACGGAGAGAAGGTCGGCGAAACGCCGATTGGGAACCTGTCGGTGCCCATCGGCCCCCACGAAGTGATCTTCCGCCATCCGGATCTCGGCGAGCAGCGGCATGCGACGACCGTGTCGGCGAGCACACCCGCGCGCCTGTCCGTTGACATGAGGAAGAAGCCATGACCGCAGCCGTCCTCGCGCTGGCGATGTTCGTGGTGGGGCAGGGGCAGGAGTCGCTCGCGGCGGCTCAGGATCTCTATGCGTCGGCGGCGTACGAGGATGCGCTCGTCGTTCTCAACCGCCTGTCGCCGGCCAACCGGGGAGCCGACGAAGCGCGCGCCATCGAGCAGTACCGCGCCTTCTGTCTGCTGGCGCTCGGACGGACCGCCGAAGCCGAGCACGCGATCGAGGCCGTGATCTCGGGAGAACCGATGTACCAGCCGGCGGGGGACGTGTCGCCGCGTGTGCGGGCGGCCTTCAGCGATGTCCGCCGCCGCCTGCTGCCAGCCATCATCCAGCAGCAATATGCGCAGGCGAAGGCCGCGTTCGACCGGAAGGAGTTCGCCGCCGCCGCCGCGGCCTTCACGCGCGTGCTCGACGAGATGGGCGACCCGGCCGCCGCGTCTGCCGTCAGTCAGCCGCCGCTGTCGGACCTGCGCACGCTCGCCGCCGGCTTCCGCGACCTGAGCGCCTCAGCCGCCCCGCCGCCGCCGCTGCCGGCCGCTCCAGCCCCGCAGGCCAGCATCACCGCTGCGCCGCCGCCGCCGGCGCCCGCTCCGCCGCGTGTGTACTCAGCGGGCGATCCGAAGGTCGTCCCGCCGATCATCATTCGCCAGGAGCTGCCGCCGTTTCCGGGTCAGCCCCTCGTGGCCAAGCTGGGGCAGCTCGAGATCGTCATCGACGAGGCGGGTTTGGTGGAGTCGGCGACGATGAGGGAGCTGGTGGCCCAGGGTTACGACAACCTCGCGCTGGCAGCGACGCGAACGTGGCGCTACCGGCCGGCCTCCTTTGACGGTGTGCCGGTGAAGTTCCGAAAGACCATTCAGATCAGCGTGAAGCCGGGTTCCTGACCTCGCGTCCGCCCTTTTCTGCCCTGCGATGCAGGGAATTTCGCAAGAAACAGACAGAAAAACAGGAAAAGACACACGATCGGGCCGGCGAGCCGATCTATTCGTGTATCTTTCGTGAGATCATAAGAGTCTAAGAGAAGTAAGGAGAATACCGATGGCTAAACGTTCGACCTCGGGCATCGTCTGTCCCCGCTGCGGCGTGCCGAGCGCACGCGTCATCGGGCGTTCGGAAGCCCTGCCCGTGCTCTACCTCCGCTGCGACGATTGCGGGCGAACCTCCGTTTCCCCCGAATAACCCGTCATTTTCCTCGAACCGGCCGTGTCAATCCGGACAGGATCCGCTGACCGGCCGGACGCTTTTCACGCGAAATTCAGGAAAATCGACCGTGCCGGGCCCCGCGCTTCCGCCGGCGGCCGCGGTCGCCGCGCGCGCGGGGTCGATCGCGCCGGCCTGTGCCGCGGCATTGGCTGACGGCTGGAGGCCACCGACAATCGTGAACTTCTTCCCACCGAGCGCCCCGACAATCAGCACCCGGCGACCCACGTAATCGCGGACGTCGGCTCCCGTCAGGCGATAGGTGGTCCCGGCCTTCTTGTCCTCCAGCGTGTACTGGCCCGGCGTCGTCTCTCCCCGCACAATGCATCCGCTCAGGGTGATCGGCTTGGGTGGAGCCGCCCTCTTCGCCGGCGCGCTCGTCTGCGCGGCGGCGGCGAGCGTCGCGGCGCACGCGACCATGAGTCCAGTTGCGAGATGGGTTCGCATCGCATTACCTTCCGATGACCGCGGGAAAAAGACGAAAAACTCGAAGGCGATCTTAGAATAGCGCATCTCAGGAGGACCGGGCATCATGTGGGCAGCCGCGGTGTGGGGCGTTTTGCTGGCGGGAGGATTCCTCTGCTATCCGCGGCGCCCGCGCACGGCAGGCGTGCTGCTCATCCTGCTGGCCGGGTGGACGTTTCTGCTCCGGTCGTTGAACCTGGGCGGCGGACGCACCGCGACGAGCGTGTGGGCCGCGCTCTGGCTCGCGGCGGTGTGGTTGGTCCTGGGACTGGCCTGGATCATCAGGTTCAGCAACCCGAAGGCTCGGGCCGTTCACATCGAGTACTGGACCGCGAAGAACTGAGGGACAATTCAGGATGTCCGTTCCGAATTCCACCGGCCTCGCCGCCGCTCGTGCTCACCGCCTCCCTGGCGTTCGCCGCGTGCAGACCTGGAGGCCTGCGTTGGTCGCGCGCGCGCGATGAGGTTCGCCGCAGGCCTGAGCGCCTGGGTGATGGCGGCGGCCGCATCAGTCCAGCCACTGGCGCAGGCCGGCGGCGGCGCGGCCAACGCGCCGGTGCCCCCGGCCGTCGTGAGCCGCGACGAACGCGGCGTCACGGTTCGCGCCGCGCGCGTCGCGCAGCCGATCACGCTCGACGGCCGTCTCGACGACGAGGCCTATCGATCCACGCAGGCGATCGAGGGATTCATCCAGCAGGAACCGAAAGAGGGCGCCCCCGCCTCCGAGCGGACCGAGGCCTGGATCTTCTTCGACGATCGCAACCTCTACGTGTCGGCTCGCTGCTGGGACACTCACCCCGAGCGCGAGGTGATCACCGAAATGCGCCGCGACCAGAACAACATCACCCAGAACGAGAGCTTCACGGTGGTGTTCGACACGTTCCTCGACCGCCGCAACGGCTTCTTCTTTCAGACCAGCCCAGTCGGTGCCCTCCGCGACCAGGCGGTCGTCGACGATGAGCTCAATGTGAGCTGGAACACGCTGTGGGACGTGCGGACGGCGCGGTTCGACGGCGGGTGGACGTTCGAGATGTCCATTCCGTTCAAGTCGCTTCGCTACCCGGGCCCCGGTCCGCAGGTGTGGGGCGTCAACCTCCGGCGCGTCGTGAAATGGAAGAACGAATACTCGTACCTGATCGCGATGCCGGCTTCCTTCGGCACGGGACGAGCCATCGGGCACATGGGATCGACGGCGACGCTCGTGGGCGTGGAGACGCCGGGGCAGTCGATGAACCTCGAGCTGAAACCCTACGCCGTGTCGTCGGTCACCACCGACAACACGATTACCACTTCCTTCTCAAACAGGGGGCACGCGGACGCGGGATTCGATTTCAAGTACGGCCTCACCCGCAGTCTGATCGCGGACGTGACGGTGAACACCGACTTCGCGCAGGTCGAGGAAGACGTGCAGCAGGTGAACCTCACGCGGTTCAGCCTGTTCTTCCCGGAGAAGCGCGAGTTCTTCCTCGAGGGCCAGGGCATCTTCGCGTTTGGCGGCGTCGGCTCGGGGAATGCCACGCCGGGCGATGTGCCCGTGCTGTTCTTCAGCCGCAGGATCGGGTTGACCCAGGGCCAGGAGGTGCCGGTGCCCGGCGGGGCGCGGCTCACCGGCCGGGCGGGCCGCTACAGCATCGGTGCGCTGAACATCGAGACCGGCGACAAGGCGTCGGCCGGCGCCGTGGCCACCAATTTCAGCACCATCCGCGTGAAGCGCGACGTGCTGCGGCGCAGCAACATCGGGCTCATCGCCACCAGGCGATCGAAGACCTTGAACGGCATCGGATCGAACGCCGTCGTCGGGGCCGACGCCAACCTGTTCCTCTTCGCGAACGTGACGGCGAACGGCTACTACGCCCGCAGCGAGACGACGGGCGTGAGCGGGGGCACGTCCAGCTACCGCGGCGCCTTCGAGTACCTCGGCGATCGGTACGGCTTCAGCGGCGAGCACCTGCTCGTTGGCGAACACTTCGATGCGCAGACCGGTTACGTGCGACGCACCGACTTCCGCCGGACATTCGGAGAGGCGAAGTTCACCCCGCGTCCGAGGCGCCGGACGCTGGTGCGGAAATTCACCTACCTGGGCAGCGTCGACTACCTGACCGATGCGCGGGGCGCCTCCGTGCAGAACCGGCAGACGCGCGGGCTCTTCCAGACGGATTTTCAGAGCAGCGATCAATTCAGCCTGGAATACACGCGCAACTACGAGCTGGTGCCGAGAAGCTTCGCCATTGCGCCCGGCGTGGTGGTGCCCGCCGCCGGCTACTCGTCCCAGAACCTGCGCGCCATGTATTCGCTCGGCCAGCAACGCCCGCTGTCGGGCCGTACCTTCCTGGGCCACGGAAGTTTCTACAACGGCACCCGGACCGAAGCCAGCTTCAACGGCCGCATCGGCATCGTCCCGCAGTTCGCGTTCGAACCAGGCCTCTCGCTCAACTGGGTCGATCTGCCGGTCGGCCGGTTCTCGGCGGAGCTGCTCACGTCGCGGTTCATCCTGACGCCCACGCCGCGGATGATGGTGAGCAGCCTGATTCAGTTCAACGCCAGCGCGCACACGGTCAGCTCGAGCGTGCGGCTCCGCTGGGAGTACCTGGCGGGCAGCGAGCTGTTCGTCGTGTACAGCGATGCCCGGGAGACGCTGGACTCCACGGCGCAGGGACTCCAGAACCGGTCGTTCGCGATCAAAGCCACCAGGCTGCTGCGCTTCTGAAAGCCGGATCCGGCGGACCTGGTGCGTTCTGGCCGAAAAAGGTGATCGTGGCCCTCGCCGCCCTGTGCGGCTGGTCGGAATTGCGCGACATCACGAACGTCGACCGCCGCGGGTGCGTCGGGCAGTTATCACCCAATTCGCTCGGAGGAGAGATGACGAAGGACTTTCGCGCCGGCAAGGTGCTTGGAAGGTATGGACACATGGGGCGGGCGCCCGGGACGGTCGACTGGGTGCACGCCATCGCGTGCCCAGACGAGAAGACAGTGTACGTCGCGGAAGAGCTCGGCTGGCGCCTCGACAAACTTGTCGGACAGTAAGTAAAGGAGAAACGCCATGTTTCAGTTTCACAGTTCGAAAACGGCGGTGATCGGCGCGGCTGTCGTGCTGGCGACGGCTCTGATCGGCGCTCAGGCGAAGGACACGATTCCAGCCAGCGGCGGCAACATCACCGTGATCCCGATCAACCACGCCACGGTCGAATTCCAGCACGCCGGCAAGACCATCCTCGTCGACCCGACGCCACAGGGCAGCTATACCGGCCTGCCAGGTCCCGATCTGATCCTCATCACCGACGTCCACGGCGATCACATGGATCCCGCGACCGTCGACAAGGTGAAGAAGCAGGGCACGACAATCGTCGTTCCACGAGCGGTGGCCGACAAGATTCCCGGGACCGTGATGAAGAACGGCGAGAAGACGACGGTGGACAGCGTCGAGATCGAAGCAGTCCCGATGTACAACATCCAGCGGGGACCGGCGGCGGGTCAGTTGTTCCACGACACGGGCCGGGGCAACGGCTACATCCTCAGACTGGGCGGCAAGCGGATCTATCTCTCGGGTGATACCGAATGCACGCCCGAAATGAAGGCGCTCAAGAACATCGACGTGGCGTTCGTCTCGATGAACCTGCCGTACACGATGCCGACGTCGGAAGCCGCGGAGTGCGTGAAAGCGTTCAAGCCGAAGATCGTGTATCCCTATCATTACCGCGGCCAGAACCTGCAGGAGTTCGCCGATGCGCTGAAGGGCACGGTGGGCGTCGAGGTTCGCATCCGCGACTGGTACGCGCCGGCGACGACCAAGTAATCATTGGTCAAGGAACGCTACCTGTTGCCGGAGGACGTCAACCCCATCGTCCCCGAGGCCGGAAAGCATTGGGATTGGACGATGTCGGCCACGACGAGTCGAGCCGCCAAGTAATTCGGGGTGCGGAAGCTGCGAGCCGCGCCCTTCGCGCGGCCGCTCGAACGCGATCAACTCTCCATCAGGCACGGGGATAATGCGCGCGCGCCCAGGCGACCGTCGCCGCCGCCGCCCACTGATATTGCATTTCAGGCATTTCGCGCAGCGGCGGCATGAACACGCCCATCAGCGACAGCATCCAGCTTGGCACGACCGTCAGTGCGATCGGCGCGCCAAACGGCTTCTCGAGCCGGCGCACAAGATCGCGAAGGGTTCCGGCCGGCCGGCATGGCAGCATCCACGGCCTTCCGAACGCATCGTCTGGCGCGGAGCCGAGCGTCGCGAGCCCGGCGGCGACGTCCGGGATGTAATGATAGGTATGAATGGCGTCGGGGTTTGCGATCACCTGACCGCGGCGGCCCTTCAAGACGCGCGGCCAGAAGTAGTCGCCGAGCTGTGTGAGCGTGCCGCCCGGTCCGTAGAAGTCCGACGCACGGCCGCTGGTGGCCCGAACGTCGCCGCGCTGATGCGCGTCGAACAGCAACTGCGCGGCCTTCGCGCGGATCTCGCCCTTGCGGCTGCACGGATTCATCGGCGTATCGGCGCTCAGCGGCTTTCCGTCCGGCTTGCCGAGCATGTAGACGTTGTCGAGGACGACGAGCCGAGCGCCGGCACGGGCAGTCGCCTCGATCAGGTTCGCCATGTACCGCGGAACACACTCGGCCCACACCTTGGTGCTGTAGGGCGGGTTCATGCAGTGATACGCGGTGGAGGCGCCTTCGGCCGCCGCCGTGCAGAACGCCGGATCGGCGGCATCGCCCAGCATGGCCTCGGCGCCCGGGGGAATGCCGCCGGGCGATCGCTTCGCGACACGGACCTCGTAGCCGCGCTCGAGCAACCGCTGGGCGAGGAGCGATCCCACCTGACCGGCGCCGAAGATGACGTGACGTGGGGAAGGAGAGGGATTCGGTATCGTCATGGGTCGATCATCAGGCCGCGGAGCAGTCGTCGGTGTCACGAATCGGGTCGACCCGCAGGTCGTCCGAGGTCGAATTTCGAACCCGTGCGAAGCGAACGCAGCGTAGCGGCGCGGATGCCGCAACAACCGAGACCGCCGGGCGCAGGAGTGTTCTCTGCGGGTTTTGCGGGCTCCGCGTTGATCGTCCTGGGCCCCTCAGCCCTCGCGGCGAAGCCGCGTTACCGCTGGCCACCCGTCGGGGTCCGAGTGGCCGCGGCCGGCAGCGCGAACGCGATGTACTCGCCCGAGTAGTTGCCGCCGCTGACGGCGACGATGATGTACTGGCGGCCGTCCACCGCGTACGTCATCGGCGAGCCGCTCTGCGGCGCGGGCATCCAGACGGCGCCGACCTGTGCGCCGGTGTTCTTGTCGTAGGCGCGCAGCATCGCGCCGCGCGGATGCTCGGGCGTCGTCGTCACGCTGGGGTCGCCGGCGACGACGAGGGTCTTGGTGACCACCACGCCGACGTTGCCGTTCTGGCCGGTCTTGGGAATGTTCAGGCCCTTGAGCGCCGGATGATTCCGCACGTTGTCGGGCGTGTCGCCGTGCGGCGTCGTCCACATCAGGTCGCCCTTGTCCAGATTGATGGCGACGATCCGGCCGTATGGCGGCTTGGCGATCGAGAGCCCCTGCACGGTCGCGCCGAAGCCGCCACCCGCGGGCGGCGCCGCCGCGCCGCGTCCACCGCCCGCAGCCGCGGGCGGCGGCGGCGGTGTCGCCGGCCGGGCCGGACGCGGCGCATCGGCCGCTTCGCCTTCACCACCGCCCGTGATCGGACGGAAGGTCGCGCCGGCGGTGCCCATCACGTAGTCGAGATCCGAGAAGTCCTTCGGCGGTGCCACGAGACCGAGCGGCGAGATGCAGGCGTTGCACACGTGCGAGAAGAACGTGTGCATGTCCGGATCGTACGCCGACCCGGGCCAGTTCACGCCGCCGCTCAGCGTGCCAGAGGTCAACGCCGCGATCGGACCCTCGGCCTTGCTGACGACCGGCGGCAGGAACACGGGGCCGAGCCGATAGCGCTTCGCGGCTTCGAGTCCGGCGGCCTTGAGCTCGGGCGTGAAGTCGATGAGGTCGCTTTCGAGCACGCCGTTGCGCGAGTACGCCGGCGGCTTGGTCGGGAACGGCTGCGTCGGCGACGTCCGCTCGCCCGGCACGTCGGACTGTGGAACCGGCCGCTCCTCGATCGGCCACACGGGCTGACCGGTGACGCGATCGAATACGTAGAGGAGGCCCTGCTTGGTCGCCTGCGCGACGGCCTTGATCGGCTTGCCGTTGACGACGATGTCGGCGAGCAGCGGCGCGGCCGGCATGTCGTAGTCCCAGATCGGGTGGTGCACGATCTGGAAGTGCCACTTGCGCTGGCCGGTCTTCAGGTCGACGCACACGAGGCTGTCGCCGTACAGGTTGTTGCCGAGACGATGACCGCCGTAGAGATCCGACGTCGGATCTTCGACGGGCAGGTAGACGAGGCCGAGCTCTTCGTCCACGGTGATCTGCGTCCACACGCCGGTGTTGCCGTTGGACGCCCACGATTCCTTTTCCCACGTGTCGTTGCCGAGCTCGCCCGGACCGGGAATCGTGTTGAAGGTCCACAGCAGCTTGCCGGTCCGCACGTCCCACGCACGGACAAGGCCCTTCGTGTTGTTGTGCGTCTTGACCGTCAGGCCTTCGCGGAACGAGGAGCCGACGAGCACCACGTCCTTCGCGACGGTCGGCGTCGAGTGGAGCCCGATCTCACCGCTCTCCAGATCGATCTGCGTGCCCTTGCCGATGACCGCGCCGATCTTCATGTCGACAACGCCGTTGGTGCCGAAGCCAGGGATCGGGACGCCGGTTCTCGCGTTGAGCGACACGAGACGATAGCCGGGCGTCACGTAGATGACGCGATCGTCGCCCTTGCCGTCGGTCCAGTACGAGAGGCCGCGGCCCGAGAGCTGCCGAGGCGCGTTCACGGCGCGAGCGCCTTCTTTCTCGGCGTGCACCCAGATGAGCTCACCGGTCTTCGCGTCGAGCGCCACCACCGACCGGCGCGTGCCACCGGTCGCGTAGATGACGCCCTTCACCATCAGCGGCGTGCCTTCGAGCTTGAACTCCGGGCGCGTGCCGAGGTTGTCGGTCTTGAACCGCCAGGCGACCTCGAGCTGGTTGAAGTTGCTGCCGTTGATCTGATCGAGTGGGGAGTAGCGCGAGCCCCTGACGTCCGCGGTGTAGTAGGGCCACTCGCCATTCTTCGTGCTTGGAAATCCCGGAGCCTGGCCCGAGAGTTTCGCGGTCATGCCCGGACTGATGCTCATCAGTCCGAGCAGGCTGGCGATCGAGACCGCCGCCAGGACGGTGTGTTTGGCTGTTCGTGTCATCGTGGTACTCCCGCATGGCTATAGCGACGTATCGGACCGTCATTGTAATATTACGACGTGGACAATACATATCGAGCTTCGAACAGTAGGCCGACACCCTGTCCACGCGCGGGCCGCGGCCACTCTGTCATACTCCGCTCCGGAAGGTGCCTCTCATGTCATCAACCGTGCTCGTCGTCGACGACGATCCCAATCTGGTCCGGCTGATGACCAAGTTTCTGAAGCTGGAAGGGTTTGCGCCGGTTCCGGCCGCCAACGGCCAGGAAGCGCTCGAGTATCTGCGCGGCGGGGGCGGCGCGCAGGTCATTCTCTTGGACCTGCGCATGCCCGTGATGGACGGCTGGACGTTCCGTCGCGAGCAGCGCGCGGATCCGGAGCTGGCCGACATTCCGATCGTCATATTGTCCGGCATCGAGTCCGAGCACATGGGCGAGCTCGACGCCGCGGCGGCGTTCAGCAAGCCCGTGAGTTTTCCCGAAGTGGTTGTCGTCGTGCGGCGTCTGTGCGAGGACCCTCGCTGATGAAGGCATCGCGAATTGGCACACTGCTTGCCGTTGTCGCGCTTGCGGCCTCGAGCGCGTCGGCCCAGGCGCTCGGCGGCGCGGACAAGGCGCGTCCGGTCGCTGGCGACCCCGGCATCTCGTCGATGGTGGTGCTGGATCGGCCCGACTTCCGCGTGCTGCGCGACTGGGCCGAGCCCGGCGCCACGCGGCGCATGCACTCGCACGACGATGCGACGTATCACGTGTTCACGCTGGTCACGGGACAACTGCTGCTGACCGTTGACGGCGAGAATCCGGTCGAGGTGACAGCGGGTCAGGTGCTGGACCTGAAGGGCGGCGCGAAACACACGTTCAAGAATACAGGGAGCGTCACCGCCACAATCGTCGAGGTGTTCGGGAAGGCGAAGTAGGACGCGATGGCCGCTGCCGGATCGACCGTCCGACTCCCGTCGATTGATGTCCTCCGCGGCGTCATCATGGTCGTGATGGCGCTGGACCATGTCGGCCTGATGGTCGGCCGCTTCCATTCGCAGGAGATGTGGGCGGGCGCCTGGACGCGGTATTCGAGCGCCGTCCCCTTCCTGACGCGCTTTGTCACGCACTTTTGCGCGCCGGGGTTCTTCCTGCTGATGGGCGCCGGCCTCTCGCTGATGGTCGATTCCCGCACCCGGCAAGGCTGGACCCCGGGCCGCATCTCCCGCCACATCATGGCTCGCGGGGCCCTGCTGATCGTTGTCGCCACATTCTTGGAGGTGCCGGCTTTTCTCGCCGCCACCCTGAGCGGGCCGTCCCTGGGCACGAACCCCGAGTTCGCGATTCCCGGCATGACGCAGCCACGCTGGGTCCTCACGGTCCTGTTCGCGCTGGGCATGTCCATGGTGATCAGCGCGATCTTCATTCGTGCCCGCTCGGCGGTGTGGGCGCTGCTCGCTGTGGGCGCGCTGCTCGCCACGGCGACTACGACGCCGGGGCCCGGGAATTTCGCCACGCCGTACAGCTTCCTGCGCACGGTGCTCATGGTCTCTCGATGGAGCCATGGCGTGTGGTCTCAGTACCCGGTGATTCCCTGGTTCGGCATCGCGGCCCTTGGGGTGTTGTTTGGGCGCTGGATCGCTGCGGACCAGCGGGGCGTGTTTCGGGCTCTCCCATGGATCGGGCTGGGCGCGCTCGCCGCCGCGCTCGCGTTGCGGGTCTACGGCGGCTTTGGCAACCTCCGGACGCCGCGGGACGGCTCGTGGATCGAATTCCTCAACTTCATCAAGTATCCGCCGGCGCTGGTATTCACGCTGTTCATGCTCGGCGGGAACCTGCTGGCGCTGGCGGCCATCGAGCGCGCGCGCCTCTGGACCACTCGCGCCGGCCGCATCCTCCAGGTCTTCGGAACGGCGCCGCTCGCGTACTACATCGCCCACCTCTGGCTGTTTGCGATCGTCGGCATCATCGGGTTCCGGCAGGGCACGGCGTACGCGGTCGTCTACCTCGTGTGGATCGCGGGGCTCGTTCCGCTCTATTTCGTCACGCGTTGGTACCGCGACTTCAAGATGGCGCGGCCGCCGGATTCTCTCTGGCGATTCTTCTGATGCGCGCGAGAGCCGCGGGGTCGAGCCTTCACCTGGGATCGAGACTTCCCGGCGCGGACGGTGGGTCGGCGTGTTCGACGCTGCAGGAGAGTTGACGCCGCGTGCGGACCGTGATGTTCGATCTCGATCACACGCTCGTCCGGTGTGATTCCTTCGCCGGGTTCAATCGCCGTCTGCTCCTGAACGACTGGTGGCGCGCCGCGCTCACGATCGCCGCCAGCCCGGCGATCGTGCTGTTGTGGAGCCGGAAGCGGACGCGAAGCGTGGCGGTTTCGGCCTTGCTCTGGATCGGCACGATCGGGCAGAGCGGGCGTCTCGACGAGCTGATGAGCGCATTCGTCACGCGGCAGTTCGCGAGTCGATCGCTGGTTTGCACGGAAGCGGTGGCGCAGCTCCAGCGTCACGTGCGCGACGGCGATCGCGTCGTCGTGGTGACGGGCGCCGCGGAATCGCTGGCGCGTCGGGTGTGCGCGCGGATCGGGTGTGACGGGGTCGAGGTCGTCGGATCGACGCTGCGGCTGTGGCACGGCGGGTGGGTTGGAGGAGAGTCCTGCAAGGGGGACGCGAAGATCCGCATGCTGGCGGGACGCCGGATCGAGGCGCCCTGGGATTGCGTGTACACAGACAGCGCGGCGGACCTGCCACTCTTGATGCAGGCGCGGCGCAGAGTGCTGGTCAACCCTCGGCCCCGGTCTCGCGCTCGCGTTGCGGAAGTGCTTGGAACTGACGTCGAAGTGGTGGTCTGGGAGGGGTGAGCAGACTGCATGCGCGACACGTGGAGGTTGGCACTCTCGTCGGCGATCGCAGCCGTTCTGTGTGCGGGCGTCTCCTCGTTCGCGCCGCCCGCCACGCGTCGGGACGGCGTGCCGGCGATGCTCGTCTCGCGGCAGCTTCGCGAGTCGCAGAAGCTGTCGATTGGCGACGTCGTGTCGCTGTCCAGCGAGCCCTCGGGAGCGCATCCGCGTCAGTTCCGCATCGCGGGTGAGTACGAGCCGATCCCCGATCCGATGCGGCTTGGCGCGGTTCGTCACGAGGTGCGGCTGCACCTGCCGGATCTCATCGAGATGACCGCGAACCCCGCCGACCCGCTCGCGGCGGAGTCGGTGGACGCCCTCAACGTGGCGCTTCCCACGCCCGCCGACGCCGCGTCCTGGGCGCGAGAGACGGCGGCCAGGTCTCCGGGGCTCGTCCTCCGATCGACGGCCAATGACGACCGGGCTGGGCCGTTCATCGTGCTCGAGCGCTTTCATCTCGCGATTGCGATCGTCACCGTGATTGCGAGCAGCATCTTTCTGCTCGCGCTCATGCTGATGCTCGTGGACGAGCGGCGCGAGACGGTCGGCATCCTGCGCCTCCTCGGCGTCCGGCGGCGCCGCATCCTGCTGCACGTCCTCGCCGAGGGCCTGGTGATTGCGGCGGCCGGCGCGGCGTTGGGGGTCGTGCTGTCGGTCGCCTTCGAGGGCGGCATCAACCGGTTCTTCCAGTGGCGGTACGACACCGCGCTGGTGTTTGTCCGGATCACACCGGCTATCGCGCTGCGGTCGATCGTGATCGCGGTGCCGCTCGGCGTGCTCGCGACGCTCGCCTCGTCGTGGACGCTGCTCAGACGCGAGATGTTCTCGCTGACGCGCCGATGAGAGCGCTCGCGTTCGCCGCACGGAGCCTCGTGCGCCAGCCCGGGCGCACCGCGCTCGGCATCCTCGGCATTGCCGCGGTCGGCGCGCTGCTGTTCGACATGCTGCTGCTGTCGCGGGGGCTGGTCGTGTCGTTTCGCGATCTGCTCGACAGCGTCGGCTTCGATGTGCGGGTGATGTCGACCGACGCGGCCCCGCTCGGCGGGCCGCGGGTGCCTCACGCGTCCGCGATCGCCTTTGAGCTGGCCGCGCTGCCGGCCATCGCGGAGGCCGTGCCGGTTCGCCTGACCGACGCCGAGGCATCGACGCGCGGAACGCGCCCGATCGGGTTCTCGTTGATGGGCATGGATGCGCGCGGCCGCCGGCCGTGGACCTTGACCGCCGGTCGGGATCTGGGACGAGACGCCGCGGACACGCCGCCGTCGCTGCTCGTCAACCGGCTGCTCGCGGACGCGCTGAAGGCGTCGCCGGGTGACGAGATCGCCGTGCGCGTGGTGTGCGCCGCCGACCGCGCCGCGCTGCCGCCCGTGCCGTTCCGCATCATCGGCGTCGCCGCCTTTCCCTTCGACGCCGCGGCAGAGCGGTCGGGGGTGGCGTCGCGCGCGAGTCTCGCGATCGCCTGTGGCGGCGACGGCGGAGACGACGCCGACATGCTGCTGATCGCGTCGCGCGAGGGCTACGGGCCCGACGCTGCGGTCGCCGCCATTCGCCGCCATCGGCCCGATCTGCATCCGGCGACCAACGACGAGATCGTCGCCCGCATGCAGGCGACGGGGTTCACGTATTTCCGGCAGATCTCCGCCGTGCTCTCGACGATCACGCTGCTGTTCGGCTTTCTGCTGATCACGGTGCTCATGACGGTGTCGGTGAATCAGCGGCTCGCCGAGATCGCCGCCATCCGGGCGCTGGGGTTTTCGCGCGCGCGCGTGGCGGCCGACGTGCTGTGTCAGTCGGCGTTGCTCGTCGGCTGCGGCGGCGTGCTCGCGCTGCCGCTCGGCATCGCGCTGTCGATCTGGCTCGATGCGATTCTCAAGGCCATGCCCGGCATTCCCTCGGCGCTCCACTTCTTCGTGTTCGAGCCGCGCGCGCTGATGCTGCACGCCGCGCTTCTCAGTGTCACCGCCGTGCTGGCGGCGGTGTACCCGATGGCGCTCGTCGCGACGCTGCCGATTGCAGCGACCCTGAGGAACGAGGTCGTCTCGTGACGGCGCCGCTCGTCGAGGCCCGCGGTCTCACCAGAACGTTTCCGATGCACGCCGGACCGGTGCACGCGCTCCGTGACGTGTCGTTGCGCATCGACCCGGGCGAGTACCTGGCCATCCGCGGTCCGTCGGGCTGCGGCAAGTCCACGCTGCTGCACATCCTCGGGTGCGTGGACACGCCGACCAGCGGCACGCTGATCTTCGACGGGCGTCCGGTCGGCGCGCTGCCCGACGCCGCGCGCAGCGCGCTCCGGCTGCTCAGCATCGGCTTCGTTTTTCAGCGCTTCTTTCTGCTGCCGATGCTGACCTCGTCCGAGAACGTCGAGGTGCCGCAGGCGGAAGCCGGCGTCGGCCGCCGGGAGCGCCGGCGGCGCACCGCCGAGCTCCTGGACTACGTCGGGCTCGCGCATCGCGGGGACCACCGGCCCGCGCAGCTGTCGGGCGGCGAGGCGCAGCGCGTCGCGATCGCGCGCGCGCTGGCGAACCGCCCGCGCCTGCTGCTCGCCGACGAGCCGACCGGCGAGCTCGATCGCGCCACCGGCGAGCAGATTGCGCTGCTGCTCGACCGCGTGCAGGCCGACGGCACGGCGGTGGTCGTGGTCACCCACGACCCGGCGATCGCCGCGCGCGCCGCGCGCACGCTGCTCATGCGCGACGGCCGCATTGTCCCATGATTGTCACCATGGCCTGGAAGACGCTCGTCGCGCACCCGGTGCGGACCGCCGTGCTCGGCGGCGGCTTCGGCCTCGGCGTGTCGGTGATGGCCACGCTGCTCGGCGTCGGCGAGGTGGTGCTCGTTCAGGCGCGCGCGCCCGCCCTCGCCGGCGGCGGCGATCTCATCATCAGCGGCGTGACGGGTCCCGTGACGTCCGCGCGGTTCGTGCTCGGCGCCGTGTTGAAGACCGCGACTGCCTCGCCGCGACGCCGTGCGGATCTGTTTCTCGTGCGGCCTGGCGCGGTCGTACCGGTCCGCGCGCGGGGCGGCATCCCCAGTCTGGAGCGCGCGCTCGGCGATCCTGAAACGGCGGGCGTCCCTTCGTGGACCGACGCGCCCGCGGACGCCGCGTGGTCGTCGCCCGATCCCGGCGACGTGCTGCGCGCGATGGATCGCTTCCACGCCGTGCCCGACGTGCCGGCGCGGGCGGGCTCGTGGGCCGAGTGGCTGTACTTCAAGGGGCAGTCCGGTCCGGTACAGTTCTACCTCACGTTTCTCGTCGGTCCGAAGCGGGCCGATGGCCGGCGCACGGCGGGCGTGCGCCTGCAGCTGGATCGCGGCGGACGCGTGACGACGTATGGCGAGAGCGCCGCGGTGGACGAAGCGAGGTTGCTGGCCGTGGCGCCGGACGTGACCATCGGGCGCAGCCGCGTCCGGCTCGAGGGGCTGCGCTATCACGTGACGCTCGACCTGAACGGCGCGGCCGGCGAAATCTTCATCGATGCGACGCCCGGACGATCGCTCGCGCCGCTCGCCATTCGCGGCGCCGGCGGGTGGGTGTCCGGGTACGTCGTGCCGGTGATGTCGGGCGCGCTCAGTGGAGCGCTCTTTGTCGGCGGAGAGCGGGTCGTGCTCGAGGGCACGGGCTATCACGATCACAACTGGGGATTCTGGGAGGGCGTGTCGTGGCGGTGGGGACAGGTGCAGCACGAGGGGCTGTCCTACGTGTACGGCCGCGTCTATCCGCCCGCGGACGCCGCCGATCCCGAGCGGATTCCGGGTTTCCTGATTGCGCTCGGGCCCGAGGGCCCGGTGGGGTATGCGACGCGCGTGACGATTGAGGAGACCAACGACCCGTCAACCGGCCGACCGCGACGCATTCTCGTCCGGGGCCGGGGGGGCGCGATCGATCTGAGGATGGACATCGCGATCGAGAACGCGATCGTCACCAGCGGGGGCGCGCTCGCCAGCGGACCGGATTTCCTGCAACTGCGCGCGCGCTATCACGTGACCGGCCGCGCCGGCGGGCAGTCGATCGACTTCACCGCGCCGGGTGCCGCCGAGACCTTCCGGGGTCGCTGACTGTCCAGACGGTCAGGCGTCATCGTCGACCCTTTCCCTCGGATCTTCTGACCATCCGGACCCTGGACGAAAACTCTCGTCCCATGCGTCGCGCGCGGGTGTAGTATCAGACAGTTTTTTCCAAGGACCCGAAGACAGCATCCACGATGAGAGACCGTCGTCTGCGCCGCCCCTTGCTGCTCGGAGCCGTCATGGCTCTTGTGGCGGCGGCCCTGCTCGTCGTGTATCTGCAGCAGCGGTCGCGCCAGCAGCAACGGAAGCAGACGGAGCTGATCCTCCAGCAGGTCTGCGATCGTACCGCCGTCGTCCTCGCCGGACGTATCCGGGAGCTGTTCGACGGGGCGGTCCCGGACACGATCGAGGGCATCGGCCATCCCGAGCTGAAGGCGAACGACTTGACACGCCTCGCCTCGTTCTTCAGCACCGGGCTCGATCGATATCCCTACGTCGACCGGTTCTTCTTCTGGAACACGAAGATCCCGAACCGCGTGCGCGATCAGATGCTCTTCTTCGCGCCGCGCGCCGGGCCCGGCACCGCGGTCGTCGAGATCTTCGGTCCCAACAAGGCTCCACTCGGCAGCCTGGTGGCCGACGAAGCGCTCGGCCGTCGAATCATGGAGCTCGCCCGAGAGGCCGCCGCGCTCCGGAAATCGTTTGCGGTCGTCGACACGTCCGTCGATGGTGTCAAGTATCAGGTGATCATCCACACCTTGTACGAAGATGACCGTCGGGCCTCGTTCTTCTCCGTCATTGGCTACACGGTCAATCCCCGGCGAGTGGAGACGCAGCTGTTTCAGAAGATCGCCGAGGCAGAGCTCCGAAGGGCGGTGAACACGAACCCGCGCTCGCCACGGCTCGCGTTGACGGTCTTCGACGACTCGCGGCAGCCGATCTGGGGGCCGGCCGTGGTCGCCGGCGTCCCCTCGGCGACGGTCCCGATCGACATGCTCTTCTTTCCTGGGGAGGCCTTCAAATCGTTTCTGTCACTGCGTCCGCCGCCGCGAACCTGGTACGTGACGGTGAGCGTGGCGTCACCGGTTCTGGCGGCGGGCAGCGACGGCCTGCCGCTGTTTGCGGCCGCGCTCGGCCTGATCTTCATCGCGCTCTTTTGTGCGGTGACGATCGATCGCGAGGCCACCCGGTTGGAGACGATGCAGACCGACTTCGTGGCGCATGTCTCGCACCAGCTGAAGACACCGCTCTCCCTGCTGTCCAGCGCGGCCGAGACGCTCCGCCTGCAGCGGGTCAGCTCGCCGGAAAAAGTGCACGAGTACCTGGGGATTCTCAGTACCCAGACATCCCGCCTGTCGAGCCTGGTCGACAAGATCCTGCAGTTCTCGAGAATGCAGGCCGGGCAGCCGCAGCGGGAGCTCGTCGAGACCGACGTGGTCGAGCTCGTGGACCGGACGATCCAGGGTTTCCAGTCGGCGTTGCCCGAGACGTTGCGGTCGATTCAGTTCGAACCGACCGACCACAACGTCCTTGTCCAGGGCGATCCCGTCTCGCTCGAGGTCGCGATCACGAATCTGCTCGAGAACGCGCTCAAGTACAGCGACGGCCGCGAGGTGACGGTGTCGGTCGATTCCGCGGGCGACGAGGCGCTGGTCCGCGTGCGCGACCGCGGCGTTGGCATCGATCCGGCCGATCTGCCGTACATCTTCGATCGGTTCTACAGAGGTCACAACAACAACGGTCACCGCCGCGGCTTCGGCCTCGGACTGAGCATCGTGCGTGGGATCGTCACGATGCACGGCGGCAGGGTCGACGTCCAGAGTCAGCCCGAGGAGGGCGCGGTGTTTCGCGTGTTCCTCCCGCTGGCTCACGCGGCAGCCGGCGATGCCAGAGTGTATTCTCGTCGTTGAAGACGAACCGGAGCTCCTGACGGTCCTGTGCGACAACCTGTCGTACGAGCACTACCGTGTGGTTTCGGCTGACACCGGGAAGCGGGCTCTCGAGCTGGCCGCCGAGACGTCGCCGGACCTCGTGCTGCTCGACGTCATGCTGCCGACGATGAGCGGGTTCGAGGTGTGCCAGCGGCTGCGCCGAACCGGGTTCGTGGCGCCGATCATCATGCTGACGGCTCGCAACACCGAAGTGGATCGGATTGCGGGCCTGGAGTTGGGCGCGAACGACTATATTGGGAAACCTTTCAGCATCCGGGAGCTGATCGCCCGGGTGCGCGCGCATCTCCGGCGCTTCGAGCCGACTACGCAGGGCGCGCGGCCGATCGTCTGCGGCGATCTCGTCATCGATCTGCAGAACCGGTGCGTGCGGCGCGGCGTGGCCCGCCTGATGCTGTCGCCTCACGAGCTCGATCTGCTCCGGTACTTCGTCACCCACAGCGGCGCGGTCGTCACGCGTCACGAGCTGCTCAGCGACGTCTGGGGCTACAGCGCCGCGGCGGCCAGCCGCACGGTGGACAACTTCGTGGCGAAGCTTCGACGCAAGATCGAGCCCGACCCTGACGCGCCCCGCTACATCGTGACCATCCACGGCGTCGGCTATCAGTTCCTGCCCGAATCCAGCCTCTGAGGCCGTCACCGGCTGCAGCGGCCGCTGGCTGGCCAGCGGAGACAAACCGGAGGCAATTCTTTTACACGACAAGACACCGCGATCGGTCCTCTTGCGTCTAGGATACGCCAGCGCCGAAAAGGCGACTGAACAGCGCTGCACACAAGGAGGTCCGGTGGTCCGCCAGATGCCGCTTCACCGTTTCGAAAGGTTCGCCTGTCTCGCAGCCGCGATCCTGCTGATCGCTGCCCCAACCGTCGTGACCGCACAGATCACGTCAGGAACGATTCTCGGAACGGTGACTGACGCCACGGGCGGCGTGCTCCCGGGCGTCGCGGTCACGATCAAGAACGCGGGGACGGGTGCCGCGCGCACGACCGTCACCGACAGCCAGGGGCGCTACCGCGAGCCGCAGCTCGCGATTGGTCTGTACGAGGTGACTGCGGAACTGCAGGGATTTCAGTCGCAGGTCAGAAAGAATCTCGAGCTCACCGTCGGCTCGGAGATGGTCATCAACATCTCCCTGGGCGTCGGCTCGGTCAGTGAGACCATCATGGTCACGACCGAGGCGCCGATCGTGCAGATGACGTCGGCGGAGGTCTCGGCCGTCGTCGACGCGAAGCAGCTGCAATCGCTCCCGTTGAACGCCCGCGACATCCAGCAGCTCGCCGTTCTGCAGCCCGGCGTGCAGATGGACAACTACCACAACTTCGGCAAGAACATGGTGGTCAGCGGGACGCGGCCGGAGCACAACCGCTATCTGCTGAACGGCGTCGACACGACGTTCACCTTCACGACCGCCCCGGTCAGCGCCGCCGGCATCATCATGGGGATCGACGCGGTCCAGGAATTCAAGGTGTTGACGAGCGACTACAGCGCCGCCTACGGGGAGAAGGCCGGCGGCGTGGTCAACACCATCACCAAGTCGGGCTCGAACCAGTTCCACGGCAGCGGCTACGAGTACCTGCGCAACAGCAAGTTCGACGCGCCGAACTACTTCGATCAAGACAACACGCCGCCGCCGTTCCGGCGCGACCAGTTCGGCGCTTCCTTCGGCGGTCCCATCGTGAAGAACAAGACGTTCTTCTTCTCGAACTTCGAGAACTTCCGGCAGCGGCTGAACATGTCGAACCTCGCCATCGTGCCCAGCGCGCTGGCGCACCAGGGGTATCTGCCGAACGCCACCACCAGGGCGCTGGAGTTGATCGGCGTGGCGCCGAGAGTGGCGCCCTACATGGCGCTCTATCCGATGCCGAACGGCCAGACGTTCTCCGACGGCACCGGCCAGTACTTCAGCCACCCGCTGCAGAAGATTGACGAGCACTACGTCACGGTGCGGCTGGACCAGACCCTCAGCGCGAGCGATTCGCTGTCGGGGGTCTACACGGGCGACTGGTCGCAGGAGCTGACGCCGACGCAGATCGATGCCTTCGCGGACGATCGCACGTACAACAAGCAGATCGCGAGCATTCAGAACGTCAAAATGTTGACGCAGAACCTCGTCAACACCACGCGCGTCGGCATGAACAAAACGTGGTACTTCTTCCGCACCGACACCACCGTACCCATCGATAAGTCGATGTACTTCGTGCCGAACGCGTTCTACGCGCCGACCGATGAAGGGCAGTTCGGCGCCGTGAACGTCACCGGCCTCAAAGGCCTGGGCAACACCTCGACCACCACCAACATCACGCCACGCTGGTTCGATTACTGGATGCTCAGCCTGACCTCCGACTTCAACTACACCAGGGGCGCTCATGCGCTCCAGTTCGGCGGGTCGTTCAAGCGCACCTGGGACAACACGGTGGTTGCGAATCCGTCGAGCCGCGGAAACTACACGTTCCTCAGCTTGCGGAACTTCATGCTGGGCGCGCCGTCGACGTTCAACGTGTACGTGCCGGGCCCGGCGGCCAGAGACCCCAACGACGTGACGTCCTACCTGACCCGCAACTACCGGATGAACATCTACGGGTTCTACCTGCAGGATGACATCAAGATCGGTTCGCGGATGACGCTGAACCTCGGGGCCCGGTACGAGCTCCAGACGGGGCCGACGGAGGTGGAGAACCGCATCACCAACCTCGACAGCCTCACCGCGCCGGCGCCGACGGTTGGCGGTCAGTACTTCCAGAACCCGCACAACCTGATCTCGCCCCGGGTCGGATGGGTCTGGGATGTGCAGGGCGACGGGCGCACGAGCCTTCGCGCCGGCGGCGGCATCTTCTACGACGAGATCGGACCCTGGTACTACTTCCTCCAGGCGCCGGGCAACTATCCGTTCACACGGAACGTCACGATCCCGAACCCGGTGTTCCCGAACGCGGCGTCGCAGATTCCGGCAACGAGCCCGATCGACTTCGGCGCCGTCGATCCCAATCCCTCCGCGCCCAGGAAGTACGCGTACAACGTCACGGTGCAGCGCGATCTCGGCCGTCGCACGTCGTTGATGCTGGCGTACGTCGGCTCGCAGAGCCGGAACCTGGGGCGGTCGGGGGACCAGAACCTGTACCCGCCGACCGTGGACGCCAACGGTCAGTTGTTCTGGCCGGCCACCGGCCTCGTCCGCCCCAACTCGGTGTTCCGATCGATCAGCACAATCCACTTCGACGCCTCGTCGTCGTACAACTCGTTCCAGGTGTCGCTCAATCGGCGCATCGCCGAAGGCTTCGCGTTCGGCGCGAACTACACATATGCGACGTGCACCGACGACGTGTCGAACGAGTTCGGCGGCGGAGCGCTGAACGGGGGCTCGTCGCTCCAATACACCGGAGACGTGCACTCGAGCCGTGGATCCTGCTCGTTCATCGCCAACAACTCGGCGAACATCACGACCACGTTGGACCTGGGCGGGCACACCCTGACGGGCGTGGCGGGATTGCTGCTCGGCAACTGGCAGTGGAGCACCATCACCACAGTGCAGAGCGGCGTGCCGTTCGAGGTCTCGCTCGGGTTCGGGAACTCACGTCAGGGCGCCTTGGGAGCCGGGCCCGACCGTCCGAGCTGGGCTCCTGGCTGTGATGCGAGCAGCGCCGTCACGGGCAACCCCGCTCAGTGGTTCAATCCCCTCTGCTTCGTCCCTGCGGCGCCGGGCTACCTGGGCAACGTCCCGTCGCGGGTGATGCGGGGCCCCGGACTCTTCACGAGCGACTGGGGACTCGTCAAGAGCTTCCAGGCCACCGGCGGTCAACGGTTCGAGTTCCGCCTCGAGGCGTTCAACATCTTCAACCGCGCGAACTTCTCGACTCCCAGCTCGACGACGATTTTTGCCGGGAACGGCAATAACCGCGTCGCATCGGCCGGAAACATCACCAACACGATCACGCCGTCGCGGCAGATTCAGCTGGGGTTCAAGTTCGTCTTCTGACCTCTCGGGCATTTCCGAACAACAGCCGGGGGACGCGGCATTCGCGCCGTCGTCCTTCCGGGCGCTGTCACGAACAGCGGCGAGAGCCGAGCATTTCGTGCGCCAACGCGATTTCAGCCAGAGGTCGTCCATGCCCAGCCGTTGTCGTGTCATCGCTGCCTCCCTCGCGCTGCTGGCGTACACGGGGCAGAAGGCCAAAGTGGCTGCGGCCGATCCGCGGAGGATGTGGAAGCCCGGTCTCGAGTAGCCACGCGCATGTCAACCACGCGCTCTCGCCCCGCCGATTCCGTCGCGGCGCTGTTTCTGGTGCTGGCCACCATGCTGACTGCGGCGTCCGGATGCACGTCACGCTCGGCGCGCTGGCCGGAGGGCGCCGCTGCCCGGAACGTGCAGGCTGTGGGGTACAGCGATCTCGACGGCCGGCCCGGCTTCAAGATGGCCATCCGGGAGGTGAACGGACGCTGGTACCTCTACCTGGGGCACCTCTGGCATCGCGGGTGGAGCATTGTCGATGTGACAGATCCGGCCAGTCCGAGGATCGTCAGGTTCATCCCCGGTCCCGAGAACACGTGGACGATTCAGATGGAGCTGGCCGGGAACCGGATGGTCACGGCCCTCGAGAAAATCGCGCCGGGCTGGGGCGGCGATCCCAACAAGCGGTTCGACGAAGGTGTGCTGATCTGGGACGTGAGCGATCCGATCAACCCGAAAGCGCTCGGGCACTATTTCACGCGCGCGAGCGGCACGCACCGGAACTTCTACTCGGGCGGCCGGTACGTGCACCTGTCCGCGGCGGCGCCCGGCTACGACGGCCAGATCTACGAGATCGTTGACGTCGCCGATCCCGCCAAACCGGTGGAAGTGGGGCGGTGGTGGATGCCGGGCCAGGACGTCGCCCACGGCGAAAAGCCGCCGCGTCCGGGCATCTCGTTGCACGGTCCTCCGTACGTGTCGGGCAACCTGGCGTTCCTGTCGTACGGCTCGGGCGGCATGGTCATCCTCGACATCAGCGACGTGACGCGACCGAAGCTGGTGAGCACGCTGTCTTATAGTCCGCCATTTCTCGACAATATCGGCGTTCACACCGTCCAACCGTTCCAGAACCGCCGTCTCGCCTTTGTGAATTCGGAGTCGATCGCCGAGGACTGCCGCGAGGCGCTGCCACAAGCGTCGATCGTCGACATCAGCGATCCCGCGCAGCCGCTGCTGTTGTCGATTCTGCCGCGGCCCGAACCGCCGCCGGGGCTGCCCTACAACGATTTCTGCGGCAAGGGCGGACGGTTCGGCCCGCACAACGTCAACGAGCATCAGCACAGCGGTGACATCGAGCAGCAGCGCGACCTGTTCTACCTGACGTACTTCAACGCAGGACTGCGCGTGTTCGACGTCAGGAATCCGCGGCAGCCTCACGAGGTCGGCTACTTCATCCCGCCCGATCCGCAGCGGCGATACGGGCCGCTGCCGGCCTCGAAGCTGGTGACGGAGGTCGAGGACGTCCTCGTGGACAGACGGGGCTACATCTACATCACGGACAAGAACCAGGGACTGTGGATACTCAGATACATGGGCGAAGCCGCTTGAGCGTCGTGTAAGGGGTCACTGCTGCTGGCCTTCCGAACCCAGCGGCACGCCGGCGTTCCGCGAGGAGATTGCGAGGAGATGATGGCGACAAAGACATGGCTGGCGCTCTCGGCGGTGCTCGTATTCCTGGCAGGCTGGTGTCTCGGGAACCAGCAGGCGCTTCGCGCGCAATCCACCGCGCGCGTGTTCGAGATCCGGACCTACACGGCGAATGAGGGCAAGCTTCCGGCTCTGCATGCGATGTTCAAGAACCATGTGGTGAAGCTGCTCGAGAAACAAGGGATGCAGAGCATCGGCTACTGGACACCCACCGATGCGCCGCTCTCGCAGAGCACGCTCATCTACATCGTGGCGCACGCCAGCCGCGACGCCGCGCGCAAGTCCTGGGATGCCTTCAGGAACGATCCCCAGTGGAAGAAGGTCCAACAGGAGGCCGACGCCGACGGCCGGGTGGTCGGCATGGTCGAATCCGTGTTCACGGACCCGACCGACTACTCGCCACTCCGATGACCACCCTGCATTCGCGGGCCGTCATGTTCTGTGCGGCGGCGCTCGTCGCCGGTGCGGCTGGCGCGCACGCGCAGGAGACCTTCTCGTTCACCGAGGGGTACTACCAGCCGTCAGCGACGACGGGGCCGACCTTCCCAGCGTGGTCGCCCGACGGGAAGCAACTGGCGTTCGCCATGGAGGGATCGGTCTGGATCATCGATGCCACTGGCGGTGACGCCAGGCAGGTCACCACTGCGTTCAGCTACGACTCGCAGCCCCAGTGGTCGCCCAACGGCAGATCGATCGTCTACGTGGGCGACCTGGGCACGACCACGGAACTGTTCCTCGTCGACGTGGCGTCGCGCCAAACGCGACAGCTGACGCATTTGGGCCGCATCACCCTGGACCCGCACTGGTCGCCAGATGGTCAGACCATCGTGTTCACCTGCGGCAGCACCGGCACGTGGTCGTCGGGCGGGAACTACTTCAATATCGCGACGATGCCGGCTGCGGGCGGAACGGCGACGCAGATCACGCACAGCCACCCAGGTCAGGGGTTCAACGCTGCGACCGAGAACTTCTCGCCCACGTTTTCGGCCGATGGCAAGAGCCTGCTCTTCGTCTCCCGGCGCGCTCCTGGCTGGAGCGCGGTCATGATCGGCAGCGGATGGCTGTGGCGGATGTCGGTCGCCGGTGGCCAGCCGACGCTCGTCCACGCTGAGGAGACCCTGTACCAGGCCAGGCCAGTGATGTCGCCCGACGGATCTCGGCTGGCCTACATCTCGTTCCGGCGCGGCAAGAGCACCGTGACCGTGTTGCCAGCTGAGGGCGGCGAGCCCCTGCCGATCACGACCGGCAGCGCTGAGGAGTTCATGCCCGCGTGGTCACCAGACAGCGCGTGGATTGCGTTCGTCGACAACAGCGATCGGGGACGGACCGCGCTCTGGGTGATTGGCGCCAACGGCGGGGTGCCGCGCCGCGTCGAGATCCGCGGGCGCCGCTACGCGTACCCGGTTGGTCAGGTGAAGGTCACGCTCGTGAATCCCGGCGGTGACACGGCGGCGCGTCTCTACGTGCGCGCGTCGAACGGCAAGTCGTATTTCCCCCTGGACAGCTTCCATCGCGAACAGTCGGCGACCCGCGACCACTACACGCACGTGGAAGGGGAATTCATCGTCACGCTGCCCGTGGGCACGGCGACTATCGAGGTGACCAAAGGGTTCGAGTACGCGCCGATCCGGACGACGGTCGAGGCGCGCGCGAACGAGACAAGCGCGGCGACGCTGACGCTTCGCCGGATCGCCAACATGCCGGCGGCCGGCTGGTGGAGCGGCGACAACCATGTGCACGGTGAATACGGCGGGATGCTCGACATCACGCCCGAGGTCGTGGCGTTCATGGAGCGCGCCGAGGACCTGCACGTGGTGCACGATCTGATCTGCAATCGCGACAACCGGATCTTCGACATGCAATATTTCGAAGGCAAGCCGAGCGGATGGTCGCGGCCCGACCGCATCCTCTACTACAGCGAGGAGTACCGGCCGAGCTTCTATGGCCACATGGGGCTGCTCGGCCTCAAGCAGTTCGTCTGGCCGTTCTACAACGGCGAGCGCGGGACGGCGTGGGCGCCCCACTTCCCAACCAACGCCGATGCCCTCGACATGGCGCACGCGGCCGGCGGCTGGGGCGGCCCGTGGCACATGTTCAACTACGACGAAGATCCGGCCGATGTCGACTACGGGAACGGTCGGGAAGTGCCCGTCGACGTGGCGCTCGGCAAGGCCGACTTCGTCGAGGTTCTCTCGCTCTGGAGCAACCAGCTGACCAACGTGAAAATCTGGTACAAGCTCCTGAACGCAGGGTTCAAGGTGCCGATCACGTCAGGCACCGATTCGTTCCCCAACTTCGATCGGAACCCTGCCGTGGGCGCGGTGCGCGTCTACGCGCGCGCGGGAGCTCAGCTCACCTACGACGGGTGGATGAAGGCGCTCCTTGCGGGGCGTTCGTTCGTCACCAGCGGGCCGCTGCTGCAGTTCACCGTCGACGGCCACGAGGCGGGCGACACGATTTCGCTGCCGGCGTCCGGCAACGCGTCCGTGACCGTGCACGCGCTGGTGGACTCGATCGTGCCGATGAGCACGTTGAGCGTCATCCGCAACGGCGAAGTGGTCGCGAGCCTGGACCTGACGCGCGTGAAGAACGGACACGCCGAGTTGGCGCAGACCGTCGACGTGCCGGAGAGCGGCTGGCTCGCGCTGCGGGTCGACGGCGACGGGAAAACCCATCACCTGGTGATGAAGAGCTCGGTGTTCGCACATACTGCGCCTGTCTACGTCGCGCGCGGATCGGCGCCGACCCGCTCGGCGGAATCGGCGAGGTACTTCATCACGTGGATCGACCGCAGCATCGAACTGGTCGAGGCGGAGAAGACGTGGAACACGCCGGCTGACAAGCAGCACGTGATCGATGTGTATCAACGGGGACGGCAGGTGTACGAGCGGATGCTGTCCACCACGACAGGAGGATCGAAATGACCGTGTCCGTAAGGAAAGGCCTTGGACGAGTCGTCCTTGGCATTGGTCTAGGGCTCACGGCGGTGATCGGCGTGCACAGCGTGCAGGCCGATCAGATTCCAACCGGCTCCGCCGCGAGTCACATGAAGGCGATCGGCTACAGCGGTCTCGAGGGCCGTGGCGGCGCGTTCAAGATGGCGATCAAGAAGGTCGGGGACAAGTGGTACCTCTATATGGGGCACCTCTGGCACCGCGGCTGGAGCATCGTCGATGTGACCGACCCGGCGAATCCGAAGTACCTCAAGTTCATCCCCGGTCCCGAGAACACGTGGACGATCCAGATGGAGCTGCACGACAACCTCATGCTCACGGCGCTCCAGAGGTTCTCAGAGCCGTGGGGTGCCGATCCGAAAAAGCCGAACGACGAGGGTGTGCTCATCTGGGATATCAGCGATCCGGTGAACCCGAAGCAGCTCTCGCATTGGAAGACCGGCAGCACCGGCGTGCACCGCATCGGGTATCCCGGCGGCAAGTACGCGAATCTGGCGGCCAACATGCCGGGGTTCAAGGGGCAGATCCTCGTGTTCCTCGACATCAGCGATCCGAAGAACCCGAAGGAAGCGGGACGCTGGTGGATGCCGGGGCAGAAGGAAGGCGAGCCGCCGCCGCCGATCCCGATTTCGCTGCACGGCCCCGCGGTCATCGACCGTAACACGGCCTACGTCGGCTACAGCACGTCGGTGGTGATCCTGGACATCAGCGACATCTCGAAGCCGAAGTTGACCGGACGCCTCGATTTGGCTCCGCCCTTCGGCGGGTTGCCAGTGCACGACGCGATTCCGCTCCCGGGGAAGAACGTCCTGTACGTGCACGGCGAAGCGGTCTCGGGTGACAGCCCGCAGGTGGCACCGTGCTCGCAGCCGTTTACGCTGTCGGCGATGGTGGACATCAAGGATCCGACCAAGCCGCGGCTGATCGCGAACATGCCGCTGCCGCAGCCGCCGGCCCGCGCGCCCTACACGGACTTTTGCGACAAGGGCGGCCGCTTCGGCCCGCACAACGTGAGCCTCGAGTATCACCTGCCGGACGTGCAGAAACAGGGCGATCTGCTGTGGGTGACCTACTTCAACGCCGGCGTGCGCGGCTTCGACGTCAGGAACCCGCGCAATCCGAAGGAAGTCGCGTGGTTCATTCCGCCGACGCCGACAAAGCGTCAAGGGCCGATTCCGTCGGGCACGCTCGTGACGCAGACCGAGGACGTGCTGGTCGACACGCGCGGCAACATCTACCTCACCGACAAGCAGTGGGGGCTCTGGGTGGTGCGGCACACGCCGGACACCGCCGCGCCGAAGAAGAAGAGCCACTAAGGGAAGCGGTACGGGCCGATCCCGGACCAGCTCGTCACCGAGACCGAGGATGTGCTGGTGGATCGGCGCGGGAACATCTACATTACCGACAAGCAGTGGGGGATCTGGATTGTGCGGCAGGCGCCTGGCGCGCCGGCGAGGAAGTGATCGACTCGGGATTCGGGATTTGTGGCTCGAATCCCAAATCCCAAATCCCAAATCCCGAGTGTGGAGGGAGGCTTTGATGAGATCGACGATCGCGGAGCGGGTACGACGGATTGGGGTGGCGGCCGGACTGGTCATCGGCGTTGTCGCGCTGGGGGCCGAGCGCGACGTCCGTGCCGATCAGATTCCGGCGGGCTGGGCCGCCGATCACATGAAGCCGATTGGGTACAGCGATCTGGATGGCCGCGGCGGCGCGTTCAAGATGGCCATCAAGGAGGTCAACGGCCACTGGTATCTCTACATGGGGCACCTCTGGCATCGCGGCTGGACCATCGCCGATGTGACCGATCCGGCCAACCCGAAGGTCGTGAAGTTCATCCCCGGTCCGGAGAACACCTTCACGATCCAGATGGACCTGCACGACAACATCATGATGACCGCCATGCAGCGGATCATTCCCGGCTGGGGCGATGATCCGAAGAAGCCCGCCGAGGAAGGCGTGCTCTTCTGGGACATCAGCGATCCGGTCAACCCGAAACAGCTGTCGCACTGGAAGACTGAGGGGACCGGGACGCACCGCAACTCGTATCCGGGCGGCAACTACGCGTACCTCTCGGCGGGGATGCCCGGCTACAAGGGCCAGATTCTCGTCATCCTCGACATCAGCGATCCGAGGAACCCGAAGGAAGCGGGACGCTGGTGGTATCCCGGCCAGAAGGTCGGCGAGGAGCCGCAGCGCGCGGCCGGCTTCCACGGGCCGGCGGTCATCAGCGAGGACGGCAACACCGCGTATCTGGGCTACGCGCCCGCGGTCGTCATCCTTGACATCAAGGACAAGACCAAGCCGAAGCTCGTCGGCAAGCTCGACATGAGCCCGCCCTTCATCATGGCCGGCGTGCAGGCGGTGCACAGCGTGCTGCCGATTCCTGGCAAGCCGCTGCTCGTCTCGAACTCCGAAGCGAGCGCCGAGAGCTGCGAGGCCGATCCGCTCAACCACGCCGCGATGATCGACATCAAGGATCAGACCAAGCCGCGGCTGATGTCGATCTTCCCGCTGCCGGTGCCTCCGAAGGGGCTGCCGTACACGGATTTCTGCGACAAGGGCGGACGGTTCGGTCCCCACAACACGAACCAGCATTCGCACAGCCCCGACGTGGAGAAGCAGGGCGACCTGGTCTACATGACGTACTTCAACGCGGGCCTGCAGCTGTTCGACATCAAAGACCCGCGCATGCCGGAGATCGTCGGGTACTTCATCCCGCCGCAGCCGACCAAGCGTGTCGGCCCGATGCCGGCGTCGAAGCTCGTGACGCAGGCCGAGGACGTGCTGGTCGATCGGCGCGGCAACATCTACATCACCGACAAGCAGTGGGGCTTGTGGATCGTGCGGCGTGAGACCGCCGCACCGACAGGAGGGAAGAAATGAAACTGAGCATGGCGGATCCGCTGAAGCGGATGCTGCTGGCGGCGGCGCTCGCCGTCGGCGCGGTGACGCTGGTCCTTCAGCCCGGTGTGCAGGCCGATCAGATTCCTGCGGGCTGGAAAGCGAGCGGCATGAAGGCGGTCGGGTACAGCGATCTCGACGGCCGGAACGGCGCCTTCAAGATGGCGATCAAGAACGTCGGCGACAAGTGGTACCTCTACATGGGCCATCTCTGGCATCGGGGCTGGACGATCGTCGATGTGACGGATCCCGCAACGCCGAAAGTCGTCAAATTCGTGCCGTGGCCGCAGGAGAATACGTGGACGATCCAGATGGAGTTCCACGACAACCTCATGATCACCGCGCTGCAGCGCGCGCAGACCGGCTGGGGCGGCGATCCGAACAAACCGTTCGACGAAGGCGTGGTCCTCTGGGACATCAGCGATCCGGTGAACCCGACGCAGCTGTCGCACTGGAAGACCGGAAGCACCGGCACGCATCGCAACCTGTACCCCGGCGGCAAGTACGCGTATCTGGCGGCCAACATGCCGGGTTTCGACGGGCAGATCCTCGTGATTCTCGACGTGAGCGATCCGAAGAATCCCAAGGAAGCGGGACGATGGTGGATGCCCGGGCAGAAGGAAGGCGAGAAGTCGTCGTATCCTCCTGGCAGCATCTCGTTCCACGGTCCACCCGTCATCGAGGGCCCGCGCGCCTATCTGGCCTACGGCCCTGCGTTCGTGATTCTCGACATCAGCGACGTCTCGAAGCCGAAGCTGGTCGGCCAGCTCACGCTGAGTCCGCCGTTCAAGCCGGGCGGCACCGCGGTGCACAGCGTGATGCCGATCCCGGGTAAGAACGCCGTCTTCGCGAACTCAGAAGCGGGCAACGAGATGTGCGACGAACCGCTCAACCACGCGACGATGATCGACATCAAGGATCCGACCAAGCCGCGCCTGATGTCGGTCTTCCCGCTGCCGGTGCCGCCCAAGGGGCTGCCCTACACCGACTTCTGCGACAAGGGCGGACGATTCGGCCCGCACAACATCAACAACGAGTATCACCTGCCGGACGTCGAGAAGCAGGGCAACCTGATCTATCTGACCTACTTCAACGCCGGATTGCGGCTCTACGACGTCAAGGATCCGCGGCTGCCGAAGGAAGTCGCGTGGTTCATCCCGCCGACGCCGACCAAGCGCGTCGGGCCGATCCCGACGACGAAGCTCGAGCAGCAGACCGAGGACGTGCTCGTCGATCGTCGCGGCAACATCTACATCACCGACAAGCAGTGGGGGCTGTTCGTGCTGCAGCGGACGAGGGCTGCCGGAGCGGCTGCGGCGAAGAAGGCGACGACCAAGTAGACACCGAGGAGTGTTTGCGATGTCTGACAAGCCCAACGTTCCAGGCGCACGCGTCCAGCGACGGGAGTTTCTCGAAGGCGCGGCCACGCTCGCGGGCGCCTCGCTGATTGGCGCCCGGTCGTCGGAGGCGCTCGCCGCCGGTTCGCCTTGGCTCGGCGTCCCGCACATGGAACCGGCGGGAGAGGCGGCGGTGGAGATGCCGGCGACGACCGAACGCCGGATGAAGCGCTGGCAGGAGCAGCGGTGGATCCTCGACGCCGTCATTCAGACGGTCGGCATCGAGTGGGATCAGGCGCGCATTGCGTACACGCTCGGGCCCTGCGGGCCGGATGCGAACGCCGACTTCAACGGCGTGCGGGCGCGGGTGCGCAAGTACAACGACATCACGCGCGAGTTCGCCCGCGCCGCCGGGCGCCGCGAGCGGATGGCACGGCAGTTCGAGGAGGAAGGGCGGACCGTCGCGGCCCGCGAGAGCTACTTCATCGCTTCGCTGCTCTACGGCAGCGCGCAGTGGCCCGTCTTCGAGAACACGCGCGAGAACCTGGCGCTGAACGACAAGAAGGTGGCCTGCTACAAGAAGTACATCCAGTTCGCGGACCATGAGATCCGTCGCGTCGAGATTCCGTTCGGAGGCAAGTCGCTGCCGGCGTACTTCCACTTGCCGTCCAACCGTCCCTCAGGGCCGCTGCCGGCCGTGATCGCCATCGGCGGAATGGACAGTTTCAAGGAACTGTCAGGGGCGCTCTACGGTGACAAGCTGCGCGAGCGCGGCATCGCCACGCTGCTGCTCGACGGTCCGGGCCAGGGCGAATGCTGCACCCGCGACATCCACGTGACGGCCAATAACTGGATGGACGTGGGTCGCACCGTGCTGACGTGGCTGCGATCGCAGAAGGAAGTGGACCCCGATGGCATTGCCCTGCGCGGGTCGAGCATGGGTTCCTTCTGGGCGACGCAGATGGCGTCGGTCGACGACCGGATCAAAGGGTGCGCCGTGCAGGCGGTCTGTCACGAGCCGGGCGGGAACACGATCTTCAACATGGCCTCCCCGACCTTCAAGCTGCGGTTCATGTACATGGCGGGTTATCGGGACGAAGCGGAGTTCGACCGGTTTGCGCAGACGCTCACGCTCCAGGGCGTTGGCAGCAAGATCAAATGCCCCTACCTCGTTGTCGCCGGCGAGGACGATCACCTCAGCCCGATCGAATACACCTACGACCTGCTCGACACGGTCTCCGCGCCCAAGCAGCTGCTGCTCTACGAAGGGGCCGATCACGGCGTCGGCAACTCGTCGGCCGTGGCGCTTGGACCGGGCACCGCCACGTTCATCGCCGAGTGGCTCAAGGATCGTCTCGACGGCAAGCCGATGCAGACCAAGCACCTGAAGGTGGATGGGGCAGGGCAGGTACACGAGTCCACCTTCGAGGACGCACGCAAAGCGCTCTTCTGATCCGCAGCGCTCCCGGCCCGTGGCGTAGCGGTCGAGAACGCGATCGTCACCAGCCGGGGCGCGCTCGCCGGCGGGCAGTCGATCGACTTCACCGCGCCGGGTGCCGCCGAGACCTTCCGGGGTCGCTGACTGTCCAGACGGTCAGGCGTCATTGCCGACCCATTGTGTCGGAGTTCTGAGCGGCCGGGCCCGGGATGAAAACTGTCGTCCCATGCGTCGCGCGCGGGTGTAGTATCAGACAGTTTTTCTCGAGGTCCGCACCGACGCCGAGAGGCACAGGAGTAATCGCATGTTCAAAAACGAAGGGTTCGATCGGAGAGCGTTCTTGAGGAACGCCGGAATGACCGCACTCGTAGGCGCCGTAGGATCGGGCACCTCGCTGACGGCCGCGGCCGCGACAGCCGTCGGCGCCGCGGCTGAAGGCACCAACGGCAAGTTCGATTTCGACACGCCGTACAACCGCATCGGTACCGATTCGGTCAAGTGGGACGGCCCGATCGCCACGGGCAACACCGACAAGGATCACCTCGTGGCGGGCATGGGCATCGCGGACATGGATTTCCGCTGCGCGCCCGCGATCACGAAGGCTCTCGAGGAGCGGATGAAGCACGAGGTCTGGGGTTACCTGACCGTGCCGAAGTCCTTCAACGAAGGCATCGTGGCCTGGAACAAGAGGCGCTACGGCATCGACGTCGACCCGGCGTTGCTGGACATCACCACGGGCGTCCATCCCGGCCTGGTCGCCGCGCTCCGCGCGTTCTCGCCTCCCGGAAGCAAGGTGCTGCTGACGACGCCGACCTACAACGGCTTCTACGGCGACCTGCGTAACTCGGGCACGCTGCCCGAAGAGAGCGTGATGAAGGTCGTCAACGGGCGATTCACGTTCGACTACGACGACTTCGAGCGCCGCATCAGCCGCAACACCAACACGTTCATCCTGTGCAACCCGCAGAACCCGACGGGCAACGCCTGGACGCCGGAAGAGCTCACGCGCATCGGCGAGATCTGTCTCCGCCGCCGCGTGATCGTGCTCGCCGATGAAATCCACTGCGACTGGGTGACCAGCGGCCAGAAGTACACGCCGTTCGCCAGCCTCCCGAACAAGGCGATCGTCAACAACAGCCTGACCTTCAAGGCGGCGAGCAAGTCGTTCGGCCTGGCGGCCATGAAGTGCGCGTGGTACTTCAGCACGAACAAGGAACTGTTCATGGCGACGAAGGCCAACAACCACCCCGACCTGACGACGATGGGCATGACCGCGAGCAAGGCGGCCTACGCGGGCGGCGAGGACTGGCTGAACCAGTGCATCGACTACGTCAACGGGAACCACGAGTTGGTGCAGTCGTACGTCAAGGCGAACATCCCGCTCATCAAGACCTACGCCAAGGCCGAGGGCACGTACCTCGTGTGGCTGGACGTCACCGGCGTCGCCGAGAAGATCGGCGCGAAGGAGAAGGCTGCGGCGGAGAGCAAGGACGGCCGGACCGTGACGCCCGAGCAGATCGTCGAGCGCTGGCTGACGAAGAACGCCGGCGTTGCGCTCAACCCGGGCCACACCTACGGTCCGGGCGGGGCGAACCACATGCGGATGAACATCGCGACGTCCCGCAAGACCCTCGAGCTGGCGCTCAGCAGCCTGGCCAGCGCGTTGAAGAGAACGTAGCGTGCGAGACGAAAAGGGGTCCACGTGGGCCCCTTTTCGTTCCAGCCGGCCGCCATCAACGCGAGGCTCCTCACCTTCACGTCTGTTGGGAACGATCCCCTCGAGGCGGTAGCTTTGTCGAGCCGGCTGCTTTACTGTTGACAGAGCGGGTCGTGACACCGGCTGGTAGCCAGAGGCGGCGACATGTCAATTGAAGTCGAAGTGAGCATGCGGATCCCCACGCTGACGGTCCACTCGGCGACCGAGCCCGACAAGAGAATCGAGAACAGCTCGGTGCGGTTTGCCAAGCGCGTCAAGGTGCCGTCGATCCCGAAGTCGGGCACCGTGCTCGAGCTGACGGCGAACCGCGGCGTGGTCTTCGAATGCACGGTGACGAGAGCGGACTGGCATGAGGAACGGGAGCTCTTCATCCTGTCGTGCAGCTACGCCAAGCGATCGATTTCGGCGGACGAATACGACGCGCTGATCAACGACTCCGAGTGGACGATGAAGCAGCTGCTGTAGCTTGTGTCACTCCGACCGGAGGGCCGTCATTGGGTCCACCCGGATTGCGCGGAGCGCCGGGCCGACCGCCGCCAGCAGTCCCGCGGCGGCGAGAATGCGTGGCCCGGTCTGATTTGCAGCGCCCGCTGATACTCATCGATCGCCGGGTCCGGGCGTCCTGCCGGATCCCACGCCGCGTCATCGGGCCCCTGGCGCCGGCAGCTCGTTCTTCACGACGACACCGCCCTTCATGACGAACCGCACGTGCTGCAATTCGCTGATGTCGGTGAGGGGGTTGCCGGCCACGGCAATCAGGTCCGCGAACTTGCCCTTCTCCACGCTCCCGATCCGATCGACCCAGTTGTAGTTGAGCATCGCCGCCGTCGGCAGGAACGGCATCTGCAACGCCTTCTGGATGGGCATGCCCCACCTGATGAAGTATTGGAACTGGTCGGCCTGCCTGCCGTGCGGGATGGCCGCCGAGGTGGCGCCGCTGCCGAAGACGAACGGGACGCCCGCGGCGTACGCCTTCTTGAACGCGGCCTCCGCCATCTTGATGCGGCTGTTCGTCCCGCCGGTCTTCTTGAGATCGGCCGCCTCGAGCGCCACGAGATCGTCCACCGTCAGCTCGAAGGGGAGCTTCTTGTCCAGCAGCAGCTTCAGCGACGCATCGTCGAGGTCCGTGAGGTGGTTCGGCGCGTCCACGCCGGCCTTGAGGCAACTGAGCTGCCCTTCTCCGCCGTAGGTGTGGCATGCGACCTTGAGGCCGAGGCGATGCGCTTGGTCGGTGATCGCCATGACCTCTTCCTCGCTGAGCGACGGGCTGTTGATGAGCGTGCCGTCCGGCTTGAAGACGCTGAGGTCGTCGCCGACGAAGTCCTGGGTCGTGTAGATCTTCACCCAGTCCACGCCGTGCAGCTTGGCCTCACGGACGGCCGCGCGGCCGAGCCATGGCGAGTTCGGGTTCTTGTCCTCCGTGAACCGGTCCATGAAGCGCTCGAAGAAGGACGGATACGGGGCGCTGGCGCGCTGGTTGAGCGACTGTCCCACCACCTGCATCCGCGGCCCGAGCACCACGCCGCGGTTGATCGCGTTGCGGAGGTCGACCGTGCCGAACCCGCCGCGCGAGTCCATGTCGAGCACGGTGGTGAAGCCGGCATCGAGATCGGCCTGCGCGTTGGCGACGGCCACGATGGTGCGGGTGGATTGGGAGAGGTCATCCGGCGGATAGACGTGGACGTGCGCGTCGATCATGCCGGGCAGCACCGTCGCCGCGCTCAGGTCGATGACCCGCGCGCCCGCCGGGAGGGCGACCGAGGAGCCGACATCGGTGATCCGATCGCCCGTGATCAGCACGACCTGGTTCGGCAGCATCGTGCCGGACCGGGCATCGAACAGCCGGCCGGCGCGAATGGCGACGACCTGCGTGGGCGACGCGAGGAACTTGGCTGGAGCGCTCGCGATGCCGCCCTGGCCGCGCACGGTCGTGGAGAGCCCGACGGCCGCGATGAGCACGCCGATGACTACGCCGATGCGGGCCGCACAACTATGCATGCTGTCTCCCTCACGTGTGAACCGACGTGAACAGCATACCCCGTCTGCGCCGCCCCGCCGTCCTCGTGGCTGACTCCTGACCCGCGCACGGGGCACGGATAGCCCGGTCGAGTTCCCGGGTCGAGACGTACGCGTGAACGTATTGACCCTCGACGCCTGCTGACGTAATGTGGTCACATGAGGGACCACTTAGAGCGTTCGCGGCGTCCCAGCGCGCCGAACAAAGTCGTCGGTGTTCGAGAGCTGAAAACCCATGCCGCGCGCATCGTGCGTCAGGTGAGAGATGCTCGTGCATCGTACATTGTGACGCACCGAGGGCAAGCCGTCGGCGTGATTCTGCCCCTCGACGCTGGGGACGGTACGTCGCAGACGCCCGACGACGCCGACGCAACATCGGCGTGGAATGCTTTCGTGCGCGCCGGCCGCCGCCTCGAACGCCGATTCCGGCCAGGCGTGAGCGGTGTGCGTCTCCTGTCGGAGACCAGGCGGTAGGCATGGCCGCTGCAAAGCGCGCGCCTCGGCGGTCCAAGCCGCCGGCACGACGGACGAGTCAGCGTTACACGATCGACGCGAGTGTCTTCGTGAACGCGTTCAATCCACATGAAGACGGTCATGCGCAGAGCCTGCAGATCCTCGCCACGATTCAGGAACAGGGCGACCCGGTGATCGTGCCGACGCTTCTTCTGGCCGAAGTCGCGTCGGCTGTCGCCCGAGCCAGTGACGACAGCGCCGGCGCGCTCCAGTATGCAAATGCGGCGGCCGCACTCCCGCACCTGACGCTCGTCACGCTCACGCCGGCAATGGCACGACAGGCGGCTGAATTGGCAGCGACGCACCGGCTTCGCGGGGCCGATGCTGTGTATCTTGCCGTCGCCCGCAGATACGGAACGACGCTGGTCTCGCGCGACGATGAGCAGCGCACGCGCGGGTCCGCTGTCGCGCCGTGTCAGACGCCTGAGGAGGCGCTCGGCGATCGCCCGTCACGGATTTTCGGCAGGACGCCGCCGCGGCGCTGAAGCGCGCGCACGACTCCCGGCAGCCTGTCGTGATTATCCAGCGCGGCCGCGCGGCCGCCGTGCTCGTCAGCATCGAAACCTACAAAGCGGCCGAGCACGAGCGGGAGCTGTTGCGCCTGCTGGCGAAAGGCGACAGGGGAATCGCGTCGGGCAGAGGCTACGACCTCACCCATGCACCGAGGTACTCACGGATGGAAGGGCGCGCGGGAGATTTATCCAGGAATTTGGTGCCGGAGGAGGGGGTCGAACCCTCACGGGGCGTAAACCCCACGGGATTTTGAGTCCCGCGCGTCTGCCAGTTTCACCACTCCGGCTGATGGAGACCTCCCGATTCTACCAGAGCGTCACGTTCCTCGACGGCAAGCGTTCGCTATAATTGGGGCACCGTGCGGAGAATCCTGGCTGCGATTCTGCTGTCGATGGTGGGATTCGTCCTCACCGCAGACCCGTTTTGCTGCGCTGACGGTTGCACGGACGGGCAGCACACCGCATTGAGCGCGACCGCCACATCTTGCAGTCTGTGCCAGAGTAGCGTCACGGTTCCCTCCGTTCCGTTGCCTGCCCGCGTCTCGCTCGTTCGACGCGTCGTCACCGACCCACCGACGCCGGACGTTCCGTCACCCGCGAATCGCATCGAACACCCGCCGCGTTTCGATTAAGTTTCTTCCCTTTCACTGTGGACGTAAAGATTGACCGGCACGATTGTCGGTCGGAAGTGGAGACGCGTGTGCGCTACGTGATGTGGTGTCTCCTGTTTGCGCTGAGCGGGTCGCCCGCGCTCGCGCAAACGGCGAGTATTCGAGTCGAAGTTCGCGCCGACGCAAGTCCGGTTGCAGGCGCGGAAGTCATCGTCAACGGCGCGAGCCACACGACGGATGCCAACGGCACCGTTGTGGTCAATGTCCCCACCGGGACGGCAGAAATCGTCGTCGTGAAAGCGGGATTCACTCCTGCGAGCGCATCCGTGCAAGTGCAGGCGGGGCAGCAGCAGCCCGTCGTCTTCGATTTGACCAGCGAACCCACGGTTCGCGAAGAAATCACGGTGTCAGCCGCACGAACGGACAAGAGGCTTGAAGACGTGCCGATGCGTGTGGAAGTCCTCAGCGCCGATGAAATCGAAGAGAAGGTCATGATGACGCCCGGCGACATCGTGATGATGCTCAACGAAATGGGCGGCATGCGCGTTCAGGCGACATCACCGTCTCTCGGAGCGGCGAGCGTTCGGATTCAGGGTATGAGAGGTCGCTACACACGATTCTTGTCTGACGGTCTCCCATTGTTTGGGCAACAGGTCGGCGGACTCGGACTGCTACAGATTCCGCCGACCGACCTGGGACAGGTCGAGGTCATCAAAGGTGTGGCCTCCGCGCTCTACGGCGCTGGCGCGATGGGCGGCGTCGTCAATCTCGTCTCTCGTCGTCCGGGCGACAAACCGTCGCAAGACGCTCTCGTCAATCGTTCTACTCGCGGAGCGACGGACGCCGTTGCGTTTCTGAGTGCTCCGTTGAACGGCGGATGGGGAGCGACACTGCTTGCCGGTGGGCACTGGCAGGAGCAGAACGACATCGACGGTGACGGATGGGCGAACCTGGCGGGCTACAACAGAGGTGAAGTGCGCCCCCGTGTGTTTTGGGATGACCATGCGGGCAAGTCGTTCTTTGCCACTGCCGGTGCAACATGGGAGACGCGACAGGGTGGCACGGTTCCTGGCGAGGTCCTGCCGACGACGCACGACGCCTATCGTGAATCGCTCGATACGGGACGCTTCGACTTTGGCGCTGTGGCTCGCACGCTGCTGTCAAACGCCTACGTTGTCACGGCACGTGCGAGCGCCGCATGGCAGAATCACGACCACACGTTTGGAGATGTTCGGGAGCGCGACACGCATGACACGGCGTTTGGCGAGCTCTCTGTTCGTCGGAACATGGGTCGTCACACGTGGGTCGTCGGAGCAGCCGTCGAGCGAGACGCGTTCAACGCTCGAGACCTGCCTCAGTTCTCCTACACATTCACGACGCCGGGTGTATTTCTCCAAGATGACGTGGACGTGACGCGCTGGCTGTCGGTATCAGCGAGCGGGCGGCTTGACCAACACAGCGAATACGGCACGTTTTTCAGTCCGCGAGTGTCTGCACTGCTCCGGTCGGGTCGCTGGACGAGCCGCGTCTCCGTTGGGACCGGCTTCTATCCTTCGACGCCGCTGACCGAAGAAACGGAAGCAGCAGGATTGTCGCGGTTGACCGTCACGCGTCCCTTGCGTGCGGAAACCGGACAAAGCGGCTCCGTCGATTTGACCCGCACCGACGGTCCGCTCTCATACACGGCGACGTTGTTCGCTTCTCGCGTCCGCAATCCGGTGCGCGTGGAGCGCGTGGACGAATACGTGCTCGCCAACCAACCGCGACCGACGACGAATGTCGGGATGGAACTGCTGGCGACGTGGCGTCGAGCGCCTTTGACGGTCACGGCAAACTATGCGTTTGTGCGTTCACGCGAGCTCGAAGGCAGCGCATTGACCGATGTGCCGCTGACGCCTGAGCACGCGGCGGGCGTCGTGGGCATGTGGGAGCGCGAAGGAGTCGGGCGCGTCGGCTTGGAGTGGTACTATACCGGCCGGCAAAGACTGGAAGCCAACCCGTTTCGAGACGAAAGCGAACCTTACGCGCTGTTCGGTGTCCTCATCGAACGCGTGCTCGGTCCCGTTCGGGTGTTCCTCAACGGTGAGAACCTGGCGGACGTTCGGCAGACGCAATGGAACCCGCTCCTCCGTCCGGTGCGCGGCATTGACGGCAGGTGGACGGTTGATGGGTGGGCACCGCTCGACGGACGCAACGTCAACGGCGGCATCCGTTTGAGGTTCTGAAATTCAGACGAGAATCTCGACCTTGCTCTTCGTCTTCATCTGCTCGACGAACGCTTCGAGCTTCGACTCGCGCTGGCCCTCGGTGAGGAAATCCTTGATCTGCCCGCTCACCTCGGCAAACGGCGCCGTCCGCGCGCCGCGCTTCTCCGTCACCTTGATGATGTGAAACCCGAATGGCGTCTCGACGAGGCCGCTGACGGCGCCCGGCTTGAGCTTGAACGCCGCCTCTTCGAAGGCCGGCGTCATCTGCCCCTTCGGGAAGAAACCGAGGTCGCCGCCGGTTGGCGCGCTGCCCGGATCTTGCGACTGCGCCTTCGCGACGGCGGCGAAATCGGCGCCGCCCCGCACCTGCTTGAGCGCGGCCTGCGCCGTCGTTTTCGCCTCGGCCTTCTGCTCCGGCGTCGCCCCCTGCGGCACGCCGATCAGAATGTGGCTCGCCCGCACGCTGTCGCCCTGCTTGAAGCGCTCGAGGTTCTGCTGGTAGAACGCGCTCACGTCGGCGTCCTGCACCGCAATCCTCGACGAGACTTCCACGTCGATGACCTTCGCGACCTGCAGGCTCGTGCGCGCCTGCTGCTTCAGCTGCTCGACGGTGAGCCCCTGCGCGGCGATGCCCTGCTGGAATGCTTCCTCGGTCTGAAAGCTCTGGCGAATCTGCCCGACGCGCGCCTCGACGTCGGTGTCGGCCACGTCCAGCTTGCGCGCGCGCGATTCCTGCGCCAGCAGGTGATACGCGACGAGCTGATCCAGCACGCCCCGCAGCACTTCGTCGCGCTTCTCGGGCGGCACGGGTCCGCCCGCGCGCGCTTCCATCCGCTTGACGGCGTTGTCGAACTCCCAGCGCTCGATCTTCTCGCCGTTCACGCGCGCGAGCACATCGGGGATGTTCGCCGGCATCGGCTTGATGGCGGCCGGTGCGCCAGGCACCGTCGGGGCTGCTGCACCCGGGGCGGCGGGCGTGGCCGCCGCCGCCGCGGGAACGGGTGCCGGCGCCGCCGCCTTCTTGCACGACAGCGACAGCACGGACACGGGCACCATCACGAGCAGCGTCAGGAGACGTTTCATGAGCACATCATCATACCAGCGGCCGGCACGGAAGCGCCTGCCCCTCAGGTCATCCGACCCAGCGTTTTCTCTGGCAACCTCACCGGACAGAGGTACTTAAGGCGACTTAAGGCCGTATTGCGCAGCTGCGCGCGCCCGGCCGAAAGGGAGGGAAATCGCGGTTTTTCGGCCATTTCTCATTGATTTGAGGGGGGAAGTGGGCTATACTAACAGAACTGCTGGCACGACAGACAGCCTTCCATACAGCGCGTCCTAACAGGGGGAACCGTGACATTTGAAGTCGGCGACAAGGTCATTTACCCGAATCATGGTCTCGGGATCGTCGAGTGCATCGAAAACAAAACCATTCTCGGCACCACGTGCGGCTTCTACCATCTGCGGATTGTCGCGAACGACACGACCGTTCTCGTGCCCCTGAGCAACGTCGACGGCGTCGGCCTCCGCCGCGCCATCAGCGACCACGAGGTCGAGCGTCTGTTCGGCCTGCTCGGCGACGGCAAGATCGACAACCACCAGAACTGGAAAGGGCGCTTCAAGGACAACTCGGACAAGATGCGCAGCGGCTCGATCTACGAAGTCGCCGACGTCCTCAAGAGCCTCACGTTCCTCGCGAAGTCCAAGAGCCTGTCGTTCCGCGAGAAGCGCATGCTCGACCGCGCCAAGTTCCTCATTATCTCCGAAGTGTCGGAAGTGATGCGCGAGACGGCGGCGGCCATCGAGGGTCGCGTGGACGGCGCGCTCGAGCGCTGCTTCACGGTCAAGGCCCGGATCACGGCTCGCGCCAAGGTCGTGAAATCGGCCCCGGCCCCGCGCGCGGCGGTCGCGGCCAATGCGGCGCCTCGACGCGCGGCGAGGGCTTCGTAGCAAACCTGAAATCTGAAACCTGAAATCTGAAATCCGAACGCCCGCTGGATCGAGAGGTCCGGCGGGCGTTTTCGTTTATGATCCAGCCCGCGTGATCATCGCCGCCCTTCGCTCCGTCGCCACCTACGTCGCCGTTTCCGTCTACGTCCTCTTCGCCGCGCCGATCGGCATGCTCCTGGCCATGATCTTCCGCTGGAAGGGCGTGCTCTACATCCTCGGCCATGGAGGCGTGCGCCTCGGGCTGGCGCTCTGCGGCATCCACGTGCGCGTCGCCGGCACCGGGCACATCCCGCTCGGTCGCGCCGCCGTGTACTGCGCGAACCATCAGAGCAACGTCGATCCGCCGATTCTCTTCGACAAGCTGCATCCCCGCATGCACATCGTCTACAAGGCGGAGATCGACGCCATCCCGCTGCTCGCGCGCACGTTCCGCCATGGCGGGTTCGTGCCGATCGAGCGCCGCAACAAGGAAGCGGCGATGCGATCGCTTGAAGCCGGCGCGGGCTCCATCCGGTCCGGCAACTCGTTCCTGATCTTCCCCGAAGGCACGCGGAGCAAGACGGCGGAGATGCTGCCGTTCAAGAAAGGCGGCTTCCTGATGGCGCTGAAAGCGCAGGCGCCGATCGTACCGGTGGCGATCTCGGGCGGCCGCGACGCGATGCCGCGGGGAAGCAAGATCATCCGCCCGGTGCTCGTCAGCATCCGCGTTGGCGAGCCGATCGAAACGGCCGGGCTGCAGCCCTCCGACCGCGACGGCCTCATCGCGCGCGTCCGCGAACGCATCGAGGCGCTCCTCGCCGAGGGTCCGGTGCTAGACTGAGCCGCCAACATGAAGGGCTTAGGGCTTAGGGCTCAGGGCTTAGGGCTCAGGGCTCAGGACTTGGCGCTCGCGGCATCGGCCCTCGCCGTCGCCGTGATCGCGCAGGCGCCCGCGCCGCAACCGCCGCAGCCGACGTTCCGCACCGAGGCGAACTACGTCCGCGTGGACGTGTTTCCCACGAGGGACGGCGCACCCGTCCTCGATCTGACGCAGGACGACTTCGAGGTTCTCGAGAGCGGCACCCCCCAGACAATCGATCAGTTCGAGCACGTCATGATCCGCGCCGGCGGGCCGCAGGACGTCCGGGTCGAGCCGAACACGCTGCGCGAATCGCGGGCGATGGTCGAAAACGCGCGTGCGCGGGTCTTCGTGCTCTTCCTCGACATCGCGCACGTGGAGGTCGAGGCGTCGCATCGCATCCGGCGGCCTCTCGTCGAGGCGCTCGACCGCCTGATCGGCCCCGACGATCTCGTCGCCGTCATGACGCCCGACATGTCAGCCGCCGACGTCACCTTCGCGCGCAAAACGACGACGATCGACGGCATCCTGACGCGGTACTGGTACTGGGGCGAGCGTGATCGGTGGGGTAAAGATCCGGTCGAGGACCAATATCGTGTCTGCTATCCCGGCCTCGGGCCTGCCCCCCGCATTTGCCCTGACGACGATCGTGGCGTGGCGGACGAGATGATCGAGCGGCGCCGTGAAAAGCAGACGATCGACGCGCTGCACGACCTCGTGCTGTTTCTCCGCGGAGTGCGTGAGGAGCGGAAGGCGGTCCTCGCGATTTCAGACGGGTGGCGGCTGCTCAAACCGAATGCCGGCCTCACGCGCCAGTTATATTGCTCGGTCCCGAGTGGTCCCGAGATTGGCGTGGATCCGCGCTCCGGGAAGCTCTCCACGAAGCCGCCGCCCAGCGCGATGGGCGTGAATGCCGCGTCGTGCGAGCGCGATCGCATGGATCTCGCGAACCTTGATAACGACCAGAGGTTCCGTAATCTCCTGGACGAGGCCAACCGCGCGAACACATCCTTCTACCCGATCGATCCCAGAGGCCTCGTGGTGTTCGACGAGCCGATCGCGAAGCCGACGACCGGACTGCCGCCGCCCGGCTCGACGAGGATGACGCCGCCGTCGGTCGATCAGGCGCGTCTGACGGATCGGCTCACGTCGCTGCGGACGCTCGCCGAGGCGACCGATGGCCTCGCGATCGTCAACTCCAACGATCTCGGTAAAGGGCTCAAACGCGTGGTCGACGATCTGTCGTCGTACTACCTGCTCGGGTACTACTCGACCGGAAAGCTGGACGGCCGCTTTCATCCGATTACGGTGCGCGTGAAGCGTCCCGGCGTGCAGGTGCGCGCGCGACGCGGCTACCTCGCGGCGACTTCTGGGGCGGCGACCACCGCGGCGCGACCGGCCGCGGCGGAAGCGTCGGCGTCGAAACGGGCGGAGCTCGAACCGGCGGCGGCGGCCGAAGCCCACGCGATCGAATCGGCCATTGCGCCGCTCGCGGGGTACACACGCGACGTGCCGCTCCGGCTGCAGGTCGCGGCCGGGTGGAAGCCGGGCGACGTGGTCTCGGCCGCGATGTGGGTGGTCGGCGAGCTGGGCGGCGCCGCCGTCATCGACGACACGTGGAACGACGGCTTCGAGGCGACGGCGACGCTGACGACGCCGGCGGATGCGACGATGGCGAGCGGACGAGTCACCGTCGCCAGAGGCGTGCGCACCTTCCGCGTCGCGCTGACGCCGTCGCAGCCGCTCGCGCCCGGCGACTACGTGCTGCGCGTCGGCGCCCGCGCGGGTCCCGGGTCCATCCCGTCGAGGGACACGATGCGCATCGCGATTCCGGACGCGCCCGGCTCGGTCGGCGCCATCTTCCTCCGTCGCGGCCAGTCCACCGGCAACAGGGACGTCCCGACCGCCGACCTGCGATTCCGGCGAAGCGAGCAGATCCGCGTCGAGGTGCCGACCGCTTCGTCCGATCCCGTTTCGGCACGGTTGCTCGATCGCACCGGCAGGCCGCTCGCCGTGCCGGTGACCGCCGCGCTGCGGGACGATGGCGACGGATCGCGCTGGTGGACGGCGCAGCTCGCGCTGGCCCCGCTCGCGCCGGGGGATTACGTGATCGAGATGGCAGGTGGGTCGGGTGGGTCGGATGGGTCGGGTGGGTCGGGTGG
>Ga0082335_1000497_pt1 | contig 99777 bp, 93 predicted proteins | sample Subgrocontami58m_FD_72375 | JGI IMG/M metagenome (GOLD analysis project Ga0082335, IMG submission 72375) | Subsurface groundwater microbial communities from S. Glens Falls, New York, USA - GMW37 contaminated, 5.8 m (SPADES assembly) (version 2) ... | reverse complement strand
ACCAGCTCCGCCGATCGCATGTTGCTCACATCGCGCCCGACGGCGTAAAATCTCTTGAGACTCTAATCGCTGATGGATGAAAGTTCAGGAGCAGGTCAGTTGCCACAGTCAAGCTCAAATAACGACGCGTGCATCCTAAACTGTTCGCCCGCCGTCAGATTTTTGTCACGCGCTCTGAAGAGAAGTCTGTTTTTTATGGGTTTAATATCGTCACGCTGCGTTCAGATAGTAAATCGGGATTTTTTCACCATCGTTTGGGAATTATACACATTGACCCCGCCCGCCGTCCCGCCGATCGGCGTCGCGAGTGTGGAGCCGTCGGCGTTGCTGACGATCAGCTTGAATTGCGAGAAATTCGCGTCGCCGGCGCTGAGCTTGCCGTCATGGTTCGCATCAAACACGTCGCGCAGCGCCTGCATGTCGACCGCATTCATGGAGTCGCTGGCGACACAAGATCGAGCGCGGCCTTCTTGCGCGCTCCCGAGTGGTCCGCCGCGAGGACGAGATAGACCGCGGGCAGAACAAACAGCGTGAACAAGGTGCCGATGGAAAGGCCCGAGGCGATCACCAGACCCATATTGAAGCGCGACGCCGCGCCCGCGCCCGTCGCCATGACGAGCGGCACGACGCCGAGCACCATCGCCGCGGTGGTCATAAGGATCGGACGCAGACGAATGGACGTGGCCTCCAGGATCGCTTCCCGTTTCGACTTGCCGCCGTGCTGCAATTCATTGGCGAACTCGACGATCAGAATGCCGTGTTTGCTGATCAGGCCCATCAATGTCACCAGGCCAACCTGGGTGTAGATATTGATGCTCGCGCCGCCAAAGCCGAGCATGATGAACACCAGCGCGCCGGCGATCGACATCGGGACGGAGACGAGAATGATCAGCGGATCGCGGTAGCTCTCGAATTGCGCGGCGAGCGCCAGAAAGATGATGATGAGCGCGAAGCCGAACGTCACCGCGAAGCCGCTCGACTCCTGAATGAACTGACGCGAGGGTCCGGCGTAGTCGATCGTATAGGTCGCGGGCAATGTTTGGCGCGCCACCTCTTTCAGCGTATCGAGCGCCTCGCCGGCGATGACGCCAGGCGCGGCCACGCCAGAAATCGTCACCGAATTAATCTGCTGGAAGTGATTGAGCGACTCGGGAACGATGGCGGTTTCGAGCTTGGCGACGGTCGAAAGCGGCGCCAAGGAGCCGTCCACCGTCTTGATGTAATAATTCAAGATCTGATCCGGGTTCAGTCGAAACCGTTGGGCGACCTGCGGAACGACTTTGTACGAACGGCCGGCGAGCCCGAAATATTGCGTATAGCCGCCGCTCAGCGCGGTGGTGAGCGCGCCGCCGACGTCGATCATTCTCAGGCCGAGTTGCGCGGTCTTTTCGCGGTCGATGACAAGCGACAACTGCGGCTGATCAATCTTGAGATCGGTGTCGAGGAACATGAACTTTCCCGTCGCCAGAGCTTTCGACAGGAATTCGCGGGAGATGGAGTCCATCTTCTCGAAAGGGTCGGTGCTCTGGAAGACGAATTGAATCGGCAAGCCCATCGAACCAGGGAGCGGCGGCGGCTGGAAGGCGACGAAGCGCACGCCCGCAACGGCGCTCAGCTCCTGCTGGAGCATATGCTGCAAGTCCTCCGCCCCGACCTTGCGCTCATCCGAAGGCTTGAGCACGACGCCTGTCAGATTCGCCCCGGGCGAATTGATCTGAAACACGCTGTCGGCCTCTGGATGCTTGGCGATGATTTTATATGCCTGATCGGCGTAGTATAGCTTTTGTTGGAGAGTGGCGTTGGGCGCCGGAGTCGCCTGCGCCAGAATGATGCCCTGATCCTCGTTTGGCGCGAGTTCGCTCTTGGCGCTGGCGTAGAGCCAATAGATGCTCGAAAGCACCAGCCCGCCGAAGACGAGCGTCACCGGGACGTAGTTGAGAGAGGCGTCCAACAGGCGGTGATAGCGGTCTCGGACGGCGTCCATCCGCGCGTCGATGTAGCCGATGATGCGGGACTCAAGCGTCTCCTCGCCTCGCTTCGGGGGCTTGAGCGCCAAAGCGCAGCTGACCGGCGACAAAGTGAGCGCGACGATGCCGGACACGGAGACCGCCGCCGCAAGAGTGAAAGCGAATTCGACGAAGAGCGCGCCGGTGAGGCCGCCCTGGAAGCCGATCGGCACATAGACGGCGATCAGCACGATCGTCATGGCGACGATCGGCCCGGCGAGTTCGCGCGCCGCCAGCAGCGCGGCGTCGACAGGCGTCAGGCCTTCGCCGAGGTGCCGGTTCACGTTTTCGACGACGATGATCGCGTCGTCGACCACGAGGCCGATCGCCAGCACCAGCGCAAGCAACGTCAGCAGATTGATCGAGAAGCCGAACGCGAGCAGAAACGTCAGCGAGCCGATGAGCGAAAGCGGGATCGCCATGATCGGGATCAGCACCGAGCGCCATGATCCCAAAAACACGAAGACGACCGCGGTGACGATGAGGACCGCTTCGATCAGCGTGTGAACCACCTCGTCGATGGAGCTGTTTACGAAATTCGTCGTGTCGTAGACGATCTCGCTATTCAAGCCTTGGGGCAGCGCTTTGACAATGTCCGGATAGGCGTCTTTGACGCCTTTGACGACATCGAGCAAATTCGCGTTCGGCGCCACGAGAATGCCGATATAGACCGCCTGCTTGCCGTCGAACGACACCGAGGATTCATAGTCGTCCGCGCCGAGCGTGACATTGGCGACGTCGCGCAGCTTCACATTGGCGCCGTTCACCTGCTTGACGACGAGGTTGCGAAACTCCTCGAGCGAGTGGAGCGAGGTCGCCGCCGAGAGATTGACCTGCACCCACTGGCCCTTGGTCGAGCCGAGGCCGGCGATATAGTCATTGCTCTGGAGGGACGCCGCCACTTCGCTGGCGGTGAGTCCATAGGCGGCGAGCTTCACCGGATCGAGCCAGGCTCTGAGCGCAAAGGTCTTGCCGCCGATGAGCTCCGCCGTCTGCACGCCCGGCACCGATTGCAGACGCGGCTGCACGACGCGGATGAGGTAGTCCGTCACCTGGCTCGGCGAGAGGATGTCGCTGTTGAAGCCAATGTACATGGCGTCGGTCGTTTGGCCGATCTTGACGGTGATGACGGGACGCTGCACGGCCTGCGGCAATTGGTTGAGCACCGAATCGATCTTGGTGCTGATCTCGGTGAGCGCCTTGCCGGAATCATAGTTCAGCCGCAGATTGGCGGTGATCGTGCTCACCCCGATCTGACTCGTCGAGGTGAGATAGTCGATGCCATTCGCCTGCGCGACGGCGTTTTCGAGCGGCGTCGTGACGAAACCGGCGACGGTCGCCGGATCGGCGCCAAAATAGGACGTTGTCACCGTGACAACGGCGTTTTGCGTGCGCGGATATTGCAGGACGGACAGAGTCGCCAGCGATCTCAGGCCAAGCACCAGGATCAGCAGGCTCAACACGCTGGCGAGCACCGGGCGGCGCACGAATATGTCAGTGAAACGCATCTTGCGAAATCTCCGTCACTGATCCACGGGCTTGGGATAGGCGTCGACAGGCGGTGACGGCTCTTGCGACACGGCGAGCGGCGCGCCGTTGCGCAGCTTGACCTGACCGGCCGTGACGACCGTGGCGCCTTCGGGCACCCCTTCGAGCACCGACACTTCATCGCCGCGCGACTCGCCGAGCCGAACGAAGGCTTGGTGCGCGACGAGCCCGGAGCCTTGCGGCGCCTTGTTGTCGGCGCTCTCCTGGCTTTTTTGCGCAAGGAACACCGAATTGCCGAAAGGCGCATAGACGATCGCCGTTTGCGGCAGCGTGATCAGGCGCTGGGGCTTGCCGGTCGCGATTTCCACCGAAGCGAACATGCCGGGACGCAGCTTGCGTTCGGCGTTGGCGAGGCTCGCGCGGATCTGCACGTTGCGGCTCGCGAGATCCACTTTGGAGCTGATCGCGTCGATCTTGCCCGTAAAGTTCTGGCCGGGAAAGGCGTCGACCGTCGCGGTGATCGTTTGTCCGACCGAAACGCCATTCAAGTCCTGCTGGGGCAGGACAAAGTCGAGAAAAATCGGATCAAGCGCCTGCAAGGTCACGATCACCGTTCCGGCGCCGATATATTGGCCAAGATCGATCTGGCGGATGCCGAGCCTTCCGGCAAAGGGCGCGAGCAGAGTCTTCTGCGCGATCACCGCCTCCTGCTGCACGACTTGGGCGTTGGCGCTTCTCAGATTGGCGACGTCCGAATCCACTGTCGCCTGGCTCACGGCCTTGATTTTGAGTTGCGACTGGTCGCGGCGCAGATTGATGGCGTTGAGCTCCGCCGTGGCTTTCAGCGATTCAAGCCTTGCATTGTCCGTATCCTTGCGCAGCTCGAGGAGAATTTGCCCCGCCTCGACGTCCTGGCCCGACTGGAAATGGATCTTCTCCACGATACCCGAGGTTTCGAGCGAGAGGTCCGCGCCATTGACGGCGCGGAACGTGCCGATCGCTGAAAACTTCGGGCGCCATTCCCGATAGGCGGCCGTCGTCACCGACACGGTCTGTGGCGGATTGGCCATGGAGGCGAGGAACCGCCCGATCATCATCGAGCGGAAACTGACGAAGCCGTAAAGGGCTGCGAACACGAGGGCGACGCTCGCCAGCATGATCATCATGGGCTTGAACATCGATCCGAGACGGTCTTGCAAAAGCGTGTTAACGGGCACGGGAGCGTTCCTCAGCCTCGGCGCGTATGGCCGCCGCGATCGGCAGGGTTGAAATGAGGTCGGTGGGTTTGGGAAGCGACGCCGGCGTCTCGTCGATACGATTCCACCAACCGCCGCCGAGCGCCTGCATCAGCGCCGCCGTGTCGGAGAAGCGCGCCGCCTGCGCCTGGACGCGATTGAGACGGGCGCTGAGCAGAGTCTGCTCGGCGTTGAGCACCGTCGTATAGGTGGTCGAGCCGGCCGTATATTGCGCTTGCGAGATATCCAGGCTTTCAGCGGCGGCCTTTTCCGCCGCAACCTGCGCACGCAGCGTCTCCGCATCATGCTTGATCGCCTGCAAGGCGTTGGCGACGTTTTCGAAGGCGCTGATCACGGTCGCGCGATATTGCGCTTCCGTCTGTTCGAGCGCGGCGAGCTTCGCCTCGCGCTGGTGGAATAATCTGCCGGCGTCGAACGCCTGGCCGGAGAGCTGCGTCGCAAGATTGTAGACCGAGGTCTGGGGCAAGAATAATTGCGAGAAATTCGAAGCCTGACTGCCGCCATTGCCCGTCAACGTCAGCTGCGGCAGCATATTGGCCGTGGCGACGCCCACGTTGGCGCTTGCCTGATGCAACTGCGCCTCCGCCGAAAGCACGTCGGGACGCTGGCGCACCAGATTGGACGGCAGGCTGAGCGGCAGATCACGCGGGAGATGCAGATGCTCTATGTCGATCGCTTCGCCTTTATCGTCATTAGGAAAGCGGCCGAGATAGGCCATGAGCTGATTGCGCGTCTGCGCCCGCGCCTTTTCGAGCGGCGGCAGCGTCGCTTGCGCCTGAGCGACGAGCGCCTTTTCCGAGACGACGTCGGCCGCGCTCACGGCGCCGAGTTCGAAACGTTTCTGCAATATATCGAGTTGCTTCTGATAGTCGGCGATGAGTACGCGCGTGACCTTGATCTGCGAGGCGTAGGAGGAATCGGCGATCGCCGCGGTCACCACATTGGCGGTCAACGCGAGATAGGTCGCCTCAAGCTGGAAGCGCTGATATTCGGCCGCGGCGATATCGCTCTCGACCGTGCGCGCCGTCTTGCCAAAGACGTCGGGCGTGAACGACACGGCGGCATTCGAATTATGGAGCGTATAGATGAACGCCGTCGGGCCGCTCGACGAAGAGCTTTGCGATCCGCTCGACGAGGAGCTTTGCGTGAGGCTGCCGAATTGCGCCGTCGTCGTTTGCGTGCGCGCCACGCTCTGGGTCAGAGTGGCCGATGGAAAGAAGGAGCCCACATCGGCTTCCGTGGTCTCCCGCGCCTGGCGAAGCGCCGCTTCCGCGGCCGCGATGTTTGGATGATTGTTCACCGCCTCGGCCACGAGCGCCGCAATCTGCTTCGAGCGGAATAGTCGCCACCATTCCCCCGGAATGTCGCGGCCAGGAACGAGCCTTTGTGCGCCGCCGCCCGCGATGGCCGCCGATTGGGTGACGTTAGCAGGCTTGCCCACCGCATAGCCCGCGCCCAAGGGCGCGTCGGGCGCGGCAAAGTCGGGGCCCACAGCGCAGCCGGAAAGCAACGCGGCAAGCAGAAGCCCCAGCACTGCCGCCCCACCCTTTGAGCTCATCAACGCCCCTCGGCGTCGATCGCTCTGGGCGATGTTTCGCGCCTTCGGCCTTTCCAGCCGAACAGCGGGGCGATCCCGCACGAGCGTTTTGAGCAATGGCCGGAATATTTGAGGCGCCCTCCGTCCCATATCGGACCCAGGTTAAACTGAACGGTTCAGTTTTATGCTTGCCCTTCGGCGCCTGTCAACGCTAAAATTGAACTGGATCGTTTAGTTTGAAACTTTTCGAAAGTGGGCCGATAGATAGGTCACGTCACCGGCCTGGCCGATTCAGCCTCGGTGGAGGCGTGGGGAATGAGCGTATGGCGCAGGGGGCAGAGCCTTGAAGCAAGTGTCGGCGGCGTCGCCGGTATGAAGACTGAAATCGAGGAACCCGCCATGAAGAGCCCGTTGACGGATCATGCGACGGCGGCAGGATCGACAGAGGCGCATGTTGCGGGACGGAAGGAATGTTCCGTAATCGAGGCCGCGCGAAAACTATTCCTTGAACAGGGTTTCGCCGTGACGAGCATGGACGCGATCGCGCGGTCCGCTTGCGTGTCGAAGGCGACGCTTTACGCTTATTTTCCGAGCAAGGAAGCTTTGTTCGCCTATTTGATCGAAGCGGAATGCCGCCTGAAAGCGAGCAGGCTGCAGATGCCGGATCTCGATATCGGCCTTGTCGAGGCGCTTCGAAGCTTCGCGCGTCAATTTGTGGAGGTGTATTTGACGCCGGAGTCGATGGCGTTTTTTCAGGCTATTTCCAGTGAACGCATGCGCTTTCCGCAACTCTGCAGGCTCTTCTTTGAAAGTGGGCCGAAAAACGAGCTCATGCGCGTCGCGGCGCTGCTCGAAGAGGCCAAAGACCGCGGCCTCCTGACATTCTCAGACGCGACTGAAGCCGCTAGCCATTTTTTGAGTCTTGTCCGCGGGGACCTACCGCTTCACACGGCGCTCGGTCTCGAACCGAGAGCCGAAGCCTCCGTTAACGCGATGGTCGACGCCGGAATTGATGCTTTTCTGAGAGCATACAGGCCAGAGGGAACTTCGCGCGTTGCAGCGAGATGTCGCAACAGGACCGCTTCAAACTAATTTTACGATGCGAATATCGTTTGATCGCCGCCTCATCGATCCATTTGCTTGCCACCCTAGACGACCCGCGAGCGAGCGCCATGTGAGCGGCCTCGCCCGACGAAATCCTAATAGCGCCTTTACATCATTCCCGCGCAAATTGCGGTTCGTCATTCTCGTTCGGTGAAGACCGAAGCGAGAACGCGACATTAAAGTGAGATGCGCTCATGCCTCTATCTCTCATTGGCCTCGGCGTCGCGGCCTTTATCTTTGTGATCGCGAACAATCTGGTTCACGAGATGCGCGCGCGGCGTGCGCGCATTGGTTCACGGCGCCGGTAAGCGCGGAGAAGACACATGCTCGATATTCTGTACGTTGGCCTCGGTCTTTTCCTTTTCGCGATCGTTGGCGCCTATGCGCGGGCCTGCGGGCGCCTTTAGGAGCACCGCATGTTTGAACCTGTCATTGGACTGATCGTCGCCGTGCTTCTCGGCGCCTATCTCGCCTATACGCTGCTCCATCCGGAAAAATTCTAAAGGGAGGCTCGGCGCATGCCGGGCGTTCGCCATGACGTCCATTGGGCTGGCGCAAATCGCCATCGTCCTGCTTGCCGTTATTGTCGCGGCTATTCCGCTCGGCAATTACATAGCCGCCGTCTTAGCGGGAGAGCGCAGCCTGCTCTCTCCTGCGCTCTCGCCCATTGAGCGCGTCTTCTACAGACTCGCCGGCGTTGATCCTGCGCGGGAGCAAAACTGGCTTGCCTACACGATGGCGATGCTGGCCTTCAGCGTGATCGGCTTTGTTTCGCTCTACGCCCTGCAGCGGCTCCAGGCCTATCTGCCGCTCAATCCTCAGGGCTTTAGCGGAGTTCCCGCCGACCTTGCCTTCAACACGTCGATGAGCTTCGTCACCAACACCAATTGGCAGAACTACGGCGGCGAATTGACGATGAGCCACCTGACGCAAATGCTCGGCCTCACGGTGCACAATTTTTTATCCGCCGCCGCCGGCCTTGCGATGGCGTTTGCGCTGGTGCGCGGTTTCTCTCGCGCCGAATCGCCGACAATCGGCAATTTCTGGGTCGACCTCACCCGTTCGACGCTTTACGTGCTCCTGCCGATGTCGATCGTCGTCGCGCTCGCCCTGGTCGCTCTCGGCGTTCCGCAGACGCTTCAAGGTTCGATCGAGGCGACCACGCTCGAGGGCGCCAAGCAGACGCTGGCCATAGGCCCGGTCGCCAGCCAAGAGGCGATCAAGGAGCTCGGCACCAATGGCGGCGGCTTCTTCAACGCCAATTCGGCGCATCCTTTCGAGAATCCCAATGCGCTTTCCAACATGCTGGAGATCTGGGCTCTGCTCGTCATCCCCTTCGCGACGGCGTTCGCCTTTGGGCGTGCGGTCTTCGATGATCGACAGGGTCGCGCGATCGCCATCACCATGATGATCGTGCTCGTCGCGGGCGTATCAGTCGCTTACTGGGCCGAGGCAGGCGGCAATCCGTTGCTGACCGAGATCGGCGTCGATCCGTCGCCCGGCAATATGGAAGGCAAGGAGGTCCGCTTCGGCCCCGCGATGAGCGCGCTATTCGCCGCGTCGACGACAGGCACGAGCTGCGGCGCGGTCAACGCGATGCACGACTCCTTCATGCCGCTCGGCGGTCTCGTTCCCTTGTTCAACATGCTGATGGGCAGCATTGCGCCGGGCGGCGTCGGCGCCGGGCTCTACGGCTTTCTGGTGCTGGCGATCATCGCCGTTTTCATCGCCGGGCTTATGGTCGGCCGCACGCCGGAATACCTCGGCAAGAAGATCGAGACACGCGAGATGAAGCTCGCGATGCTGGCGGTGCTGATCTATCCGCTCAGCGTGCTTGTCTTCACCGGCGTTTCAGTCATGCTTCAGACCGGCCTCGCCAGTCTGAACAACGCCGGCCCGCACGGGCTTTCCGAAATCCTTTACGCATTCGCTTCAGCGACGGACAACAACGGATCGGCTTTCGCAGGCCTGACGGGCAATACGCCTTGGTACAACACGACGCTCGGCGTCGCGATGCTGCTCGGACGCTTCGCCTTCGTCATTCCCGTGTTGGCGATCGCCGGCGCGTTCGCGGCGAAAAAGAAGGGCGCTGCTTCAGTGGGCACCTTCCCGACGCATGGGCCTCTCTTCATTGGCCTGCTGCTCGGCGTCATCGTCATCCTCTATCTGCTGCAATATTTCCCCGCGCTCGCGCTCGGCCCCATCGTCGAGCATTTCGCGCTGCTTGCCGGAAAAACCTTCTAAGGAGCATGTCAGATGTCGCATAAGGTCGCCGCTCCCGGTCTATTCGACGCCGCGATCACCAAGCGCGCCGCCGTCGACGCCTTCAGGAAGCTCGATCCGAGACGCCTCGCCCGCAATCCGGTGATCTTCGTCACGGAAATCGTGTCGGCGGTGGTCACGACGTTCTTTGTGCGCGATCTCATTGCGCAGAATGGCGCCGCCTTTTTCTCGGGGCAGATCGCCGCCTGGCTGTGGTTCACCGTGCTCTTCGCCAATTTCGCCGAAGCGGTGGCGGAGGGACGCGGAAAGGCGCAGGCGGATGCTTTGCGCAGGACGCGTAGCGATTCACACGCCAAACGGTTGATTGATCCGCAGAACAAGAACGGCATGAAGGACGTCTATGAAGGCGTGTCGGCGCTCGATCTCAAACTCGGCGACCTGGTGCTGGTCGAGGCCGGCGAACTCATCCCCGGCGACGGCGAAGTGATCGAAGGCGTCGCCTCGGTCAATGAGTCGGCGATCACAGGCGAGTCCGCACCGGTCATCCGCGAGGCGGGAGGCGACCGTTCCGCCGTTACCGGCGGCACCACGGTTCTCTCCGACTGGATCAAGGTCAAGATCACCGCGGCGCCCGGTTCGACCTTTATCGATCGGATGATCGCGCTCGTCGAGGGCGCGCAGCGGCAGAAAACGCCGAATGAGCTGGCGCTGTCGATTCTCTTGTCCGGACTGACCATCATTTTTCTGATCGTCTGCGTGACGCTTTGGCCGCTTGCGATCTACTCCGGCGCGGCGATTTCGGTCACGGTGCTGATCGCGCTGCTCGTCTGTCTGATCCCGACGACGATCGGCGGACTATTGTCGGCGATCGGCATCGCCGGCATGGACAGGCTGATCCGCTTCAATGTCATCGCCACCTCGGGTCGCGCTGTGGAGGCGGCGGGCGACGTGGACACGCTGCTCCTCGACAAGACCGGCACCATCACCTTCGGCAATCGCATGGCCGACGAGTTCGTTCCGGTCGAAGGCGTTTCGGAGCGCGTTTTCATCGAAGCCGCTCTTCTTGCTTCGCTCGCGGATGAAACTCCGGAAGGCAGATCGATCGTCGCGTTGGCCAAGGGCGCTCTCGGCCCTTCGACGCCAAACCTCGACCCGGACGCTAAGATCGTCCCCTTTTCGGCGCACACACGCATTTCGGGCGTTGATCTTCCCGGCCGGGCGCTGCGCAAGGGCGCCATCGACGCGGTCGCGGCGCAAGCTAAGTCCGTTCCCGTTGATTTCGAAGGCGCTGTCGAGCGCATCTCGCGTTCGGGCGGCACGCCCCTCGCCGTGTCGGAAAACGGCACGCTGCTGGGCGTCATTCATCTCAAAGACATCATCAAGCCCGACATAAAATCGCGCTTCGCCGCCTTGCGCGCGATGGGCGTCAAAACCGTGATGGTCACCGGCGACAATCCGATTACCGCCGCGGCGATCGCCGGAGAAGCGGGAGTCGACGACTTCATCGCGCAAGCGAAGCCCGAGGACAAACTCGCCTATATCCGCAGCGAGCAGCAGGGCGGCCGCCTGATCGCCATGTGCGGCGACGGCACCAATGATGCGCCGGCGCTGGCTCAGGCGGACGTTGGCGTCGCCATGCAGACCGGCACCCAGGCGGCGCGCGAAGCCGGCAATATGGTCGACCTCGACAGCGATCCGACAAAGCTCATCGAGATCGTCGCGATCGGCAAACAGCTGCTGATGACGCGCGGCTCGTTGACCACCTTCTCGATCGCCAATGACGTCGCCAAATATTTCGCGATCATCCCCGCGCTGTTTGTCGTCGCCTATCCGGAACTGGAGGCGATCAACATCATGAAGCTCGCGTCGCCGCAGTCGGCCATTCTCTCGGCGGTGATCTTCAACGCGCTGATCATTATCGCGCTCATCCCGCTGGCGCTGAAGGGCGTGCCGTACCGGCCCGTGGGCGCCGCCGCCTTGTTGCGGCGAAATCTGCTGATCTATGGGCTCGGCGGGCTCGTCGCGCCGTTCATCGGCATCAAGCTCATCGACCTCGCCGTCTCGGCCATTCATCTCGCGTAAGGAACTCTCGGATGCTCTCCCAAATTCGCCCGGCGATCGTCATGATCGTTCTTTTCACCGCGCTGACCGGACTCGTCTATCCGCTTGCGATCACCGGGGTTGCGCAACTCGCCCTGCCGGCGCAGGCCAATGGAAACGTGATCGAACGCGATGGAACAGTGATCGGCTCGGCGCTGATCGGACAGAACTTTGCCTCCGATCGCTATTTTCACGGCCGGCCTTCGGCGACGACAGGCTCCGATCCAGCTGATCCTTCCAAGACGGTCGACGCGCCCTACAATGCAGCGAACTCGATGGGCTCCAATCTCGGACCAACGTCGAAGAAGCTTGTCGACCGCATCAATGCGGCGATCGAGGCGGAATTTTCCGCCGGCCGGATTGACGTCGTCGCCGCTGACGCCGCCACAACATCCGCCTCCGGCCTTGATCCGCATATTTCGCCGCAGTTCGCGCTGGCGCAGGCGGCAGTCATCGCCAAGGCCCGCAATCTCAGCGAGTCGCAGGTGCGCGCCGTTGTCGAAGCGAATGTCGAAGGGCGCATGCTTGGCGCGATCGGCGAGCCGCGCGTAAATGTGCTCTTGCTCAATATGGCTCTTGATCGCTTACAATAGAGGCGATGCCCGAGAAGGTAGACGTCTTTGGCCCGCGATGACGAAGACTTCGACCGCCGACCTGACCCCGACGCTCTCCTTGCCCTGAGCGACAAGGAGAGCAAAGGGAAACTCTGCGTGTTCCTCGGCGCCGCGCCCGGCGTCGGCAAGACCTACGCAATGCTGGCGCGCGCGCAAACGGCCAAGGCTGAGGGCGTCGATGTTGTCGTAGGCTTAGCGGAAACTCATGGGCGCGTTGAGACGCAAGCGCTCCTCAACGGTCTTGAGACTCTGCCACGTCGCACATGCGAATATCGCGGTCGGATCATCGAGGAATTCGACATCGACGCGGCGCTGGCGCGAAAGCCTCAGCTCATCCTCGTCGATGAACTCGCGCACACCAACGCGCCCGACAGCCGCCATCCCAAACGCTGGCAGGATGTCGAGGAGCTGCTCGACGCCGGCATCGACGTCTGGACGACGCTCAATGTCCAGCATCTTGAAAGCCTCGCCGACGTCGTATCGCGCGTTACCGGCGTCGCGGTGCGCGAGACCGTGCCGGATCGCGTCCTGCAGAACGCAGCCGACGTCATCCTTGTCGATATCACGCCGGAAGAACTGCTGCAGCGGCTGAAGGACGGCAAGGTCTATGTTCCCGAGACCGCGAGACGCGCGACGCAGAATTTCTTCACGCCGCGCAACCTCACGGCGCTGCGCGAACTTGCCCTGCGTCGAACCGCGGACCGCGTCGACGATCAGATGGTCGACTTCCTGCGGCAAGGCGCGATCGAAGGCCCCTGGGCGACGGCGGAACGCTTGCTCGTCTGCGTCGGCCGTGATGCAAACTCCGAGGCGGTGGTTCGCGCCGGCGCGCGCCTCGCCACGGCCCTCAACGCCACCTGGATTGCGCTTTACGTCGAACGCGCCGGCCAGGAAGAAGAATCTGCTGAGGTCGTGCGAAGCGTCGACCAGGCGCTCAGGCTCGCGGAACGGCTCGGGGCGGAAATCGCCCGCGCGTCAGGCGACGATCTCGCAGGCGAAGCGCTGCGTTTCGCGCGACGCGAGAATATCACGCAGATCGTCTTGGGCCGCTCGCGCGCGCGGCCTTTTTCTCGACTGCTGCGGCGCTCGCTGACCGACGAAATTCTTCGGCGGTCGACCGATATCGCGGTTCACGTCGTCGTGCAGGAGGACAGCCCGCCGCAAAGCCGACAGGCTCGGAAATTGCCGACCTTGTCACAGACATGGCTCGGCTTCGGCGGCGCTGCGGTCTCCGTCATGATGACGGTCCTCGTCGGCTATGGCCTCGAGCGCTGGCTCGGCCTCGTCAATCCCTCGGTCATCTTCTTGCTTCCCGTCGTGCTTTGCGCCGTGTGGCTCGGGATGTGGTCCGCGATCATTGCTGCGGTTCTGTCCTTTTTCGCCTGCGACTTTTTCTTTTTCAGTCCGCGCTATGAACTCACCATTTCGCAACCGCAGGAATTTCTAACGCTCGTCGTCGCGTTGGTGGTCGCCGTCATAACGGGAATGCTCGCGAGCAAAATGCGCAATTACGCGCAAAACATGCGGCAGCGGTCTCAAGCCGTGCAGTCGCTGTTCGAATTCTCTCGCAAACTCTCCACGATCGCGACGCCCGACGACATTCTCTGGGCCTCCACTCTGCAGATTCAGAAAGCCGGCGAAGCGTCCAGCGTCATCATGCTGATCCCCGAAGAGGGCGGTTTGAAAGTGTTGGCGGCCTGGCCGCCGGTCGATCGGATGGACGCCGGCGAACTTGCCGCCGCCCGTTGGGCGCTGGAAAAATCCGAGCCTGCCGGGTGGCGGACGGACACGCTGCCCAATGTGCGTTTTCAATTCCGGCCGCTCGCGACGGCGCGCGGCGTCGTCGCCGTTTGCGGGATCGAGCCGAAGACGCCCGAGGAGCCGCTTTCCGCCGCCGCGGAAAGCACGATTTCTTCACTGATCGAACAGACCGCGATCGCGATCGACCGTTCGATGCTCGTTGGCGAATCTGTCAAGGCGGCGGCTCTCGAGGAAAATGAAAAATTGCGGACGATTCTGCTCTCCGCCCTGTCGCATGATCTGCGCACGCCGCTGACCTCGATCACCGGCGCGGTGACGAGCCTGCGCGAACTTGGCGAGAAGCTTCCGCTGGAGGATCGCAAAGACCTTCTGCTGTCGATTGAAGAAGAGGCCGGACGCCTGTCGCGCTTCATCGCCAATATGCTCGACATGTCGCGAATCGAGTCGGGCGCGCTGGCGCCGCGCAGCGATCTCGTCGATGTGGCGGAGGTGATCCGCAGCGTCCTCGAAAGAGCCAAGAGAACTTTTCCAGGCAAGGATACGTCGATCAGCATCGCGCCCGACCTTCCGCCCATTCGCGGCGACGCCAATCTGCTCGGACAGATTCTCTTCAATCTGATCGACAATGCGCATAAATATGGCGGACCTTCCGGAGCGATCGTTCACGCCCGGCGCGAAGGCGGCGACGTCGTCATCACCGTGACCGACGAGGGGCCCGGCGTGAAAGCCGCCGACCTCGAGCGCATTTTCGAGAAATTTTATCGCAGCGGGCGTGTTGACGGCCGCAAGGCCGGCACTGGCCTCGGCCTCTCGATCTGCCGCGGTCTGGTCAGCGCCATGGGCGGAACCATCGTCGCGCAAAGCCCTGCCGCCCGCCGTCGAGGCACGAGACTCATCATGCGTTTTCCCGCCGCGCGCGAATCGAAGCGGGGCGTGGCGGCATGAGCGGCGCGCGCATCCTCGTCGTCGACGATGAACCTCAAATACAGCGCGTCTTGCGGCCTTCGCTGACGGCGAGCGGCTACGAGGTGCGCGAAGCGGCGACAGGCCGCGAGGCGCTGGCGGCTGCATCCGAACATTCGCCCGATCTCATCATCCTCGATCTTGGCCTTCCGGACATGGACGGCAAGGAAGTGCTGCGAAAGCTGCGAATCCTTACGCGAACGCCGGTGATCGTTCTCTCGGCGCGCGACCGGGAATCCGAAAAGATCGCCGCGCTCGACCTCGGCGCGGATGATTACGTCGAGAAGCCGTTTGCGATGGGAGAGCTGCTGGCGCGCATGCGCACGGCCTTACGTCATTCACAGGATAAAACTTTGGAGTCGGAACGCGTTGCGGTCGATGGGCTTGTCGTGGATTTGCATAAGCGCATGGTGACGAAAAATGGCGCGCCGGTGAAACTGACGCCGAAGGAATTCGATCTTCTGGCTTTTCTCACGCGACATTCGGGCCGACCGTTGACGCACCGGGAAATCCTCAAGACCGTTTGGGGGCCTGCGCATCAGAACGACAGTCAATATTTACGCGTCTTCATCGGCCAGCTACGGGCGAAGATAGAGGAAAACGCCGCGACGCCCAAAATCATCGTGACCGAACCCGGCGTCGGCTACCGATTTATCGAGTCCGAGTGAGAGGAGCTTATCTATGACCGTGTCAAGGTGCGCTTAAATGCAAGACTCCAGCTTCATAAAATTCATTGGCTTATCAGGCACTTAATTTGATATGAAGGCGCGTCAGATCCGCTCTGAAATCCGCGCCCTCACGCCCGCCAGGGCGGGCCCTATTGCAAAGGCGCGGTTGTCGCTCAAGCCAATTACGCGAACTCTATGGCGGATCGACGTCATGGCGTTGCATAAGAATGTCGCGCGGCCGCGCGCGCGATGGCGCTGAATTGCGCAATTGCTGCGCGCGCGGATATGCTTCCCCAGACTTCAGCTTCGCATGGCTACGGCGCCATGCCTCACGCTCGGGCGCGGCCGTCAATGTGGAGAGAGCAGTTCGACTATTACTGGGATGGGCGGCGCCGGCTGGCCATCGGCTGGTTCGAGGGCGCCGAACGCGCGGCGGTCCGGCCGGAACTCACGGTCGTCTCGGCGCGCGACGAGCGCTTTTCGAGCGCGCCCACGCTCGTCGACGTCATCGGCGCCGCGCGCTGGCGCGCCCGCATCATTGTCGTTGATGTGCCGCCTGAGCATCGATTCGTCCGACTGACCGCCGCCGACGGCGCCGAACTCATCCTGGCGCTCTCCGCGGAGCGCGAGCTGCCGCAGGGCGGCGACTGGCGTCTGCTCCTGACGTTGCTGCCGGACGCCGGCGGCGCCGACCCCGTCGCCTTTCGGCTGGCGGCGTTTCCGGCGCGGGGCGACGTTGAACGGCTGTCGCGCGAGCAGACCGCGGCGGCCGGCGCGCGATTGGTATGGGCGATCGGCCAGCGCCGCGTCGTCGAACGCGCCGACAACGCCGTCGTCATCCGCCTCGCGCCGGCGCGCCGCATCTTCCCGGCCTATCAGAGCCGACTCGTCCTGGAGGCGGCGCCGTTCGAATCGTCGGCGGCCGCCGACGCGCGCGAGGCGCCCTTCGCCATCATGGAGCATTGGCTGCGCGAATCCGGCGCGCCGCGTATTATCCTTCGCCTGCGAATTCCCGATTCGATCGAAGAGAGCGCCACGCTGCTCGGCCGATGCAGCGTGGCGCTGTCGATGAACCAGCGCCGGCGGCTGAAAGGCTGGACGCTCGAGCAGCGATCGGCGGGAGAACCCGCCGTCGATCCGCTCACCTTCGACGACCTGCGGCAGGCGACGGGCGATCCGCATGAACATCCCGACGCGGCGGAAACGGTGGAGCCGGTCGTCGTCGGCAATCTTTTGGCGCTGCTTGTCGATCCCGAAGAGGCTGAGGTCGACGGAATCGCTTTGCGTCGCAGCCGCGAGAAAAGCGCCCCCGGCATGGGCGAAACCGCGGAAATCGAGTTTTACGGCGCGGCCCTTGGCGATGACGTCGGCATCGTTTGCCCGGCCGCGGGGCCCGGCGATCTCGGCATCGCCCCGATCGATCCCGGCGGACCCGCCTTCGCGCGGCTTTTTCGCGTTGAAGGCGACGGGCTCGCGCCGCGCCGCGCGACGGATGACGACGGCCTTCTCGACGAGCTCATGCGCCGCGCTGCCGACGCCGCGCGCGCCGCGACCGGCGCGGCCGCCCGCGCCGTGGCCGAACGCGCCGCCGGTCTGAAAGGCCGACGGGACAAGTTTGTCGCTTCGCTGAACGGCGCTCTGGCGCGCGCGGAAGTCGCTGCGCGTTTCGAGCCGCCTGGCCTGTGGGATGCGCTCGAGCCCTTGGCGCAAACGAGCTTCGCCGCGCTCGTCATCGGCGAAACGGGGCCGGCCCGCGCGCGTCTACAGCAGCTCGGCGGCTATGGGGCCTTCTGCGCCGATCCCGCGCTTGCGGCAGTGATTGCTGAGGGCGGCGAATTTGCGCAGTCCGCGCGCCTTTCCGCCGAAACCGCGCCCGCACGCAGCGCGCCTTCTCTGCTTGCCCGCTATCTCGACGCGTGCGGCGCCCAAGGCATGGCGCCGGCTGGCGTTGACGCCACGCAAGAAGCGCGGCTCATGCGCGCGCTCTTGAAGGAACCGGACGTCGCCGCGTTGCGCGAGGCGCGCGTCGCTCTGGCGATCGACGACGGCGTCCGGCGCGAAGCGTCGAAGGCGGCGCGACTCATCGTCGACGCCGCCGCGGTCGAGCGGGCGGGCGCGCATTTCACAGAAGCTGGCGCGAGGGACGCCGCCGACATGCTCAACGCCTATCTTGACGTGCGGCGCGCCGGCGGCTGGACGCCGCCGCACGAAGCGCCGACTCTCGCCGCGCTCGTCGCGCGCGCCGGCGTCGAACTCGACGCCGCGCGGCACGAAGCCGAAAGCCTCGCGCAGGCGCCGCCGGCTCGGGAGCGGTCGAAGGGCTTTTTTGCCGCGATGCGCGGTATATTTGGAAGCTGATGGCCAAGGCCGCGCGGCTTGCGTCCGTTCGCCCGGACAATCGCTGGAGAACGCTGTCTCCGCTCTCTCGTCAGAGCCGCCGAATCAAGTTGCCTCCCCGCTCGCTTGCAAAGCCGCGAAAGCGACAACCAAGTTCCTTCTCAAGAATGTGACACTGAATTGGAATATTCTGCCGCGGAACGCGTGGCGCAAGCAACGCTGAAAACTTCGGTGCCCCATGCCCTTTTCCAAATTGAGCCGCGAGCAAAAGCGGACGACTCTGAATGAGTTCCGGCAGTCACTTTTTCAGCACGAACTCTGGTACGAGAATTTCAACAGAACGATCATATGCGATCAGGTTCCCGACGAGCGGGACCTCCAGGAAGATGCGAACCACAGGTGGCCGCTCGGACAATGGCTGCATGGCGCTGGCGCCAGTCGTCTGGGTTCGCACCAAAGTTTTTCCCAGATTTTGCTCGCGCATGAGCTTATGCACCGGCACGCGGCAATCATGCTGCGAACCGCGTCGGAGCACCGGCCCATTCCTCTCGACGACTATGAATTATTCCTGTCGGCCCTCAAGCAGGTTCGCGCCCAATTAGTGACCATCAAGCACGAACTCGAGGATGCGCTTCGTAATCGCGATCCGTTGACAGGCGCGGGGAACCATATCGCGATGTTGACGGCATTGAGCGAGCGGCAGGCCCTCGCGCCGAGACCCACATGTCTCGCGATGATGGACCTGGATCACTTCAGGGAGGTGAACGACACATACGGCCACACGCTCGGCGATGAATTTCTCGTGCAATACGCAGAATTCGTGATGTCCCATTTGCGGCCCCATGATGAGTTTTTTCGCTTTGGAGGCGAGAAGTTCCTCTACTGCGCCGCGGATGCGGACCTGGAACAGGGTCGCGCAGTCGCAGAGCAGTTACGAAAAGGCTTATCGGACAGGGAATTCTTCGTCGAAGGCTATTTGCCGCTCACCGTAACGGCTTCCTTCGGGCTTGCGCTCCTCGACCCATCCGTTCCGGTCGAGCAATCGATTGAGCGCGCCGACCAGGCGTTGCATGCGGCCAAAGCCGCAGGTCGCGATCGGATCGCGAATTGGCAGGCGCCAAACTAGCCCAACATGGGTGGACGACCTCGCACGGGCCGCTGAGGCGGCACGCGACTCGCACAGCAGCAACCCCGCCGCCGCGACACACCCATTGGCGAGCGGTGGAACTCGCCCGTCATGAGAGCGTAACCGACAGGCGATAGCGATGCGGCTTTCAAAACCCGGAAATTTTCGCCCCGCCGGCGCCGAGTCGGCGGGGTTTTCTGCTGCGCTGGGAGAGCCTGACGCATAGGCGCGCGATCAAGGACCTAAAGCTGAAAAGGTCCTCTCGTCCTTGAAGGGCGGCTCCTGCTCATCTACTCGAACGTGGTCGTCAGGCGACGCTTGCCGGAACGTTCGCGTGTTTCTAGATGAAGCCGATATGCAATCCCGGAACTTTGTTCAACCCGATGTTATCATTAATGTCTGGTAACACGGGAACCGGAGTTCGACGACCTGGTCCTGCGAGAATGTTTAGCGCTGAACGCCGTTCAATCGCGGCGCGGTTTATTCGCCGCGCCTCCGAAGGATTTTGTGGCGAGAAGCTGCTCGCCCACGTCCATGGCGATTGCCCCGAGGCGACAAGACGAGATTTGACGGTAGGCGCTTTTATAGCGGTCACCCGAAAACAAGTGGACCAAGCTGCGGTTCTCGCCATTTATGACGTTGCCATTCTGCTTCGTCAGGCGAATAACTTGGGTCTGTAATCGATCGTGACCGATGCACACTTGGCTCAGACCATCAATTCCTTGCAAAGTCACGGGTTCAAGAGGACGACATGACAGAGAGCGACAAAACCGAAGCGGAAATTTTGCAGCAGTGGATTGAGGCTGTCGGCGGCAGCATCTCTCTTGGAGAGAGCCTGTTGAAATCTGTAGAGGTGTCAAAAAGAGGCGATAAGCTGACGATCGTGCTGAAGAAAAAGAAGCAGAAAAAAGGGTCCGACCAAACACAGCCATAGTCGCTCCGGACCGACCCGCCGCGGTAGCGCCTGTCGAGCGCTACGCGCCGCTACAAAAATGATATAAATTCGTCACATGAGCGAGATCGAGCTAAAACTCCTGCTGGACAAGAAGAAGTCGAGTGAGATTTGGGCGCGCGTGAAGGCATCGAAGCTGGCTCACGGCGCTCCTGTAACGAGAACGCTCAGAAGCATTTATCTCGACACGCCCGAGCACGCACTGAACAAAGCGGGAATTGCGCTGAGGCTCAGGCGCGATGGGCGGCGGTGGATTCAGGGCGTAAAAACCAGGGCGACATTGCATGGCGGCCTATCGCAAGTCGGCGAGATAGAGAACCCGGCGCCTGGCGGACGCCTGTGTCTCGATGCAATTTCGGACTCATCGATTCGGGAGGAGATCGTTGACCGCGTCAACGGCGCCCCGCTTCAGCCCGTTTGCGAGACGGTGATCACGCGCAGGACGAGCGAGCTGATGCTTTCGGACGGCACGCGCGCGGAGCTCGCGCTCGACATTGGCGAAGTTCGGGCCGGCGAACGCTCTGCTGAACTCTCCGAGTTGGAAATCGAACTCCTCGCAGGCAATGCAAGCGGACTGTTCGACATTGCGCAAATCCTGGTTCCCGATGGCGGGTTGCAGTTCTCCCGACTATCCAAGGCCGCCCGCGGCTATTTGTTAGCCGAAGAGGGGCGGATCGATCAGCCGCTCGCGCCGCGCAACGCTGAAAATATTTCGCTCGATCCGGCGCAAACCGCCGAGCAAGCGGCGCGTGACGTCTTGCGCGAATGCCTCGATCAGATCGCCACGAATGTGCTCGTCGTTCGCCAGCTGGACGACGACGAAGGACCGCATCAGTTAAGGGTCGGCCTGCGGCGGTTGCGCAGCGCATTCTCGGTCTATGCATCCGTACTGGAAAACGAGGTGATGAAACGGCTCGACGGCGAGGCGCGTTGGCTTGGCCAAGAGGTCGGGAGCCTGAGGGATCTCGATGTGGTGGCGAACGACATGGCGCGGCGGGAAGCCGAAACTCATCCCGACGAGCCTGGACTTTCGGCCCTCGCCGATGTGGTCGCGCGGCAGGCGCGAGAACGGCGCGAGCAGCTACGCAAGCTTCTTGCCGGCGCGCGCGTGCAGGCGTTCCTCATTGATCTTGCGCGGTTCGTGGAGACGCGCGGCTGGCTTGTCGCGCAGGATTTCGGCCAGACCGAGCGGCTGGCGGCGCCGATCGCCGCCTTAGCGCGCCAGTCTCTCAACAAGCGCTGGAAGAAGACCGCCAAGCATGCTCAGGGACTTGCGACGCTGACCGTCGAACAGCGCCACGAGCTGCGCAAAGAGCTCAAAAAGCTGCGCTATGCGGTCGAGTTCTTTTGCTCCTTATATCCGGCGAAACGAATCGATCCTTTCTTGAAGCATCTTAAGAAGCTGCAGACCGTGTTTGGCGACCTCAACGACGCCGCGACAATGAAAGCCATGTTCACGGGAACGGATGTTCCCGGCGCCGACGTCCCATCGGTACAGCGCGCCATCGGCTGGATGATCGGGGCGAGTCAGGCGCGCGCCGAATTGGGATGGATCGGCGCCAAGGCGCTCTGGAAAGATCTCGAACAGACCCGTCCGTTCTGGAAATGACGATGCCGCGATCGCCGCGCCAATCGGCGTTTCCTTGGTAATCTTTGGATTGCCCTTGCCGCTATGTTACATGGCCAGGTTAATTGATTGGACGTTGAGGATTGCGGCGCGCGATACGATGCGCGCGGTCTTGTTGATGGATGTCCGATATTGGGAGACTGAAATCTATGCAGAGCGATCCGTTCAGCGAGATCAACGCCACCTTCCGAATGCTTTACGGCGCAAATCGCGACGAGGTGTTCGCGTCGACGCCGGTCTCTGCGATCACATTGATCGGGACAGGCGAAATCTGGCGCATCGAGCATGGCGTGGTCGTAAAGTCCTATCCGCCGACGCCGTGGCTTTCGCAGGTCAAGTCGCTGATGCATGCGGTCATCGGCGTCCAGGGAACCTGGGCGCGCCTGGTGCGCGGGAAGGACATCGAGTCCGCACGGCTTGCGGCGGTACGCCTGAATAAGGCGCTGGAGGAGGCTGTCTCGCGTTTGTCGCGTGAGCTGCCCGCCGAACTTGTGTCTCCCGCGCAAATCGTTCTCGGCCAGCTGCTTCAGCTCTCAGTCAACTGGGCCGCAGGTCAGATGGCGACGCCTGCGGAGCTCCCGGAAGCTCTCGAAAAGGTTCAGGTCGAACTTGAAAAGATCATCACCGCTGTAGGAGAAGCGGTCTACGCATCCATCGTCAGAGGCTTGCACGGCTTCATCGACGAGACCGACCCGGCCGTCTGGGAAACCTGTCTCGTCTGCGTTTGCGGCGTGGCCTTTGGGCGCCGCGACAATATTGAAATCGCGGCCGCCATGTCGTTGATGGGCGAAGAGTCGGTCGGAACGCGGCTTCTCTATCTCGAGAATGCGCATGATCTGCCTCAGGCCATGGCGTGCTTGGCTGCGGCTCTCGCCGATAGGGATCTCGGAGAAGGCGTTTTCAACGATCCCTATCGCATGTGGCGCGATCTTCTGGGCGACGTCGCCGCCCGGCATGTTGGCAAAGGCTTCTTCCCCACGCTCGGCCGCGATCGATGACGATTGCATTCTGCGCGTCGGCCAGTGCCGCAGCCTGCGCGCGACTGCGAAGCGTCAGAAGAGCCCCGCATTATAGGCGGCGACGTGACTGAATTCGCCAAGGGCCATGGCGATGTTGAGCGCTTCGGCGGCCAATGCGATGGCGACGATTCCGAAAATTCCTGTCGTGATGATCGGTGCCATGACGTTCTCCTTTCTGCGTTGATCAGAAGTTAAGGAGAGAGGCGCGATGGGGCTGTGCGCCGACGCACAAGTCTCGAGCGCCTGAGACCGGCCCGGCTCGAGCGAATTCGCCGTAGCGTTGGATTGAGCTACGACCGCTCGTCTAGAGCGCGGCTCGCGAAAAAGTGGGAACCGGTTTTTCGCGCAAAGCGCGCTCTGAACTTTGAAATCGATCAATTTATCTGCATTTGGCGATTCCGCCCAAATGCAGCGTGATCTAGCGATAAAAAAGCGAGATCGCCAACAAGAGCGCCAGCAGCAAACAGAGCGTTTGCCAGAATATGACAGGGTTGCGTTCGTAGAGGGATTTTTTGCGCAGCGTCAACGGCTGCGCGCGCGCCGAGCCGTTTTCAAGCTCGAAGGCAAACTCCAACACATCGCCGAAGCGATCGGCGCGCTCGACGGCGATTGCTTTGAGGATGGCGGCGTCCAGCCAGGACGGAAGGTCGGGTCTCTTCTGGGCGAGCGGCGGCGGCTTGGTGAAGCGAGGTCGGCTGAAGGGCTCGATTTCGCCGTAAGGATAGCAACGGCTGAACATGCGATAGACCGTCACGCCGAGCGCATAAAGATCCGACGCTTCGTCGCCGGCGGCGCCGTCGAAAAGCTCCGGGGCCATATAGCTCGGCGTGCCGGGCGCATGCGCTTCCGACAAATTCTCAAGATTCGGCGCGCGACAGACGCCGAGATCGACGAGCCGCAGCCCGCCATCCTTGAGCAATATAATGTTATCCGGTTTGATGTCGCGGTGGATGACGCCGCAGCGGTGCAGGGTCGCGATGGCGCGCGATAGGCGCGTGGCGATTGAGGCGCCCTCAACAAGGTCGATGCGCGGTTCGCGCCGCAGCCGCCGCTCCAACGTCTCGCCATCGTAATATGGCATCACCGAATACAGCCGGCTTTGCCTGCCCGGGAGCAGTTCGACGACTTCACCGATGAACGGACTTCTCACCCGCGCAGCAACCCAGGCTTCATTGACGAAGGCGAGCCGGTAAGCTGCGTCATTGGCGACGTGCGGGTGCGGAAATTTCAAAACGACCGCTTTTCCGTTCTGCGTATCCGTCGCCCGCATCAGCCGACTGTAGCGCCCTTCGGAGAGAAGGCCGTCAATTCGAAAATCGTCGACGAGATCTCCGATCGCCGGCAGTTCGCCAATCCGCAAGGCTGCGAAGGCGCGCGACAGGGCGCGCTCGTCGGCGGGCGGCACATCGACGACGTCAACGACAAGCGCGGTGACATTGTCATGGCTGCCCGCCTCGAGCGCCGTCTGAACAATCCGCTCCGACGTTTCCTGCGGCCCGCCTCTTTCGGCGAGCAGCGCACGAAGCTTCGCGTCTGGCAACACGCCATGAACGCCGTCCGAACACAGCAGAAATCGATCATGGACATTGAGACTGTGCATTCCTTGGTCGAATAAAAGCGCATCGTCGAAGCCGACCGCGCGAAGCAGCGCATGCGCGAAATCACCGCGACCTAAGGTGTGATCTTTCGTCAGTCTTTCGAGGCTGGCGCCAGCGAGTCGGTAGACGCGCGTATCGCCAACATGGAGAATAAAGGCCGTTCGGCGCGACAAGATCAGCGCGCTGAACGTCGTCGCCATGCCTTCCAAAGCGGGGTCGACTCTCGACTGCGCCGCGATCCAACTGTTGGCCGCTTCGAGTGAACGGGCGGCGGCGCGACTGACGCCTAAGGTTTCAGGCTGCGCATAGTAGCCGTCGATGAAGGCGCGGACGGCGGTCTCAGCCGCCGCGCGCCCGCCCTTGTGGCCGCCAACGCCATCGGCGACGGCGGCGACGACGCCCTGCAAGGCGCCGCCGCCGCCTGAACCCAGGCAAAATGCGACATAGTCCTGATTGTCGGGCCGTCGGCCTTTTTGCGTCGCAAAGCCCGCTTCGATTCGAAGATCATGAACGACGCGGACCGACACGGCTGTTCCTCAGCTCAGATTCGCGCGCCGGAAACGGCGCCCCAGGTCGTCCGCCAACGCGTCTTAACGAAGATCAAACCGACAAGACCGAGCAGCGCAAGGAAACCGAAGAAGACGAATCCGGCGGTGAAGCCGCCCGTCGCTCCTTTGGAGTAGGCGAGCGTCTTGGCGAGAAAAAATCCGCCAAAACCGCCTGCCGCGCCGACGAGACCCGTCATCGCGCCGATCTCCCGACGGAACCGCTGCGGCAGCAACTGAAACACCGCGCCATTGCCCATGCCGAGCGATAACACGCCGACAGAGAACAGCGCCACCGCTGCAAAGGCGACGGGCGGCAGCTGCATCAGACCCCATCCCGCAACGCCTTTCGCCGGGGCCGGTCCCGCCGGCAGAAAGGCGACGGCGAAATAGCAGGCGGAAACGATAACGAAGAGGAAGCACAATGTCTTCACCCCGCCGATGCGATCCGCAATATAGCCGCCGACGGGCCTGAAACCCGAACCGAAGGCGACGATCAGCGCGACCATGAGGCCCGCGGCGACCCCCGTGGCGTGATACTGCGTCGTGAAATAGAGCGGAAGCGCCGAAGCGAGACCAACGAAGCCGCCGAAGGTGATGAAGTAGAAAAACATGAACCAGCGGCTGTCGGAGTCCGCGAGCATTCTGCCGTAGTCGGCAAGAGCAATCGTCGTTTTGCCGCCGGGCGCGTCCTTGGCGGCCAGTGAATAAATGAGCAGCACCAAGACCATCAGCGCGAGCAATACGCCATAAACGGCCTGCCAACCGTACGCCTCGGCGATCGACGGGGCAAAAAGCGTGTCGAGCACGACCCCCATATTGCCGGCGCCGGCGATGCCCATCACCAGACCCTGATATTGCGGCGGATACCAGCGGCCGGCCTGCGGCAAGGCGACGGCGAAGGACGCGCCGGCGACGCCGAGCGACAAGCCGAAAAGCGCGATGGCGATCGAACTGTTCAGGCCAAAGACGCACACCAGAGATACGGCGAACATCACGATCGCCTGCGCGAGGATGCCCGTCATCTTCGGGCCGATCGCGTCGGCGAGGAGGCCGAGTGGAACGCGAAAGAATGCGCCGCCGAGAACCGGAATCGCGACAAGCGAAAGTTTGTCCTCGACGGAAATCGGCATGCCTTTGGTAATGTAAATCATCAGCGGGCCGAGTGAGACCCAGGCCATGAAGCTGATATCAAAGTAGAGGAAGGCCGCAAGCAGCGTCGGCCAATGACCGGCCTTTTTAAAATCCGACAGTTTCATCAGATGCTCCTTCTTTCATGCTTGTTGGATCCTCTCGCGCCAAATCCATCGCAGACTCGGCGGCGAGAGAGATTTTGATGAGACGTTGAATTTCCGGTCGGCAGGAGCCGCAATTGGAGCCTGCGCGGGTCGCCTTGCCGACATCGGGCGCCGAGCGGCAGCCTTGCTGGATTGCAGCTTCGATTTGCTTTTGGCCGACGCTAAAGCATGAACAGACGAGCGGACCGTCATCCGTAGAGTCTCTGCCGGAGCGCCCGGACAAGAGCGACAGGCGCTCGGAGCGATCGAGACGATCGCGGGCGAAGAGTTCGAGCGCCAGGTCCCAGGATTGTGCAACGGGAGACAAAGCCCAGATGAGCGTTGCGCGGTCCTCGACGAAGGCTGCTCCCGAGAGAAGGCGCTTCGTCTCATCAATCAATTGTATGACGTCTTCGCTCGCCGCAGCGGCGCGGATGACGTCTGTCCAGGCGTCATCCGACAGGTCGGCGGCGACGCGGTAGCCGTAGCCATCAGCGACGGCGACCCGCGCCCACCATACGCCCTCGGGCAGCGTGATCGAGTTGCGCGAGAGGAGGAAGCCCTGGCGCGCAAAGCGCAAAGGGGTGACGATGGCGGGCGTCGCCTTGGATTCCGGCTGACCCGAGAAGGGGTCAACGAAGGGCGCGACGAGCGCGCCAATGCGCGCATCCTCGGCGGTTTCATCGGTCCAGTGGATCGGCGCGAAAACATGCCCCGCAGGCTGTCGATCCGTCGCCACCGCGCGCAAGACGCAGCTTCCATAGGGCGTCGCGATGCGAGCGAAGCCGCCGTCTTCTACGGCAAAGCGCTCAGCGTCCGACGGATTGATCTCCACGAAGGGTTCAGGAAGATGTCGCGCAAGGCGGGGGCTCGCGCCCGTGCGCGTCATGGTGTGCCATTGATCGCGGATGCGGCCGGTGTTGAGCCGGAGCGGGAAATCGCTCGTCAATGTGGTCGCCAACGTCGGCTTCGCCGGCGCGATGAATGTGGCGCGTCCGCCCTGCGAGAAGAACGCGCCGTCGGCGAAGAGGCGCGCGCGGCCCTTGCCGTCGCCATCGCGGATCGGCCACTGCGTCGGCTCGAGCGCGTCATATTCAGCGTCGCTCAGCCGCGCCAGCCCGCCGATATTGAAAGCGCGCGCGCCATTATTCTCGAAGGCCGAGAGGGCGGCGTGTTCGCGAAAGACGTCGGCGGAGGAAAGGTAGTCGAAGCCTGCAAAGCCCATGCGTCGCGCGACATCCGCGAAGATCGCCCAGTCGGCGCGCGTTTCTCCCGGAGCAGGCAAAAAGGCGCGCTGACGCGAGATTCGGCGCTCCGAATTCGTCACCGCGCCGCTCTTTTCGCCCCACGCCTGCGCCGGCAGGAGCAAATGCGCGCCGCTATTGATCGTATCGTTCGACGTCACATTATCGGAGACGATGAAGAGTTCGAGCTTGCTAAGAGCGTCGCGCGCGGCATTGGCGTTTGGAAGCGACGCCGCCGGATTGGTTCCAACGACCCACAGCGCCTTGATGTCGCCGCGCGCGATGACGTCGAACATCTGCACCGCCTTCAATCCGTCACGCGTCGCCATGCGTGGCGCATTCCAGAAGCGGCGAACACGGTCGATGTTTGCGGGCTCGAAGCCCATATGCGCGGCGAGGCTGTTGGCGAGCCCGCCGACTTCGCGCCCACCCATGGCGTTGGGCTGACCCGTGAGCGAAAAGGGCGACGCGCCGGGCTTGCCGACGCGGCCTGTCGCGAGGTGACAATTGATGATGGCGTTGACCTTGTCGGTCCCCTGCGCCGATTGATTGACGCCCTGAGAGAAGGCGGTGACGGTGCGCAGCGTTCGCGCGAAGAGTTCGAAGAAGGCTGCAATGTCGACCTCGCGCAGCCCCGTCGACATTGCGGTCGCTTCAATCGACGGCGCGATGTTCCGCGCGGCCGTCAGAGCGCTTTCGAAGCCGGTCGTGTATTGCCGAATGTATTCGGCGTCGAGCGCGCCGAACTTGTCGAGATAGACAAGCAAACTGCAAAACAGCGCCTGATCGCCGCCCGGCGCGATCTGCAGAAACAGATCGGCGCTTTCAGCCGTCGGCGTGCGGCGCGTGTCGATGACGACGAGCTTGGCGCTGCGCTCCTCCTTGTTGCGCATGATGCGCTGGAACAGAATGGGGTGGCACCAGGCGGCGTTGGAGCCGACGAGCACGGTGAGGTCGGCTTCGTCCAGATCCTCGTAGCAGCCCGGCACGACGTCGGCGCCGAACGCGCGCTTGTGGCCCGCGACCGTGGAGGCCATGCACAGGCGCGAATTGGTGTCGACGTTGGCGGAGCCGATAAAGCCCTTCATCAGCTTGTTGGCGACGTAATAGTCCTCGGTCAGCAGTTGACCGGAAAGATAGACCGCGACGGCGTCAGGACCGTGCTCGTCGACAATGCGACGAAAACCGCCGGCGGCCTCGTCCAGCGCCGCATCCCAACTCACGCGTGCGAAGGCGCCATCGGCCTGACGGCGCATCGGATGGAGAAGGCGCCCGCCGAGATCGAGCGTTTCCCCAAGCGCCGATCCCTTGGAGCAGAGCCGACCGAAATTTGCGGGATGCGCCGGATCGCCAATCACTTCGGCGCCATTTGCTGACGCGAGCACGCCGCAACCGACGCCGCAATAGGGGCAGGTCGAGCGCGTCGTCGTCGCCTGAACAGGCGCTATGCTGTTGTGCAGATTTTCAAGCGGCGCGGGCGCCAGGACTTCATCGAGCATGGGCGGCCTCAATAGACGTCCTGTTGGTAGCGTCCGCTCTTCTTGAGCTGCGCGACGAAGGCGACCGCTTCATCGGCGTTGCGGGCGCCGAATTCGGCGACGACGTCGACAAGCGCGCGTTCGACATCCTTGGCCATGCGCTGCGCATCGCCGCAGACGTAAAAATGCGCGCCTTCCGCAAGCCACGCCCATAATTCACGGCCGGACTGGCGCATGCGGTCCTGCACATAGAATTTTTCCGCGCCATCGCGCGACCAGGCGAGCGACAGACGTGTGAGCAGATTTGTCGCCTTCATCGTTTCGAATTCGTCGGCGTAGAAGAAATCGCAGGCCGAGCGCTGGTGTCCAAAAAAAAGCCAGTTCCTGCCGGGCGCGCGGGTCGCCGCGCGCTCATGCAGAAAGGCGCGAAATGGCGCAACGCCGGTGCCAGGGCCGATCATGATTATAGGCGTCGCGGGATCATCCGGCAGGGCGAAGCCATGCGCCGACTGCACATAGACCGGAAGGCTGTCGCCTGGCGCGATGCGCTCGGCCAGAAAGGTCGAGGCGACGCCAAGACGCTTGCGCTTGCCGACGACATATCGAACCGCGTCGACGGTCAGCGACAGGCGTCCCGGCGTCGCCTTGGGGGACGAGGAGATGGAGTAAAGGCGCGGCTGCAGCGGATCCAAAGCTTCGACAAAGGCTTCCGGATGCGGCCGCGCGCTGGGGAATTTCTGCAGCACGGCGAGCACGTCGAGCTTGGCCGCGTCGCCGTCTGGATCCTCGCCCTGCGCCAGCAAACGCGCCTTCTCCCGCTGCGCGCCGCCGGTGACGAAGGAGATCAGTTCGAAAAGCGCATCAGGCGCCGGAGCGAGAGAGACGTCGCTGAGCAATGCGTCGCGCAGAGTCCTGTCTCGTACAGGCGTCACATGCGAGGCGCCGAGCATGGCGATGATCTGATCGACGAGGCCGAGATCATTTTTGGGAAACACGCCGAAACTGTCGCCAACTTTGTAGCTCATGTCGCCGGCGCCGAGATCGAACTCGATGTGCCAGGTGCCTTTTTCCGAGCCTTCCTTGTTCAGCCGACGGCGTGAAAGGAAAGTCGCGCGCGCCGGATTGTCGCGCGAGCAGCCGGGCGACGACAGGACTGCGGGCGTAGTGATGACCGATTCTGCTTGCGCAACATTGGCCGGCGTTGGCGAATCCAGCTCCGCCGCAAGCGCCTTCACCATGCGCGCCGTATCCTTGCCGCCGGGCGCGCAGAGATTGAGGCGAGCCTCCTTGCGCGCCGCGAGCGCGTCCGCATAGGTCTCGCAATTATAGCCGCACTGGCCGCAGTCTTGCTGCGCCATGGCCGCCATCAGGCGGCGACGCAGCGGACGGCCTTGGGCAAGCTGCATGCGCGATTCGAGCGCCAGCGTCTGGTCATGCCACGGCGCCTCGCCATCGTCGTTATCGACCCCGGCCATTACGGCGGCGTTGGCCTCTGGCGACAGCGGCGTGATCGAGCTGTCATCGGGCGCGGCGAAGCCGGCAAAGAAGCCGCTGAGCCAGGCGCGCTGCTCGGGCGTGAAAGGCGCGTTCGGCGGAATGAGAAACGGCGGAGAGGACATATGGGTCACGCCACGCTCTCCTCATTGGCGAGACGGCGCAGCGTCTCAATGTCGTGACGGCGCGCGAAGCCGACAAAGGTTTCGTCCGCGTTCGCCCGGTTCTTTCGATAGGCGCGAAGAATTTTCGCCACCATTTCCGGCGCCTCTTCCGCTTTCACATTTTGATAAAACTCGGCGGCGATGCCGGCGTCTTCCGCAAAGCCGCCGCCGACGAGAATGTGATAGCCCTCGACCGCGTCGCCCTCGTCATTCACCGGCACGCGCGCGCCGATCAGTCCGATGTCGCCGATGTAATGCTGCGCGCATGAGTGGTGGCAGCCGGTGAGATGAATGTTGATCGGGGTGTCGATCGGCGCCGCCGTCTCGCAATAGGCGGCGATCTCTTCGGCATGCCGCTTGGTGTCGGCGGCGGCGAAGCGGCAGCCGGAATTGCCCGTGCAGGCGACGAGTCCGGCGCGAATCGGCGAGGTCTGCGTCGAAAGGCCGAGCGCCTCGATCATCGCGACAGCGTCCGCGATGTGTTCATCCGCGACGCCGGTGATCAGCACATTCTGCCAGACCGTGAGACGCAGCCCGCCGTCGCCGAATTGGCGCGCGATCTCGGCGAGACCGCGCGCCTGCTCGGGGGTGAAACGACCGACCGGCAACATTACGCCGATCCAATTGAAGCCCGGCTGTTTTTGCTGATGCACGCCGATATGCGCCGCGCGATCCTGACGCGGGCGGACGGCGATCGCGTCGGCGTCGACGCGAAGCAGCTTGCGGCCCAGCTTTTCCTCGACGGCGGCGAGGAATTTGTCGAAGCCCCAGGCGTCGAGCACATATTTGAGCCGCGCCTTGGCGCGATTGGTGCGATCGCCATGTTCGATGAAGACTCGCAGAATCTTGTCGGCGACCTCCACCGCCTCGTCCGGCGGCACGATCACGCCCGTGTCGCGCGCGAAATCCTTGTGACCCGTAATGCCGCCGAGCGCGAGGCGGAAATAAACGCCCGGCGCGACGCCATGCGCGTCATTCACGACAACGGCCTGAAAGCCGATGTCATTGGTGTCTTCCAGCGCGCCGATCAATCCCGCGCCATCAAAGGCGATGTTGAACTTGCGCGGCAGTCCGTAAAGCGAGCGATCGTTGAGGATGTGATGATGCATGGCGCGCGCATAGGGGCGCGTGTCGATGAGTTCCTGCGGATCGACTCCCGCGGTCGGCGTGCCGGTGATGTTGCGGACATTGTCGGCGCCGGAGCCCTTGCTCCACAGCCCCAGATCCTGAATCGCCTCCAAAATATTCGTGGCGTTTTGCGGCGCGATCTCGCGGATCTGGATATTGGCGCGCGTCGTTACATGTAGATAGCCGCCGCCATAATTTTCCGCGAGATCCGCAAGCCCGGCGAACTGCCAGTGCGTCAGCGCGCCATTGGGAATGCGCAGCCGGCACATATAGGAATCCTGCGCCGGAGCGACATAGAAGAGCCCATAGTAGCGCCAGCGGAAATTGTCGGCGGGCTTTGGCGGCGCGTTCTCTTTCGCCTGAGCGACAAGGCGCGGCCAGGCGTCGAACGGATGCTCTTCGCGCTTCCATTTTTCTTGATCATTGAGCTTGCCGCCTGCGGTCGTGACGCGATCTTGCGCGGATAAAGGCGCGGCGTCTGGCCCCATCGGTTGCGCTTGCGCGGGCGGCGCCTTTTGTCCGCCGCGCGCCGAGAAGCCGGCGGCGAAGCCTTCGAGATAGCGCTTCTGGTCGAGCGTGAAATCGACGGACATTTCAGGCCGCCTCTTGCATCGGCGCGCCGAACATCAATTCGTCGCACATCGATGAAATGTCCGCGCCGGAGCGGATGAGATCGAGAATATCTGCGGCTCCGTTCGTATCTCCCACAAGGATCGCGCCCATGAGCCTGTCGTCGCGCACGACAAGCTTGCGATAAATTCCCATGCGCGGGTCCTTGCAGACGATGCGGCGCGCGTCGCCCTCGCCGAGATAATCGCCGGCCGAGAAGACGCGCACGCCGGAGACTTTCAGGTTGGTGGAGACGACGCTGCCGCCATAGGATGCGTCTTGTCCGGCGAGTCGCATGGCGAGAATGCGCCCCTGCTCATAGGCGGGGTCGACGAGGCCGTAACAGACGCCGCGATGTTCAGCGCATTCGCCGACGGCGAAAACGCCGGCTTCGCTCGTCTCGAGGCCATCGTCGACCTTCACGCCGCGCCCGACGTTAAGACCGGCCTGTCGCGCGAGGTCGGCGTTGGGCTGAATGCCGACGGCGAAAATCACGGCGTCGACCGGAATCATTTGTCCGTCGGCGAACTCTACATTCTCGACTCGGCCCGAACCGTTGATGCGCGTCGCATTGGCGTTGAGAAGCACGCGCACGCCCTTCTCTTCGACAAGGCGGCGCAGGATGTCGGCGCCGACCGCATCGAGTTGGCGCTCCATCAGCCGATCCATGACATGAGCGAGCGTCACGTCGACGCCGCGTCGCGCAAGGCCATAGGCCGCCTCCAGTCCGAGAAGGCCTCCGCCAATCACAAGCGCGCGCATCTCCTGTCCCAACCGCGACAGCGCGTCGACGTCCTCCACGTCGCGAAACACGTGAACGCCCGGAAGATCAGCGCCCTCGATCAGCAGCCTTGCCGCACGCGAACCCGTGGCGAGCGCGACTTTCGAATAGTCGACGCTCTCGCCATTATCGAGAAGGAGGCGCCGCGCCGCGGCGTTGATCTTTATGACCTTGCGGCCGCTCAGAACCTCAACGCCGGCGGCGCGCCACCATTGCCGGGGCTTGAGCTCGATGTCGTCGACCGACAATTCCCCGGCCAAAACCGAGGATAGCAGCACGCGATTGTAGGCAAGCCGCGGTTCGTCTCCGATCACGAGAATGTCGTATCGAGCCGGCGCCCGGTTCGTCAGCTCCTCGACCAAACGCGTGGCCGCCATGCCGGCTCCGACGACGACAAGCTTCTCGCGACTTCTGCAACCCTGCAATACAGTCATGTGTCGACTCTGCTGAACGGCCGAACGGTCCGGTCACAAGTCGCTTTGCCTTACGTGGGATGAGAACGGGCAAGACGACCGAAGCGCGACGCAAATTGCGAAATCGCTTCTGTGACGGAGCCCAGCTTTGGGCTCGTTCCGGCGGACCGGCGGTCGTCGTTGACCGATGAGGTGATTGCACATTTCGGGCCAGAGGCACCGGCGCGGTTTTTCCTGAGGAATGCGGGCGTTTGCCGCTGACCAACGGCGGCAGGCGGCATTTTGCGGCGCCGAATGCTTAGGCGCGAGGCGCCTAACGGCTGTCCCTTATGAGCATCAGTTCAGCGCTCACAGACGCTGTCCGATATCGAAGCCGGCGAGATAGTCCGCGTAGCTTCGGCCGCCGAAAGAGGGTCCCGCAAAGGCCCCGATTTCGCGCTGAACGTGCGCGCAATCGATTGCGGCGTCGAAAAGATCCGGGCGCAGGACGCTCTTCGCGCGATCGGCCATCTCTGGCGAATGGCGCGTCTGCCCCCAGCGGAGCATCTGCGCATAGATCCATTCGGCTTGCCGTGGATCCGGCCGCATGGCGCCGTCTCTTCCGATGATGAGGTAATTGGCGTCGCTTCGTTCGTCGCGCGCCTGAACGCGCAAATGGCCCGTGAGCACGCGGCGGATGATCTCGGCGTCGACGCCGACATATTCCGGTCGCGAGAGGATTTGCGAAACCTCGCCGAGGTTTTGCGGCTCGTCGACGAAGGCGGCCCCCCTATGGAGCGCACGGATCAGCGCGGCGACGAGATTATGGTCATCGTTGGCGAAGCTTTCGCGCAGAGCGAGGACTTTCTCGGGCGCGCACGCGAAAATCTCGCAGCCGAAATGCAGAATGACGCCAACGCCGGCGTCGACCGCGACTGAACTCCAGGGCGCGCCGACGCAAAAGCCGTCGAGCTGGCCGCGCGCCAGATTTTCGACCATGTAGGGCGGCGGCAGAACGATCAACCGCAGGTCTTCATCCGGATCGACGCCGCCTTCCGCCATCCAGTAGCGCAGCTGATAATTGTGCATCGAAAAAGGAAAGGTCATGCCGAAGGTCAGAGGCTCACGTCCCTCGGCCTTTCGCCGCGCGACGAGCTTGGCGAGCGCGCGCGCGGTTTGCGCAGGATGCGCGAACTCGCCTTCCGCGGCGAGTTCGGCATAAAGCGCTGTCGACACCGCGATCGCATTGCCGTTCATCGCAAGGTTCATCGGCGCGACAAGCGGGACTCGCACATGGCCCAGTCCGAGCGTGGAAGCGACCGCCATTGGCGCCAGAAGATGCGCCGCATCGAAACGGCCGATGGCGAGCTTGTCTCTAATATTCGCCCAAGACGCTTCGCGGATCAGTTCGATGTCGAGACCTTCCGCCTTGGCGAATCCCTTATGCGCGGCAATCAACAGCGCAGCGGCGTCGACGAGCGGAATGAAGCCGATTTTCACATGCGCTTCGCCGGTCATTTAAACATCTCCGCCGCAGTGATGACCGAGCGTGCAATTTCGACAATCTTTTTGTTTTCGCGCATGGCGGCGCCGCGCATCATCTTGTAGGCGTCTTCTTCGGAAAGCTTCTTCGCCTTCATCAATATGCCTTTGGCGCGTTCGATCGTCTTGCGCTCCTCGAGATCGGATTTGGCCTGATCGAGATCATCCTGAAGCTTCGAGAAGGCATTGAACCGCGACACGCACAGATCGAGGATCGATTTGATGCGCTCCTTTTTCAACCCGTCGACGATATAGGCCGAGACGCCGGCGTCGACCGAGGCTTGAATGGACGCCGTATCGCTCTGATCGACAAACATGGCGATCGGCCGACGCACGGCGCGACTGACCTGAAACATTTGTTCAAGCGTATCGCGGGAAGGATTCTCGAGATCGATCAGGATGACGTCAGGGTCGCTGGCGTAGATGTGCTTCAGCAGATTGTGCATTTCGCCGATGCGCTCGACCTGCGTGAAGCCGGCGTCACGTAGTCCCTCCTCGAGGATCAACGAGCGAATGGGGCTTTCGTCGACAATGACGATCTTCAATTCACGGCGTCCAGTGAGCGCATGTATGGGTCGCGCCAGCGGCGGCGCATCGCTATAAGTCTCCGCGATCCGCCCGCCGAGCCGCGACCAGCGCACGTTATATCTTGAACCGCAACGACATGCCCGCCTGCCAGTTCTTCATAATCTGCGGACCGTTGAGATTCTGATACACGGGGAGACCCGCCTCGACCGCGACCGTCACGTTTTCATAGCCGACAAATTTGCCGCTGATCGTCGCGCCGCCGAAGACTTCGACCCGCTGTCCGCCATAGAAGGCCGGATTGGCGGGCACGGCGGGGCCGCGGATTTCCGGATCGAAGCCGCGAATCGGGCCCTGCGTCGAACCGCTCAAGCGGAAGGTGGTGGTGAGTCCGGGCGTCCAGGTGTAGCCGCCCCAGGCGTTGAATTCATGCAGATCGCCCCAGCGGTAGCCCCCCGAAGGAGTGGGGCCGAGCGGGAAGCGCAGGCGATATTCGAGCAGGTAGTCCGAGGAATAGCCCAGTGAATTTGCGGCCAGCGGGAAGCGCCCGCGATAGCCGAGGCCCCACGACCACGGCCCCAGATAGCCTGCATAGATGATGCCCGGCAGCAAATCGAATGTGCCCGTGCCGGGCTGCATGCCATAGAATGCACGGACGTTGCGGCGGGTTCCGTCGGGCAGGAGAAAGTCCTTGAACGTGGCGGTGTAGCTGCCGGCGGGCAAGGAGATGCCAAGAGAGAGCTGGATGCGGTGGACGTCGTCCTGATAGATGCGATAGACGCCCGACAAAGTGACGTCGGCAAGGCTCGTCGTTCCCGGCAAACTCCTGCCAAGCGGCAGAATGCCGGATGTGCCCTTGAAGGTGAGGGCGTTGAGATTTTTCTCGATCATGCCGGCCGTGAGAACCACCGCGAAATCTTTGGTGACGCCGTAGCTGAGCCCGACAATCTGGGTCGCAACCGCGATATTTTGCGGAATGATGCGCACTGTTTGCTTCGGATTAAGAAAGAACGGCACGGTCGTGACGATATATTCGTTGGAGACCGTGCGCGTCCCCATCTTGATGCCTGATAGATTGGCGAACACCGGCGTAATGGAGAGAACGAGTTTGCCGGCGGCCGGCATATCGGCGCCGAACACTCCCATGGGCGGAGGCGGAGGCGGGGCGGCCGACGCGGGGGATGGCGGCGGCGCTTGAAGTTGGATCGCAGTCGCCTCGGACGGCGCGTTCTTGCGGGACGCGGCGTTCGCGCCGGTCGCGACGAGCGCGGCCGCCACGACTATCAATCTTGCGCCGCGCCGTTGCGCCTGTCGGCGCATTGATCGCTGGGACTGTGCTCTCTTCATAGCGAACCTCATCTGCATCTCGCCTGCGCGCGCCCCAGAAACAAAAAAGCCGCTGCCTGAACGCCTGCGCAGCAGACGTTCAGAACAGCGGCGATGCTGGGGGGCCCTTCTGTGGACCGGGTGACGTCGCAAGCGACGCCCTCGCGCAAACGGATGCAATGAAGGCGCCACCTACAGCCAAGCCGTATGGCGCGAGTCGCTCAGTCGCGCTGAACGACAGGTTTTTGCGAGCGTTTGCGGTTACACACGCTGGCAAGCAAAACGTTCACGAGAAACCATTCGAGTGGCGCGCTTTGCTTGCGAGGCGGCAGCGAACGCCGAAAAAATTCGCATTCTGCCGCCAACAGCGACAGCGGCTCAGTTTGTCCGACTGATCATGCTGCGGCGGCGCAAACCCCACATCACAACGTAGGCTCTATGGCGGCGCTCGCCAGTCCTTGTAGCTACGTTTGCCGTTATGACGCCTTCTACATGTCTTCCGTCCGACGTCCTTATTGGACATGGAGGACGCAATGGGAGAACTCGTGAAACTTGTTCTCGCGGGCGACTCAGAGGGCTCGCTATGAACGAGACGAAGAAGAAAACGCCGACGACCTCAACTTCGTCGCCGCCTTGAAAAGGGCCAGTCGCTCCGATCCTGCCGCCCCTTTGGGAACCGACGACGAGGCCGGTGGATTTCCCCCGACGGAGGAGGAAAACACAAACTCAAGGAGATCTACCAACTCGCGGATGAAATCCGGGACCGAACCAGCGAAGCGAATCGTCAGTGGCATGAGGAGCCGCAGCAATGACGGACCTTTCCGAGGCGTCGGCGTAACGGTGCGTTTCTGCTCAGTTCACGCAGCAGTGGTATTTACAAGCCAAATTAAGCGTTCGTCTTGTAAATCCATGCCAAAACCATTACAGATGAGATAAAAGCCGCAATTAACAGAGCTATAAGCTCGGCTTTCCAATCGTAACTCAGACTATTCGTCGATTTTTTTTCTATAACCTTCTCCATCGCACCGCTCCGGGCTGAATGTCCTACTGATGCAAACCTTGCAAGACCGCTGACCACTCGGGTAACGACACGCAGGGAGGTCACAAAAATTCGTGGTGCACGTCACCTAAAAATGGAGTGTCCATAACGATTTAAGCAAATATATGGTCCTAGGCGGGCGGGAAAATTTACTTGCTATATGGAAGCTCAAGCATATCAGGCTTTCGGCCCGCGATCGGGGGCGCCAGGGCATTGGGGGCGACGCCGGATAGGCGACTGACGAGGCCGCGCCGACTCGGATCGTCTTCGAAATAGCCGTCGAGCGCGACGCCGTTCGCGTAGGACTCGCCGGGGGACCGTGACGCGGGGCTTCTGGTGGAGCTACAAAGACACCATCATTTGGGTAGAACTCATCTCGGACGGATTACGCCAGAGGAGGCGTCCACGCTCTTAAACGAACTGCTCGCTGACGGGAGGGTTCCCGGCGATTGGAAGGAACGTGCTAGGCAAAGATACAAGTTCTACAATTCGTTGACACAAAACGGCTCGCGCCTCGTGAACTTACGAAACTAACTATGGGAGGGGTTTATCCGGGTCATTCGTGGGATCTACCGGATCGACGATGCGGAAGAGATAGGGGGGCATGGAAATAAATCCCCTTCTCATCGGGCGCTCGGGTGATGAACGCGGGATCCCCATATTAAGTGTGGACCTGTTGTGGGACCATTCAAACGGTCGACCCGCAACTATCTGAAATATCCAGGCGAAATCCAGATCGTTGGTGCCCAGGAGAGGACTCGAACCTCCACGGCTTTCACCACTGGTACCTGAAACCAGCGCGTCTACCAATTCCGCCACCTGGGCATAGAGCGCGTCTCATAGGGGCAGCGGACGCCTCGTGTCAATGCGCGCTCTCCGCAAAAACCGCATGGCCGCCCAGGTCGCGGAGGCGCCCGCCTCGCGCATTTCCTTCGTCGTCAAATTTCGCTAGAGCCTTAGCGACCATTTTCCCGGCGGGAGCCGGCGCGGCGCAAGCGGAGCAAATCGCGATGATCGGCGACAATAACCAGACCATTGGCGAAGGACGGGTGGTGACGGTGTTCGGCGGCTCCGGCTTTGTCGGCCGTTACGTCGTCCGGGCGCTGGCGCGCGATGGCTGGCGCGTGCGCGTCGCTTGCCGGCGGCCCGACCTTGCCTTCTTTCTTCAGCCGCTCGGCCGCGTCGGTCAGGTGATGGCGGTACAGGCGAATGTGCGCCATCCCGAATCGATCGCGGCGGCCCTGCAGGGCGCCTCGGCGGTGGTTAATCTTGTCGGCATCCTTGCTGAAACCGGCGCGCAGAAATTTGCGACCGTTCAGGCGGGCGGCGCGCGCGTAATCGCCGAGGCGGCGAAAGCCGCCGGCATCGACAATGTCGTCCACATCTCCGCCATCGGCGCCGATCCGCAGTCGCGTTCGGCCTATGGCCGAAGCAAGGCGGAAGGCGAAGCCGCCGTGCTTGCGGCGGTTCCTTCCGCGGTCATCCTGCGCCCTTCCGTGATTTTCGGGCCGGAAGATGATTTCTTCAACCGCTTCGCCACGATGGCGCGCTACTTTCCTCTCGTGCCGATCGTCGGCGCCGAGACGAATTTCCAACCGGTCTATGTCGGCGACGTCGCCGACGCGGTGGCGATCGCGCTCGCCGGCCGCGCCAAGCCCGGCGTCGCTTATGAACTCGGCGGTCCGGAAATCAAAAGCTTCGCGGAGATCGTCGACTATGTTCTGAAGGTGACGCAGCGCCAGCGCCGAATCCTGAAACTCTCCTTCGGCGCAGGCAAGCTTATGGCCAGCGTGACGCAGATGCTGACCAAGCTTTCGCTCGGACTGTTCCCGAGGCTTTTGCGCATGACGCGTGATCAGGTCGAATTGCTCAAGCACGACAATGTCGTCAGCGACGCGGCCAAAGCGGACGCGCGCACGCTGCAAGGGCTCGGGATCGCCGATCCGCAATCGATCGAGTCGATCGTGCCGACCTATCTCTATCGCTTCCGCAAGGTCGGGCAATATCAGACGCAGCGGCTGGGCGAATCGGCATCGCGTTGACGACGTAGCGTCCGAGCTAGCGCCGGCGGGCGGACTGCGCCGTTTCTCCCCGCGGGCTTGGCGGCAGCATCCGATGGATGCGGGTCATGAAAGCGACGGCAAAGAGCGGCGTCAGCACGTTCAGTCCCGGCGTCGCAACGAAGACGGCGATGAACAGTCCGGCGACGAAGAGCCATGGCGCATGGCGACGCCGCAATTCTTCCGACTCTTGCAGCGAACGAAAGCGCGTCGCGGCGAAGAGAAAATATTCGCGCCCGAAAAGATAGGCGTTGGCGAGGAGGAAGGCGGCGGCGTTTATTCCCGGCACGAAGAGCAGCAGCAGCGCGAAAAAATTGACGATCGCCGAAATCCCAGCGAAGCGCAGGCCCATGAAAATCGCCTGGGTCGCCGGAATGGCGCGACCGTGTTGTCCCGGCGGATAGAGATCCGCTTCGACGTGATCGGCGAGATCGTCGAGGAATAATCCCGAAACCAGCACGGAGACGGGCGCGATGAGAAACGCCATCAGGAAGAACAATCCGGCGCCCGTCGCATAGGTGAGAGCCGTCCGCAGCCACGGATGCTCGACCATCACGAAGGACATGGCGAGCTTATCGAGACCCACCCAGGCCAGCGCCAGCAACAGGAACGTCATGCCCAGACTCTTGACGAGGACCGCCCGGAACGGCGGCGTCACGATCTGGCGCAGCGCCGCCAAAGCGGCCTCGAACATTTCGGTCATAACGAGTCAATTTCCTGCATCAATCACGGCGAGTCGCGCCGCAGAATCGGAGAGCGCGTTGCGGCCGCCATCCAGATGGCGTTTCGCAGCGCGCGACGCAAGAGCCGCGCGGGATCAGCGGTCTGTCGCTATGTGCTGAGATGCGCGCCGAGATTTTCGAGGCCTTTCTCGAACTGATCGCCGATCATCTTGTCGCGGCTGACGAAGATGTTTATCGCCCTGCTCGCGAGACTGGCGTTGCCGGACATGCTCCAAACGACATGAGTCTTAGCTGCGGAGTCGCCGTCCAAACCCAGCGTGCGCGCGAGCCAGCGACCTTTCTTCAGTTCACCGTCAGGAGCGAGAAAAAAGGTCACGTCATTGGCCGCGGCAAAGGGCTTACGCATATCGAGTCTGATATCCACCCGCTCGCTCGGTCGACTGTCGACGATGGTCATGCGCCCTGCGCCGACATTCTTGTCGCCGGACCATTCGAAGGCGGCGCCCGGGCCGGCGGCGGGTCCCTCGTAACGGGTTTCAGCGCTTGGATCGAGTTTCGCCCAGGGCGACCAAGATTCCCAATTGCGCAGATTGTTGATCGCCGCGAAAACCTGGCGCGGCGGCGCATTGATGACCGCCTCGCGCCGCACCACGAAACGATCCGGCTGAAGATAAACGGCCAACGCAAGCAAAGCGGCGCCATAGCAAATGACGATAAAGAGCAAGGTGGCCATGAATCTCCTCCAATGCCTGCGCGACAAGAGCCCGCGACAGAACTAGCGCGCCGGGCTCAGGCTTCAAACGATTCGCCCCGCCCGGATCAGCGCCCTCGCGCGCGCTTCCTCGATTCGGAAAGTGACGTCGCCGCCGCGCGCCGCCGCAGCGACGAAGAAATCGGCGCGCCGCCATTGCGCAACGCCGTAGCGCTCGTCGGGACCGCTGCTAACGGCGAGCGGCGACAGGCTCACGACAAAGCTGTCGAGCCCGCCCGCCAGGCCGCGCCCGTCCGCCTTCAAGACAGCCTCCTTGAGAGTCCAGATCGCAAAGAAAACTTCGCTCTGCGACTGCGGATCGGACTGGGCGCGCACGATCGCCGCCTCCTCGGGCGCAAAGAAGCGCTCCGCCACCTTCAGCGCGTCTCGCGGCTTGAGAAACGACTCGACGTCGACGCCGACGTCGCGTCCCGACGCGATCGCCACGGCGGCCATGCCCCGGGTATGCGACAGGCTGACGTCAAGGCCGGTGCGCGGGGACAGCAGGAAGGGCTTGCCGTGCGGCGTCGCGCCAAATCGCCATGCGGCGGGCGCAATCCTTTTCGCGCGCTCGGAAAGGCTTGCGCGCAGCAGCGCATGCGCGGCGACATAGGCGCGGCGATCGGAGTCGAAAGCGAAGCGCGCCGCCCGCGCTGTTTCGGCTTCGTCGAGAAGCGCAACAAGCTTCGGCCATTCGTCGCAGGCGATCTTCGCGACGTCGATGACGAACACGTCGACGAAGGCGGCGGACGTCTCAGCGTCGGCCGACGTCAGGAGACCCCGAGCTTCTTTTGCAGATTGGTCGAGGATGTCGTGTATTGGAACAGCAGCTTCTTGTCGGGATAGACGTAACGATGGGCCTTCTGCGCGGCGAGCGCGACCTCGTGGAAGCCCGAAAGGATGAGCTTCAATTTGCCGGGATAAGAATTGATGTCGCCGACGGCAAAAATGCCGGGATGGCTCGTTTCGAATTTCTCGGTGTCGACGGGAATGAGGTTTTCATTGAGCTGAAGCCCCCAATCGGCGACCGGACCAAGCTTCATCGTCAGGCCGAAGAACGGCATCAGGCGCTCGCAGGCGAGCTTCTCGACGACGCCGTCATTGCCCTTGAGGACCGCGCTCGCGAGTTCGCCATCCTCGCCTTCGACCGCGGTGATCTGGCCGAGCCTGAAATCGATCTTGCCCGCCGCCACGAGCTCCTGCATCGCCGAGACGGAGTGCGGCGCGGCGCGGAACTGGTCGCGACGATGAACAAGCGTGATGCTTTTCGCCACCGGCTGCAGATTGAGCGTCCAATCGAGCGCCGAGTCGCCGCCGCCGACGATGACGACGTTCTTGTCGCGGAAGTCCTCCATGCGACGCACGGCGTAAAACACCGACGTCCCCTCATAGGACTCGATCTTCGGGATCGGCGGCTTCTTGGGCTGGAACGATCCCCCGCCGGCGGCGATGAAGACGACCTTGGCGTGGAAAATTTTTCCCGCGTCGGTGCTGAGGCGAAATTCCGGCTTTTCGGCCGTTCCCAGCGACACGAGCGTCTCGACCATTTCATTGAAGTGAAAGGTCGGGTGAAACGGCTCGATCTGCTTCAGGAGATTGTCCGTCAACTCCTGACCGGTGCAGACCGGCAGGCCGGGAATGTCATAGATCGGCTTTTCGGGATAGAGTTCCGAGCACTGGCCGCCGGCGCGCGGAAGAATGTCGATGACATGCGCCTTGATGTCCAACAGGCCAAGTTCGAACACCGAAAAAAGACCCGCCGGCCCGGCGCCGACGATGACCACATCGGTTTCGATCGCGGCTTCTTTAAGCTGGTTCATCGTCAATTCCCGACTAAATCCTCAAACGCGGAAGATCGAAGGCGCCGTTCGCGCCGCGTGTGCGTGGCCGGCCCGCGCTATGCGCGCGTCTTGCGCGGCGGCCGGCTTCAAATTTCGCCCTGCCGGTTCGTCTATCGCATTTGTCGAGAGATTCAAACCCGCTCGGGCGCAGTCTGGAAAAATTGCGCTTCAGCCTTGCTGGGCGGGGGTCGTTAAGACGAGCCCGTCAAGTTCCGGCCTTACGGTGATCTGGCAGCACAGCCGCGAATTCGGCTTCACGTCAAAGGCGAAGTCGAGCATATCCTCCTCCATCTGCGACGCCTTGCCGGTCTTTTCAGCCCATTTTTCATCGACATAGACGTGGCAGGTGGCGCAGGCGCAGGCGCCTCCGCATTCCGCGGTGATCTCGGGAATATCGTTGCGTCGGGCCGTCTCCATTACGGTCGAACCGACCTCGCCCTCGACGGATCGGGCTTGACCCTGGGAATCGACGAAGGTGATCTTGACCTTTGTCGGCGCGCCGCCCCCCGGTTCCGCGCCATAGCGGGTCGCAGCATCCTCAAAGCTCATCTTCGCCATGACGCCTGTCTCTTCCTCATGCATGCTCGACTTTCGCGGCGCTCCCGACTGTGCTTGAAGCGGGAAGCCACGAGACACTGTTCTTCCGCGCGTCGTGCGGTTGCGCCGCCAGCGCTGCCCAAATTGTCGCCGTTCAGTTAGCACCCGTCCGTTTGCGGCGCTAGCCCCTCCCAGCGCGCGCGACCGTAGGCCACATTCGATAGATTCACCGGCAAAGGCCGAAAGAGGCGCGCATATGACAGACATCGCTTTAAGCTTCCGGAACGCCGATGGCGCGCTACGGTCCGAGCTGACCGGCTGTCTCGATTTCATGAACGAAACGCCTTTTTTCCAGCGCTACAAGCAAGAGACCTGGGACGCGCTGCAAATATCCGGCAACAGCAAGATATTGGACGTCGCCTGCGGCGTCGGCTTCGACGTTATCGGACTCGCGCGGCGCTTCCCGCGCGCCGACGTCTTCGGGCTCGATTCGGCGCATGGCTTTCTCGGCCTGGCGCGAGAGCGGGCGCGCGGGCTTCGCAACGCGCTTTTCGTCGGCGGCGACTCCCGCCGCCTGCCCTTCGGCGATCGCCAGTTCGACGGCGTTCGAATCGATCGCTCCTTGCAGCACATCAGCGCCCCCCTCGAGGCGCTGCGCGAAATGGTCCGGGTGACGCGCAAGGGCGGCAGAATTGTCGTCGCCGAGCCCGATTGGGGAACATATTTCGTCTACAACGGGAAGCTCGAAACCGGGGCGAAGATGGCGGGACTATGGGAGAAGTCTTTCGCCAATCCGTACATCGGCCGAGAGATCGGCGTTCTGTTGCAAAAATGCGGCGTCGAAAACATCGACTGCCGGGCGCATGCTCTGATCGTCAGAAGCCTCGACGCGGCGGAGATCATTTTCGACCTCACGCGCGTGACGGAGAACTGCGTGTCCGCGGGCGTCTTGACGCGAGACGAGGCGGAAGACTGGTTGAGCGCGTCTCGAGCTGCGTCCCAAAGCGGCGCGTTTCTCGCGTGCCTGAACATCATGCTGTGGGACGGTTCGATCCCGGACTGAGCGATTGCGCCCTGCCGGCGCTGCTATAGCCGAGCGCGCGTCCATTGGCCGATGCGCAGCGCGATACGCGCCGCCGCCTCACCGAGCGACCGCGCGGCCGGCGAGCCGATGTGTTCCGGGGCCGGCGTCTCTTCGACAAAGATCCGCGCCGCCTTCGCCCGGCCGCCGGCCGAGTCGACGAGCTGGACGGAAACTTCAATGACGGCGAGATTGCGGGCGACGTCGACCTCGAAGCGCCGCACATCCGTCTGCAGTATTGTTTGCCCACCAAAGTTGGAAGAGGCTGAAAGACCGCACTGCTGCAGCGCTTCGATCAGGCGGCGCTGGAAAAGACGCGGCATCGGATCCGACCACTGCACGCCGGGAAGAACGGCCACGCTGTCATCGCCGGCGCGAACCACGATGCGATCTGAGGAGGTCGGAGCGAGCGCTGCGGGTTCGGGGACGAAGACCGCCGGGCCGCCGCGCAAGGCGACGCTTCTCAAAACGCCCGTCTCGGTCGTCAGATCGAACGTCTCGCGGGGCGCTTGGGCGCAGGCGGTCACGAGAAACGCAAGCGATGCGATCGCCGTGGCCTGCGCGACCTTTCGTTGCGTCGCAGCTGACGCCTTCAGTTTCATGCCGACCCGTCGCCTCATTTCGCGCCCGCGCGCCCCGTCGGACGCGTCGTCCTTCTAAACGATCCGCGCATTGGCTCAAAGCCACGCCTTGGATTGATTTAGCGGCCTTGATATTCCGGCACGGACTGGGACGGCCCGAAGATGAATTGTGAAGGGTTTTTCTCGACTGAACGCAGCGTGCGATCGAATGAGTCGACAGCCTTGCGCCCATCCACCGCAAGCTGTTCATATTCGCGCAGCCCCGTCCCGGCGAAACGGTTGATGCGTTCCGAAGCCCCGGCGATATTGCCGGCGATCGCCTTGATCTGCTTGGGATCAATCGCCTTGATCGTCTTTTCGCCGGCCGCAAGCAGCTGATCGAGCCGCGCCGCCGCCGGTTTAAGCGATCGTGCGACGTCCGACGCGTCGCGGATGAAAGTCGTGATCGAAGCGGAGTTGTCGGCGAGAGTCTTGCTGACGGTTTCAGCGTTCTTGAGCGTCGCAGTAATGGCCGGACCATTATCGTCAATAAGCTTGTCGAGTTTCGTGAGGAGTTCGGCGGCCTTCGTCGATAGGCTCTGAACGTTGACCAGCAAATTTTGGATTTCGGAGCGCTCAGCCTGAATTTGGGGATACTTCTGGCCGACTTGCGCGGTCAAAGGCGGCGCGCCGGGCGTGCCGCCGACCAACAAGACGTCGGAAACGCCCGTAAAGCCCCGTGTCTCGAGACGCGCGCGCGTGTCGCTCTTGACCGGCGTTCTGCTGTCGATCCTGACGAGCACGTCGACCTTGCTTGGATCTTGTTCGGAAATGCCAAGATGCGTGACCTCGCCGACTTTCACGCCGTTGAACAGCACCGAGGAGCCGCGGGTCAGCCCTGAAACCGCGGCGAAAACAATCTGGTAAGTTTCCTGCCGGCCAAGCTGGCTCGGTCCGGAAAACCAGTAGACGAACAGAAAGGCGGCGAAGGCGACCGCCAGCGTGAAAGCGCCGATCAGGGCGTAGTTGGCGCGGGTTTCCATTGTTCGTCCTTCTGCTCAACGCGCGCTGCAGTCAGTCTGCCGCCGCGCACGCCGTGGAAATATGCTTTCAGCCACGGATGGTTAGACGCGAGCAAGGTTTCCAGCGGCCCTGCGGCGATGACCCTACCTTCAGCGAGCGCGGCCACCCTGTCGCAAATAGAGTACAGGCTGTCGAGATCGTGCGTCACCATGAACACGGTCAGCCCGAGGGTCTGCTGCAGCGTGCCGATCAGCTCGTCGAATTCGGCGGCGCTGATCGGATCGAGTCCCGATGTCGGCTCGTCCAGGAACACAAGCTCGGGATCAAGCGCCAAGGCGCGCGCCAGGGCCGCGCGCTTCACCATGCCGCCCGACAATTCTGACGGAAATTTGTCCGCGGCGTCGGGACCAAGGCCAACAAGCTCGAGCTTCAGCATGGCCAGCTCGTCCATCAGTCGCTGAGAGAGGTCGCGCATTTCGCGCATCGGCATCTGAATGTTCTGCTTTACCGTGAGGCCCGAAAACAGCGCGCCGTTCTGAAACAGCACGCCCCAACGCTGTTCCAGCGCACGCCGCTCAAGCGGCGCGAGCGCGTCGCGGTCCTGCCCAAAAACCCGAATAGCGCCGCCTCGCGTCGGCACAAGTCCGAGAATCGCGCGGGTCAACACCGATTTTCCCTGCCCAGACCCTCCGACGAAGCCGAGCACCTCGCCGCGGTAAACGTCGAGGCTGAGCCCTTTCATGATGGTTTTGTCGCCAAAGCCGACGACGAGGTCGCGCACGCTGATGATGACATCGCGGTTGAGGCGCTGTTGAGCGACGCCGTTGGCATGAGTCGAGGAACTGGTCATCGCGCGCTCAATAGTCGATCGCCGCGAAAAATACGGCGAACACCCCATCCATCACAATGACCATGAAGATCGATTTCACGACCGACGAGGTGACCTGCCGGCCAAGCGACTCGGCGGAGCCCTGCGTCGCGAGTCCGTCCATCGAGGCGATGAGGCCTATCACCAGCGCCATGAAGGGCGCCTTGATGATGCCGACAAGAAACGTATGCAGCGCAATGGCCTCTTTGAGCAGTGACGCGAACGCCACCGGGCTGATCCCCCCGTACCACCAGGAAACGAGCATGCCGCCAAAGAGCGCCGCTATGTCGGCGATGAAGGTCAAAATCGGCAGAGAAATCACGAGACCGAGCACGCGCGGCGCGATGAGCACCTCGATCGGCGAAAGTCCCATCACCAGCAGCGCATCGATCTCCTCGCGCATTTTCATCGAGCCGAGTTCGGCGGTGATGGCCGAGCCTGAGCGGCCGGCAATCATGATCGAGGTGAGCAGCACGCCGAGTTCGCGCAAGACAAGAATGCCGATCAGGCTGACCGAGTAGCTGGACGCGCCGAACTTGAGCAACTGAAAGATGCCCTGCTGCGCGACGATGCCGCCGACCAGAATGTTGATCAACACGATGATCGGGACGCTGCGAAAGCCGACCAGCTCGATTTGCGCGACGAGCGAAGTGAGCCTGAACCGCTGCGGATTGGCCGCCACATAGATCATCGAGGAGACGAATTCGCCGAGAAAGCCGACGCCGCGATAAAATTCGCGAAGCGCATCCACGATCGATTCGCCGAAATCCGCAAGCAGAACGAAGATGACATTGAAACGCGGCCGCGAGGGCGCAACGAAGGCGCGATAATGCGTTTCTTCGAGCAACGTCAGATATTCAGGGCGCACATGTTCGAGCGTGACCGCGACGTCGCGGCGCGCCAGATCATGCCGCGCGCGATTGATCAGCCAGGCGCCGGCCGTGTCGAGTTGCGAGACTTGCGAAAGATCGATCACGACGATGCGATCGAGGCGCGCCTCCTCGACAATTCGACTCCCCTCCTCCTCCAAGCGATGAGAGGCGAAGAGCGTCCAGTCGCCCGAAAGCGCAAGGCGCACGCCCTCCGCCGAGGACTGGCGCGCGACTTTGGGCGGACGCTGCATCGCCGCGACGGTCATCGGGCTTTGCTCCGCGCTGGAGTCAGTAATCGGCTCATTGATAGCGTCATCCTATCCGACGATTGTGGCGCGCCGCTGACGCGGGCCGGCGCGCCGCCGCTTGTAAAGCCGCCTCTTGCAAAAACGTCATAACTTCGTGAATTGACGTCAGCAAGCGCGTCGGCGCACATCGCAAGCGCCGAACACAGCCGCGCGACGTGGGCGCCGGAGAGAGATTTGAAGCGAAAACTATCTGTAATCATAGAGAGTTACCCGATCGCCGGCAGCTTCGTGATTTCGCGCGGCGCCAAGACCGAAGCCGTCGTCGTGACCGCGACTTTGGTTCAGGGCGGCGGCGTCGGGCGGGGCGAATGCGTGCCCTATGCCCGCTACGGCGAAAGCGCCGAAAGCGTCGTCGCGACAATTGAAAGCGCGCGCGACGCCCTCGAAGCCGGCGCCGACCGCGCCGACTTGCAGCGCCTGCTGCCGGCGGGGGCGGCGCGCAACGCGCTCGATTGCGCGCTCTGGGACCTCGAGGCCAAGCTTTCGGGCGTTCCGACCCATGTCGCGGCAGGTTTCGAGGCGCTCGCGCCGCTCGTGACGGCCTTCACGATCTCGGTCGGCGCGCCCGATCAGATGCGCGCCGCGGCGGAAAGGGCGGCAGACCGCCCGCTCTTGAAAATTAAGCTCGCCGGAGAAGGCGATGAAGCGCGCCTCGCCGCGGTGCGCGCGGGCGCCCCCGATTCGGCCCTCATCGTCGACGCCAACGAATCATGGACGACGGAAACCCTCCCCCGCCAGTTCGCCGCCTGCGCCGATCACGGCGTCTCGCTCATTGAGCAGCCTCTGCCGGCGGGGCGCGACGACATCCTCGCGACCATGCCCCGCCCCGTGCCGATCTGCGCCGACGAGAGCGTGCATGACCGCGCCTCGCTCGCGCCGCTCAAGGGCCGCTACGACGCAATCAACGTCAAGCTCGACAAGACCGGCGGCCTGACCGAAGCGCTGGCGCTGGCGCGCGCGGCGCAGGAAATGGGCTTTTCCATCATGGCGGGCTGCATGGTGGGAACGTCTCTCGCCATGGCGCCGGCCGTTCTGGTGGGGCAAATCGCCTCCTTCGTCGACCTCGACGGGCCTCTGCTTCTGGCCCGCGATCGCGTCCCCGGGCTGTCCTATGAGGGATCGACCCTCATGCCGCCGGCGCCGGAGCTCTGGGGATAGCGCGCGAGGTCGCCATCTGGCCTTATTGACCGGTAGCTCTGTCGTAAACTAAGTTTTAACGGATGGGGATGGGGTTCCCCCGATAACCGCCGAAAGGCTGATGACTCCTGCGAACTCGCCGCCGCGTTCATAAGATCGTCGGCGCAGGGTAGGAGTGTTTATTGCTTAGAGAGCCCGCACCCCGTCGTGCGCCTTGCCGCCTTCGCCCTTGCCGCCTGCGCCCTGGCCGCGGGAGCATCGCCGCGGCGGGCATGGGCGTGATTCGGCGCGGAACCCGGCGGCGATGGCTGTGCTGCGGAACCCCGATCGCGCTTTTTCTCGCCGGCTGCGCACCCACGACGCCGGTAGAGCGCGCCCAATTTCTCGGCGCGCCGGCCATGGAGCGCACGCTGGCCGGATCCGGGCTGAAAGCCGCCGCTGGCGAAACGGCTTGGCCCCGAGAGGAATGGTGGCGCGCGTTCCGCAGCGCAGAGCTTGACGGCGTCATCGACAAGGCGTTGCGCGACAATCAAAGCCTCAAGAAAGCGGAAGACACGCTGCGCGGCGCGGACGCCATCGTACAGGTCGCCGGCGCGAGGCTTCTGCCGGAGATCCAAGCGACCTTCGGCATGCGGCAGTCGCGCAACCCGCTGCATGGCGTCGTGGCCTCCTACAATCCGGCGCAGGGCGGATTGGAGAAGACCATGGCGTTCATCAATCCGCTTGCGCTGACCTGGGAGCTGGATTTCTGGCAGAAAAACCGGGCTCTGCTCGACTCGGCGATCGGCGAGTCGGCGGCGCAGGAGGCTGAATTGGAGCAGGCGCGCCTGCTGCTGACCGCCTCGGTCGCGCGCGCCTATCTGCGCGGCTACGCCGCGGCGCGCCAGCTCGAGGTCGCCAGAGCTTTGACGCGTCTGCGCCGCGATTTGGTTTCGCTTGCTGAAACCCGCTATCGCACCGGACTCGACTCCTTGGACGGGGTGCAGATCGCCCGCGCCGAATTCGAAAACGCCGTCCGGCGCGAAGCGGCCGCGCAGGCGCTCGTGACGCTGCAGAAGGATGCGCTCGCTCGGCTCATGGGCGAAGGACCCGACGCCGCGCGCGACCTTTACGCCGGCCGAAGCGCGCCGGCGCCGGCCTCGCCGCCGCTGCCACGCAGCCTGCCGCTTGAACTGCTCGCGCACCGCCCGGATCTCGCCGCCGCGCTGCGCCGCGCCGAGGCGGCGGCGGCCCGGGTTCACGTCGCCAAAACGATGTTTCTTCCCTCGATCGATCTTGCGATCACCGGCGGCTTCGAAGGCTCGGTGACCTCGACGAAGATCAGCAAACTCGCGGGCTATCTCTTCACGCCCTCGGCGATCGGCTACGCGGTCTCGCCCGGACTGCGCCTGCCCATTTTCCAGGGCGGCCGCCTCAGCGGAAATCTGGAGTTTCAGCGCGCCGATTATGATCAGGCGGTCGACTCATATAATGAGACTCTGCTGCAAGCGGCGCAGCAGGTCGCCGACGCCATCGCCAATCTCAAGCGCGCGCGCGCCGAATATGAGGCGCAAAGCCGGTACCTGCGCGTGGCGCGCGTGCAATATGACCTCGCGCAATCGCGGCTGCGCGACGGCATTAAGGATCGCCGCGAAATCGTCGCCGAGCGTGTTGATCTTCTCGAGTCCGGCTTCGCGCAGCGCGCGCTTGAAGGCGACAGGCTGATCGCCGCCGTCGACTTGTATCAGGCGCTGGGCGGCGGCTATGCCGATGGTCCGCCGCTGGCCGCGCCGAAGCCGGCGCCCGAAACCGACCCTTTGACGCCGGCCGTCGAGACGATCCAGTCGCTTGGCGGCGGCTGAACGCGCCACGCCTCTATCAGAAGAACGCGAACCCCATCGATGGCGCTAACCCGCAAAAGCATCCGCTCCCGCAGAGAATTTCTGCTCAAGATCGTCGTTGCCGCAGTTCTTGCCGGCGCGCTGATCGCTTTCTCGCGATGGTATTTTTACGACCGCGACTGGGTGACGACGGACAACGCCTTCATCACCGGCAACATCATCCCGGTTCAGGCGGACGCGACGGGTGTCGTGGCCGCCGTGCTCGCGGAAGAAACGCAGCTCGTCAAGAAAGGCGACGTGCTCGTTCGCCTCGACGGCCAACGCGCAAGAGCGGCGCTCGCACAGGCGGAGGCCGAACTCGGCCGCGCGGTTCGCGCCGTCGGCGCGCTTTACGCTCAACGCCGCCAAGTCTGCCAGAAGGTCATCTCGCGCGCCGCCGTCCGGGACAGGACGCGCCACGATCTCGCAAGATACCGAGAGGCGACGCTGAGCGGCGCCGCTTCGCGACAGGTGCTGCAGAATACCGAGGACCAGCTCGCCGCGCAGGAAGCCGATCTGCGGGAAGCGCAGGCGGAATATCAATCGGTCGAGGCGCGCGTCGTCGGCGTGACGCGGATGAACCATCCCGACATCGAGGCCGCGAAGGCGCGATACAACGACGCTTACGTCGAGTTCGTGCGCCAGAACATCCGGGCGCCGGCGACCGGCTATGTCGCCAAGCGCAGCGTTCAGGTCGGCAAGCGGGTGCGCCCCGGCGACGCCATTCTCAATATCGTGCCGCTCGACCATCTCTGGGTCGAAGCCAATCTCTGGGAAAACAGGATGGCCAGGGTTCGTCCCGGGCAGTCGGCGCTCATTAAGGTCGATCTCTACGGAGCGGAACACATCTACCATGGAGAAGTGGCGGGGCTCGTTCCGGGCTCCGGCGCCGTTTTCGCGGCTCTGCCCCCCGATAACGCGACCGGCAACTTCATTCGAATCGTTCAGCGCATTCCGGTGCGTATCGCACTGCGGGCGGACGAACTCGAGAAACAGCCCTTGCGTCCCGGCCTGTCGACGGTCGCCTCGATTGACGTGTCCGGCCCGCTGCAATCGCCGAATCACTCGATCGTCAAGACGACGACGAATGAATATCTGACCGACGTCTACGACAAGGATCTCGCAGATGCGAAGGCGCGCGCCGACAAGATCGTGAAGGATAACGCCACAGGCGCGTCGAACGACGGCGCCGCCTGCACCGCCGCCGAATAAGCTGTGCACGGTTAATTTCGACTCGCGCTTGCCTTTTTGAGCGAGTCTCTTGGCGAGACTTAGATCACGCCGTAAGATTCGGTTCGGATATTTTGATGATCTGATGGGGAGAGCAAGCATGCCGGACGTCAGCGCGAAAACGCCGGCGGGCCAATCTTCGCCAGCGCTCTCCCTCGATCCGGCGCAGGTCAGAATCTCGCAGCGACTTGAGACGCTGAAGACGACAGAGAGCGGCCTCACCGCCGCCGAAGCGGCGCGGCGGCTCGCGGAATACGGCCCAAACGCGCTAGAGGACAAGACGGAAAGCAAGTGGCGCCGTCTGCTCAACTATTTCTGGGGGCCGCTGCCATTTCTTATTGAAGCCGCCGCCGTCATCTCCGCCGTGCGGCGGGATTGGCCGGATTTCGGCGTCGTCGCGGGTCTTCTTCTCTATAACGCCGTGGTCGGCTTCTGGCAGGATAACAAGGCGGCGAACGCGCTCGCCGCCCTAAAGAAAAACCTCGCGCCCCGCGCGCGCGTGATGCGCGACGGCGCCTGGACGACGATCCCCGCCGCCGAACTGACGCCGGGCGATATTGTCAGCGTCGCCGCCGGCCAGATCATCCCCGCGGATCTCCTGCTCATTGAAGGCGATTATTTGAGCTGCGATCAGGCGGCGCTCACCGGCGAATCGCTGCCGGTCTCCAAGAAAATCGGCGACGACGCCTATGCGGGCGCAATCGCCAAACAAGGCGCCATGACTGGCGTGGTCACCGCGACGGGCGAGCGCACCTTCTTCGGGCGCACAGCGAAGCTCGTCGGCGCCGCCGGCGCCGTTTCGCATTCGCAGCGCGCGGTGACGGAGGTCGGCGATTTTCTCCTCGTGCTTGCATTTTTTCTGGCGCTGATCCTCGTCGGCGCACAGCTCTATCGGGAAGTCATCGCGCCGGACGACTGGAGTTGGGATCGCGTCGGCTCCATCGCCCAATATGTGCTGGTGCTGCTGATCGCATCGATTCCGGTGGCGCTGCCAGCGGTCATGTCCGTGACGATGGCGATCGGCGCCTATGCGCTCTCTTTGCAGAAGGCCATTGTTTCGCGCCTGAATGCGATCGAGGAGCTTGCCGGGGTCGACGTGCTGTGCAGCGACAAAACCGGCACGCTGACGATGAACAAGCTCACGGTGCAAAGCGCCATTTCCTATGGCGCGTTCAAGAGTGACGACGTGTTGCTCTTCGCTGCGCTGGCGACGCAAAAAAGCAGCGAAGACGCGATTGACCTCGCCGTGATGGCGGCGCTGCCGGCGCATGATGCGCTCGACGCCTTCAAGCAGAAGGCGTTCACGCCGTTCGATCCCGTCAGCAAACGCACGATCTCTACGGTCGCCGACGCCTCTGGCGGCGTTCGCCATTACGCCAAGGGGGCGCCGCAGGCGATATCCGCGCTCGTGCGGCCCGATTCGCAGACTCTGCAGCGCTATCAGAACGAAGTGGCTGCGCTCGCCGTCAAAGGCCAGCGCGCGCTGGGCGTCGCCATGTCGGAAGATGGCGCGCGGTGGCAACTGGTCGGATTGATCTCGCTGATGGACCCGCCGCGCGCCGACGCCAAGGCGACAATCGCCGAGGCGCGCAAGCTCGGCCTGGAAGTCAAGATGGTGACCGGCGATGACGTCGCCATCGGCGATGAGATCGCCGCCCAGCTCGGCATGGGTTCGCATCTTCTCGTCGCGAGCGATGTTTTCAAAGGGGACGTCAAGGCCGGCGCTCTGCCGCGCAGCGTCGTCGACGCGGTGGAGCGGGCCGACGGATTCGGCAGAGTGTTCCCGGAACACAAATATGAGATCGTCAAGGCGCTTCAGTCGGTCGGCCATATCGTCGCGATGACCGGCGACGGCGTAAACGACGCGCCGGCCCTTAAACAAGCGGATTGCGGCATCGCCGTCAGCGGCGCGACCGATGCGGCGCGAAGCGCCGCCGCATTGATCCTCACGGCGCCCGGGCTTTCGACCATCGTCAATGCGATCCGCGTGTCGCGCCAGATTTTCCAGCGCATCGAGAGCTACATTTACTATCGGATCGCCATGACGCTCGACATCATGATCGTCGTCGTCGCATCGATCGTGTTTTTCGACTTTCAGCCGCTCACCGCCATCATGATCGTCGCGCTCGCGCTCCTCGACGACATCCCGATCATGACGATCGCCTACGACAATGTCCCCGTCGCGCCGCAGCCGGTGAGATGGGACATGCACCGCATCTTCGTTTTCGCTTCGCTGATGGGACTGATCGCGGTCGCCGAGACCTTCGGGTTTTTGCTGATCGGCATGCGCTGGACGCTCGACGATTCGCTGCAGACGATGATCCCGATTGATCCCGGCCAGCTCCAGACCCTGCTGTTCCTGCAGCTCGCCGTCGGCGGCCATCTGCTGCTTTTCAGCGTGCGCACCAAAAAAGCGATTTTTGCGCCGCCCTACCCAAGCGCCAGACTCTTCTGGGCGATCGCGACGACGCAGGTCGTCGCCGTGTTGCTCTGCCTTTACGGAATCGGCGTCGACGCCGTTCCCGGCGCGGCGATCGTCGGCGTGTGGCTTTACTGCCTGCTCTGGGTCGTCGTGACCGAGATTGTGAAGATGATCTACTGGCGTCTGGCCGGGCGGCGCGACAAGCACCTGACGGCGAGCCGCGTCGCTCTCGCCGGTTGAACGAGAACGACGCGACGAAGGAGGCGGAGCACATGAAATTCGTCAAGAAGTTCCGCGTCGAGCCCGGCTCGGACGTCCATCTTGGATCAATTGATCCAAGTTTTCATGGCGACTATGCGAATGACGCCGAAGCGGCGCAGGAATTGCAGCGCAATCTCACGCGCATTACCGAGCTGCAGCGCAAACTCTACGCCGACCGCACGCATTCTCTGCTGATCGTTTTGCAGGGCATCGACAGCGCCGGCAAGGACGGCACCTGCTGGCATGTCATCAGCGCCATGGACCCGCAGGGCGTGCAAGTGACGGGGTTCAAGCAGCCGACCCCCGAAGAAAAGGAGCACGACTTTCTGTGGCGCGTTCATCCGCATGCGCCGCAACGCGGCTACGTTTCGATCTTCAATCGCTCGCATTACGAAGACGTGCTCGTCGTGCGCGTGCATAAGCTCGCGCCAAAAGAGGTGTGGAAGCCGCGCTATGATTTCATCAACGAATGGGAAAAGCTGCTCACAGTAGAAAACAAGACGACCATTCTGAAGTTCTTTCTTTACATCTCCAAGGAAGAACAGCTCGAGCGCTTCAAGGCGCGGCTCGACGATCCGGCGCATCAATGGAAGATCAGCGCCAGCGACTATTCCGAGCGCGAGAAATGGGACGATTACATCAAGGCCTTTGAAGCGGCTTTGTCGCGCTGCTCGACCGAACATGCGCCCTGGTTCGTCATCCCGGCAAATCACAAATGGTTTCGCAATCTCGCGGTTTCCAGCATCATCGCCGATACGCTCGACGATCTTAATCTGAAGCTGCCGAAGCCCTCCGTCGACATCGACGAAATCCGCAAGCTCTATCAGCAAGCAAAGAACGACGAAGAAAGGAGCAAGGCCGGGTGACGGCCTCGCCATCGAACGCCACATCGGTCTTTTCCGCGCTCGACGAAGCGCCGATGACATGGCGTCATTACGCTTATTGGCTCGCAGCGAGCGGCGGCGCGTTTTTGGACGGCTTCTCGGTGTCTGCACTGGGCGTCGCGCTGCCGCTGCTCAAGCGCGACTTTCCGATCAGTCCGCTTTTCGTCGGCCTGATTGGATCGGCGCTGGTGCTCGGCGCGGTCGCGGGGTCGGCGCTCGGCGGCATCGGCGCGGACAGATTCGGCCGCAAGCGCGTCTTCATCGCCGACATGGCGATCATCGCGCTCGCGTGCTTTATCGGCGCGGCGGCGCCGAACGCCCGCGTCATCCTGCTGTCGCAGTTCCTGCTTGGCGTTGGCGTCGGCATCGATTTTCCGACGAGCGGCGCCTATGTGTCGGAGCTCATGCCGCGCGCGACGCGCAACAGAATGACGGTTGCGACGATCGCCCTGCAGTCGGTCGGCATGGCGGCGGCGGCTCTCGCCGGACTTGCCATTTTGAAGCTGCGGCCCTCGACGGAAGATTGGCGACTGCTGTTTGGCGCCGGGGGCGCCATCGCGCTGCTTTTTCTAACTGCGCGCATATGGGCGCCGGAAAGCGTGCGCTGGCTGGTGGCGAAGGGGCGGATCAGCGAGGCAAGGTCGCTGCTCAGGACATTATTGGTCGAGTTCGGCGAGCCGCCTGAGAACCTTGGCGCCAAACCGGTCGCCCTTGTCGCGTCGAAGTGGGCTTCCGCGCCCAAGGCGCAGGACGTCGGCTATTCGGCGCTGTTCAGCGAAGCCTATCGCGCCCGCACGATGCTCGTCGCCTTGCCGTGGATGCTGATGGACGTCGCGACCTACGGCGTCGGCCTGTTCACGCCCGTCATTCTCGGCGCCATGCATCTTGGCGCCGCCGACGCGGGCTCGCTCGCGGCCGACTTCGCCGACGCGGAAGGCAGCGCCATCGTTGATGCTTTTCTGATCATCGGCTTTGTGGCGAGCCTCTGGGCGGTTCCGCGCTTTGGCCGGATCACCATGCAGGTCGCGGGATTTAGCGGCATGGGGCTCGGCATGCTGCTGCTGCTCTTCGCCGCGATGTCGGACAATGGCGCGAATGCGCATCTCGCCTTCGTCATCGGCGGTTTCATGCTGTTCAATTTCGCGATGAACGCCGGCCCCAACGCCACGACGTTCACCCTCGCGCCGACGCTTTTCCCGACGACCATTCGCGCCTCGGCGAGCGGCTTCGCGGCGGCGAGCGCCAAGGTCGGCGCCACTTTCGGCACATTCGTGGTGCCGCAACTGCAGGCCGGCTGGGGACTCACGGGCGTCGTCGCGCTCATGGTCGCCGTCAGCGTCGCGGGGCTGGTGGCGACGGCCGGCCTGGCGCATGCGGTGAATGAGGAGGGCGCGCTCGAGGAATAGCCGAGGCGGCGCTAGCGCTACTGCAAATGGGCGACGAGCGTCCAGGCGCCGAGAAAAATGATCACGACGAGGCAGAGCGCCGAGAGGACGATGAGGATCGCCTTATTGGCGACGCGCTGATCGTCCCCTCGCATTTGCGATTCTCCGACGGCCCGAGATCGGCGCGATTCATTCAGGCGGAGCGGGCAAGCCCGCGTCACGCGCCGAAAAAGATCACGCGCAGATAATTGGTGTAGTCGCCTTCCCACGCCATCATCGCCATCAGAACCAGCACCGCCATCGGCGGCGCCAGAATGGCGACGACCAGCGCCAGCCGCTCCCACGCCATGTGCATGAAGACGGCGACGATGAGCCCCGCCTTCAGCAGCATGAACAGGACGATCAGGAACCAGCGCAAATAGCCCTGAAAGTCGAAATAATCGACGAGATAGGAGCAGGCGCTCAGAACGAAGAGCAGCCCCCACACCAGAAGATAGAGCTTGATTGGATGCTGCTGGCCATGCGCCTGCGCTTGCGGGGCGGGCTGCGCCGCTTGCGCCACAGGCGCATGGCTGTGCGTCGTATTTTCCGTCGTCGCCGTCATCAGTTCCCCCATCGGAGACGTCACCACAGATAGAAGAATGCGAAGATGAAGACCCATACGAGATCCACGAAGTGCCAATATAGGCCCATGATCTCGACGATCTCGTATCTGCCCTTGCGGCTCGTGAAAAAACCGCGCCGTCCGACGTCATAATCGCCGCGCCAGACGGCGCGCGCCACGATGAGCAGGAAAATCACGCCGATCGATACGTGGAAGCCGTGAAAACCGGTGATCATGAAGAAGCTCGAACCGAACTGCGCCGCGCCGAAGGGATTGCCCCACGGCCGCACGCCTTCGTGGATGAGCTTGGTCCATTCGAAGGCCTGCATGCCGACGAAGGCGGCGCCAAAGAACGCCGTCACCAGCATCAAAATCGCGGCCTTCCTGCGCTCGCGCGCATAGGCGAAGTTGACGGCCATCGCCATCGTGCCCGAGCTCGTGATGAGATCGAACGTCATGATGGCGATGAGGATGAGCGGGATTTTCTTGCCGCCGATCTCGAGAGCGAAGATTTCGCTCGGGTGCGGCCATTCCACCGTCGTGGACATGCGCACCGTCATGTAGGAAATCAGAAAGCAGCTGAAGACGAAGGTGTCGCTGACGAGGAAGATCCACATCATCGCCTTGCCCCAGGACGCGCTCTTGAAAGAGCGCTGATCCGAGGACCAGTCGGCGACCATGCCGTGCAGGCTGCTCCGCAGCGTGGGCTCAGTCGTTACATGTTCAGTCGTGACAGGCTCCGCCGTCATAGCGCGTTCCCTTTACGAAAGCAGACGCCGGCAGATGGCGCCGAAACCATCGGCCCAGCCGATCAGCATGGCGAACATCAGCAACCAGACGAACAGCAGAAAATGCCAATAGATGGCGCAGAGCTCGACGCTCGTCGTCAGCGCCTTGGTGACTCGCTCGGCGCCGCGCACCTTGTCGGTGGTTCGGGCAAGCGCCACCAGACCGCCAATGAGATGCAGCGCATGCACGCCCGTCAGCAGATAGAAGAAGGCGTTGGCGGCGTTGCTCGAGGCGAAGAATCGCAGCTCGAGAAGCTCGCGCCACGCCCAGATCTGGCCGATCAGGAAAAGAGCCGCGGTTACGGCTCCGACAAGCAGCGCCGTCTTGACCCGCTCGGCGTCGGCGCGCCGGGCCGCGAAGACCGCGACCTGCAGCGCGACGCTGCTGGCGGCGAGAAGAAAAGTGTTGACCCAGAGCACGCCGGGGATCGGCGGCATCTGCCAGTCGGGCGCGTCGCCGCGCATGAAAAAGGCGGCGGCGAGCAGAGAGAACAGACAGCCGGCGACGGCGAGAAAGACCGCGAGCCCCACTCTCCCGGCTGTCGGCGGCTCGGCGCCGCCGGCGCGACGATAATGCGCAACCTCGCCTTCCTCGAGCCAGGGCGACTCCAGCACCCCCTGGCGCACCAACCACATGATCGCGACCGTGGCGATAAAGATGAAGAAGAGCCCCATGACGCTCATGGCGAACGCTCTCCTCTCACCGGCGGCGCGTTCTGCGGCAGATAATCCTCCGGCGCGCCGGGCACGCTATAGGCGTAAGGCCAGCGATAAACCACCGGGAGCTGCTTACCCCAATTGCCGTGTCCCGGCGGCGTTTCGGGAGTCTGCCATTCGAGCGAAGCGGCGCGCCACGGATTGCCGCCGGCCGGCTCGCCATGCTTCAGGCTCTTGAACAGATTGTAGAAGAAGATCGACTGCGCGAAACCGACCGCCAAGGCGATGACGGTGATGACAATGTTGAGCGTGGCGGCCGACGCGGGAACGAAGGCGGTTTCGCCCATCTCATAGAAGCGCCGGGGCATCCCGAGCACGCCGAGATAGTGCATCGGAAAGAAGATCGCATAGGCGCCAAGGAAGGTGATCCAGAAGTGAATCTTGCCGAGCCGCTCGTCCATCATGCGGCCGGTGATCTTCGGATACCAATGATAGATGGCGCCGAAGATGACGAGCACCGGCGCGATGCCCATCACCATATGGAAATGCGCGACGACGAACAGCGTCGCGGATAGTGGCACGTCGACGATGACATTGCCGAGATAGAGGCCGGTGATGCCGCCGTTGACGAAGGTGACGAGGAATCCCAGCGCGAACAGCATCGGCGTCGTGAAATGAATGTCGGCGTGCCAGAGGGTCAGCACCCAATTATAGACCTTCAGCGCCGTGGGCACCGCGATCGCGAGCGTCGTCACCGCGAAGAAGAACCCGAACCACGGGTCCATGCCGCTGATATACATATGGTGGCCCCAGACCACCATGCTGAGCACGCCAATGGCGATGATGGCCCAGACCATCATTCTGTAACCGAAGATGTTCTTGCGCGCATGCACGCTGATCAGATCGGAAACGACGCCGAAGGCCGGGAGCGCGACGATATAGACTTCCGGATGCCCAAAGAACCAGAACAGGTGCTGGAACAGGATCGGGCTGCCGCCGACATAGTCCTTGCGTTCGCCGAGTTCGACGAGCGACGGCATGAAGAAGCTCGTGCCGAGCGTGCGGTCGAGGAGCAGCATGACGCAGGCGACGAAGAGGCCGGGGAAGGCGAGAAGCGCCATCACGGCGGCGGCGAAGATCCCCCAAACCGTCAGCGGCATGCGCATCAGCGTCATGCCTCGGGTGCGCGCCTGCAGCACCGTCACCACGTAATTCAGTCCGCCCATCGTGAAGCCGACGATGAAGAGGATCAACGAAACGAGCATCAGGATGATGCCGTATTCGTGGCCCGGCGTGCCCGTCAGGATCGATTGCGGCGGATAGAGGGTCCAGCCGGCGCCGGTCGGCCCGCCAGGGAAGAAATAGCTCGAGACGAGAACCAGGGTCGCGATCAGATAGACCCAGTAGCTGAGCATGTTGACGTAAGGGAACACCATGTCCCTCGCGCCCACCATCAGTGGAATGAGATAGTTGCCGAAGCCGCCGAGAAAGATGGCGGTGAGCATGTAGACGACCATGATCATGCCATGCATGGTCACGGACTGGTAATAGACATTGGCGTCAATGAACGGGATCGCCCCTGGAAAGGCGAGCTGCAGGCGAATCACCCATGACAGCACCAGGGCCAAAATGCCGACGGTGATGGCCGTCCCGGCGTATTGAATGGCGATGACCTTGGCGTCCTGGCTGAACACATATTTCGTGATCCAGCTGTGAGCGTGATAGAGTTCGACGTCCGCCACCTCCGCCGGCGGCGGCGCGACGTTCTGTGGTACGCTGGCGTCGGTCATGGAACGATCCTCCCTTCGCCGCTATCGCGCTTCCGGCGATCAATCGAGCCCCGTCGCAGCGGCGCTCGATCAGCGGCGATGAATGTCAAAGCGGCGCAACTCGCATCGGTGAGCGTCATTGAGCAGAGGCCCGCTTGTCTCGGCTTGCGTCGCTCTTGCGCGACTGCTCGAACGTCTGCTGCGCCGTGCGCCAGGTCTCGAAGTCGGCCTCCGACTCTATGACCATCTTGCCGCGCATCTGCGGATGCCCTGTGCCGCAATAGGCGGCGCAGAGGATCTCATATTCGCCGATCTTGGTCGGCGTGAACCAAAAATATGTGACGATGCCCGGCACGAGGTCCATCTTCGCCCTGATCTCGGGGACATAGAAGTCATGTAGGACGTCGATCGATCGCAGCAGGACCTTGACCGGCTTGCCGAGCGGCAGGTGCAGTTCACTGCTCGTGACCAGCAAATCATCCTGTCCCTTCGGATCGGCCGGGCTCAGACCCAGGGAATTGGTTGAGTCGATGTAGCGCACATCGCTCGAGCCGAGCTGGTTGTCGGCGCCCGGCAGGCGAAAGCTCCAGTTCCACTGGACTCCCACCGCTTCGATCTCCATCGCCTCCTTGGGCACGGTGATGAACTGGCCCCAGACGAGCAGGCCGGGCGCGAGGAGAATGATGACGGCGATCGTCGTGACGATTCCAAGCCAGGCTTCGAGCTTCTGATTCTCCGGCTCATAGGCGGCGCGCCGGCCGGGCACATGGCGGAAGCGATAGAGGCAATAGGCCATGAATACGATGACGGCGACGAATCCGGCGGTGGTCACCAAAAAGGTGAGGCCCATCGTGTCGTCGATGAAGCCCCAGTTCGACGCGATCGGCGTCGCCCGCCAGGGACTCAACACATGAAACAGGATCGAACCGGCGACGACCAGGAGCATAGCGATGGCAATAGACATGCGTGCTTTGACCTCGCCGGTGGTTGCGATGGGTATGGCCGACGGCCCTATATAGACCGGCTCATCGTCGCGCGTCAAAGTGACGCTGTCGTTATGCGCGACTCGTCGGCGGTTCAGCGAATCTCCGAGAAAAGCTGAGGGCGGAACGGCGACGCCGCGCCACGCATTATTCGCGCTCGGGGCCATGGCCGCAAAAAAACCCGCGCGGGAGCGTCCCGCGCGGGCGTTCGTCTTCGGGCTCGTTACGAACTTATTTCTTCGTGGCGGGCGACGTGGCGGCGCCCTTCTGGGCCTCGAGCTTCTTGCGCTCCTCCTCGGCCTTTTTCTGCAGTTCTTCCTGCAGCTTCTTTTGCTGCTCTTCGAGGACCTTCGGGTCGACGGCGGGGCCGTCGAAGGCTTTGCCGAAATTGGCGAGCGGCAGATAGAAGGTGACCTCGCCGTTCGCCTGATTCTTAACGACCACCGTCATCTTTTCGGCCTTCTTCATGCCGTCGACGACCGCCTTCTTGACCTTCGCCTCGGCGAAGCAGCCATTGGGGAAGCAGATTTCGAACGCGCCGCTTTCCGGCGCTCCCTTATCGATCGCAAAGCGGAAGCCGGGTTTCAGCATGAGGCCCGGCGGCAGCAGCAGGCGGATGATCTTCTGATCGTCGCCCTTGGGATCGTATATCGCGAGCGCGAGCAGCGGCTGGGGCGCCTCGCCCTCCTTCGCCGACACGCCGAAGTCGCGCGTCGTGTAGCACATTTCCTTTTTGGTCTGCGGATCGGCGCCGCACACCTTGGTCCAGTCCGGCTGGACAGCGACGAGTTCGGCGGCAATCGGCCCCTGAGGCTGCTGCTGCTGCTGCGCTGCGCCGGCCGCGGGCGCCTGCTGAGCTGCGCCGCCGCCGACGAACAGCAACGCTCCCGCAAGGGCGATCGCGCAAGAACGCGAGATATGGGTCGACATCGGAAATTCCTTTCGATTGTCCTGCTGGCCGGCGCTCTCCGGCTCCGGATAGTTTCGAGATCGCGTCATAACGGGAGCCGCCTTCGCGCCACAGCGCCATGGAACTTGTACCAGCCCGTGTTCCAGCGCGATCGCGAGACGCCGACGAGGCGACGGCACCGCTCTTACATGGTCGCGGCAGTAAATTCCAGCCGGACGGAGCGCTCAATGCTTGGAGAAGGCGCTTTTTGCCCACAACTATCGCAAAAAAATGGCCGAAAACTTTAGCGCGACTCGCTTCTTGCGACAGGACGTTGGATTATGGTCCGCCGATGAAGATTCACCCGATTCCTGCCAGACGCCCCGCCAGCGGCGGCGGCGAACAGCGAATGCGGGGGCGCCGCGCGCTCAGCTTCGCCCTGTCGCTCCTTATCGCCGCGCCCGCTTCGGGCGCCGCCCCAGCCTTGCGGGCGGCCGAAGCGCCCTGCCCGACGCATGGGATCGCCATGCACGGCGCGCCAGCTTTACCGAGCGATTTCCATCACTTCCCTTACGCCGAGCCGGGCGCGAAGCAGGGCGGCAAACTTCGCGTCGGCCTCGCCGGCACCTTCGACAGCCTCAACCCGTTCAATCTTAAGTCGGGAACCGCGGCGCAAGGGCTTGTCGGCAATGTTTTCCAAGGCCTGATGGCCCGCTCGCAGGACGAACCCTTCAGCCTCTACGGCCTGATCGCGCGCTCGATCGACGTCGATCAGGCGCGTTCGCAGGTGACCTTCCATCTCGACCCGCGCGCCCGCTTTTCCGACGGCAAGCCGATCACCGCCGAAGACGTGCTGTTCTCGTTCGATCTCTTAAAGACGAAGGGCCGGCCGCAGCAGCGCATCGCCTATGGGCTGGTCAAATCGATCGACGCGCCCGACGCGCATACCGTCCATTACGACCTCTCAGGCGTCGGCGACCGGGAGCTGCCGCTCATTCTCGCGATCATGCCGGTGCTGCCCAAACATGCGACCGACATCGAGCGCTTTTCCGAAGCGACGCTCGCCAAGCCCGTCGGCTCCGGCCCCTACGTGATTGCGGACGCGCAAGTCGGCGCGCGCCTGTTGCTGCGCCGCAACAAGGACTATTGGGGCGCCGACCTGCCGAGCCAGCGCGGATTCTACAATTTCGACGAGATCGACATTCAATATTTCCGCGACGGCAATTCGCTCTTCGAGGCCTTCAAGGCGGGACTGCTCGACTATCGCGACGAAACCAGCACGACGCGATGGGCGAGCGGCTACGACTTTCCGGCGCTCACCGACGGACGGGTGGTGAAGGAGACGTTGAAAAACGAAAACCCCAAAGGCATGGAGGGGTTCGTCTTCAATACGCGGCGTCCGCTGTTCAAGGACATCCGCCTGCGCGAAGCGCTCGGCATGATGTTCGACTTCGAATGGGTCAACGCGAATCTCTACGCCGGCCTCTACACCCGCACGAAAAGCTTCTTCGACGAATCCGAATTGTCCTCCTCCGGCCGCCCGGCGTCATCCGGGGAGCGCGCCTTGCTGGCGCCGTTTCCGGACGCCGTGCGCGAAGACATTCTGGAAGGCCGCTGGCGACCGCCCGTCAATGACGGTTCAGGCCGCGACCGCGAGATGGCCAAGCGCGCGCTCGATCTGCTCGAGAGCGCCGGCTACCGCATTGAAAACGGCGTTTTGCGCAAGGACGACGAGCCTGTCGCCTTCGAGATCATGGTCAAGGACCGCAATCAGGAGCGGCTTGCGCTCAACTATGCCGGCTCGCTGCAGCGCATCGGCGTCGACGCCCGCGTGCGCCTCGTCGACGAGGTGCAATATCAACGCCGGCGGCAGAAGTTCGATTTCGACATGATGCTCGGCCAGTGGGTCGCCTCGGCGTCGCCGGGCAATGAGCAGCGCATGCGCTGGGGGTCTTCGAGCGCAAACCAGGAAGCCTCCTTCAACCTCGCCGGCGCCGCCTCGCCGGCGATCGATGCGCTCATCGCCGCCCTGCTGGCCGCGACAAGCCACGACGATTTCATCACAACCGTTCGCGCTTACGACCGCGTGCTGCTTTCCGGCTTCTACGTCGTGCCGCTGTTTCATGCGTCCGATCAATGGCTGGCGCATTCGACCGACATTGCGCGCCCGGCGAGATTGCCGCGCTATGCATCGCCGATGTTCGGTCCGACGCTCGAAAGCTGGTGGAGACAGCGCTGAGCATCGCGCGAGACATGCGCCGGCGCACGCCTTCGGCGCATCTGGCGCGCTAGACGTCGATTGGCGCCCAGGGCTCGCCTTCGCGGGAAGGCCGCCCTCCATGCGCCATGAATAGGAGCGCCCGTGTCTCAGTCGCTCGATAACATTCTCTCAACGCGCCTGTCGCGGAGGGTTCATTCCATGGGTTTCGCACTTTTTGTCGTCGGCGCCGCCGCCATCGGACTCTTGATCATCGACCGATCCTTCAACCTCGGCCTGCCGATCGGCCTCTTCCAAAATCCGCTATTCTGGTTCGCCTATGTCGCGCTGCTGGCATTGTCGACGATGGTGCGCTTCGTGCGCCAGCAGACCGTGCTCGTCATCGAGCGGCTGGGCCGCTACAACCGATCGCTGACCGCGGGCGTCAATTTCGTCTGGCCGATCGTCGAGCGGGTGGCCTACACTTTCGATCTGCGCGAACAGGTGATCGACGTGCCCGAGCAGGACGCGATCACCAAGGACAACGCCACCGTCACCATCGACGGCGTTCTCTATTACAAGATCGTCAACGCCAAGGACGCCGCCTATGGCGCGCAGGACATCCGCCGCGCCATCATCAATCTGGCGCAGACATCGATGCGCTCGGCCATCGGCTCGATGGAGCTCGACAAGACCTTCGAGAACCGAAGCGAGATCAATGAGCGGGTGGTGCGCGCCGTCTCCGACGCCGCCCAGCTCTGGGGCGCGCATGTCACGCGCTATGAGATCAAGGACATCGCCATGCCCGAATCGCTGCGCCAGTCGATGGAGCGGCAGATGAAGGCCGAACGCGACAAGCGGGCGACAGTGCTCGAATCGGAAGGCGTGAAACAATCCGAGATCAACCGCGCCGAAGGCGAGAAACAGGCCGCGATTCTGCGCGCCGAAGGCCAGGCGAAGGCGATCGAACTGGTGCGCACGCAAATCACCCAGGTCGGCGGCGATCAGGCGGTGCAGCTCGAAGTCGCCAAAAGCGCCATCGAGCAATATGGCCGCCTCGCCAAGGCCGGCAATTCCTTGGTGCTGATGGGCGACGGCGCCGACCCCGCCGGCTGGATCGCCAAGGCGATGGCGGTGCTCAAGGCCGTCAACGCCAGCCCGGCGTCGAACGATTCGCAGCAGCGCCGCGCGCAGCCCTGGCGGGAAGCGGAATAAAGATGGAGACCGCCTTCCTCTATGATCCCGCCAATGCGAGCCTGATCGCCGGCCTTATCCTGCTCGGACTCGACATTGTCGTGATCGGCCTGTCGCCGGTGATGTTCGTGGCGGTGGGCGCGCTACTGACCAGCGCGGTTCTCTATGCGACCGGCTGGCGGCCGTCGCTCGTGGAAACGGCGGCGATCGTCGCCGGCGCCGGCCTGCTGATCGCCATCGTCGGCAGGAAGCCGCTGCAGCGGTTTCAAAACGCCGACATCGAAGAAGATAAGAGCAGCGATCTGATCGGCCGCGAACTGACGACGACGCATGAGGTGACGAAAACCCGCGGAATCGTGTTCTGGTCCGGCGTCGAATGGCAGGCGCGGCTCGCCGAAGATTCGCCGGTCGAGAGCCTCGCGCCCGGCGCCAGGGCGCGTGTCGTGGCGGTGGAGAATCTGGCGCTGGTGCTGGCGCCGCTCGCGTGAAACGCCGAACCCACGTTTTTCCGGGGTTCCCGGCGGGCATAAGTCTGTTGCGAAATCCCGTGCGATTCAGGTTGAAATTATAGTTCAATGTGCTATAGTTTATAGCATTATGGAGTTGCGGTGCGGGTTTTCAAAATCAGATGGTTTGTGCGGTTCGCTCGCAGCGAACGAATTGACGACGAGAGCCTTAGCGAAGCGATCCGGCGCGCCGCGCGGGGGCTTATCGACGCTGATTTAGGAGGCGGCCTCATCAAGCAGCGCGTCGCAAGGCGAGGCCGAGGACGTTCCGGCGGCTATCGGATGATCGTCGCCTATCGTGTGAAGGAGCGCGCCGTTTTCCTCTACGGGTTCGCCAAGAACGAAAGGGAAAACATCGAACCGGACGAATTGGAAGATTTGCGCCTTGTGGCGCGCGGATGGCTTGAAGCCACATCGGAACGCATCGAGACGGCCCTTAAAGACGGAGCAATTCAGGAGGTGCAGCATGACCAAGAAAGCGACGGCTAGCCGTTTGCGCGAAGCTATTCTCGAAACGGCAGGAGACATGCGCCGCCTTGGAATCATGGACGAGGCCACGCACGAAAAGATCACCTTGCGTCAGTTGGGAAAGGACGTTGCGCCCGAACCCGCGCCGATCACGGGCGAGGAAATCCGGAGCCTTCGTGAAAAGGCGCGGTTGAGCCAGGCGGTTTTCGCCCGCTATCTCAATCTGACAGTCGGCTATGTTTCGCAGTTGGAGCGCGGCGCCAAACGGCCAAGCGGCCCTGCCCTCGTCTTGCTCGATCTCATCCGCCGCAAAGGTATCGAAGCCATCCTCTAGGCCGCGTCGATGATTTACGGCCATGCGCGAGTCTCGACCGACGGCCACAGCGTTGACGCGCAGGTGAAGGCGCTACGCGCCGCTGGAGCGGGGAAGGCTTTTTCGCGAGAGACGGCGAGCGGCGCGCAGCTTCGCCGTGCGATTGCCGCCCCTGGCGACGGCGACGCGCTCTTGGTGACGCGCCTCGACCGTCTCGCGCGCTCGACGCGCGACCAGTTGAATACGCTCGACACGATTGCCAAGGCCGGAGCCGGTTTTCGTTCCCTTCATGACGCATGGGCGGACACGACAACCCCGCACGGGCGGCTTATGCTCACCGTCTTAGGCGGCCTCGTCGAGTTCGAGCGCGAGTTAATCCGCACCACCGACGGCCGCTGCCGCGCCAAGGTGCGGGGCGTGAAGGTGGGGCGACCTCACCCGCCATCAGCGCGAGGAGGCAATTGCGACGGTCGCCGAAGGCAGCGCCACGCACGCTGATCTCGCGCGGAGGTTCAATGTTGATAGAATTACGATTTCGAGGCTTTCGTAACGGAGCATCTAATGGAAAATGAGTCATTATTTGAGGGCTTTTACCTTGCCTACACGACGGGATTACAAGGTAACGGCGTGATTATGCTCATAGTAATGGGTGGAAAAATCATAGGTTCTGATGTGATGGGCGTGCTATTTGACGGCAATTACACGCCTACACACGATGGTAGGGGTTTTGACGCCACCATCAAAATTACTGCTCCGGCAGGCCAGACGTTGATACAAGGCGTAACTACTGGGCCGAGTGGCCTAAGCTATGAAGTAAAAGCATTTTTCCCTCCGGACTTAGAGAGTCTTGATTATTTGAAAATCGCTACTCCATTTGGCTCAATCAATGCGCGTTTCAAAAAGCTTCGGGGGTTGAATGATGCCTGAATTTTTCACCCAAATGGATGCCCAAACACAGGCAGCGTTTCTTTCAGCAGTTTCCACGTTTCTCGCATTTTTTGCGACAGCTGCCTCAGCTTACGCTGCCTTTAAGGGGCCGGCCATCGCTGCAGAAATTGCGGAGCGAATGCGACGTGATGGTGAGCACGCTTCTGAAAAGCGACGCATGAAATTACATGTATTTGCGACATTGATGGAGCAACGCGCTACCTATTACTCACAGGATGCTGTGAGGGCGTTTAATCTTATTGATATTGTTTACATAGATAGCCGCGCTGTAAGAGATGCTTGGGCTGAATTGTTTGCAAGCTTTGACTCTTCAAAAAATATACCAGACCATGAAAAGAAGAAACGCTTTCGCGTTTTACTGTCGACAATGGCTAAGGACATAAATCTTGGAGACGGTCTACGTCTCGACGATTTTGAGAGAATTTATTTTCCTGTTGCACAGCAAGAGGAAGACCAGCTTCGGTTTTTGCAGCGGCAGGCGGCTCTGAAGCAGCTTAGTGGTGATGTTTCTCCATCGGCAAATGCTGCTGCACCCTCGGAATTTACGAGTCGCTTTCCTCCGCCGCCTGTAGACTAGACGCAATTGCCTAATTGTTGCATTGTCAGCAATTAGGCTTTGTCGCTGAAATTCTCCCGCAAATCCGCCATGCGGACAATCATCGCGCGGCGCGGATCGAAGGGCAGTTCCTGAAATCCCCACCTCGCATAGAAGCCTCTCACCCCGTCATCGAGCGGGTGCGCGATGACGCCCATGCTCCCGACGCTTTCGGAAACCCGTAGCGCGGTCTTCAGGGCGTAGTGCAGCAAGTCGACGGCATAGCCACTGCCTTGATAGGCCTGATCGACCGCGAGCTGGCCGAGCAGCAGGACGGGCACGGGGTCAGGTCGGTTGCGTTGCTGGGCTTTGGGCAGATAGGCCCGCTCGATTTGCGCGGCGCTCAGGGCGACATAGCCGACGACGCGCCCCGTCGTCGCATCCGCGATCACGCTCACGCGCGACATGTCGCCGGCGTGGTTCGCCCACGCATGGCGCTGAAACCAGTTATTGAGGGATTCCCGCCCGCAGTCGAATTGAGTGCGGTCGTCGCGTTCGGCGAGCGGACGGGGCGGCGTGACCGCCGCCATGCGCTAGCGTTTCCAAGACGGGGTGCGCCGCGCGAGTTCCGCAAGCGCAGGAACCGCCTCCGCAGGGCGGCCAATCCATGCTTCGAACGCTTCCCAGTCTTTGGCCGGAATGGTGATGTTGGAGCGATTGAGAACCTCTGCTTCCGCCGCCGCAATCGAGCGGCGCCGCAGGAATTCGCTCAAACTCATGTGCGCTTGCGCCGCCGCTTCTTCCAGAAGGGCGCGCTCGTCGGGGGAAACCCGAACGCTTAGGACGGAGCTGCTTAAGGGCTGTTCTCTCATCTGTATGACATTAGCATACATGAACGCGGGTTCAATTGAATCTTAATGGGTTAAGCTAAGACAATTCCGCGCGTGGCGATCGGGTGAAGGGCTTCCTCATACTGAGGAGCGTGCGCAGCACGCGTCTCGAAGGACGAGGAAGCCCGCATTCGCGTATTTTTCCTCACCCTCGTCCTTCGAGATGCCGCCTGCGGCGGCTCCTCAGGATGAGGGTGAGGATCACCCGATCGCCATAGCTCCGGGCGCTCCCCATAGCGATTGTTCCGCCAAAGCCGCTATAATCCACAAAGCCCTGGCCCGCTGAGCCGATTCACCCATGCCTGTTCGCCGCCTCGATCCCCTTCTCGTCGACCGCATCGCCGCCGGCGAAGTGGTCGAGCGCCCGGCGTCCGCCGTCAAGGAGCTCGTCGAGAACGCGCTTGACGCCGGCGCGACGCGCATCGACGTCGCGGTCGAACAGGGCGGCAAGGGACTCATCCGCGTCATCGACGACGGAAGCGGCATGGACGCGCGCGACCTGGCGCTCGCCATCGAGCGCCACGCGACGTCAAAAATCCCCGACGGCGATCTGACCAGCATCGCCACGCTCGGCTTTCGCGGCGAGGCGCTGCCCTCGATCGCGGCGGTGGCGGACCTGACGATCGAAACCCGGGCGATGGGCGCCCCGCACGGCGTTTCGATCCGAGTCGACGCCGGCGAAAAGCGCGGACTCTCCGCCTCGAACTGGCCGCGCGGAACCAAGATCGAAGCGCGCGCGCTGTTCGCCGCGACGCCGGCGCGGCTCAAGTTCCTCAAGACCGAGCGCACCGAAACCGCGGCGATCGTCGATGTCGTCAAGCGACTCGCCATGGCTCATCCGCAGGCGCGGTTCTCGCTGTCCGCCGACAGCGGCGCGCTCTTCGACTATCCCGCCTGCGGCGACGATTCCGCGCGGCGCATCTTCCAGATCCTTGGCGAAGACTTCGCCGCCAACGCCTTTCGGCTGGAAGCGGAGCGCGAAGGCGTGAAGCTTTCGGGCCTCGCCGGCCTGCCGACCTACAGTCGCGGCAACGCCCAGATGCAATATGTCTATGTCAATGGAAGGCCGGTGCGCGACAAGCTCTTCGCCGGCGCCATTCGCGCCGCCTATCTCGATTTCCTCAGTTCCGACCGCCATCCCGTCGCCGCGCTCTTCATCGACTGCGATCCGCGCAGCGTCGACGTCAATGTGCATCCCGCCAAGGCGGAGGTGCGCTTCGCCGATCCGGGGCTGGTGCGCGGCCTCGTCGTCGGCGCGTTGAAGCAGGCGCTTGCCGAGAAGAGCCATCGCAGCGCCGATACAAACGCGCGCGCGGCGCTCGACGCTTTGGCGCGCGGCAATGGCGCCCCATATCGCGCGCCGCCGCCCGCGAACTGGAGCCTACCGCACTCGCCTTACGCGCCCGCCGGCTTCGAAGACCAGCCGCAGGCCGCTTTTGACGCCGGCGCGCCGATGGCTGACGCGCGCGCGCATGAAACGCCGGCGCAGGAGCCCGAGTCGCCGCTTGGCGCGGCGCGCGCGCAGCTGCACGAAACCTACATCATCGCCCAGACGCAGGACGGTCTCGTCATCGTCGACCAGCACGCGGCGCATGAGCGCATTGTCTACGAGAAGCTCAAACGCCAGCGCGAGGCGGCCGGCGTCGCGCGACAGATGCTGCTGATCCCCGCCGTTGTCGAACTCGATGAGTCGCGCATGAACGCGCTTGCGCCGGCGCTGGACGAACTTGCGGCGTTTGGCCTGGCGCTTGAAACTTTCGGTCCCGGCGCCATGCTCGTGCGCGAGACCCCGGCGCTGCTCGGCGACGTCGACTGCAAGCGTCTCGTGGAGGACATCGCCGACCTCTTGGCGGAAGATGGCGACGCGCGCGGACTTTCGCGCCGGCTCGATCACGTGCTCGCGACCTGCGCCTGCCATCATTCCGTGCGGGCCGGCAGGCGGCTTTCAGCGCCGGAGATGAATGCGCTGCTGCGCGAGATGGAGACGACCCCGGGGGCAGGCCAATGCAATCACGGGCGGCCCACCTATATCGAGCTGAAGCTCGCGGACATCGAAAAGCTTTTCGGACGACGGTGAACCGGAAAGTTTTCGCTTCGCCGTAACTTTTTCCTGGGCGCGCACGAATGCGCAGGAGAGCGCAGGAGCCGATCGTGAACCGTCGCAACCTTCTTTCAGGCGCAGTCTTTCTCGCCGTCGCGCGGAACGCGCATGCCGCCGCCGCAATGGTCGAGATTGAAACCTTCGACGCGAACGGCAAGAGCCTTGGCGTTTCGCGCGTTGAGAAAATCGTCAAGACCGACGCCGAATGGCGCGCGCAACTCTCGTCGATCGCCTTCGAGGTGACTCGCAAGGACGGCACGGAGCGCGCGTTTACCGGACCCGACTGGGATAATCACGCTGACGGACTCTATCGATGCGTCTGCTGCGATACCGCGCTGTTCGACTCCAAAACAAAATACGACTCGGGCACAGGCTGGCCGAGCTTCTTTGCGCCGATTTCCAAGGCGAATGTCCTTGAGAGCGCCGACAATTCGTTCGGCATGAGACGCGTCGCCGTCTCCTGTAAACGCTGCGACGCGCATCTTGGCCATGTCTTCACCGACGGACCCAAGCCAACGGGGCTGCGCTACTGCATGAACGGCGTCGCGCTGCGTTTCATCGGGCGCGGACAAGCATAAGGGTATCGCCATGAGACTCGCCGCCATTCTCGTCGCCGCGCTGATCATGCTGGTTTCCTTGCGCGCCGGCGCCGTTGAACGCGCATTCGTCTTGCCAGCTCCCGCCTACGATCCCCCTGCCGCGAGCAGCAAGGAAGAGAAGCTCGTTCTCGCCGGCGGCTGTTTTTGGGGCGTGCAAGGCGTGTTTCAGCGCGTCAAGGGAGTCTCGCGCGCAGTCTCCGGCTTTGCGGGCGGCGCGAAAGCGACGGCGCGTTACGACACCGTTTCACGCGGCGACACCGGTCACGCTGAATCGGTCGAAATCACTTATGATCCGAAGACCGTGAGCCTTGGAGACCTGCTGCGCGTCTACTTTTCCGTCGCGCATGATCCAACACAGCTTAACCGCCAGGGCCCTGACGCAGGCGCGCAATATCGTTCAACGATTTTCGTCGCGAACGCCGATCAGGAAAAGGCTGCGCGCGACTATATTGCGCAGCTGTCTGACTCGAAGGCCTTCTCGGCGCCGATCGTCACGACGCTCGAACCGCTCAAGGCGTTCTACCCGGCGGAGGCCTATCATCAGGACTATCTCCTTCGCCATCCCGCGCAGCCTTACATCGTCTACAATGACCTGCCGAAGATCGACGATCTCAGGCGTCTTTTTCCGACGCTCTATCGCGAAAGCCCGGCGCTGACCAATTGATCCGCAGGTTTGCTCTAAATTGGCAGACCGCCCCACGTCACTTCAATCGGGGGATATTTCGCCACGTCTTCCACCGTAGGTTTCTTGGAAATCAGACGGTTCGCGAGCTGTTGGCGGAGAGGGAGGGATTTGAACCCCCGATACGGTTGCCCGTATGCCGCATTTCGAGTGCGGTGCTTTCAACCACTCAGCCACCTCTCCGCAGCGCATGCGTGGCGCGCCGCAGATAGCACGCGCGCGCCCGAGGGATCAAGCGCGAGCCGCGCACGCGGCCGCAACGAAATTCATCGGCCCGCCGCATGATGCCGCTGCGTTATTTTCGGAAATCGCGGCTGGCTTGGCGCGGTCGCCGGGGTCGGAAGGGACCGAAGGCGATCCCGCGCAGTGGCGGCCGTTCCGTGAAGGAACGTATATACTCAGATTGACAGAACGCGGCCGCCTTGGCAGACTGATGTCATGAGCTCCACGCGCATTTTCAAATCGGGCAACAGTCTTGCGGTAAGAATTCCGCGCGGAATCGCTTTCGACGAGGGCGCCGAAGTCGTCGTGCGGCGGCAAGGCGGGAGTCTCGTGGTGACGCCGGCGCGGCTCGATATGGCCGAACTCGTCGCGCGGCTCAAAGCCGCGCCGCCGCCGGCTTCGATCGCCCGCCCCGAGTTCAAGCCGCCGAAGCGGCTGTTCGACGCCCGCTAGCGCGATGGCGCGCTACCTCCTCGACACCAATATCGTCATCGCCGCGGCGCTGGGCCTTCCCGGCGTGCTCGATCGGCTCGCCGCGCTCGAGGTCGGCGACGTGGCGGTCTCGGCGATCAGTCTCGCCGAGACGCTTGGCGCAGCCGCCGCCGAAAATAACGGACGGCTCGCGGAGAATATCGCGCTGCTCGCCGAGAATCTGGATGTGCTGCCTTTCGACCGCGGCGCCGCCGACGCCTATGGCGCGCTGCTCCGCAAATTAGACCCGAAGCGTCGCCGCACGCTCGATCGAATGATCGCCGCGCAGGCGCTCGATCTTGGTCTCACGCTGGTCGCGGCGAATAGCGAGGATTTCGACGATATTCCTGGTCTTAGGGTGGAAAAGTGGGCGTGAGCGCAGCTACTCGACGTCCTCGACCGTCTCGGGACCGCCGTATATGCGCTGCGCCAGTGAGGCCTGCATAAAGTCGTCGAGCTCGCCGTCGAGAACGTCGGAAGGCGTGCCGGACGTGAAGCCGGAGCGCAGATCCTTCACCAGCTGATAGGGCTGCAGCACATAGCTGCGGATCTGATGGCCCCAGCCGATCTCGGTCTTCGACGCCGCGACTTTGTTGGCCTCGGCCTCGCGCATTTCGAGCTCGCGTTCATAGAGCCTTGCGCGCAGCATGTTCCAGGCGGTGGCGCGGTTCTTGTGCTGCGAGCGCTCGGCCTGACAGGCGACGACGATGCCGGTCGGAATATGGGTGATGCGGATCGCCGAATCGGTCGTATTGACGTGCTGACCGCCCGCGCCCGATGATCTATACGTGTCTATACGACAATCGGATTCATTGACGCTCACCTCGATCCGATCGTCGACCACCGGATAGACCCAGACCGAGGCGAAGCTCGTATGGCGGCGGGCGTTGGAATCGAACGGCGAAATGCGCACCAGGCGATGCACGCCGGACTCGGTCTTCGCCCAGCCATGGGCGTTATGGCCCTTGACGAGCAGCGTGCCGGATTTGATGCCGGCCTCTTCGCCGGGCGTCTCCTCGATCACCTCGACGTGGAATTTGTGGCGCTCGCCCCAGCGGGCGTACATGCGAAACAGCATGCGCGCCCAATCCTGGCTCTCGGTGCCGCCGGCGCCGGAATGCACCTCGATATAGGTGTCATTGGCGTCGGCTTCGCCGGCGAACAGCGCCTCGGTCTGGCGGGCGCGCGCCTGCTTCAGGATGCTTTTGAGCGCCTCGACGCCCTCTTTTTCGGTCGCCGCGTCGCCCTCGGCCTCGCCGAGTTCGACAAGCGTCAGCGCGTCTTCGAGCTCGCGCTCGAGGCTTGAGAGCGCCCCCACCTGCTCTTCGAGCTGGGTGCGCTCGCGCATCAGTTTTTGCGCAGTTTCAGGGTCGTTCCAGAGCGCGGGGTCTTCCGCCCGGACGTTCAGTTCGGCGAGGCGCCGTTGCGAGGCGTCGACGTCAAAGATGCCTCCTCAGCAGTCCGATGGACTGCTCGATGTCGGCTTTCAGCGCTAGCGGTTCGGCGCGCATGGATTTCCCAGTTTGTACTCGGAGGGCGTCTCGCCCCATTCGGCGCGGAAACTAGGCGGCGCGCGCGCGCCTGTAAACCCCGCAACTCACAAGGCCGATGTCAAAAACTCCTGTCCGCCGGCCGATCAGGGCGCCGCGGGGGCGGCCGCTGGTCCTCGCTCTCGGGCGCGCCGGCGAGACCCCAGCGGCGCATCAGGAAAAGCGCCGTCGCCGAAGCGAGCACGCAGAGGATCGTCGCGTAAAATGTGCCGTTCTCATCCTCCGCGAACAGCAGATTCTTGGTGTTCATGCCGAAATAGCCGGTGACGAAGGTCGCCGGCAGCAGCAGCATCGTCGTCACCGTCAAAGCATAGAGCCGATCGTTGGTCTCCAGGCTGAGGATGGCGTTGAGTTCGTCTTGCAGGAGACGGGCGCGCTCCTGAAGGCTCGTGACGTCCTGAGTCAGCGCGCCGGCGTGTTGAATGAGCCTTGCCGCGGCGTCGCGCAGATCATTGTCCCGCTGTTCGTCGACCTCCTCCTCGATCGTTTCGAGGCGCGCCACCGTAGACGACAGGCCGCTGATCTGGCGCGCCAGACGCACCGCGTCGCGCCGCGCGGCGCTGAGCGCCGGCCGCGCCTGGCGACCGCGCTGATCGATGATGCGGTCCTCGACGCGATCGAAGGCCGCGCCGAGTTCGGCGGCCTTGCGCGCCAGCCCGTCGATCAGCGCATCCGTCAGCGTTTCGAACAGATCAATCGGCGAGGTGAGGCGCGCGCCGCGATTGATGGCGATGTGCGCCGCCTCGACGCTGTCCATCGGCAGCCGCCGCGCGCTGATGAAAAAGCTCGCTCCAGCGGCGAAGCGGACATAGTCGGTGCGCGAGGTCGGCCCGCCGAGATCGCGCTCATAATCGAGCAGCGCGCCGCTGACCATCCCTTCTGAATATTCAAGGTGCTGGTGGTCGACGGGATCGCACAGCGAATCGCGCGCGTCTTCAGACAGCGCCGCGATGCGCGCCAGCAGCGGGCGCGTGCGCACATCGGCGAGATCCATGTGCAGCCACAGGAATCCCTCGCGCGGCGCGCCGATATTTTCGAAATCTTCGGCCGTTCCGGGTTCGGATTCGCCGGCGCCGTTAAACCGCACGAACCATAGACATCCGGGAATTCCGGCGAGCGGCGGCTGTGCGAGGCGGTCTGGAATCATAGCGGCGCTCACGGAAAGGATCGAAAAGAGAGCCCGGCGAAATATGACAGGCTGACGACAAGCGCGGCGTCAATCCTCCGAGAGCCGGGTCTTCCCCGGCCCGTGCGGCTCGACCAGCGCGCCGAAATCATGCGGCTCCTTGCGGGCGCGCCGAAGCGCCGCGTCGAGAAACTCGGTGAAGGCGTCGATATCGCGCTCTTCAGTCCGGTGGTTGATGATCGCGGCGCGGATCGCCGGAACCCCATCGAGGATCGTCAGCGACGGCGCCGCCTCGCCGCGCTCATGCAATTCCATGACGATTTCGCGCGCCAGCGAACCGTCCTCATCGTCCTTGACGCCGAAGCAGACGATGTTGAGCGTCACCGGCGCGCGCAGCGCGAAGGCGTCCGATTGCGAGATCCACGCCTCGAGCCGCTTCGCCATGCGGCAGGTCTGCTCGATACATTGGCCCAAACGCTTGGCGCCGAAGGTTTCGATGGTGAACCAGGCTTTGAGCGCGCGAAAACTGCGCGACAGGTCGGGGCCGAGATCGCAAGGCCAGGTGTCGCCCGCCGCGAGGCCGCGCGGGGCGCGGGTCAAATAGGCGGCGTTGGCCGCGAAGGCGCGCTTATGGGCCGCCTTGTCGCGCACCAGAAAGAAGCCGGCGTCATACGGGACGTGCAGCCATTTATGGAAGTCGAAAGCGACGCTGTCGGCGCGCTCCAGTCCCTTGACCAACGGCTTGAGCGCCGGCGAGAGCGCCGCCAGCGCGCCGAAGGCCCCATCGACATGGAACCACAGGTCCTCGCTATGCGCGACGTCGGCGAGCCGGTCGAGCGGATCGATGGCGCCGGTGTCGACCGTTCCCGCCGTGCCGACGATCAGAAACGGCCTGAGGCCCGCCGCGCGGTCGGCGGCGATGGCGCGGCGAAGATCATGCACCTTCATCGCGCGCCGCGCGTCCGAAGGAATGAGGCGCAGATGCCGCGCGCCGAGACCCGCAAGCTCCATCGCCTGGCGCACGCAATTATGCGCCTCTCGCGACGCATAGGCGATGAGCTGGCCCGGAAGCGCGCAGAGCCCGTTGAGCCGCACGTCCTTGTCGCCATAGGCCTGGTCGCGCGCGACGAGCAGGCAGAGGAAGTTGGCGATCGACGTTCCGGTGACAAAAACGCCGCTCGCGTCGTGCGGAAAGCCGAAAGCCTGCGCCATCCAAGCGGCGATCTGGCGCTCGACGTCGATGGCGATGTGATTGCGTCCGCCGCAATTGGAGTTCATGCCGGCGGCGAGCATTTCGGCGATCATGCCGGCCGGCGTGCCCGCGCCCTGGGCCCAGCCCATGAACATCGGATGGGTGTTGCCGGTCGCGAACGGCTTGATGTAGCGGTCGAAATCCTCGAGCACGGCGGAGAGGTCGCGGCCCTCTTGCGGAAGGTCGCGTTTGAAGCGCGCCCGCGCCTCTTCGCTTGGCTCGGTCCAGACCGGGCGCTCGCGGATTTCGCGCAGATAGTCGAGCATCATGTCGAGCGCCCGATGGCTCTCGGCGCGAAATTCGTCCCAGTTTTCGGGGTCGAGATTTACCGGCATGTCTAGAGCCTCGCGCGCCGGCGGCTCAGTGGAGGCGCAACCACGGTTGCGAAAGATCGCGCGAAGGCGTTTCACGCTTGTGCAAATAGCCGGGTTTCCCTGCTTGGCGCAACCTGGCTTATTTTCCGATGCTTACGGCCACAGAGCCGACATGTTCCACCTCGCCGTCGACAATGTCGCCGGGAAGGAGCGGCCCAACGCCCGAGGGCGTGCCGGTGAAGATGAGATCGCCGGGCGCAAGCGCGACATTTCGCGACAGCGCCGCGATGATGTCCGGCACGCTCCAGATGAGATCGCTAAGATCGCCCGCCTGTCGCAGCACGCCATTGACGGAGAGCGCGATGCGCCCCCGCGTCGGATGGCCGATGGCGGCGACGGGGCTGATCGCGCCGATGGGCGCGGAATGGTCGAAGCCTTTTGACATGTCCCACGGCCAGCCGGCGCTGCGCGCCGCCGTTTGCAGGTCGCGCCGGGTCAGGTCGATGCCCGCGGCATAGCCGAAGACGCAGTCGAGCGCCCGCTCCGCGGGAATATCTGCGCCCCCCTTGCCCAGCGCCACAACCAATTCGATCTCGTGGTGAAGATTATGCGTCAGCGTCGGATAGGGAATGGTCGCGCCGCTCTCGACCACCGCGTCGGCGGGCTTGGAGAAGAACACCGGCGGCTCCCCGTCCCCGCCCTTGGCGGGGTCCTTTCCCATTTCCCGGGCGTGCGCGGCGTAGTTTAGCGCAATGCAGAAGATCCGCCGCACGGGAAATCGCCGCGCGTCTTGCGCGATGGCGACGCTTGGGAAGGGCGGCGGCGGAAAGATGAACTCAACGGACATTCTGTTGGCTTCGCGCTTGGCGGCTGATCAATCGAAATCGGCGGGGTCGAAGCTTCGCAGCGTGCCGCAGAATTCGCAGGTGACGCCGATGCGGCCGTCGTCGCCGATCATATCGCTGCGCTCTTGCGGCGAGAAGCTCTTCAACAGTTTGTCGATGCGCTCGTTCGAACAGCGGCAGAATTCCTCAAGCGCGCGTTCGGTGAAAACCTTGACGCCCCGCTCGTGGAAAAGGCGATAGAGCAGTCGCTCGCCCGAAAGCGCCGGATCGACAAGCTCGTGGTCTTCAAGAGTGGCGGCGAGCGCCTGGCCTTCGGTCCAATGATCGCTGTCGTCTTCGGAAGGCTCCTCCGCGCCCTCGGGCGCGTCGCCGGGCGGAAGATCGCGGGCGCGCGCGCCGCCGGGCGGCAAATATTGCAGCAGCAGTCCGCCGGCGCGCCAGCTGGCGCCCTGCGGCGTGACGCTTTCGGCGACGGCGAGTCTGACGAAAGACGGGATCTGCTCCGATTGCCGGAAATAGATATGCGCGGCCTCGGCGAGACTCTCGCCCTCCAGCGGCACGACGCCCTGATAGCGCGCGGCGTCTTCCTCGCGTTCGATGGTGAGCGCCAGATGACCGCGTCCGAACAGCGCCGCCGGCGAGGCGTCGCGTATTTGGGCGACGCGCTCAGCGTCGAAGCGGGCGAAGCCGCGCAGCTTCCCCGGCGCGTCATAGTCGACGACGAGCATATCGACGGGCCCGTCGCTGCGCGTCTGCAGCTGAAAGCGGCCGTGCGACTCCAAAATCGAGCCGAGCAGCGCGGCGAGCGCCACCGCTTCGCCGAGCAGGCGGGCGACCTGCGGCGGATAGGCGTAATGGCTCAGGATGGAGTCGACCGTGGAGCCGAGACGCACGATTCGGCCGCGCAGGTCGAGCGCTTCGACCGCGAAAGGCAGCACCCGGTCATCCTCGGAATGGAGCGCGACTGGCCGGCTCGGCGCCGAAGCCCCGCCTTGCGGCATTAGAACTGCCCCGGCGCGAGACACCAGCACAGCACGCCTTTTTGGGCGTGAAGGCGGTTCTCGGCCTCGTCGAAAACGACCGACTGCGGTCCGTCGATCACGTCCTCGGTGACCTCCTCGCCGCGATGCGCCGGCAGGCAATGCATGAAGGCGGCGTGCTTGGCGGCCGCGCGCATCAGTTTCGAGTCGACCTGATAGGGCGCGAGCGCCGCGCGGCGCTGGTCCTCGTCCGCGTCGCCCATCGACACCCAGCAATCGGTGATGACAGCGTCGGCGCCGGCCACCGCCTCATAGGCGTCGCGGGTCAGATTCATCTTCGCGCCATTGGCTTTCGCCCAGCTCACCAGTTCGTCCGATGGCGCAAAGTTCGCCGGCGTCGCCACATTGATCGTGAAGCCCAGGCGGCCAGCGGCGTGCACCCAGCTCGTGAGCACATTGTTGGCGTCGCCGCTCCAGGCCACCGTGCGCCCTTCGATCGGACCGAGATGCTCCTCGAAGGTCAGCACGTCCGCCATCACCTGGCAGGGATGCGACTGTTTGGTGAGGCCATTGATGACCGGCAGATTGCCGTAGCGCGCCAGCTCCATGAGATCGGGATGCGACAGAATCCGCACCATGATGGCGTCGAGAAACCGCGCGAGCACGCGCGCCGTGTCGGCGATCGTCTCGCCGCGGCCAAGCTGCATTTCGGCGCCGGTGAGCATGATCGTCTCGCCGCCGAGTTCGCGCATCGCGATGTCGAAGGAGACGCGCGTGCGGGTCGACGGCTTGTCGAACACCATGCCGAGATATTTGCCGGCGAGCGGTCGTTCGGTCGGCGCGACGCCTTTGACGCGGCGCGCCTTCAGCGACGTCGCGAGATTGAGAATGTTGCGTAGCTCTTCGCCGGAGTGATCGGAAAGATCGAGAAAGCTGCGCGGCCGCGTCAGCGAATGGACGGTCATCACGCGGCTCCGAGCTTTTCTGCGGGCGCGGCGAGCCGGGCGCACGCGTCGGAAAGCCGCGCCGCCGCCGCCGCGATGTCGCTCTCGTCGATGATGAGCGGCGGCAAAAGGCGCACGACATTGTCGCCGGCGAGCACCGTCAACAGCCCTTCGGCGCGGGCGGCGGCGGCGAAGTCGCCGTTCGGAATCCGCGTCTTAATGCCGAACATCAGCCCTTCGCCGCGGATCTCTTCGATGAGCGACGGATAGCGGTCCTCGAACTCCGCCAGCCGCTGGCGCAACAGCGCGCCAAGCCGCGCGACGCGCGCCATGAAGCCCTCCGCGAGCACAACGTCGAGAACGGCGCCGCCCACCGCCGTGGCCAGCGGATTGCCGCCGAAGGTCGAGCCATGCGCGCCCAGCGTCATGCCTTTGGCCGCCTCGCGCGTCGCGAGGCACGCGCCGAGCGGAAAGCCGCCGCCCAGCCCCTTGGCGAGCGCCGCGATATCGGGCGCGACGCCGGCATGTTCGCAGGCGAGGAACTTGCCGGTGCGGCCGACGCCGCATTGGACTTCGTCGAACACCAGCAGCAGCCCGCGCGCGTCGCATAGCGCCCGCAGCTGCGCAAGGAACGACGGCGAAAAGACGCGTAGCCCGCCTTCTCCCTGAATCGGTTCGAGCAGGACGCCCGCCGTTTCTTGCGTGATCGCCGCCTCGACGGCGTCGAAATCGCCGAAAGGAACCTGATCGAAGCCCTCGACGGGCGGCCCGAACCCTTCAAGATATTTCGCGTTGCCGCCTGCGGCGATCGTCGCGAGCGTGCGGCCGTGGAAGGCGCCTTCGAACGTGATCAGCCGATAGCGTTCCGGCTGGCCGTTGACCGCGTGAAATTTGCGCGCGGTCTTGATCGCGCACTCCACGGCTTCCGCGCCGGAATTGGTGAAAAAGACCAGATCGGCGAATGTGGCGTCGCAGAGCCGCTCGGCGAGCCGCTCGGCTTGCGGGATGCGGAAGAGATTGGAGACATGCCACGGTTCTTCCGCCGCGCGCTTTAAGGTCTCGACGAGGTGCGGATGATTGTGGCCGAGCGACAGTACGGCGACGCCCGCGCTGAAGTCGAGATAGCGGTCGCCGTTTTCCGCAATCAACCACGCGCCTTCGCCATGTTTGAATGCAAGATCGGCGCGCGGATAGGTCGGATAAAGCGCTGACGTCAAAAGCCCTGCTCCATGCTCCCGTCGCTGGCTCCGGCCAGAGGAAGCTCGAAAAACAAAGCGCCGCCCTTTTCGGGCGGCAGTTCAGGTCGGATTTTAAGCGCGCCGCCCGACGCGGTCAAATCCATGGCGCGGTTCGATATTGGCGTCAAAGCGGCTGGCGCGGCTGCGCAAGGGTGAGTCCTGCGAGCAACAGTCTCGCCGAAAGCCTGTTGAGAACGCCAGCGCGCGCTTGCCAGCGCGACTCGCGCATGATTCAAAGTAAATAGAAAGTTTCTAGTCAGCGCCCGCGTAGTTCGTTTGGGCGCGTTCTCTCGAGTGTTGATGCGCAATCACATCGCCGCAGGGCTTCAGGCCTGCGCTGCGGTCGGAAGAAACATCCGATCCGCGCTCGACCCGAAAGAATGGAGAAGCCTAATGTCATGGACCGACGAACGCGTCGAACTGCTCCGCAAGCTTTGGACCGATGGTCTTAGCGCCAGCCAAGTGGCGGCTGAACTTGGACCGGGCATCACCCGCAACGCTGTGATCGGAAAGATCCATCGTCTCGGACTCGCCGAACGCGCCAAGACGGCGAGCGCGCAACGGCCGCGCGCGGCCAAAGCGCCTCGCCCGACGCACCCGCGCATGAATGGCGTCTCCTCGCACGGCAATCTGGCGCTCGCCTTCGCGCCGCATGCGCTGGCGGCGCCGCGGCTTGCGCCTGACGAAGAAGTGGTGATCCCGATGTCGGAGCGCGTCACGATCATGGAGCTCCGCGAATCCATGTGCCGCTGGCCGATGGGCGACCCGACATCGCCGGAGTTCCGTTTCTGCGGCGGCAAGTCAACCATCGGCGGCGGGCCGTATTGCGCCTATCATGCGCGCGTCGCCTATCAGCCGGCCCAGGACCGCCGCCGCGCCCGCGATCAGTTGCGGACGCAGCGCTACGCATAATCTGCGTCGGCGGACGCGTCACTCGTGTCCGAACGTTTCGTCGAAAGAATAGCCCGCGCCGCGCACCGTGCGGATCGGATCCTTCTCGCGGCCGCGGATCAGCGCCTTGCGGAGTCGTCCGACATGGACGTCGACCGTGCGCTCGTCGATCTCCGCCGACATGCCCCAAACGCTGTCGAGCAGCTGCGCGCGCGTGAACACGCGTCCGGGCTTCTCCATAAAATATTCGAGCAGCCGGAATTCGGTCGGACCGAGGTGGATTTCGCGGGCGGATCGCCGCACGCGACGGGTGTCGCGGTCGAGGTCGATATCGCCGAGGGTCAGCCGTGAGGCGACGCGCTCGGGGCGCGCCCGGCGCAACAGCGCGCGCACCCGCGCCATCAGCTCCGGAGTCGAAAACGGCTTGACGACATAATCGTCGGCGCCAACCGAAAGACCGCGCACGCGCTCGCCTTCCTCGCCGCGCGCGGTCAGCATGATCACCGGCATGTCTCTCGCGCTGTCCCGGGCGCGTAGGCGTCGGCAGATTTCAAGTCCGGAAACGCCCGGCAGCATCCAGTCGAGAATGACGAGATCCGGCGGCGACTCCGCGAGCCGCAGCTCGGCTTCATCGCCATTGTCGACATGCTCGACCTGATAGCCTTCAGCTTCGAGATTATAGACGAGCAGCGTCGCGAGCGACGTCTCGTCCTCGACGACGAGGATTCGCGGCGCCCGATCGCTTTTCCCGCTCCGCTGTAGGACGGCGGAAGTCACATCGCTCATTGCGCCGCCTCATCCTTCCCGAAGTCGGCGACGCGCGATTTTGGCCGCTCCGTAGGCATCGCCTCGCCGGTGACCAGATAAACGACCGTCTCCGATATGTTGGTTGTGTGATCGCCGATCCGCTCCAGGTTCTTTGAGCAGAACAGGAGATGCGTGCAGAAGGATATGTTGCGCGGATCCTCCATCATGAAGGTGAGGAGATCGCGGAATACGGAATCCTCCAGCGCATCAAGATCGGAATCGTTCTGCCACACCGCGCGCGCCCGCTCGGTGTCGCGCAAGGCGTAGGCGTCGAGCGCGTCCTTAAGCTGCATCGCGGCGATTTCGTGCATCGATTTTAGACCGACGATCGCGCGCGGGACGCGGGCTTCCGACACGATCTTGAGCGTTCGCTTGGCGATGTTCTTGGCGAGATCGCCAACGCGCTCGATGTCGCCGGAAATGCGGATCGCGGCGATGCATTCGCGCAGATCGACCGCAAGCGGCTGTCGGCGCGCGATGGTGAGAATGGCGTTCTCCTCGATTTCACGCTGCAGCGCGTCGAGCCGCGGATCGCTGGAGACGACCCGATGGGCGAGGTCGACGTTGAAGCCGGAGAGCGCATCCATCGCCTCCGCCAGCATTTTCTCCGCGACGCCGCCCATTTCAGCGATGCGACGTCCGAGCGCCTCAAGGTCGCGGTCGTAGGATTTAACAATATGATCGCTCATGAGCGCCGTCCTTGAATCGCTGGTTTAGCCAAAACGGCCGGTGATGTAATCAAGCGTCCGCTTTTCCTTCGGCTTGTTGAAGACGTCGTCCGTTTCGCCGAATTCGACGAGTTCGCCGAGATACATGAAGGCGGTGTAATCGGAGATGCGCACCGCCTGCTGCATATTGTGGGTGACGATGGCGATCGTGTAGCGGTGGGTGAGCTCGTCGATGAGTTCCTCGACTTTCGCCGTCGAGATCGGATCGAGCGCCGAACACGGCTCGTCGAACAGAATGACTTCCGGCTGCACCGCGACGCTGCGCGCGATGCAGAGGCGCTGTTGCTGTCCGCCTGAGAGGCCGAGGCCGCTCGTATGGAGCTTGTCTTTTACCTCGTCCCAAAGGGCTGCGCCGCGGAGCGCGCCTTCGACGCGCGCGTCCATGTCGGCGCGCGACAGCTTCTCATACAGCCGAATGCCGAACGCGATGTTCTCATAGATCGACATCGGGAAAGGCGTCGGCTTCTGGAAAATCATGCCTACGCGCGAGCGCAGGGCGTTGAGATCGATCGCTGGGTCGAGGATGTTCTCGCCGTCAAGCAGCACCTCGCCCTCTGCGCGCTGTCCCGGATAAAGATCGTACATCCGGTTCAACACGCGCAGCAGGGTCGACTTGCCACAGCCAGAAGGCCCGATGAAGGCCGTCACCTTGTTTGTGCGCAGCGGCAGGCTGATGTTCTTGAGCGAACGATCCGCGCCGTAGTAGAAATCGAGGCTGCGGACCGAAACTTTCGTCGGCGGCTCTTTCGTGGCTTGGACAGCGGCGTTCATTTCGATTTCCTCCGGCCGGCGCTCAATGCACGCGCGGCGATCGATAGGGCAAGAACAGCGACGGTGATGAGCAGCGCGCCTGTCCAGGCGAGTTGCTGCCAGTCTTTGTAGGGCGATAGCGCGAACTGGAAGATGACGACCGGCAGACTTGCCATCGGCGCGGCAAGATCGGTGCTCCAGAACTGGTTATTGAGCGCCGTGAAAAGCAGCGGCGCCGTCTCGCCAGAGACGCGCGCCACGGCGAGCAGCACGCCGGTGATGAGGCCGGCTTTTGCGGCGCGGTAGGCGACCTTGCCGACGACATGCGCGCGTGGGGCGCCAAGCGCGGTCGCCGCTTCGCGCATCGAACCCGGCACGAGAAGCAGCATGTCCTCGGTGGTTCGCACGACGACCGGGACAACCAACAGCGCTAGCGCCACGGCGCCGGAGATCGCCGAGAAGTGGCCCATCGGGTGCACCAGGATGGTGTAGACGAAGAGACCGACGACGATTGACGGGGCGCTGAGCAGGATGTCGTTGATGAAGCGCACGACCATGGTCAGCTTCGTATAGCGTCCATATTCCGCCATGTAGGTGCCGGCCAGCATGCCGAGCGGCGTGCCGACCGCGACGCCGATTGCGGTCATGACCAGCGAGCCGGCAATGGCGTTGAGCAATCCTCCTGCGCTGCCGGGCGGCGGCGTCATTTCGGCAAAGACCGCCGGCGACAGGCCGCGGACGCCTTCATAAAGAAGCACCCCAAGGATCACAAAAAGCCAAGCCAGCCCGAAAATCGCCGCGACCCAGCAGAGCGTCGTCGCGATGGAGTTGGCGCTGCGTCGAGATGCATAAAGGGACATGAAGCGCCTCCCTTACGCCGACTTCTGTTCGATGCGCATCAGCATGTAACGCGCGACCGCCAGAACGACGAAGGTGATGAAGAAGAGGATGAGGCCGAGTTCGATCAGCGCCGAGGTGTAGAGATCGCCGACGGCCTCGGTGAACTCATTGGCGATCGTCGCCGAAATCGTGGTGCCGGGCGCGAGCAGCGACCCGGAAATCTTGTGCGCATTGCCGATGACGAAAGTGACCGCCATCGTCTCGCCCAGCGCTCGTCCCAGCCCAAGCATGACGCCGCCAATCACGCCGACGCGCGTGTAAGGGATGACGACATAGCGCGTCACTTCCCATGTCGTGGCGCCGATGCCCCATGCGGCTTCTTTCAGCACCAGCGGCACCGTTTCGAAGACGTCGCGCGAGATCGAGGCGATGAAGGGCAGCACCATGATGGCGAGAATGAAGCCCGCGGTCAGCATGCCAATGCCGTAAGGCGGGCCGGCGAAAAGCGTCGAGAACACCGGGATATCGCCAAAGGCGGCGATCAGCGCAGGCTGGACATGCGACTGGAGAAACGGCGCCAGAACGAAGAGGCCCCAAATGCCGTAGATGATCGACGGAATCCCGGCCAGCAGCTCGATCGCGGTGCCGATCGGCCGACGCAGAACATAGGGGCAAAGCTCGGTGAGGAAAATCGCGATGCCGAGGCCGACGGGCACGGCGATCAGCATGGCGATGATCGAGGTCATCACCGTGCCGTAGATCGCCGGCAGCGCGCCGAAATTCTCGGTGACCGGATTCCACGACTGCGAGAAGAGAAAGCCGAAGCCGAAAGCCTTCATCGCCGGCCATGAGCCGTAAACGAGCGAGACGATGACGCCGCCCAGGATGACCAGCACGATCACGGCCGCAGCGCGCGTGACCTGGCGAAATAGGCGGTCGACGAGCGCCAGCCGTCCGAGAACGCGCGTTCGATCGGCGGCGACTGAGAGCGACGCCGCCTGCTGCAAGACTACTTCCGACATGTCTGAACCCGCCTCCCCGCCGGCTCCGTTCGCGCTTCGCCGGCTCGGCTCGATCGAGAACATTCGCTCATCTCCCGGCGCCGTCCTTCGCGAATGGCGCCAATCGCAACCGACGGCCGCACTGAACGGCCGTCGGTTCAACCAAAAGGTCAGTTCGGCCGAGTCAGGAGCGACAGCGGCTTGCCGTCCGATCCCTTGACGCTCGTCCAAGTCTTCTTGATGAGCTCGACGACCGGTTTCGGCATCGGAATATAGTCGAGTTCTTCAGCCATCTTGCCGCCGCTGGCGAACGCCCAGGAGAAGAATTTCAAGGCCTCGGCCGCGGCGGCTTCGTCCTTGGACTCCTTGGGGAGAAGGATAAAGGTCGCTGCGGTGATCGGCCAGGACTTGGCGCCAGGCTCGTTCGTCAGGATCTCATAGAATCCCTCGGCATGGGCCCAATCCGCGCCAGCTGCGGCCGCCTGGAACGACTCCATGCTCGGCGTGACGGTCTTGCCGTCCTTGTTGATCATTTTCGTGTGAGTCAACTTGTTCTGCTTGGCGTAGGCGTATTCGACGTAGCCGATCGATCCCTTGGTGTTGGCGACGTTGTTCGCGACGCCTTCATTTCCTTTGGCGCCGATGCCCACCGGCCATTCGACCGAAGCGTTCGCGCCGACTTTAGACGCCCAGTCGGGCGAGACCTTCGAGAGGTAATTGGTGAAGTTGAAGGTCGTTCCAGATCCGTCGGAGCGATGAACGACGACGATCGGCGCCGAAGGAAGCTTCGCCTTCGGATTGAGCTTCTTGATCGCCGGATCGTCCCATTTTGTGATCTCGCCGAGGAAGATTTTGGCCACCGTCTCGCCGCTGAGCGTGAGGTCGCCGCCAGCCATGCCGGCGTGGTTGACCACGGGCACGATGCCGCCGATCACCTGCGGCCATTGGATCAGACCCCCCGCCTCGAGCTCCTCGGGTTTCAGCGGTTGGTCGCTGGCGCCGAACGTGACCGTTCGCGCCTTGATCTGCTTGATGCCGCCGCCCGAGCCGATCGACTGATAATTGAGTCCGCTGCCGGTCTCTTTCTTATAGGCCTCGGCCCATTTGGCGTAGATCGGATAGGGGAAGGTCGCGCCGGCGCCGGAGATGTCTATGGCGGCAGCCGCGCCGCACATAACGGCGAGCGCCAGCGCCGCGCCGGCGCCGCGCCTGAAAATCGTCGAGATCATTTGAGGGTCTCTTTTGCTCGAGAACGGACATGCGATACGCCCCGCGTCATCGCGCGGCGGAAACTACCGGTCCGACAACAGCTTTTTGTGACAAAAAGATTACAGTATGATGACAGTGAATAGACTTGTATTTTAAGCACTTACATATTCTAGGCGGAATCGCTCGCCGGCAGAATGACGCGAAACAGCGTTCCCTCGCCTAGCGCGGATTCGATTCCGAGCCGGCCGCGGTGGCGCAGCACGATATGTTTGACGATGGCGAGGCCAAGTCCCGTGCCGCCTTTGGCGCGGCTCTTGCCGGCGTCGACCCGATAGAAACGCTCCGTCAGACGCGGAATATGCTCCGGCGCGACGCCGGGACCATAGTCGCGCACCGAGAGAACGACGAGCGCCCCCTTGCGGACCAGCGAGATGTCGATGGGCTTGCAGCCGCCGTCGTCGCCGCACCCGTATTTCAGCGCGTTCTCGACGAGATTCTCGATGACCCGGGCAAGCTCGTCCCGATCTCCAGGCGCGACGACGTTCGGCTGCAGATCGAGATTGATGGCGACGCCCCTGTCTTCGGCCATCTGTGACAGCGTGTCGACGATATGCTCGACGAGCAGCGTGAGATCGACGGGCGTGGCGGGCCGCAGATGCATGTGCTGCTCGATGCGCGACAGCGACAGCAGATCGTCGACGAGGCGCGCCATCCGCTGCGCCTGCTCGCGCATGATGCCGAGGAATTTGTTGCGGGTTACGGCGTCCTCGCGCGCCGGACCTTGCAAGGTTTCGACAAAACCCAGCAGCGAGGCGAGCGGCGTGCGCAGCTCATGGCTGGCGTTGGCGACGAAGTCGACGCGCATGCGCTCGACGCGCCGGGATTCGGTCAGATCGCGCAGGCTCACGACGGCGGCCGCCTCGAACCCTTCGATCTGCATCGGCGCGACATGCGCTTCAAACCAGCATTCTACCGGCAGACGTTCGACCCAGACGGTCTTCTCCGTCTCGCCGCCGGCGAGCACGCGCGCCACAGCGTCGAGCATATCGGGAGAGCGAAGGCTGCGGGAGAGCGGTTCGCCCGGCCGAATGGCCGGGGAGAGCGCCTGCGCCGCCGCATTGACGGCGGCGACATGGGTTTCGGAATCGATAACGAAGATCGGCTCCGGGAGCGCGTTGATGACGGGCGCCAGGAGATCTATCGCCTGGTCGCGCCATTTGAGCCGCGGGGTCGACAGTGTCATGGCGACTGGTCCGGCGCCGTTCAATTCGAGCGCTCCTCCACAATGCGCGCGATCGCATCCCGCAACGTCGCCCAGCGACGCGCGCCCTCATCGGCGCCGAGAAGCGCAAGCGCGACAATGAATGGAATAAAGTAATAGATCATGCGAAACAGAAGCAGCGACGCCAGAACGCTTTCATGCGAAGCCGCCGGGATGGCGTGCAGCATCGTCGCCTCGAAGACGCCGATGCCGCCCGGCGCATGGCTGATCACGCCGAGGACGCAGGCGACGACATAGACCGCGACGAATGGCACAAAGTCCAGCGGAACGCCTTCGGGAAGCAGCACATAGAGCGCGCCTGAGGCGCAGCACAGGTCGGCGACCCCAAGCGCAAACTGCGCCACAGTCGGGATAAAACCCGGCAGCTCCAGAGCGTGGCCGCGAAGTCGAATCGTCCGGCGATCAACCGTCACCCAGGCAAAATAAAAGAGTACGCCTGCAAGTATGAGAACGCCGGGAATGATGTGAAGGAAGGCCGGCAAGCCGTCGAGCGCCGCGAGCGCTTCCGCGCCATAGATAAAGCCTATCCCCATCACCAGCGTCATCCCGAGCCAGAACGTGACGCCGGCGAAAACCGTTATGTTGGCGACTTGCAGCGCGCTCAACGCGACGCGAGAGTAGATCCAGTAGCGCACGGCCGCGCTGGTGATGACGGGAAATCCAAGGTTGAAGGAAATGGCGTAGCTTGCGAAGGACGCGAGCGCAGCGACCCTGTAAGGCGCGCGCGTTCTCATATGATAGAGGGCGACGACGTCATAACCGGTCAGAAACAGATAGGAGAGCGCGGAGAGGGCCAAGGACGCTAAAATCTGCGCGCCGCTCGTCGCGCGAAAAGCATTCAGCAGATCGGCGTAGCTGAGACTTGAGAGCGTTCGGCCCAGAATATAAGCAGCGAGCGCAAAGACGGCGAGACTGGCCGCCACGCCCAGCGCGCCGAGCACGCCTCTCGGCAGCCGTTCACGCAGCGACTCGAAAAACCTGCCGCTTGCGTGTGGCCTCGCGACGGGCAGCCCCGGCGTTGTGGCTTCGAATAGGTCGTTATCGCGCGGGGTCACGTCGCCCTCGCGCCCAACGCCCGGATCTCGGAGCCTTCAATGCACAACCCTCGTTATATCGCTTGAAGCTTGCCTTTGGTTTCTTGCAAGCGTCATCCGGTTCAATCCCTCGATCATGTCATGGCGATGACTGGCGTTGCGACGACGAGCATGGCGATGACTAGCACGATCCCAGTCGCTCCCGCCTCTCAAAAAGTTGGCGCTCTGCGATGCGACGTCAAGTCTGCGCCTGTAAGCCAAAGGCCCGAAGCTTGACTGTCGGCGCGGCGCCTTCGCCACAAATCTTGACCTGCAAGGCGAGTGAACTAGCTGCCTGCGGGGCGGCGAGGCGGAAAGCTTTTAAGAGGAACGATCCATCATGCACATGATCCCGAAGGAAATGCAGGCGTGCATCGACGCCTGCCTGAACTGTTATCAGATGTGCTTCGGCATGGCGATGACCCATTGCCTTGAGAAAGGCGGCGAGCATGTGAAGCCCAAACATTTCCGGGCGATGATCGCCTGCGCCGATATGTGCCGCAACAGCACGCAAATGATGCTGATGAATTCGCCGCTGGCGAAACAGATGTGCGCGCTTTGCGCCGAGGCTTGCGAAACCTGCGCCAAGGAGTGCGATCCGATTCCGGACATGAAGGAATGCGCCGACGAATGCCGTCGCTGCGCCGAGGAATGCCGCAGGATGTCCGGACGCAAGATGGCCGCATAAATTTACGCGCGGAATAACTTTCAATCGGTTTGGCGGTTATTTGCCGCCGAGCCCCAAAATATAGCTTGCCAGCGAGTCGATCTCTTCGCGGGCAAGAATGATGTTGGGCATGTTCTTATGCGAAGAGCGCAGAAAAACTTTGAGCGACAGTTCAGTCGTCGAAGGCATCTTGGCCACATCGACAAAGCGCGGCGCGTTGGGATCCGGGCTCTTGGCCTCTGCGTCGGATCCAACGGCATGGCATGAGGCGCATTCGGCTTTGGCGATATCCGCGCCGGTCGTCGGATCCGCGCTCGCGGCCATCGCCGGCGCCGCAATGAAGACCAAGCCTAAAGACAGCGCTATCCTCATTGCCTTACTCCTCGCCGTTGAGATCCTCGGGACGTGGTTGCAACATGATATTATAGCCGGCGTCGACAAGATGAACTTCGCCCGTGACGCCGCCCGAAAGCTCCGACAGCAAATAAAGCGCTGAGCCGCCGATTTCATCAAGCGTGATCATCCGACGCAATGGACAATGCTTTTTTTGAAATGCGCCCATCGCCCGCGCGCCCGTGATGCCGGCGCCCGCCATGGTGCGCACCGGGCCGGGCGACAGCGCATTGACGCGAATGCCGCGATCGCCGAAATCGGCGGCAAGATAGCGCACCGATGAATCGAGCGCCGCCTTCGCGACGCCCATGACGTTGTAATTCGGCATGACATGCGTGCCGCCGCCAAAGCTCACCGTCAGCAGCGATCCGCCGTTCTTCATCAGCGAGGCGGCGCGGCGCGCGGCTTCGGTGAAGGAAAAACAGGAAATGACAAGCGTGCGAATGAAATTCTCGCGCGAGGTGTCGGCGTAAAGCCCCTTCAATTCGCTTTTGTCGGAATAGGCGATGGAGTGGACAAGAAAATCCATATCGCCCCAGTCGTGTTCGAGACGGGCGAACACCTGATCCACCGTTGAAATATCCTCGGCGTCGCACGGCAGCACAAGGTTCGACCCGAGCTCCTGCGCGAGCGGCTTGACGCGCTTGCCGAGCGCCTCGCCCTGATAGGTGAATGCGAGCGTCGCGCCGTGGCGCGCAAGAACGCGCGCGATGCCATAGGCGATGGAATGATCATTGGCGACGCCCATGATGAGGCCGCGCTTACCCTGCAGGAGACCGGTTGAAACTGTCATATGGCGATTGTCATCGTAGGAGAGATCGAAAGTTTGGGCCTAAGCCCTATCGGAGACGCAGACAGCAAAGAAGAACGACGCTGTGGGCCGTATCGGCGATACCTCTGTTCACGAGCGCCGCTGGCGTCATTCGCAATCCATCCACTGGAAGAATCGCCTTCTCCTAAACGCCGGCTGGATTGTCTCGACGTGGATGGCCGGGACAAGCCCGGCCATGACGCTCGCTGCTGCGCACTTATGCGTCTGGATGCTTGAACACCAATGTCGCATTGGTGCCGCCGAAGCCGAATGAGTTGGACAGCACCGCGCCGAGCTTCACATTGTCGCGGCGCGCCCGCATGATGGGCATGTCGGCGAAATCCGGATCGAGCTCTTCGATATGGGCGCTTTCGCAGATGAAGCCGTTCTGCATCATCAACAAGGAATAGATCGCCTCCTGCACGCCCGTCGCGCCGAGCGAATGGCCGGTCAGGGATTTGGTCGCGGCGATCGGCGGGCATTTGTCGCCGACGCCGAACACTTCGCGCAGCGCCTCGATTTCCTTGGCGTCGCCGACCGGGGTCGCCGTGGCGTGGGGGTTGATGTAGTCGATCGGGCACTTCACCGTCGCGAGCGCCTGCTGCATGCAGCGCACCGCGCCCTCGCCCGAGGGCGCCACCATGTCATGGCCGTCGGAGGTCGCCCCATAGCCGGCGACTTCGGCGTAGATCTTCGCGCCGCGCGCCTTGGCGTGTTCGAATTCTTCGAGCACCAGCACGCCGGCGCCGCCAGCAATGACGAATCCGTCGCGATTCTTGTCATAGGCGCGCGAGGCCGTCGCCGGACGATCATTATAGGAGGAGGACATGGCGCCCATCGCGTCGAAGAGGACCGACAGCTCCCACTCCAGCTCCTCGCAGCCGCCCGCGAACATCATGTCCTGCTTGCCATACTGAATCAGTTCGTAGGCGTTGCCGATGCAGTGATTGGACGTGGCGCAGGCCGACGAGATCGAATAGTTGACGCCCTTGATCTTGAACCAGACCGCAAGCGTCGCCGAGGCGGTCGAAGACATGCATTTGGGCACGGCGAAGGGACCGACGCGCTTGGGTCCCTTGGTGCGGGTGATGTCGGCGGATTCGACAAGCGTGTGGGTCGAGGGGCCGCCGGACCCCATGATGATTCCGGTGCGCGCGTTGGAGATTTCCGCTTCGGTCAGGCCGGCGTCGGCGATCGCCTGATCCATGGCGACATGGTTCCACGCCGTGCCTGTCGCATGGAAGCGCATGGCGCGGCGGTCGACGAGCGTCGAGGGGTCGAGCGACGGCATTCCGTACACCTGCGAACGGAAGCCGAGTTCGGCGTATTTCTCCGCGCGTGCGATGCCCGACTTCGCCTCGCGCAGCGAAGCGATCACTTCCTGGGTGGTGTTGCCGATCGACGACACAATCCCCATGCCGGTGACGACGACTCGTCTCATTGGTCCAACTCCTTGGCGGCGCTTTCCCGCGCCTTGGTGTGCGCTTCAGGCGGCGGCCGGCGCCTCGGCCTTGGCGAGCCCAACCTTCAAATCCTTCGCCTCATAGATACGCTCTCCGTCCGCCGCGACCCAGCCGTCGGCGATGCCGAGCACAAGCTTGCCCTTGAAGACGCGCTTAAAGTCGATGCCGTAGGTCACCTTTTTGACGGTCGGGCGAACTTGCCCGCTGAATTTCACCTCGCCGACGCCCAGCGCCATGCCGCGTCCCGGATTGTCGAGCCAGGCGAGATAGAAGCCGACCATCTGCCATAGAGCGTCGAGGCCAAGGCAGCCCGGCATCACGGGATTGCCCTTGAAATGGCAGTCGAAGAACCAAAGGCTCGGTTTAATGTCGAGTTCGGCGCGCATGTAGCCTTTGCCGTGCTCGCCGCCTGCTTCGAAGATCTCGGTGATCCGGTCGAACATCAGCATCGGCGGCAGCGGCAGCTGGGCATTGCCCGAGCCGAACAGCTTCTCCTCGCCGCATGCCAGTAAATCCTCGTAGCCGAATGAGGAGCGCCTTTCGCCCATCGTCCTTTGTTCCTCGCGTTAGAGCCTATTGGCCCGTCCTCCCAAGCGCCCCTATAAGGCGCGCCCTTATCTTTATGAGCGCCGGCAGCGGCGCCGCTCTTAGCAGCTCTTGGCCGCTCCCGGGCGAAGCGATCCGTAACATAGCCTCGCCCGGGCCGGAAGCGCCGTCGCAAGCGGGTTCGCGACAGCCGCGCGGCGTTGAATTTCCCGCCGTTCCCCCTATGATGCCAAGTAGAAAACCGCGAGAGTGGAAAACCGCGAGTCGCTGCAATGGACGCCGAGCCGAATTCGACCGTTCCGCCAGACTGTGCGCCGCGCAAGCGCGTCGCAGAGTTGCTGGCCGACGCCGGGCTGCGGCCGACCCGCCAGCGGCTGTCGCTCGGCGAGTTGCTGTTCGGCCAGAGCGGCGATCGTCATGTGACGGCGGAGCGGCTCTATGAAGAGGCGCTCGCCGCCAATCTCTCCGTGTCCCTCGCGACCGTGTACAATGCGCTCCATCAATTCACCCAGGCAGGCTTGCTGCGGGAGATCGCCGTCGACGGCGCTCGGGTGTATTTCGACACCAACACCGCCGACCACCATCATTTTCTTCTCGAAGACGACGGAGAGCTTTACGACATCCCCGGCGCGAATGTCTCGGTCTCCGATCTTCCCCAGCCGCCCGACGGTTTGCGCGTCGCGCGCGTAGATGTCGTGGTGCGTCTTCGCCGCGCCTAAGCCCGCCCTATATTCCGGAGACGACACGTTTCGAAGCAGCTCGACGTCGCCGCAGGGCCGTCGAGACCTCTTCGAAAACCAGGGCGGGGCGGGAGCAATGTCGCAGCGGGCGACCGAACAGGAATCCAAGATCACCTACGCGCAGTTCAAGGCGCTCGCCAATTCCATACCGAATCTTGCCTGGATGGCGCGACCGGATGGCTGGGTGTTTTGGTACAATGACCGGTGGTACGAATATACCGGCACGACGCCCGAGGAGATGGCGGGATGGGGTTGGCAGTCGGTACATCATCCGGACGTGCTGCCCAAGATGCTGGAGCGCTGGACGCATGCGATCCAGCACGGCGAATTTTTCCAAATGATCTTTCCGCTCAGAGGCGCCGACGGGCTCTACCGGCCATTTCTGACGCGCATCGAACCGCTGCGCGAGAACGGCGCCGTGGTCGGCTGGTTCGGCACGAACACCGACGTCACTGAACAGGAACGCGACCGCGAACGCCTGCAGCTGCTGATCCACGAGCTCAACCATCGCGTCAAGAATACGCTTGCGACGGTTCACTCGATCGCTTTGCATTCGTTGCGCGAGTTGAAGCAGAATTCGGTGGAGCTCTTTGAGAATCGTCTGCTGGCGCTCGCCGCCGTGCATGACGTGCTGACCCGTGAAAACTGGACGAAGGCGCGGGTCGGCGAACTCGTGCGCACCGCCATCGCCCCGGCGGGCCAGGAGAATTTCGACGTTTCAGGACCGCCTGTCGACGTCTGCCCGCGCATCGCGGCGGCCCTGGCGATGACGCTGCATGAATTGTGCACGAACGCCGTCCGACACGGATCGCTCTCTGCGCCGAACGGACGCGTCGCCGTCGAGTGGAGCATTGACGCCCAAGGACGCACGCCTAAGCTCCATCTCGTCTGGCGCGAATACGGCGGACCGCCGATCTCGCCCCCATCGGTCAAAGGATTTGGCATGCGCCTGATCGAGAAAACGCTGGCGTCCGAAGCGGGCGCGCGGATCGCGGTCGAATTCCGCTCCGAAGGATTTCGCTGCGAGATGGACATTCCTCTTGGGGTGGAAGTGCTCAAATGAACACGCCTCGCGTCCTGATCGTCGAAGACGAGGCCGTGATCGCCATGGCGCTCGAAATGTATCTCGAGGAGCTTGGCGCGCACGTCGTCGCCACCGCGGGCAATGTGCAGGACGCGCTGCAAAAGGCGACGAGCGAAGATTTCGATCTCGCCTTTCTCGACATCAACCTCAATGGCCAGAAGGCTCATGTTCTCCCTGGCGTCCTGGAGCGCCGGCATAAGCCCTTCGCCTTCGTGACCGGTTACGGCGAACAGGGCGTGCTTGAGGCGCATGCCGATGCGCCGGTCGTCGCCAAGCCCTTCAGTCGGGACGCCGTTTCGACGGCGTTGGAGAAACTCAAGAGCCGCCTGCCGGGCGGTCCATCCGGCTGACTATTCGAATTTCTCGCCCGGATAGACGCCCCAGAGATTTTCCTGCTCCATATAGCCGTCAAAGCCCTTGCCGGCGATGCGGCACCATTTGCCGTCGCAGCTGCGCAAATTGCCGATGACGCCGGGGCCGAGCTTGGCCGCGGGCGTCGAATGATCGGCGGCGACGAGCAGTTGCGGCTCCTTTTTCCACGGCGCGACCAAGGCGGTGCGCCGTCCGGAGAGCAGCGAGTGCAGCACCCAGCCTTCGGCGCCTTCGGAATCGCGGATCTTGCGCCAGGTTTCGAATTCGGCGGTGATCTCGACGGGGAGCGCAGCGCGTTCGTAGATCCACAGAGTCGGATGTTCCTTGCTCGGCCCCTCGCGAACATTGACCCGATCCGATTTGAGGCTGACGTAGCGGGGCAAGGGCAGGCCGCTCACCGGGCCCTTCTGCGGCTCCTGAGCGTCGGCGTGCGCTGCGCAAAAAAGCGCGCATACGAGCGCGGCGAAAAACGCGCGGCGACGCCTTTGGAAAAGTTCCTGAGCGTTTGAGAAAGCGGCCGAAATTGGCGCAGATTCTGTATTTATTCGCGACATGATGGACTGATCGCTCGCTTGTCTTTGGCCCGTCATCTGCTAGGAAGTCGAAGGCGTCCGCCGAGGAGGCGTATTGGTTTTGTCGCTGACCGTCGTTAAGACCCGGTTGAAGCCGGCGAAACTCGCCGGCGTCTTTTCATCCGCTGCGGCGACGCGGCGACGATCATAGCGCAATCGCAGAAACGCTGCTGCAACACAACATGAACGCGGAGGCACGACCAGGGATATGCCGAAAAAGAAGCCGCTCGTTGTCGTGTCGCGCCGGCTGCCCGAGGTCATCGAAACCCGCATGTGCGAGTTGTTCGACACGCGCCTCAACGAAAGCGACAAGCCGCTCACGCATGACGAACTCATCGAGGCCATGCGCACGGCCGACGTGCTGGTGCCGACCATCACCGACCGTATCGATTCCCATCTGATCGCCCAGGCCGGCGAGCAAATGAAGCTGATCGCCAATTTTGGCAATGGCGTCGACAATATCGACGTCGCCTCGGCGCTCGATCGCTCCATCACCGTCACCAATACGCCCGGCGTTCTGACCGAAGACACGGCCGACATGACGATGGCGCTGATCCTTTCGGTGGCGCGTCGTCTCGTCGAAGGCGCGAGCGCCATTCCCGACGGCGCTTGGGCGGGCTGGTCGCCGACCTGGATGCTCGGCCCCCGAATCACCGGCAAGAGGCTCGGCATCGTCGGCATGGGCCGGATCGGCCAAGCCTTGGCGCGGCGGGCGAAAAGTTTCGGACTTTCAATCCATTACCATAATCGTCGGCGAGTCTCGGCCGATCTCGAAGAGCAATTGGAGGCGACCTATTGGGAGTCGCTCGATCAGATGCTGGCGCGAGTCGACGTCGTGTCGATCCACTGTCCGCATACGCCGGCGACCTATCATCTTCTCTCAGCCCGCAGACTGGCGCATCTGCGTCCCCACGCCATTCTGATCAATACTGCGCGCGGCGAAATCGTCGACGAGAACGCATTGGTGCGCATGCTTGAAGCGGATGAGATGGCCGGCGCCGGCCTCGACGTCTTCGAGCATGAACCCGCCGTCTCTCCCAAATTATTGAAGCTCGCCAAGGCCGGGAAAGTCACGCTGCTCCCGCATATGGGCTCGGCGACCATCGAAAGCCGCATCGATATGGGCGAGAAAGTGATCATCAACATCAAAACCTTCATGGACGGCCACCGGCCGCCTGACCGCGTCCTGCCGAGCATGCTATAAGGCGCTGCGCCGCGGGCCCGGGACCGACTGGCGCGGGTCGCCTTATGGGGAGGATGATTGACGCGATGAACAGGATTTTGCTCGCCTTAGCCGCCTCGCTCTGCGCCATTGCGCTCGCCGCCGCGCCAGCCGACGCCAAGAGCCGCGCAAAACCGCCTCAGGGCGCGGAGCAGAAGCAGCCGGAAGACGAAAACAAGGAGACGGGCGGCATTCCGCGCTATCAGCCGTTCCCGCACAACCAGAACTTCGTGCTCAAGGAGATCAACGGCAAAGCGCCGCCGGTGGAGATGTGGATCTCGATCGACTCAACCGGCCGCGCCAACGGTTTTTCGGGCTGCAAGAACTGGTCCGGCATCTTCATCATCGGCCCCAACCGGCTAGGACCGCGCACCATGCCGGCGGTCAACGAACGCAAATGTGAAGGCCCGCTCGCCGCCTTCGAGCGCGACTATTGGGCGGTCCTGCTCTCGGGCCCCTATTGGGACACGAAGGGCGATGCCCTGATCCTGAAAGGCGCGCAGGGCGGCGTGCTGCATTTCCAGCGCTCGCTGTAAGCTCGGTGCGCGGCCCGACGTTCGCGCGTTGAGCGAGAAT
>Ga0082335_1000496_pt1 | contig 99802 bp, 92 predicted proteins | sample Subgrocontami58m_FD_72375 | JGI IMG/M metagenome (GOLD analysis project Ga0082335, IMG submission 72375) | Subsurface groundwater microbial communities from S. Glens Falls, New York, USA - GMW37 contaminated, 5.8 m (SPADES assembly) (version 2) ... | reverse complement strand
TCGTCACAGGAAGATACGCTCTGGCGGCGAGCGACGGATAGCGAACGGCCGCCGGCAGAGGGCAGAAGGCGGACGGCGGACGGCGGACGGCGGACGGCGGACGGCGGACGGCGGACGGCGGACGGCGGACGGCGGACGGCGGCGAAAATAACAAAGGGGCGGCCAAAGGCCGCCCCAGTCAAAACCCCCTCTCCCCCGCACCACACCCTGTTCCCTTCCCCTGCACCCCACTCTGCACCCTTCCCTATCCAAGCATCTTCGCCTTCAAATCCCCCAGCCTCCGCCGCACCGACCCATCCATCACCGTATCTCCGACGCGCACAATCACCCCGCCGAGTATCGCGCCGTTCACCGTCACATGCGGCACGACGGTCTTCCCCAGCGCCTTGGAGAGCGATGCAGCAAGCGCCGAGCGGTCCGCATCGCTCATCGTGCGCGACACCGTCACCCGCGCGTGCACGCGTCCTTCCTGCGCGTCGCGGAGGTTGTTGTACTCCTGCGCGATCTCGCCCAGCGCCATCTGGCGGCCGTTGGTCACGACCTTCTGCACGAAGCGCACGAAGAGCGCCGGCGCCTGGCCCGTGAGGGCCTTGCCCAGCACCTCGTTCTTCTTGGCCCCGCTCACCTGCGGCGCCGCGAGGAAGCGCTTGAACGTCTCGTCGCGCTCGAGCGTCTCGGCGAGCCCGTTGATGTACGCGCCGTAGGTGTCGCGCGCATTCTCGCGGGTCGCGAGCGTCAGCAGCGCGTCCGCATAGTTCCGGCCGATCGCAGAGCTCTGCATCAGTTGGTCTCGATGGCCGAGAGGTACTTCTCGACGAGCGCGCGGTTGGAGGCGTCGTCGAGGTTCTTCTCGATCACCTTGCCGGCGCCGGCGATCGCCAGCTCCACCGCCTCGCGGCGGAGGGCGGCAATCGCGCCCACCTTCTCGGCTTCGATGTCGCGCTTGGCGCGCTCGATCATGTCGGCCTGCTGCAGCTTGGTCTGCTCCAGGAGGTCGGAACGCATCTTCTCGCTCGTCGCGCGGCCGTCGGCGATGATCTTCTGCGCGTCGGCGCGGGCGGCGTCGAGCTGCTGCTTCTGCTCGGCGAGCAGCGCGGAGGCGGCATCACGGTCGGCCTTCGCCTGGTCCATCGCCTCTCGCAGCGCCTGCTCGCGCCCTTCGACGGCGGCGAGAATGGGCTTGAACGCGAACTTGGAGAGGACGAAGAACAGCACCGCAAAGACCACGAGCGTCCAGAACATCAGGCCGCCCGTCGGTGACAGCAGCCCCTTGGGCGCCTCGCCCTCGTTGGCAAAGGCCGGCGCGGCGGTGACGGCGACGAGCAGCAGGGCGCGGGTCAGGAAGGAACGCATGGGCATCGGGAATCGAGGAGAGGGAGGAGCAGCCAGCCGCACACCCCGGGGCGTGCGGCCGGCCATACTGCCTAGAACGTGAACTTGCTCTGGATCAGGAACGTCACGACCACGGCGAACAGCGCAGCGCCTTCGATGAAGGCGGCGAAGATCAGCGCGGCCGTCTGGATCTTGGCGGCGACTTCCGGCTGGCGGGCCATGCCCTCAACGGCCTGACCACCAACGCGGCCGATGCCGAGGCCGGCGCCGATGATGGCGAGACCAGCGCCGATGCCGGCACCCATCATCGCCCACGCGCCCGTGTACTCCTTGGTGTATTCCGCAGCAGCCTGCAACAGGGGGAACATCATCGTCGTAGCTCCAAATAGTGAAGTGGTACAGCCTCAGCACCCGCAGCGGTGTAACCCGCCACCATCCGCCCTCGGACCCCGGGGCCCAGCGGAATTCGCCGGAGCAACCGTCCGGCTACCATCGGAACTGGTAGGTGAAGCCAATCCCGCCCTAAGAAGTACTGTTGTCTCTCTGTTGTCTCTCTGTTTTCTCTCTGTTGTTTCTCTGTCGCTCAGTGTGCTGATTCCCGCACCAGACCGATGAAGACTGAAGACAATAGAGTAAAGATGAACGCCTGTAGAAACGCGACCATCAGCTCCAGCATCATGATTGCCACCGCCATCGCAATCGGCGCCGGGGCCACGAGGTAGCTCTGGAACGTGAAGATCAGGCCGATGAGCGCGAGCACGACGATGTGCCCCGCCGTCATGTTGGCAAAGAGACGGACGGCGAGCGCGAACGGCTTGGTGAACTTCGACATCAGCTCAACGGGGCTCAGGATCAGCGACAGCGGCACGCGCATGTAGATCGGCATGTCGGTCGGCCAGAAGATGATCGTGTTGATGTACCCCTTGCCCAGCGCGCGCATGCCGGCGATCTCAATGACGATGAACGTCATGATGGCCAGCGTCGCCGTCACCGAGATGTTGCCCGTCGCCGTCCCCATGTACGGCACGAGGCCGAGCAGGTTGGCGATGAGGATGAAGAAGAAGATCGTCAGCAGGTACGGAACGAAGCCCTCGCCGTGGTGCCCGACGTTGGGGAGGATGACCTCGTTGCGCATGTAGAGGATCATGGCTTCGATGGCGCCGGCCACGCCCTTGGGCGGCAGTCCCTGCGCCGCGCGACGCGTGTGCGACCGCGCCGCGCCGACGAGCAGGATCACGGCGATCGTCGCGGCGATCCAGAGCATCACGACGAGCTTGGTCGGCGACGTGTCCACGTGGAACTTGCCGATCACCGGCAGCGGAATGTCGAAGCTCGGCCACCCCGAGGGGAGCGTCACCGCGCGCTGGAAGCCGTGCGATGCATCGAGCGACGGCACCTCCAGGTGCTTCCCGTCGGTGATGTGCGGGGTGATGATGTCAACGGCACTCGCCGCGCCCTCGGTTTTCCCCGCACCCCGCACCGGCGCGTGCTGCATCCCCGCCATCGAATCGGCGGCCACGGCGGGCGTGGCCACGGGAGCATGCTCCTGCGCCGCGAGAGGGGCGGCGGCAACGGCGGCGGCCAGCGCGATGGCGATGAATCCAGACTTCATGGCTTGAGAAAGACGGGTTCGATCAGCGTGGAAACAAAGAAGAACGCAGCCAGGCTCAGCAGGGCGGGCGCCGGGGGAAACCCCATCAGCCGCGTACCGATCAGCGCGTGCAAGACCAATGTCAGGAACCGCAGCAGCATCCCCGCGCCCCAGCCGGCAATCATGTGTTGCGGCACGATGACGCGAACGAACAGGAAGCCGATGATCTGGATGCCCAGCGCAATGCCCGCCGAGAACCAGACCGCCTGCTGGGCCATCGGGTCGGTCCAGAGCCGCGTGAGCAGCCAGGCCAGTCCGACGATCAGCAGCAGCGCCAACCCCGCAAACGCCAGGGTGCGCTTCACTTCCCCTCCTTGTCCAACCGGTCCTGCTCCTCTTGCCGCCGTTCGAGCGCTTTCAATGAGCGATACATGCTGTAGAAGGCCGCCGTCGCGCCGGTGAAGACTCCGAGGATCATGAACCAGGGCGAAGTGCCGAGCTTGCCGTCCACCCACTGCCCGATGTACAGGAAGAAGAGGATCGACAGCACGAACTGCAGCCCGAGCCCCATGAACTGGGTCGCCGGGCCGGACCCGAATGCCCCCTTCTTGAGCAGGGACTCGGCACGCTTGCGCGCGTCCTTCGGATCATTCGCCACAGCCTTAAAAAATATCGGCTTGTGAAATCTTTCGCAAGCGAAAACACCGCTCGAAACCGCTGGATTCCACTCTCGAACACGCCCCGTCGGCCGCCCCGCCGCGTGGACAACTCGTCCCAGCAGCCCTTGCCGCGAACCACAGGCGTGTCATTTGAAGTCAGGGATCGTCAGCACCGAATCAGGTCATTTTGACCGATCCACCAAGTATCAGCCGCACCGTGACTTGGCCCGTTACCTACGGTTTGACGGATCGTCAAGGTGTCAGTAAGTTGAACGGTACAATGGGTCGATCCCAATACCTTGGGATCACAAATGTTCCGCACATTTGGCCAAGCAAATGAACGGACGCGCCGCTTTTGTGATGTTGGCTGTCGCTGTGCTCGCTTTTGCGTGCACCCGTTCGCGCACACCAGAGTCGATCTCCACCACAAAGACGCCGCACAAGAAGGGCGTCGCCGTCGCCTCGGCGCTCGACGTCCGCGTGGATGACCGCGTGCACTTCGCGCTCCACGTGATGAACGAAGGCGATCGCAAGGTCGAGCTGAATTTCAAGGACGGCATGACGCACGACATCGCCGTGCTCGACGAGCAGGGGCGCCAGGTCTGGCGCTGGAGCGATGGCCGGCTGTTCACCGCCGCGTACCAGAACCGCGTGCTCGCCCGCGACGACACGTTGTCGTTCACCGAGTCGTGGAAGTCGCCCGTGCCGGGCCAGTACACGGCCATCGTGCGCCTCGTCTCGCAGAACTTCCCGCAGGAACAGCGCGTCGCCTTCGCCGTCCGCTGAACGAATCGCGGGCATCTGCGTAGTTGATTGGGCGCCCTTCCACACGGATGCGGCGCCCCTAGTTTTCCCCGCACCCATAACCCGCACCTCGCCCTGTTCCCTGCCACCCTGCACCATGCCTGATTCGCGCGACCTTGAGCTTCTCGACCGACTGAAAGTCGCGCATCGGGCAATTGCCGACGAAATCGGGCGTCGCATCATCGGCCAGCACGACATCGTCGACATGATGGTGTCGTCCATTCTCGCCGGCGGCCACGTGCTGCTCATCGGCGTGCCGGGGCTGGCCAAGACGCTGCTCATCCAGACCATCGCCGAGACGCTGGACTTGCAGTTCTCGCGCGTGCAGTTCACGCCCGACCTGATGCCGAGCGACATCACCGGCACCGAACTGCTTGAGGAAGACCACGGCACCGGCAAGCGGTCGTTCAAGTTCTCCAAGGGGCCGGTCTTCGGAAACATCGTGCTGGCCGACGAGATCAACCGTGCCCCGCCAAAGACGCAGGCGGCGCTGCTGCAGGCGATGCAGGAGCACACGGTGACGGTGGCGGGCAACACGTATCCGTTGCCGGAGCCGTTCTTCGTGCTCGCCACACAGAACCCCATTGAGCAGGAGGGGACGTATCACCTTCCTGAGGCGCAGCTCGACCGGTTCATGTTCGAGCTGCGGGTGGGGTATCCCACGCAGGAAGAAGAGGAGCGGATCGTCAGCACGACCACGGGGGCGGGCGAGGCGACGCTGCGCGCGGTGCTGAGCGCGGACGAGATTCGCGAGCTGCAGCGGCTGGTGCGCCGGCTGCCGGCGCCGCCGAGCGTGGTGAAGTTTGCGGTGGAGATGGCGCGCAGCACTCGGCCGGGGGAGCCCGGGGCCAGCGAGATGGTGCGCAAGTACATCGCCTTTGGGGCGGGCCCGCGGGCCGGGCAGTACCTGGTGTTGGGGGCCAAGGCACGGGCGGCGATGGACGGCCGGCCGGTGGCTGATTTGGACGACGTGCGGGCGATCGCGTTCAGCGTGCTGCGGCACCGCGTGGTGCTGAACTTCCAGGCCGAAGCCGAGGGCGTCGGGGTCGAGAAGATCCTGAATCTGAAGTAGCAGCACCGGCAGAATGACGCGGCTGTGACGCCGCCCGCTCATTTCCTCGCATGGGCCACGACGAGGCACACCTGCTGGTCGTACGCGGACTCGGGCGCGCCGAGGTGACACTCGGCGCGCTGTTGCTCGTCCCGGATGCCGGGATGCTCTTTCCGCTGGCGCTGGTGCTGGCCCAGCGCGCCGGCGAGCGAATGACGCGCGCCGAGCTGACGAGTCTGCTCTGGCCCGAATCGGACGACGCCGCCGGGCGCCACTCGCTGCGGCAGGCGCTGTATCGCCTGCGCCGGGCGGGGCTGCGGATGGACGACGACACCGACGACGTGCGCGTGGATCCGGCGTCGGTGGACAGCGACCTGTCCGGGGTCCTGCGGCACGACTGGCCGTACACTGCCGAGCCCGAGGCCATCGAACGCGCCGCGAGCATCCTCCCTGGCGTTGCCCCTTCGGAGGGGAGTCCGCTCGGGGAATGGCTCGACCAGTTGCGCGCACGGCTCTCGGCGCAGTATCGGCGGGCCACGTTGCATCGCATCGCGCTCGCCCGTCGCGAGGGGCGGTGGCGCGATGTTGACCACTGGGGACTCATGTGCCTGCAGGCCGATCCGCTGAACGAGGAAGCGACGCTGGCGCGCGCCGAAGCGACGGCGATGGTGGGCGCGAAGAACGCGGCGCTGGAGATCCTGGACGCGTACCTGCGCGAGATCGGTGAGCGCGCGAAGGTGATCGGGCTGCCGGCGCGGCTGTTGAAGCGGCGCATCTCGGAGCTGACCGACACGACGGGGCGGCGCGTGACGGCGACATCGGCGCCGTTCGTCGGGCGGCACGGGCTGCTCGCGCGCGGGCAGGATGTGCTGGCGCAGGCGCGTGGCGGCGAGGCGACGGTGCTGTGGTACGTGGGTCCGCCGGGGATCGGCAAGTCGCGATTGCTCCGCGAGGTGGCGCGCGCGGCGCGCATGGCCGGTTGGTGTGCGGTGCTGGGCGGGGCCCGGCCATCATATGAGGACCGGCCGTTTGCCCTGTTGACGGAACTGCTGCCGCAGTTGCTCGAGGCGCCCGGCGCACTGGGGGCTGACCCGCACGCGCTGACGCTGATGCGGCAGATGGGGCGGGCCGACACCGGCGAGGAGCCGTTGGCGCCAGAGGAGGCGCGCGGGCGGCAGTATGCCGTGTATCTGTCGTGGGTGGAGCTGATGGACGCCGTGCTTGGCGAGGCGCCGCTGGCCGTCTTCGTGGATGACGCGCACTGGGCTGATCCGCTCACGCTGCTCATGTTCGCGCGGCTGCTGGAGAGCCGCCCGGCCGCGCGCCTCGCGGTGATTCTCTCGGCGCGTCGCGTGCCGACGCGCGACGACGCCGCGGCGCAGCGGTTGCTGGGGGCGACGCAGGAGCGCATCGCGCCGTTGACGGACGACGAGATGCGGGCGTTCACGCAGGCAGTGGGATTGGGCGCGGAGGCCGAGTTCGAAGAAACGACGCGTCGACTTGGAGCCGCGAGTGGCGGCAATCCGCTCTTCCTGGGGCACCTCGTGCATCAGCATCAGACGCGGCGGGAGCATGCGCCGGTGCCGCCGGACCTCGCGACGCTGATCGACGATCAATTGCGTCAGCTGTCGCGACCGGCGCTGCGGTTGCTGCAAGCGTGTTCGTTACTTGGTCAGCATGCGACGCTGCCGCGGGTCGAGCGGGTGCTCGGCATGGAGGCGCCGGCGCTGGTGTCGCCGTTCGGGGAGCTCGATGACATGCTGGCGTTGCCGTCGGAGCCCGGTCAGCCGATGACACCGCACGACCTGTGGACCGACCGCGTGCGTCGCGGAATGACGGCGGGGGTATTCCGGAGCCTGGCCGTGAGCGCGGCGCGGGTGCTCGAGGCCGATGCGCAGGCGGATGGCGGCATCGAGATCTACTGGGACGCGGCGCGATTGTACCAGGAGAGTGGAGAGAAGCAGCTCGCGTACGCGACGATGATGAGGTGTGCGGAGTACTCGATGAGAACGGGGGCAGCGTCAGATGCGAGCCGCGCCTATGAAATCGCCGCAGAATACGCGGGTACTCCGATCGCAGCGTACGCCGCCCTGAGCGCTCGCACTCGAGCGCTGCAAGCTGATGAAGTCTGGGAGGATGTCCTTGATAACATTTCGCGTACACAGGCCTTGGATCTTGATTGGACTCCCGATCAATTGGCAGGTTTGGAGCTTGCTCGCCTGAACGCGGAATGGGGACTGGACTCTGAAGACAGCTCCATGCTGCCGCGACTTCAGGAACTCACAAGGGACGATCAACTGTCAAACAGTGCGAGACTAACAGCTGCAGTCCTTGGGATGGCCCTCTCGGACAATCGATTCGAAGCTGACGCGCTTCGTTGGTTCTACTCATCGATTGCTGGCCTCCGCGTCTCCGAAGCCGCCGATGAACTCGCGCTCCTCAAGTGCACTATCATCTTCGAGACGGCCGTCGGAGACCTCTCCAAGGCGGAAGTCGCGGCACAGGAGCTCATCAAGCAGGCACGGCGTCTTCAAGATGCCTCCGCAATGATCCGCGCACTGAGGTTCGCGCATTACCCGCCGCGTCGGCTCGGGCATTTTTCCCTCGCGCTCGAACGACTGCAGAATGCCCTGCAGATCGCAGAGCGATACAAACGGCCACATGCTCGAGCCAACATCATTGACATGATGGCTGGGCTTAATCTCGACTACGGCTTCTACGGCGATGCTATCACTCTGACTCATGCGGTGACCGATCGCCCGATGGCATTGGGGGGCGGCACTGTCCGTGAACGGTCAGTGCTAGACACGCGCGCCCTAGCGCTATGCCTCGCAGGCAGGTGTGATGCCGCGAGAGAGCTGGTTTCGGCACCTCCCCAGATCATGGCGCGTGGTGGCCGCCGCGCACACTTCATGAGCCTAGCCGCCACTTTGCTGGTGGCGACAAACGACGGGGACGCTGAGCTCGTTGAAGCATGCCTGGTCGAGCTCGATTCAGTGCGTGATCGGCTCTTTCGACACTCAGGCCCAGATGTGATTGCTGTCGCGTACGCTGCCGGACTGGCGAGCGCAAGAGGTCGGCGCGCTGCTAGCGAATTCGCGCGCTGGTATGCTTCCACCGCGCGTCGGGACCAGCTGCCGCTTCCCGCTCAGCTTATCGCGCTATTGGAGTCCTAGGGCGCTCGGAACTGCATCGAAGGTCGCGTCGCCAACCCGCTGTCCGGATCGACGTGGCTACCGTCCACGGGGTACTCACGCGACGCGATCTCAACCTCTAGGCACAACTCGCCCCACTTCTCCTTCGCGAGGAGCGCGGCACAAAGCCGCGGGTCGAACTGAATCCCGGCGACGCGGGCGATCTCGTCACGGACCTCATCGAGCGACCTAGGCGGACGATACGGCCTAATCGTCGTCATCGCATCTAGAGTATCCGCGATTGTGATCACGCGTGCACCAAGCGGGATGGCATCACCGGAAAGCGCGTCTGGATATCCTCTTCCGGACCAACGTTCGTGATGTCCTCGCACCATCGGGACCAGTTCGGCGAAATGCGTGACCTTTCCAACGAGAGCGGCACCCTTGGCAGAGTGCGTCTTCATGACTTCGAACTCGGGATCGGTCAGACGACCAGGCTTCCGGAGGATGGGGGCAAACTCTTCATGGATCTTGCCAACGTCATGAAGTAGAGCTGCTGTGCCGATCTGCTCAACTTTGCGTGCACTGAGGCCCGCGAGCCTGCCGATCACGCGACTGTATCGCGCGACTCTCTGAGAATGCCCAGACGTGTATGGATCACGAGCTTCAATAGCGGCCACCATCAACTGCAGCAGCTCTTCGTTGATTCGCTCCAGGTCGAACACGGTCTTATACAGCTGCCTGACACCAACCATTGGAAGTGCGAGCAGCGCAGACCACTTGTAGCCGAGCGTCGCGTACATGACCGCGAAGATGAGGACCAGCGGAAGCGCGAGAATGTCATTAATCAGCGTGCTCTTCGACGCGACGTATAGCTCTCGCTGAAATGACGTTCGGTTGACAATGGACAAGACGCCACTAACCACCGCCCGGTTGGTGGTCATGTACGTCGCGAACATTGCGATAAAGGCAACGATATTCAGGGGCGAATCGAGCAGCGACTCTCCGCCCACCGCGAGGTAGGCGAGAATTGCCAACGCCACAGCCAAGAGGTGCTGCGAGACGTTGAACAAGACTTTGATCGGCTCGCGGCGACTGATAACCTCAGCCAGGGCGACCGAACCGACAACGCAGAGCAGGGCTGCGCCATTCGGAGAGAGGGCGGCGATTGACAAGTATGGCAGAAACGCGATCGTCCCGATGCGGCCTGCACCACGCCGGTAACCGAGGAATTGCGCAAGCAAGCCAAACGCGAAGAAGAACGCTGCCGCGATCGCGTCCTTGCGATCCCACATGGTTGACGAGCGCACGACCTCCACGGTCGCGAGCAGCGTCAGCGCGCTGACCGCGAGTACGTAGAGGTGAGTTCGTCTCGTCGTTGGGTTCACAAAGGTCCTAAAGCAGTAAGGATCCCGTTCCCGCGATTCCGTCCCGTTAGCCCCACGTCAACGTATCAGCCAGGGCTCCCAAGAACCTCAAGATGTACAGCATTGTGAGTGTCACCTCCCTTTCGCAGAGTCACAGCTTGCGCTCGCAAGACCGTGCTGCCGCTTGGGTCGGCTTCGCTCATGGTGCACATGTGCACCGGTACCGCTCAGCTCACCTGCACCTGCACCTTCACGGGAACGGGAACCCCACTACAGTTGTCCGCCGCGCAGCACTCCGGCTAACCCGCCCGGCCCGCCACCCAACGGTTCGTTGCATCCAGCACCGCCAGTACCGCCGCGGTCTCCGCACTGTCCTTCACCTCGGCGCTGCCGGTCATCAGCGCACTCTCGCGCCCCAGCCGCACCGTCACCCCCACAAAGACAAACTCGCGGTCGAACGCCTCCACCACCTTGCTCCCCTCGAGGCTCATCCGCCGCTCCTCACCCTCGCTCTTCGCAATCGCCGCCAGGGCCGCGCGTGCCGCCACCTCCACCCGGCTGCGGTCGCTCTCCGCCCCCTCGCTCTCACCCACGTAGACCTCGTCGCCGCGGCGCAGCGTCACCTTGCACGTCACGCCCTTCGACCGCGACCCCCTGATCTCCACGTCTTCAAAGAGCATCGTCCGGCGCGGCGTCACTCCGGCCCCTGCCGACTCGTCCGCGGAGCCCGGCGTCGGCGCCGCCGCAACAGCCGCCGCCACCATCGCCGCGGCAATACCACCGCCAGGCGTCGGCCGCGCCATCGTCGTCGCCACACTCACCTTGCGGTGGTCCACCCGCATGCCGAGGTGCGCCATCAGCGCACTCTCCACATTGCGCACCGTCTGCTTGGGCTGCGTCTCCCCCGTCGTCAGCACGTGGATTGTGTCCACCAGCCCGCTCTCCGTGGCCACGATCCGCACGCTCACCACGCCCGGCAACGTGGCGATCAGCTCCTCGGCGCGCTGCAGCGGCAGCACCGAACCGGCAATCACCTGATGATCATCAGAATGCGCAGAGTGGCTCACGAGTCCCGCCAACGGAGGAAACTGCAATGAAATGATACACTAACTGACGCAAATATCCCGACTTCGAGGTATCCCTTCTTCGAAACGCCCGGTTGGATGCCTTAAACTGTTCAAGTTCTGAGCAGTCGCAAGCCCCTCGGCCGATTAATCGTCCGTGGTCCCCAGATCGTCCGGAACCCCGTACTCCTTCAGCTTGCGGTACATCGTCCGCTCGCCGATGTCGAGGATTTCCGCAGCTTTACGACGATTGCCGCGCGTCTCGCGCAACGCGGCCTCGATGGCCAGCCGCTCGATCTCGGCCATCGTCATCCCCGGGTTGATCAGCACGCTGTTGCTGGGACGGGCGACCCCCGGCGGTTCGATCCCCACCACGTCGAAGTTGGGAAGCAGACGCGGGTCGGTGGTGTGCAGCTGGTGGAGCACCCCGCGGTCCTCGTCCACCCGCCGGCGCAGCTCCTCCACCTGCATCTTGAGCTCCAGCAGCGAGCGCACAATGAACTCGAGCTCGCGCCCGTCGGCCTTGGCCCCCTCGCGCAGCAGCGCCCCCACCGGGATGGGGAGCAGGCGGTCGGCGCCGCCCTCGCGAATGCCCGGCGGGATGTCGGCCAGGCCGATCTCGCGGCCGTGCGCCAGCACCACCATGCTCTCCATCAGGTTGCGCAGCTCGCGCACGTTCCCCGGCCAGTTGTAGTTCACCAGCGCGTCCATCGCCTCGCCGCTGATGCCGTGGAACTCGCGCTCGTGCATCGTGGCAAACTCGTGCACGAAGCGCCGCACCAGCAGCCCGATGTCGCTGCGCCGCTCGCGCAGCGGCGGCAGGTAGATGCGCAGGACGTTGAGCCGGTAAAACAGGTCGGCGCGGAACTCCCCCGCCGCCACGTGCTCCTTGAGGCTGCGATTGGTCGCCGCAATCACGCGCACATCCACCGGAATGGCCTGCACCCCGCCGACGCGCGTCACCTGCCGCTCCTCGAGCACGCGCAGCAGCTTCACCTGCGTGCTCTGCGGGATCTCGCCGATCTCGTCGAGGAAGATGGTGCCGCCGTGCGCCAGCTCGAACCGCCCGAGGCGCCGCTCAGCCGCCCCGGTAAAGGCCCCCTTCTCGTGGCCGAACAGCTCGCTCTCGAGCAGCGTCTCGGGGAGCGCCCCCACATTCACGGCGATGAACGGCTTGTTGCGCCGAGGGCTGAGGAGATGGACGGCGCGCGCGACGAGCTCCTTGCCGGTGCCGCTCTCCCCTTCCACGAGCACGGTGCTCGTGACCGGCGCCATCTGCTCCACCTGCACCAGCACCTCGCGCACCGCGTCGCTCTCGCCCCACAACCCGGTGAGCGTGGCCAGGCGATGCCGGTCGAGCAGTCGCCGCACCGTCTGCGCCACTTCCTCCGGCGGCACCGGCTTGGTGATGACTTCGCTGAAGCCGATCTGCTTGAGGCGCAGTTCCAGCCCCGCATCCCCCACGTCGGCAAGCCCCACCATGGCGGTGCCCAGCCAGAGCTGGTCGCGCACGATGGCCACCGACTGCGCATCGAGCAGCGCCCCCGAAAAGACGATCACATCGGGGCGATGCCGCTGCACCGCGCCCGGGAGGTCGTCCATGGGCGAGACGACGAACGTCTCGACGTCGGGGACGCCTTCGAGGATCGCGTTCAGGCGGACGGCAGGTTCGACGTCGGTGAGTGTGATCAGGACGCGCATGGGGGGTGCAGACGGAGGACGGAGGACGGAAGACGGAGGACAGCAGACGGAGGACGGAAGACGCGAGCGACCATCCTCCGTCCGCCGTCCTCCGTCCTCCGTCCGTTACTTATGACTGCCATGCTTCCAGAACGGCATCTCCGTGATCGTCGCGGTCACCCGCTTGCCGCGCAGGTCGATCTCGATCTTGTTCCCCACCGCCGCGTGCGCCGTGGGCACATAGCACGTGCCGATGGGGAGCCCGCACGACGGGCTCATCGTGCCGCTGCACACGTTGCCGCTGGGCTGGCCGTTCACGAAGACCGGATAGCCGTGCCGCGGAAACGCCTTGTCGGCGATGGTGAAGCCGACAAGCTTGCGCGGCACGCCGGCCGCCTTCTGCGCCTCGAGTGCGGCCTTCCCCACGAAGTCGCCCTTCTTGAACTTCACGAGCCAGCCGAGGTTGGCCTCGAGCGGCGTGACCGTGTCGTCGATGTCGTTGCCGTAGAGCGCCATGCCCATCTCCAGGCGCAGCGAATCGCGGCAGCCGAGCCCGACGGCCTGCACCTGGCCGGTGGCCATGATCGCGTCCCAGATGGTGACGGCGTCCTTCACGTCATGGTACAGCTCGAAGCCGTCCTCGCCCGTGTAGCCCGTGCGCGAGATGATCATCGGCCCCACGCCGGCGACGTTGCCGTCGGTGAAGTGGTAGTACTTGATCGCGTCGAGGTCGGCGTCGGTGAGCGTGGCGAGGATCTCCTGCGCCTTCGGTCCCTGCAGCGCGAGCAACGCAATGTTGTCGCTGATGTCCTCGAGCGTGCAGTCGAACTTGCCCACGTACTGGCTGATGTGGGCGAAGTCCTTGTCCTTGTTCGACGCGTTCACGACCATCATCACGTGGTCGTTGCTGCGGAAGTAGACGAGGCAGTCGTCCACGAAGGTGCCGTTCTCGTAGAGGATCCCCGAGTAGTGCACCTGGCCGCTGGCGAGCGCGGCGACGTTGTTGCTGGTGACGTAGTTCACGAACTCCATGGCCTGCGGCCCGGTGATCTTGAACTCGCCCATGTGGCTCACATCGAACAGGCCGCACGCGGTGCGGACGATGTTGTGCTCGTTGGTGATGCCGCTGGGGTACTGGACCGGCATCTCGAAGCCGGCGAAGGGGACCATCTTGGCGCCAAGGGCAACGTGCTGTGCGAAGAATGGCGTCTTGAGCAGCGTGGCGTTTTCGGCAGACACGGCTGGGTACTCGCATCGGGCGCGGGGCCCGCGGTATGGGTCGGGAAGCGCACGGGGGTCGTCCCCCGTGCATGAATGCAATATGCCGAAGTGGCAGGAGCCTGGGTAGGCTCGTACCTTCTTGCTCCATGACCCAACTCGTTGAGCACGAAGCGCCGGCGTCAGCAGTTGCCCCGTACGCACGTGGAATACCCGCCGAGGTGGTGGCACGTGGCTTGGTGGGCCGGTTCATTCCGGCAAGCGTTGGGATCATGGGCGCGCTTGCACTCGTTTCCATTTACTCGGAACCGAGCGGCGCGGGAATCGTCCTCTCGATCATGGCGTTGAATACCACCAGCGTGATTGCTGGTTACGGCGCAGCGCTCGCCGTCATGCGACGATGGCTCTACCCCGATGCCGGCGTTGACGGACGCCGCAGCGTGGTCGCCGGCCTGTTCTCACCGCTCGCGTTGGGCATCGCGTCGGCGTTCATGCAAGGTGCGCAGAGGCCAACGCAGGCCCTGGCGAGCGTGCTCGCAGGCGCCGCAATGGCGTTGGTATTGTACTTCCCTTGGCTCCAGCCAACGCGCGGCAAGACCGCACGGGTGGCGCCGGACGACGCGGACAACTAGCGCACCGCGTCGATCGCCAGCACCGCAAAATCCTCCCCACCGTGCCCCGCGGCAATCAGCGCGTCCATGCGCGCCGCGAGACTGGGGAGGGCCGCCAGCGGGCGATCGCCCGCCGCCTCGATCATCAGGCGCACGTCCTTGCGCGCCATCGTCAGCTCGAAGCTCGGCGTGAAGTCGCCCTTCATCATGCTCACCCCTCGCGTCTGCACGATGTTGGCGGGGTCGAAGAAATCGAACAGCGACATCGCCTGCTCAGCGCTGACACCGGCGTTGCGCGCGATGCTCATGAAGTCGGCCATCACCGCCCCGGTGCCAATGAGATAGGCGTTGCCGATGAGCTTGATCACGGCGGCGAGGTCGGGGCGCTCGCCATAGTAGACCACCCGCGCCGCCTGTTTCTCGAGCGCCGGCTTCACGGCGTCGAACAGCGCCTGCGGCCCGGCCACGAGGATGTTCCCGCGCCCGAGCCGCGCCGCCGCCGGGCCAATGAACACGGGGCAATGCAGGTACTTCACGCCCTCGCCATTCAACCGCCGCGCGCGCTCCGCCGTGAGCGCCGGGAGCGTGGTGGTGTGGTCCACGATGATGGCCTGCGCGCTGAGCCCGGCACGGCAGTCGGCAATCACCTGCTCCACCGCGGCATCGTCACTCAGCACGAGATGCACGCGCTCGGCCCCCTTCACCGCGTCGGCCGGCGTGGCGGCCACCGTGGCGCCGAAGGCGGCAAGCGCCTGCGCCTTGTCGGCGGTGCGGTTCCAGACGGTGACGCGGTCGCCGCGGCCGAGCGCGGCTTCCACGAAGCCGGCGCCGAGTCGGCCGGTGCCGAGGAAAGCGATATGTGCGGGCATTGGGGTCTCGTGAATTGGCAGACCCCGATAATCTATCCGCGGAACCAGAGCCCGATGATGGGGATCATCAACGACGCCCAGGCGGCGAAGAGCCAGCGCGCCCGCGCACGGCGCTCCATTCTCGCTTCGAGTGCTGCCATGCGCTGATCCTCCTTGAGCTCGAACTGCGCAAAGCGCTGCTCGAGCTTCGCGTCGAAGCGCGCGAAGTTCAGCTCGTTGAGCTCACGAAGGTCGCTGCGGTAACTCGGCACGCTACACGATACGCTCGGCGCCCCCGCCACCGAAAGAGCCCGCCGAGTGCCGTTCGCTTGCCTTTGGACGCGCCAGCGGGTTGCTTCTACTGAATGTCGGCGCCCCCCGCTGCCTCCAAAACCAAGCCCTTCGACCGTTCCATCGTCGAGGGGCCGATTGTTGCCGCGGTCTGGCTCATCGCCTGGCCCAGCGTGCTGCAGAACCTCATCGGCGGCATGCAGGGCGTCATTGACCACGCGCTCGTCGGCCACCTCGTCGGCTACGTCGGCAATGCCGCGGTCGGTGTCTCGTTCCAGATCTTCCTCGTCGTCATCACCTTCATCATGTCCATCTTCACGGGGATGGGCGTGCTGGTGGCGCGGCACGCGGGGGCGGGCGACGCCGAGGCGGTGAACCACGTCTCGTACCAGGCGTTCCTCGCGTCGATGGCGATGGCGATCTTCATCATCGCGCCGCTGGGCTGGGTCTTGTCGCCGTCGCTGCTCGAGCTGGTGCACGCCACCCCCGAGGTGCGGCGCGAGGCGCTGCCGTACCTGCGCACGCTGTTCGTGGGCGGCTTCGGCATGATGATCTTCTTCATGCTCAATGGCGCGCTGCGCGCCGCCGGCGACGCCAAGACGGGGCTGCGGCTGGGCATCGTGCTCACCGTGCTCAACCTCGTGCTCAACATCTTGCTGATCCGCGGGCTCGGACCCATCCCGCGCTTCGGCACGATGGGGGCGGCGCTCGGCATGGTCATCGCGATGACGATCGCCGCCGGGTACGGCTTCTTCCTGATGTCGCGCGGCGGCCTGGTAATTCACTGGCACGCCGGCATGGACAAGTCGGTGGACTGGCCGGTGATCCGCCAGCTCTTCCGGTTTGGGCTGCCGGCCGGCTTCCAGGGGATCGTGATGAACCTCGGCGGCGTGATGCTGCTGCGCTTCATGGGCTCGCTTCCCGACAGCGGGCACGTGCAGGCGGTGTATGCCGTGGGCTACAGCGAGCTCTTCTCCTTCATCACGTGGACCTCGGTGGGGCTGATGGGCGCCGCGGCCGCCGTGGCCGGGCAGAACCTCGGCGCCGGCAAACCCGAACGCAGCGTGCTCGCCGTCCATGCCGCCAATCGCATGGGTCTTGGCATTGCGGTGGTCGTCGGGACGCTCTTCCTCGTGATGCCCGAGATGCTGTTCGCGATGTTCGGGATGCGCGACACCGCGAGCGTCGCGCGCGGCGTGGAGCTGCTGCGCTGGCTGGCGCTGTCGGGGCTGTTCATCACGACGGCGCTGACGTATACCGGCGGGCTGACGGGGACGGGGGACACGAGGGGCCCGCTCTACATCTCGATCATCGCGCAGGTGCTGCTCCCCATCGGCCTGCTCGAGGTGCTGAGCCGCACGACGACGCTGGCGCCGCACCACATCTGGATGGCAATCGTCATCGGGCACTTCACGCGGGCGTCGCTGACGGTGTGGCGGTTCCGGCTCGGGAAGTGGCGGGAGATCCGGATCGAGGCGCCTAAGCTGGCGTAGGGCTCGGTTCCGCCGGCAGGCAGACGTAAGGCTCGTTCCCGCCGGCAGGCCGGCGTAGCGTTCTTGACTAGTCTGGTCAGACTAGATATGGTGCGGGCATGAAGAAAGACCAGTACTCGCTGTACGAGGCCAAGGCCAAGCTGTCGGCCATCGTGCGCCGTGTGCGCGAAGGGCACACGGTGGTGGTGACCGTGCATGGCGAGCCGGCGGTGGAGATTCGGCCGGTGACGAAGAAGAAGCAGAGCTTCGAAGAGCGATACGCGGAGCTCGTTGCGCGCGGGGTCATCATCCCGGCCCGAAGCAAGCGCCGGACGTTCAAGCCGGTGGTTCACCGCCCCGGCGCCCTGAAACGATTCCTCGAGGAACGCGATTGAAGACGGCGTACGTCGACACGTCCTGTCTCGCGGCGATCGCCTTCGACGAGCGCAACTCAGCGGCGGTTCAGCGACGGCTCGCGAGCTTCGACGAACTCGTGGCGGCGCCGCTGCTGGAGGCGGAACTTCGCGCGGCGCTTCGTCGGGAGGGGAGCCAAGGCTCGTTGCTGCTCGACGAGTTGCTCGATCCGATTGTCTGGATCGCGGCAGACCGCGCCCTGAGTGCGGAGATCGCGACGGTGCTGGCCGCCGGTTACGTGCGCGGCGCAGATTGCTGGCATCTGGCGACCGCCCTGTATTTCTCTGAGCCCTCGGAGATCAGCTTCCTCACGCTCGACGCGAAGCAGGCCGAAGTAGCCCGCGCCCTCGGCTTCAAACGGTAGCGCATCCTACCGGTCGCTCACCGCTTGCACGCTGCACCAGGCCGATGGGCTCACGGCCGCGCCGCGCGGCGCCGGAGCATCTCCGGCCAGTTCAGGACCGCGATGATCCGCGCCGACTGCGCGGTCACCGTCTGCGCGACGGCGATGCGTCCCGTGCGCGGGTCGATGTCCCAGCCTGAGCCGAGCCCGTCGGCGGCCAGCACCGTGCGTTGCACGCCGATCGCCACGCCCTGGGAGGTGCGCACCTCGACGCGGTGGATCGTCTTGTCGTCGATCCCGCGGAAGAGCACGGCGCGGCCGTCCGGCTGCCACCGCGGGCGATGACCGCCCGATGCCGACACCTTCCAGCGATCGCCGGTCGCCGCGCGCGGAAAGGGCCGCACGTAGATCTCCAGCGCGCCGGACTCGTCGGAGGTGTACGCGGCAAACCGGCCGTCGGGCGACACGGCGACGTCCGACTCCGCCCACTGGGCATCGAGGAACGCGCGCGCCGCACCGTCCTTCACACCCGGATTGACCATGCGGACGTCGGCGGCGGCACGCAGATTGCGCGGCGAGCCACCGTCGGAGAAGACCAGCGTCGTGTCGTCGGGCCAGGCCGACGCGTGCTGGTCGCCACGCAGCCGCGCGACACGCACCGCCGGTGTGCTGCGGTCGATGGGCTGCACAAAGAGATCCTCGGCCTCGCTGTCGCCGCTCTCCGCCGTGAAGGCGATGTGCCGGCCATCGGGCGACCAGACGGGAGCATGCCCACCCCCCTCGAAGGTGAACTGCGCCAGCGACCCGGTGCTGAGGTAGTACAGCGACGTATGCCGGTTGGTGCCGCGCGCCGATCCCTCGGTGATCGCGAGGAGGCGCCCGTCGGGGGAGAATCGCACGTAGCTCAGGATGCGCGGGGCAATCGGAATGGTGTCGCGCTTCCCGCTGGGATCCTGGATGAGCAGGCGCGACTGCGGCTCGATGCCGGCACGATACACGAGCACGCCATTGTGCGAGACGTCGAATGGCGTGACGCTGCCGGCAGGCTCGAGGTCGCCCACGAGCGGAATCGGCGCGCCGACCACCTTGCGACTCGAGCGGTCGAACTTGATGGCAAAGAGTCCGCCTGCCGGATGTCCGTAGATGATGTAGCCGTTCTCGACGTACTGCCCTTCCGACGACTCCTCGAGGACGGTGAACGCGGTGTCCCTGGCGAGGTCGTAGAGCATGAGGCGCGAACCGGACTTCGTGTCGACGAACAGCACGCCCGATCCGTCGGGAAGGAGCCGTGGTGAGGTGGCGTTTGCGACGTTCGCGAGCCGGCGCGGCATCCCGCCGTCGGGGGAGATGAGGTAGAGTCCGCCGCCACCCTCAAAGACAATCTGCCCGTCAGCACCCCAGTGCGACCGCCCGGCCAGCACGCTGTCGCCCGCGACCAGCGCAATCGCCGAGCCGCCGCGCACACCGACCTTGCGCAGGCGTCCGTCCACATTGAAGGCGATCCAGTCGCCATCGGGCGAGAATGACGGCGATTCGCCGCCTCGCGTCCCCGGCAGCACGCGGAACTCTCGCTGGCCCGCGTCGCGCACAACGATGCCCGCGTCGGACTCGAAGGCGAAGACATCCCCAGTGGGCGAGACGCCGAAGCGGAGCAGGTCGGGCGTCTGCACATCGACATCGAGCGTGAGGTGCACCGAGGGGCTCGCGCCGGCGTCCTGCGGCGCACCGCGGCCAATCAGCCAGCCGACCGCGAGCGCGGCTGCCGCGAGGGCGATGCCGCTCACCGCTAGCGTACGCACCTTCGGCCAAGGCGCACGACCGACCGTTCGGCGGCCGGCGGCGCTTGTCGTGAGATGCGCATCCGCGTCGAGTGCGGCGCGATACTCCGCGGCCGTGGCGAAGCGGTCGGCCGGCAACTTCTCGAGCGCACGCAGCACCGCAGCTTCGACGCCCGCGGGAACCGACTTGCGCTGCGCGCCGAGGCCGCGCGGCTCCTCGGTCATCACGCGCGCCACGATCGCCTGTACGCTCGGGCCCGTGAATGGCGCCTCGCCGGCCAGCATCTCGTACGTCACGGCGGCGAGCGCGTAGATGTCGCTGCGGGCGTCGATCTGTTTCTCGCCCATCGCCTGTTCGGGACTCATGTACTGCGGTGTGCCGAGTGAGAGCCCCGTCTGCGTCATCCGCTGTCCGCCCGCGGTCTGCACGGCGAGGGCGATGCCGAAATCCGCCACCATCGCCTGCCCATCGTGCAGCAGGATGTTCTCGGGCTTGATGTCGCGGTGCACGATCCCCTGCCGGTGCGCGTAGTCGAGCGCGCTGGCCACCTCGCGCGCGATGCGCACCGCCTCGGCAATCGGCAGCTGTCGTTCCCGCTCGAGGCGGGCGCGCAGCGTCTCGCCGGTGACCACCGGCATCACGTAGTAGAGCAGTCCGCCGGCGTCGCCGCTGTCGAGGAGCGGCAGGATGTGGGCGTGCTGCAGCTTGGCCGTCGTCTTGATTTCGGCGAGAAAGCGGTCGCCGCCGAGCGCCGCGCCCAGATCGGGATGGAGCACCTTGATGGCCACATCGCGGTCGTGCTTGAGGTCATGGGCCAGGTAGACAGTAGCCATGCCTCCCTGGCCGAGTTCGCGCTCGAAGCGGTAGCGGTCGGCGAGGGCGCCTGCGAGCCGTGCGAGTGTCGATTCGTTCACGCGTCGTCCCGCGGCATCGAGCGGCTGACGACCACCGTGACATTGTCAGTGCCGCCGCCGTCGAGCGCGTCCTGCAGCAGCTGCTCAGCCGCCTGCCGGGCGCTTGTCATCGAGCCGAGCACTTCGGCGATGCGTGCGTCGGTGACGTGCTTGGTCAGTCCGTCCGAGCAGAGCAGGTGCACATTCCCCCAGTTGAACGGCAGGCGCGTGACAACCGGCACCGTGGTGTCGCCGCCGAGGGCGCTCGAGAGCACGTGCGCCATCGGTGTGCGCGCGGCAATGTCCTTGGACATCGCCCCCTGATCCACGAGGTCCTGCGCCATCGTCTGGTCGCGCGTCATCTGCATGAGCGTGCCGTCGCGCCAGACGTAGTAGCGCGAATCGCCCACTTGCAGCAGGTAGTAGGTCGGCCAGACGCCGATGTAGAGCGTGAGCGTCGTCGCCATCGTGCCGCGCACACCCTGCTCCTCGCGCACCGATCGAACGGCCTCATGCGCCCGCATGGCGGCCTCCTGCAGCAGCGCCTTGAACTCGGCCTCGTTGGCGTCGGCACCATAATAGACCGTCACGCTGCTGTGCACGTAGCGCATCGCGGCTTCCATGGCGGTTGCGCTCGCCTCGGCGCCGCCCACGCCGCCGCCCACGCCGTCGGCCACCATCACCACATACGCCATGCGCTGCTCCTCCGACGGGAGACGCCGCGCCGTGTCGGGGAGGTTCGTGCCGAGTACGTTGATGCGCCGGTGGAAGGTCGCGATCAGGAAGTGATCCTGATTGTCCTTGCGGACCTTGCCGGGGTGCGAGATGCCGTGGACGTCGAGTTCGTCGTCGCGCGGTTTGCGATTGGGGAAGGTGGATTGGGTCATGGCTTCACCTTGGCCTTGAGTTCGTTCAGCCAGTTGAGCACCACGACCGTCGGCAGCGCGTCGGGCCGGTCGATTGGCGTCACGACGAGGAAGCGCGAGCCGTCGGGCACGACGTCGTACCCGATGCTGCGCGCGCCAGCGAGCCGCGCGACGTCCTTCCGGCGAAAGAGCACGAACGGCGTTCCGACCTCGCCCGTGGTCGGATTGAGCGTTGCGGCGACGACGTCGGCGCCATTGCGGAAGACGATCTCGCGTCCGCCGCGCGTGAAGCGCGGCTGGCTGCCGCCGCCGGTGGACACCTGTCGCCGTCCACCGCGCCCGTCGAACGCGCGCACGAAGACCTCGCTCGACGCCTGCGGATTCTCCGCCTCAAACGCCACCCAGCGCCCATCGGGTGAGATGGACGCGCTCGACTGCGAAGACTCGCTCGCGTCAAAGGGGGCGGCCGCTCCAGGCCCGAGGGGCGCAACCATGAGGACCGATCGATCGCGCGACTCGCTGTACAAGACGGTCCGGCCATCCGCGGACACGGCAGTTGGCATCTTGTCGTATTTCGAGACGCGCACCGTATCGGCCTTTCCCCCGTCGAGGGGAAGGCGGCGCAGGTCGTAGACGGGGGTCTCGACGACGTGGACCAGCGCTCGGCCGTCAGGCATCCAGACCGGGCTGAAGGCGACGCCCTTTTCGTTGGTGAGCTGCGACAACGCGCTGCGCGTGCGATCGTAGAGCCAGATCTGCCACGACGGTTCGAGCTTGGTGAGGGCAATCCAGCGGCCGTCGGGCGAGATTCGTGGCTCGGCCCACTGTCCGGCCTCTGGCAGCGCCGGCTGCTCGGTGCCCGCCCGATCCACCCAGAGCACGCGACGCCGCACCGCCGACTCGGAGGCCTTGAGGTAGACCAGGGTGCCGGTCGGCGACACCGCGTACGCGGCCGAGCCATTGGTCGCCGACCAAACGACGTCAGAGAGCACGGGCACTTCGGGGCCCAGCACGCGGAGCGCCGACGGGTCGAAGGGAACGGCGAACACTGCGCCGTCGCGTGCGTACAGCAGGTGGCCAGTCCGCACGTATCGGCCGTAGATGGCGCCCTCCACCAGCACGGTGCGCTTGCCGGTGGCGTACTCCAGCGCCTCGATGCGCGATTGCGACATCGGCGTGGAGAAGGCATTGAAGATGAGCGCCTTTCCGTTCGGCAGTTCCTGCGGATTCCAGTGCGCGAACTCGCGGCGCGCCGTGTCGAGCGCGGTCAGGCGTACCGCTGCGCCGCCGGAGGCGTTCACGCGCCAGAGTCCCAGCCCCGGTTTCAGGTAGACGATCGTGCCGTCCGCGCACCACGCCACGGACGCGTTGGCAGAATCGGCGACGAGTTTCGCCGGTCCGCCTGCCACCGGCACCTTCCAGAGCTTGCCGCGCGCCCCGAACGCGATCCACTCCCCGTCCGGCGAGAACTCCGGCGTGGTCGCGCCGGCGGTGCCCTGCACGACGCGGACCGTCGGCGACGAGAGGTCGCGCACGACCACGTGGTCCACGCCCGCCGAGTCGGGCGCGACTTGCGCGATCGTGCGTCCGTCGGGTGAAATGGCGACAACGGCGTTCTGCAAGCCACCTGGCGCCAGCCGCAGGCCGAACTCCACGCGAGCGCCGTCGATGTCGCCGCGTTCGCTGAGCGCCCAGAGCGTGACGGCCACGAGAACGACTGCCACACCTGACGCGGCGATGGCAACGCGACGCCACGGCAGCGCGCCGTCGACAGCGGCCGACGCTCGCGCCGCGCGCGCCGCCGACCCGTGCGAAGACGTCGCTCCGTCGAGCGCCGCGAGGAACTCCGCCGCCGAGGAGAAGCGGTCCGCCGGGAGCTTCTCGAGCGCGCGAAGCACCGCGTCCTCGACGTTCGGCGGCACCGCCTTGCGCTGCGCGGCGAGTGCACGCGGCTCCTCCGTGAGCACGCGCGACACGATGGCTTGCACCGTGGGTCCGGTGAAGGGCGCCTCGCCGATGAGCATCTCGTAGGCGACGGCGCCGAGTGCATAGATATCGGCGCGCAAGTCCACCGCCTTCTCGCCCATCGCCTGTTCGGGACTCATGTACTGCGGCGTGCCGAGCGAGAGCCCTGTCTGTGTCATCCGCGCGCCGCCCGCCTGCTGCACGGCCAGCGCGATGCCGAAGTCCGCCACCAGCGCGTGGCCGCCCTGCAGAAGGATGTTCTCCGGCTTGATGTCGCGATGCACGATGCCGAGCGCGTGCGCACTGCCGAGCGCATCGGCCACCTCGCGCGCAATGCGCAACGCGTCGTCAATGGGGAGCTGGCGCTCGCGCTCGAGGCGCGCCCGCAGCGTCTCGCCCGTGACGTACGGCATCACATAGTACAGCAGCCCATCGGCTTCGCCGCTGTCGAGGAGCGGGAGAATGTGCGGGTGCTGCAGCTTCGCCGTGGTCTTGATCTCGCTGAGGAAGCGCTCGCCGCCGAGCGCGGCGGCGAGTTCCGGATGCAGCACCTTGATGGCGACGTCGCGCTCGTGCTTGAGGTCGTGCGCAAGATAGACGGTGGCCATGCCACCGGCGCCAAGTTCGCGCTCGATGCGGTAGCGGTCGCGGAGCGCCGCGGCGAGGCGTTCCATGACGTCGCTCATTTCGGTTGCGCCGCTGTCAGCCGCCGCAGTTCGCCAAACCAGTTCTGCAGGACGAGGTGCCGTGCCACGGGGGTCTTGCCGCCGCTCACGACGGACGCCAACGCGACGCTCGCCTGCGTGGTCGCCACGGCGGCCACGAACCGCCGGCCATCCGGATGCAGGTCCCAGTTCGCGACGCCATCCATGTCCAAGACGGTGACGACTTCGGGGGCGGCCACCGCCACGCTCGGCGTGCGCGTGATGCGCACGCGAAAGAGCGTGTCGTTCGGCGCCCCGATGCGCCAGAAATAGACCGCGCTGCCGTCAGGCGACCAGCGCGGAGCACTCGCGTCCCCGCGCGACAGGTTCCACTTGCCCTGCGGCACGGGGTAATCGCGCATCCAGAGCTGGTTGATCCCCGTCTCGTTCGACAGGAAGACGAGGAACTTCCGGTCGCTCGACAAGCGCGGGTTGGTTTCGCTGAAGGGCGTCTGGAGGTACGACACCGCTGCCGCGCCTGAGTCTGCGCCGATCGTGAAGATATCGCTTGACCGCCCCGGGGTCTGCGTCGTGTAGAGCATCGTCCGGTCGTCAATCCACTGCTGCAGGCTCGTCTCGCCGGAGCTCGTCGTCGTGATCCGTCGCTCGGCGGCGCTGTTGTCGGCCGGTTTCACATACAGCTCCTCTCGGCCCGGCGGCAGCTGCTTGTCAAAGGCCAGGCGTTTGCCGTCGGGCGACCAAGCCGGTTCGTCGTTGTCGCCGTCAAAGGTCATCTGCGTGTAGGTGCCCGTGACGAGATCCACCGTGAAGATGTCGGTCTGGCCGCTGCGCGACTCGGAGACAACTTCCATGGCGATCACACGGCCATCGCGCGAGAAGCGTGGCAGGGCGTGGCGCGCGCGCGGCAGGCGCACGGTGTCGGCGCCGCGCCCTGGGTTGAAGATGACCAGGTCGTTATACGACCCGCCGCCGCTGCCGTCCGCATCATACTGCACGAGGACACCGGCATTTGACACGGCGTAGCCGCGTGTGCCAATCGTCCCACCGACGCGCTCAAGAACGCGCGCCGGCGCCCCGGTGACGCGATGCTTCTTCAGATCGAACCGCACGGCGAACAGGCCGCCCTCCGGCGCGCTGTAGAGCAAGTGGCCGGTGGGCACGTAGATCGGCGAACGGCCGCTGGGAATCAGCGCAACCGTGGAATCCGATTTGAAGTCATACAACATCACGCTGCTCCCGGACGAGAAGAGCACGCCCGATCCGTCGGGGAGGAGGAACGGCAGCCGCCCAACGACCTTCGGCAACGCCTTGCCATCGCCTCCGGAGGACGAGACGATGCCATTGCCCGGGGGGCCGGAGAAGACGATGCGTCCGTCGTCGCCCCAGTGCGGCGCGTAGGGATCCAGCACACCGCCACTCACCAGCGTCACCGCCCCGCCACCATTCACGTTCACCTTGATCAGCGATCGATCGGTTGTCCGGCGGAAGGCGATCCACTGGTTGTCAGGCGAGAAGGTGGGGTGGGACCCGCCCTCCGTGCCGGGGACCTTTCGGAAGTCGGCATCGCCGTCCAGATGACGCACATAGATGGCGGGGTCATTGCCCATTGTCCCGGCGACCGCGATCATCGCACCATCCGGCGAGACGGCGAGGTGGCCGGGCGCCGCCGGGACGAGCGCGCCAAACGTGAGGTCCATCCGGCGAAACGGGGGCTCTGGAGTCCGCCGCATCCACCCTGCCGCCGCTGCAACTCCGGCCAGAGCCACGAGCGTCCAGGCTGCCATCATCGCGCGCCGTCCGCCGAACCAACCCGCCGCGGCACCGGCGGGTAAGGCGGCGGTGAGACCCCCCGCCGAGGTCGCGTACGAAAAGCCCTCGCTGCCGAGCGCGTCACTGAACGCCTTGGCGCTTTCAAACCGGTCGGCCGGCAACTTCTCGAGCGCCCGCGACAGCGCCGCCGCCACGTGCGGCGGTACCGACTTGCGATGCACCGTCACGGGCTGCACCGACTCGGTGATGATTTTCATGATGATCTGCTGCGCCGACGCGCCCACATGCGGCGGGTTGCCGGTCAGCATCTCGTACAGCACCGTCGCCAACGAGTAGACATCGGCGCGCGGCGTGAGGTCCTTCTCCGCCGTCGCCTGCTCGGGGCTCATGTAGTGTGGCGTGCCGAGGCTCAGGCCCGTCTCGGTCATCCGGCCGCCGGCCGCCGCGCTTACCGCCAGCGCGATGCCGAAGTCCATCACCATCGCGCGGCCATCGTGCAACAGCAGGTTCTCGGGCTTGATGTCGCGGTGGATCACCCCGTGGCGATGCGCATAATCGAGGGCGTCGGCCACCTCGCGCGCGATGCGCACCGCTTCGTCCACGCCGAACTGCGTCTCGCGATTCAGCTTCTCGCGGATCGTCTCGCCCTGGATATAGGGCATGACGTAGAACAGGAAGCTGTCGGCCGTCCCCGAGTCGAAGAGCGGCAGGATGTGCGGATGCTGCAGCGCCGCCGTCGTCTTGATCTCCACCACAAACCGCTCGGCGCCGAGCACCGCGGCGAGTTCGGGTTTGAGCACCTTGAGCGCGACCTTGCGGTCGTGCTTGAGGTCATCGGCGAGAAAGACGGTGGCCATGCCGCCCGTCCCGAGCTCGCGCTCAATGCGATAGCGGCCGTCGAGGGCGGCGTTGAGCCGGCTCGCGATGTCGTTGGTCATGCTCGTGCCTGTTGCGGCACCGGCGCCGGCGGGGGGAGCTCTCTCAACAGAGGGGGGGCCTCGGTCGCGGAAGCCCCAATAGTATGGAACGCGGGAGGACCGCGCCAGAAAGCGGATCCCCTACCGTTGGATGGCGGGGTCCTGCAATGTACATGTACTTGTATTCATGTATTACATGTATTATGATTGTTTCATGCCCAAGCGCACTCCCGTGTCTCCGCCGCGCGTTCGCGAGCCCGTCCAGGTCTACCTCGAGGCCGACGACAGTTCGCTCCTCGCGCGCCTCGCCGCCACGTCGGGCCTTTCCAAGGCCGAGGTGATGCGCCGCGGCATGCGCGCCTTTGCGCGTGAGCAGGACGTCGAGAGTCCCATGCTCCGCTTCGTGACCGAGAGCGGCGCGGGCGAGTGGCCGGCAGGGGTGGCCGTGGACCACGACGCCGTGCTCGCCGAGGCCTATGTGGGCCGCCGCGGCAAGACGCGGTGACCGGCGCCTTCCTCGACACGTCGGGGTGGTTCGCCGCCCTGAGCCCCAAGGAGGCGCGGCATCGCAGCGCGCTGGCCTCGTACAAGAGCCTCATCGAGTCGAGGGCGCGACTGGTCACCACCAACCTGGTGGTGGCGGAGATGCAGATTCTCATCTCCCGGTTCCGGGGCGCCGCGGAGGGGGTGCGGTACCTCGACAGCCTGTACCAGGACGTGTCGCACGAGGTCGTCTTTGTGGACCGCGACACGGAACGAATGGCCGTCGACCGTTGGCTTCGGCGCTTTACCGACCAGCGCCTCAGCCTGGCCGACGCCGTGAGCTTTGAGGTGATGAAGTCGCGCCGCCTCCGGCACGCGCTCGCCCTCGATACCCACTTCGAGCTCGCGGGGTTCGAACTTCTGCCGTAGCGCGCGCGTATAGTGTGTGGCATGCGCACGCTCCGGATTCTCTTCACCCTGCTCCCGTGGGTGGTCTCGCTGCTGCGGGACCGCCGGCGCTGGGTGCTGTGGGGAATTCCTGAGCGCCGCACGCCCGCGTTCCACCGGCGGCGCGCCGAGGGGATTGTCCGCGACATCGCGTCGCTGGGGCCGACCTTCATCAAGCTGGCGCAGGTGTTCGCGGCGCGCGCGGACCTCATCGGCGAGCCGTACATCAGCGTGCTGGGCACACTGCACGACCAGGTGCCGGCCGTGCCCGTGGCCGCGATCGAACGCGAGATCGTCGCCGCCTACGGCCAGGCGCCGGAGGCGCTCTTCGAGCGCTTCGACCGTACACCGGTGGCCGCCGCCTCACTTGGGCAGGTGCACCGCGCGCAGTACAAGGGGCGCGACGTGGCGGTGAAGGTGCTGCGCCCCGGCGTCGAGCAACTGGTGCACCAGGACCTGATCATCGCGCGGCGCATTCTTCGATGGGTGGCTCGGCAGTGGCCCAACCCACATGTGCACGGCGTGCAGTCGGTCATCGAGGAGTTCTCCGACCGTATTCATGAGGAGATGGACTTCCGCCTCGAGGCTGAATACGCGACGGAGATCCGGAAGAACTTCGAGGCGGACGACCAGGTGATCGTGCCGGCCATTGTCCACGAACTGACGCGGCAGCGTGTGCTCGTGCTCGACTTCATCGAAGGGCGTCGCATCGACCGGCTCGAGGTCAGCGAGGACGAGGCGAAGCGCATCACGGCCGTGCTGGTCGAGATGTACGTGCAGATGATGCTGATTGACGGGCTCTTCCACGCCGATCCGCACCCGGGGAACCTGCTGGTGTCCGCCGACGGCCGCCTCGTGCTGCTGGACTTCGGCATGGTGGTGCGCGTCGCACCCGAGACGCGGCTGCAGCTCATTCGCACCGTCCTCGCCGCCGTGCGCCAGGACGCGGACGGGATTGTCGCGGGCTTCACCGCGCTGGGGCTGATCGCCGACCACGCCGACATGGGGGAGATCCATCGGCTGGTGCAGCTGCTCCTCGACACCGCCTACCGCCAGGATACCACGACGCAGGACCGCATCAAGATGATGCTCGCCGACCGCGTGATGCACGCGCTGTACGATTTCCCCGTCGTGCTGCCGCGCGACATGGTCTACTTCGCGCGCACGGCGTCGCTCATCGAGGGCGTGGGGACGCGCTACGACCCGTACTTCCAGGCGATCCCAGTGGCGTCACCGATCGTGCTGCGCATGCGGTCGCGCATCCTGCGCTCGTTGGGAGAGACGCCGGCGCCGAGTGTCGCGGAGATTGCGACCATCGCGGGATTTGCGGTGGGGCGGCTGTGGAAGCGACTGAGAGGCTTGGCGCAGAGTGCGGCGGAGGATGGCGGAGAACGGCAGAGGACGGCGGAGGACGGCGGAGGACGGCGGAGAACGGCAGAGAACGGCGGAGAACGGCAGAGAACGGCAGAGGACGGCAGAGAACGGCAGAGGACGGCGGAGAACGGCAGAGAACTGCAGAGGACGGCAGTCTAGACCGGCGCTTGCATGGTGCGCTGCCTCGCTGCTAATGTGTCTGCTTCCCCCCTCTGGACCTGCCCCTCATGCGCTCGATACTCCTCGTCGCCATCTTCGCTGGCACACTCGGCGCGCAGGCGCCACGCACGCCAGCCGCGGGACCGTCGCCTCTGCCGCCCGTCGCGCAGCAGATCGCGGCCGCGGTGCTTCCCCTGCCGACCGAGCTGCGCGCCGGCGCCACGGTGATGGGCTATCGGGAGCCCGGCAAGCTGGTGGTGCTGCGCGAGGGCACGAACGGCATGCACTGCCTCGCCCTGTATGTCGTGCGGCCGGATTTCCACGTGGCGTGCTACCACAAGGGACTCGAGCCGTTCATGGCGCGCGGCCGTGAGCTGCGCGCGCAGGGCGTGTCCGGGGGGCAGGTGGATTCGGTGCGCTTCGCCGAGATCAGGAGTGGCAAGTTGAAGATGCCGGCGCAGGGTTCGCTGTACACGGCGACGGCCAAGAAGGCCGACTACGATGCGGCCACGAACACCGTGAAGAACGGCGGCCTGCTCACGGTGCTGTACATCCCGGGGGCAACGACGGAGAGCACGGGCATCACGTCCAAGCCGCGCGAGGACGGGCCGTGGCTGATGTTTCCGGGAACGCCGAAGGCGCATGTGATGATGAGCGGAAGGATGTAGGAGAGAGGCAACAGAGAGACAACAGGGAAACAACAGAGGGGCCCGGATTGCCGGGCCCCTCGCTGCATTCTGGCGGCTACTTCTTGGTGGCGGGCTTCTTCGCCGGCTTCTTCGCGACCTTTTTCACCGTTGCCTTTTTCATGGGCTTCTTGGCGGCCTTCTTCGCCGGCCGCCTTGCCACCTTGTTCGCCACCTTCTTCGCCACCTTCTTCGCCACCTTCTTCGCCGGCTTCCTCGCCACCTTCTTCGCCGGTTTTTTCGCCGGCTTCTTCGCCACCTGCTTCGCGGGCTTCTTGGCGGGCTTCTTGGCGAGCTTCTTGGCCGGCTTCTTGGCCGGCTTCTTGGCCACCACCAGCACGTTGCTCGCGGGACTCGGTTCCTTGGTGGCAGCGACGGCCGCGTCAAAGGCGTCGCGCGCCGCCACTGCTGCCAGCACTCCGCCCCGCAGGAACGCCATCACTTCCTCGGCGTGGCCGGCCGGGTTCACCTTCTCGAAGACGTACTGCACGGCGCCATCAGGGCCAAGGATGTACGTGGTGCGCTGGACGCCCATGTAGCGGTTGCCCATGAACTGCTTCTCGACCCAGATGCCGAGCTGCTCGGCGAGGGCGTGGTTCTCGTCCACGAGGAGCGTGAACGGCAGGTTGTACTTGGCCTTGAACTTCTGGTGCGACGCGACGTCGTCAGGCGAGACGCCGAGGATGACGGCGTCGGACCCGATGAAGCTCGGGAACATGTCGCGGAACTCGCACGACTCGATAGTGCATCCGGAGGTGTCGTCCTTCGGGTAGAAGTAGAGCACGACCCGGCGGCCGCGGAGGGAGGACAGCGCGAGCGGCGTGCCCGCGTCCGTCATGAGAGTGAAGTCGAGAGCTGGCATTGGTTGCTCGCTGCGATCGGTGGAACGAGTGGTGCCCGACCGGTACACTCGTCGGTCGGGCAATCGGTGCCACGCACTAGGTGCGGCGCGTGGGCTTCTTCCGAGTGGAGTTCTTCGCGCCCTTCTTCACGCCTATCTTCGCGCCCTTCTTCGCGCCCGTCTTCGCGCCCGTCTTCGCGCCCTTCTTCCCAGCCGCCCCGCCTTTCTTCGCGCCCTTCTTCGCGTGCATGTACGGCGCCAGCGATTCATGCCCGATCAGCACGGCCATGATCGCCTTCTGGATGTGCAGGCGATTCTCCGCCTCCGCCCAGACGCGGCTCTGCGGCCCCTCGAGCACCGACTCGCTCACTTCCTCGCCACGATGCGCCGGGAGGCAGTGCAGGAAGATCGCGTCGCTGGCCGCACGCGCCATCAGCGCATCGTCCACCATGTAGCCGTGGAAGACCTGGATGCGCTCGTTGGATTCGTCCTCCTGCCCCATCGAAGCCCACACGTCGGTGTTGATGACGTGGGCGCCCTCAGCCGCCTCGCGCGGATCGCGCACCAGCGTGACGTCCGCCCCTTCGGCGCGCGCGGCGGCGATGAGGGCCGGATCCGGCTCATACCGATCCGGACAGGCCAGGCGGAGCGAGAAGTTGAGCCGCTGCGCCGCCTCGATCCACGAGTGCGCCATGTTGTTGCCGTCGCCGATCCACGCGATGCGCTTGCCCTCAAACGTCCCGAGGAACTGCCGGACCGTCAGCAGGTCGGCCAGGATCTGGCAGGGGTGCGACAGGTCGGTGAGCCCGTTGATAACCGGGACATCGGCATACTCGGCCAGTTCCTCGGCGTGCGCATGCTCGTAGGCGCGGATCATGATGCCGTCGGTCATGCGCGACAGGACGCGCGCCATGTCCTTGATGGGCTCGCCGCGGCCGAGCTGGATGTCACGCTGCGAGAGGAAGAGCGCGTGCCCACCGAGGTCGAACGCGCCGACTTCGAACGAGACGCGCGTGCGCGTGGACGACTTCTGGAAGATCATCGCCAGCACCTTGCCTGCCAGCGGCTTCTTCACGTAGCGCTTGCTGCGAATCTCCTCGGCCAGCCGAAAGAGCGCCGCGAGTTCGGCGCTGGAGAAATCGAGGATGGAAAGGAAGTCGCGGTGGGGCACGGGAGGGCGGATGAGGGAAATTGAATCTGTGCTGACAAGAGGGACGAGATAAGGGGACGGGGTGCGGAGGCTTGGTGCGGGGGAACGAGTGGAGGAACGAGAAGGGGTGCGGAGGCCTCAGCTCCCCTCCTCCGCACTCCACTCATCCCCCCGCACCAAACCCCCGCACCCGCCCCCGTCCCTCTAAAGAATGTACTTCCTCAGATCCTCATCATCCGCAATCGCCTTCAGCCGCTCCCGCACCACCTTCGCGTCCACGGTGACCGGCTCCGTCCCGCGCTCCGGCAGCTCGTAGAGCACATCCTCCAGCAGGGTCGTCATGACCGTGTGCAGGCGGCGGGCGCCGATGTTCTCCATCCGCTGGTTCACCATCGCCGCCGTGCGCGCGATCTCGCCGATGCCGTCGTCGGTGAACGTGAGGGACGTGCCGTCGGCGGCGACGAGCGCCGCGTACTGCTTGGTGAGGGCATTCTCCGGCTCCGTCATGATGCGCACGAAGTCGGCCTCGGTGAGCGGCTTGAGTTCCACCCGGATCGGGAAGCGCCCCTGCAGCTCCGGGATCAGGTCGCTCGGCTTGCTCACGTGGAACGCGCCGGCGGCGATGAAAAGCACGTGGTCGGTCTTCACCATCCCATACTTGGTTTGCACGTTCGACCCCTCGACGATCGGCAAGAGGTCGCGCTGCACCCCCTCGCGCGACACGTCGGGGCCGCCCATCTCGCTCTTGGCGCCGGCGATCTTGTCGATCTCGTCGAGGAAGATGATGCCGAGCTTCTCCACGCGATCCAGCGCGTCCGCCACGACGTCGTCGTGGTTGATGAGCTTGTCGTATTCCTCGTCGAGCAGGATGCGCCGCGCCTCGGACACCGTGACCGTGCGCCGCTTCCTGCGCTTGGGGAGGAACTGCTCGAGCATCTCGGCGAAGTTGCCCATCCCTTCCGGCGCGCCCTGCTGGGCGAAGTCGAAGCCGCCCATGGACGACGCGGCGACCTCGATCTCGACTTCGCGCTGCTCGAGCTGGCCGTCGAGCAGGAGCTGCTTGAGCTTGTCGCGCGTGCGCTTGTGCCGCTCGCGCGCCTGGTCCTGTTCCTGCGTCACGCCGCCGGTCGGCGAGACGACAAAGACGCTGGAGGTCGTCTCCGGCGCCGCGGCCGGCGGCGCCTCGGCCGGCGGCGGGAGGAGCAGGTCGAGGATGCGCTCATCCACCTTGTCGTTGGCGAGGTCCTCCACGTCGTGCTCGCGCTCGTGCCGCACCATGTCGATGGCGCTCTCGGCGAGGTCGCGCACCATCCCCTCGACGTCGCGGCCGACATAGCCGACTTCGGTAAACTTGGACGCCTCGACCTTGATGAAGGGCGCGCCGGTGAGCTTGGCGAGGCGGCGGGCGATTTCGGTCTTGCCCACGCCGGTGGGACCGATGAGGATGATGTTGTTGGGCGCGATTTCCTCGCGAATCCCCTCGGGCGCGCGCTGGCGACGCCAGCGATTGCGGAGGGCGATGGCGACGGCCTTCTTGGCGTCCCCCTGCCCCACGATGTAGCGGTCGAGTTCGGCGACGATCTTGCGCGGGGTCAGGTCGGCCAGGCGGGCGAGGACCTGTTCGGTGCGGTTGGCGGGCATCTGCTAATTCTAGCAGGTGCGTGCGAAACCCGCGTCCCACGGAGGGCGTAGGGAGACCAACTCCTTCCGGGTCATCCACATGCGCCCAGCCATCGCCCTGCTCGCTTTCGCCGTTGGAACCGCCGCCGGTGCGCAGTCGCCCAACGCGTACACGTACGACTTTCGCCTGGACCAGGGGGGCAAGAAGGGCGGCGACGTGATCGAGGGAACGGTGCGCGTGCAGGGGAGCCGCGCGCGGGTTGACACGCGGGAGCGCGGCCACGACAGCGATGGGAGCTACTTCCTGGTGCGCGACGGCGGCCGAACCCTCTACGTGGTGCGTCCGGATCGCGAGGAGTACGAGGTGCACGATGCCGACGCGTTTGCGCGCATCGTGGGGACGGCGATGCGGGCGGTTGGTCCCGTCGTGCGGTTCTCGGTGCATGACGTGCGCGTCGACACCGCCCGGCTTGGCGCGGGGGCGCCCGTCGCCGGCCGGCGCACCCAGCGCGTGCAGCTGCGGCAGCGTTGGACGACGAGCATCCGCGTGATGGGCTTCGTGAAGGAGGGTGTCGCGAGCTCGGCGGTCGGCGAGTACTGGGCCGACCCCACCTTCCCGCTCATGCGCAACCCGTTCCTCGACATCGTCGGCACCTCACTCTTCGTGCTCGCCGCCTCTGACGAGGACTTCATCAAGGATGCGGACGCGCTGAAGGCCACGCTCTTTCGGGGGGCGCCGCTCAAGGCCGATATCCGCATCACCGCCGACGACAAGGACGGCGACGACGACGAAACCCGGCTGCGCTACGAGGTGACGTCGCTTCGGGTGGGTCCGGTTGACGCCGCGGCGCTCGAGGTCCCGAAGGGTTACCGCAAGTCGAACAAGCTCACGTTCAAGATGTAAAACGCGCCGCCGCGAACTTCGCGGCGGCGCTGGACCGTCTGGCCTCGGGCGGCTGCGCCGCGGCTTACTCCGGCTCGATGACGGTGATGTTCTGATTGGTGAAGATGCAGATATCGCCGGCAATCATCAGCGACTTGCGGACGATGTCCGTGGCCGGAAGCGTGGTGTCGGCGAGCAGCGCGCGCGCCGCAGCGAGCGCGTAGGGGCCGCCGGAACCGATGGCGAGGACGCCGTCGTCCGGTTCGATGAGCTCCCCGTTGCCCGAGATCACGAAGCCGTGGTCTCGGTCGCAGACCGCCAGCAGCGCCTCGAGCCGGCGCAGCACGCGGTCACTGCGCCATTCCTTGGCCAGTTCGACCGCCGCCTTCGGCAGGTTGCCCGGATACCGGTCAAGCTTCTCCTCGAACTTCTCGAAGAGCGTGAAGGCGTCCGCCGCCGCGCCGGCGAAACCGGCGAGCACGCGGCCGCCCTTGAGCGCGCGCACCTTCACGGCCCGCGACTTCATGACGGTCTCGCCGACCGACACCTGGCCGTCGCCGCCGATGGCCACCTTGCCGTCGCGGCGGACGGCGAGGATGGTAGTTGAATGGATGGTCATGGTGTGGAAGATAGCGACTGCAGACGGCAGACGGCGGACGGCAGATGACAGATGGCGGGCTGCGGACGACGACGTGTGCCGCACGCCGCCTGCTTGCCCACTGCCGTCTGCCGTCTACCATCTACCGTCTACCGTCTACCATCTACCGTCAGGTGTTCCGGCGTGACCGTCTCGCCGAACTTCGCGCCCAGGCTCTTCAGCACGCCATCCATGGTGGAGTGCGTGCCCATCATCTTCATCATCACGCGGAAGAACGGCGACTTGATCCACCCTTGCTCAGTGATGGTGATCTCGGTACCGGTGCCGTTCGCGACCAAGTCGTACGTCCAGAAACCGCCCCATTGCGAGGTCTCATCGGTGACGACCTCGGTGACGAGACGCGACGGGGCCTGGGACTCGATCACCTCGACACTCATCGTCATGCCATCGACATCCTGCACCCAGACCTCGTGGCCGCTGCGTGGCGCGCCCCTCACCGACGATTTGAAGTCGGAATGCCACGTGGGGTAATTGCCGAAGTCGCGCAGCGCGGCCCACACGGCGTCGCGCGACGCGGTGAGTTGGACGCGGCTTGCCACCGTGTGCTCGCGGGGCATCCGGGCACCGACGAGGTACACGCATGCCACCAACACCACGAGGATGATCGCGAGTCGCATGAGGAACTTCATCGGGCGCTCTCCATGAGTGGGGACCACGTCAAATGTGCAGCACCAGCCATCCCCTGCCAATGATCGCTAGATTTCGCGCATGACCTCCCCCTGGCCCATCAGCTTCGAGGACGTGCTCGCCGCCCGCGAGCGGCTGCGCCCGTACCTCACCCCCTCGCCGCTGCGGCGGTACCCCCTGCTCGACGAGCTCGTCGGGCACGGCATCCAGGTTTTCGTGAAACACGAGAACCACCTACCTGTGCAGACCTTCAAGGTCCGCAACGGCCTGTCGGCCGTCACGGCGCTCGATCCGGCAACGCGCGCGCGCGGCGTGATCGGCGCGAGCACCGGCAATCACGGCCAGGGGATGGCATACGCCGCCCACCTGCTCGGCATCCCCTGCTCCATCGTGGTGCCCGAAGGCAACAACCCCGACAAGAATGCCGCCATTCGCGCGCTCGGGACGACCCTCATCGAATTCGGCGCGACGTACGACGCATCGGCGGTGCACTGCGCTGAGCTGGCGGCGGCACGCGGGCTGACGCTCATCCATGGCATCAATGACCGGACGGTCATCGCGGGGGCGGCCACGATGTCGCTGGAGATGATCGAGCAGGAGCCCGCACTCGATGCCGTCTTCATCGCGACCGGCGGCGGCTCACAGGCGGTGGGCGCGCTCACCGTGGCGCGGGCGCGCAAGCCGTCGCTGAAGGTCATCGCCGTGCAGAGCGAGGCGGCGCCGGCGCAGTACGAGAGCTGGAGGCGCGGTGAAATCGTGCGCGGCCAGCCGGTGGGGACCTTCGCCGAGGGGATCGCCACCGGGCAGGCCTATGACGTCACCTTCCCGGCACTCAAGGCGGGGTTGGCCGACTTCCTGCTCGTCAGCGAGGCCGCACTCGCCGACTCGCTGCGCGAACTGATCCGCACGACGCACAACCTGCCCGAGGGCGCGGCAGCGGGCGGGCTGGCCGGACTGCGACAGGTGGCCGCCGCCTATGCGGGGCAGAAAGTCGGGATTGTGATGTGCGGGGGGAATATTGGCGTTGAGGCGCTGCGAGTGGTGCTCAGGGGCGATTGAGGATTTGGACTCAGGATGGCGGCTTCCGGCCCGATGGCACGTTCGTGTCGTGGCCCGCGCACGACACCGCGCGCTTGACCGAGGCGCTTCGCCGCGCCGTGCTCCGGCTCTTCGTGCGCCTGGACCGCTTTGACGAGGACCAAGCCGCCGGCATGCTCACCTGGCCGCACTCGGGGTTCCACGTGCATACGGCGGTGTGGATCCCGGAGGACGATCGCGCCTTCGCGACCCGGCTCGCGTGAAGCGTCGCGCCATACTACGCGTGCTCGATTGGAATTCCTGTTCGAAGTAGTCGCCGCGCGCGCGGTCAACCGCGCGCGGTCAGTCGCGCACGTACGTCAGCCAGCCGTGCGTGTCGGGCGCCTTGCCGTGCGTGACGTTCTCGAACGCTGACTGCATCCGTTGGGTCACCGGTCCCGGCTTCCCCGCCCCGATCCTGATGCGATCAACGCTACGTACCGGCGTGATTTCCGCCGCCGTGCCCGAGAAGAAGAGTTCGTCGGCCATGTACAACGCCTCGCGCGCGATGGCCTCGATGTGCACCGGGATGCCCGCGTCCTCGGCGAGCGTCATCACCGCGTCGCGCGTGATGCCGGGCAGCAGCGAGCCGTCCACCGGCGGCGTGTAGAGGGCACCGTCGCGCACCACGAAGACATTTTGCCCCGACCCCTCGCTCACGCGACCGCCGGTGTCGAGGGCGATGGCCTCGGCGAATCCGTTGGCGAGCGCCTCCATCTTGATGAGCTGGCCGCCGAGGTAGTTGCCGGCCACCTTGGCCATGGCCGGGATGGTGTTGGGCGCCACGCGCTGCCATGTGGAGATGCAGACGTCCACGCCGTTCTCGAGCGCGCCCTCGCCAAGGTAAGTGCCCCACGGCCAGCACGGCAGGTAGACCTCGATGGGACTCTCGAACGGTACCATGCCCGCCGCGCCGAATCCGCGGAGGATCATCGGGCGCAGGTAGCACGAGTCCACGCCGTTCTTCGTCACGAGAGCGCGGTTGGCCTGTACGAGCTCATCCACCGTGTACGCAGGCTCCATGCGATAGACCTTCGCGGAGTTCAGGAAGCGCGTCATGTGCTCGCGCAGCCGGAAGATCGCGGGTCCGCGCGGCGTGGCGTAGCAGCGGATGCCCTCGAAGATGGACGAGCCGAACTGCATCGAGTGGGCGAGCACGTGGACCTGGCAGTCGTCCCAGCGGACGAACGAGCCGTCCTTCCAGATCCAGTCGGTCTTGGGTAGTTGAGACATTGTCCTAGGGCAGGGGCAGAGGCAGGGTGAAGGCAGGGGCAGAGGCAGGGTGAAGACAGGGGCAGGAGGGCCCTAGAGCAGGCTTCTTATCCAGCCGCCATCCACCGCGATTGACTGGGCGGTGATGTAGCTCGCCTGTTCGGACGCCAGGAAGGCGGCGAGGGCGGCGAACTCGTGCGGTTCGCCAAGTCGCCCCATGGGAATCTGGGACTCCCAGCGCGCGAGTTCCTGGGCCGGCGTGGTGCCGTTGGTCTTGGCACCGGCGTTGGCGAGGTTCTCGATCCGTTCGGTGCGCGTGTAGCCGGGCATCAGATTGTTCACCGTGACGCCGAACGGCGCGACCTCGTTGGCGAGGGTGCGCGCGAACCCGGTGACGGCGGCGCGGAGCGAGTTTGACAGGATGAGGTTGTCCACGGGCTGTTTCACGGCAATGGACGTGACGTTGAGGATGCGTCCCCAGCGGCGTTCCTTCATGCCCGGCAGCACCCCGCGGCAGAGACCGACGACGCTCTCGAGCGTGAGGGCCACGGCCTTGGGCCACGCATCGGCCGGCAACGACTCGAAGGTGCCGGCGGGTGGACCGCCGGCATTGGACACCAGGATGTCCACGCGCCCAAACTCATGGAGCGCCGCGGCAAGGAGCGCCTCGACGTCGGCGGCCAGCGATACATCCGCGCGCACGCCGATCGCCCTGACGCCGTGTTTCCCGGCGAGTTCGCGCGCCACCTCGGTGATTGCCGCCGCGTCGCGTGCGGCGAGCACGAGGTCGACGCCCTCGGTGGCGAGTGACTCGGCGATGGCGCGCCCGAGTCCGCGGCTCGATGCGGCCACGAGTGCCACCTTTCCACGCAGTTTCAGGTCCATCGCTGGCTCCGCGTCCTACTTCTTATGGAAGTACGCGTCCGTCTTGTTGATCCAGTCGGCGCGCGGCGGGTTGAACACGTCGATATCGAGTGTGTCCTCGAGCGCCTCGGCCTTGTGCGGCACATTGGACGGGATCACGAGCGTCTCGCCCGCGCGCACGTCGATCACCTCGGCTTCGTCTGCGCCGATCCAGAAGCGCAGCGCACCCTCGAGGATCCAGGTGATCTGCTCGTTCTCGTGCTTGTGCTGCGGCACCACCGCGCCCTTCTTCAGGAAGACCTGCGCGAGCATCATGCGCTCGCCATAGACGAACTTGCGCTCGATGGCGCTGGTGACGGTTTCGCGGGGCATGTCATCCCAGCGCTGATGCGTGACCTTGTCGGGCATATTGTGGTCGGTGGGGGTCGATGAAGAATCGGCGTGCATCCGGCGCCTGATCAGGAATTGTACCGCTGGGGCGACGGTGCGTCGAATTCCAGTAGCAACTTCTACCGCGTTCGTTGGCGGACTCAACCCGACACGAGGATACGAGGTCGAGGATGTTCGCCGGCGTCGCACCGCGCCAATGCTAGGCAATCACCACCAGGTGTCCCTCGCCAAGTGGCGCGCCCATCGTCTGCACCGGCCGCCCCGCGTGGGGAGCAAGCTTGCTCGGCATCGGCGTACTGCCTGTATCGCCGTCGGCTGCTCGGCCATAACCTGCCGGAAGGCGCCGCCGCGGGCGGATTGGCCGGCCTGCGTCAGGTGGCTGCGGCCTACGCGGGGAAGGAGGCGGGGATAGCGATGTGCGGGGGGAATATTGAGGTGGAGGCGCTGAAAGTCGTGCTTAACGGCGATTGAAGAATTGGACTGAGGATTCCGATTGAGGATGTCGATTGAGGATTGCGATGGGCGATGACGGTGAATCGCGAATCGATATCCGTCATCGTAATCCGTTATCGGAATCCTAGATCCAAGTCCTCAATCGTACGTAGTCACGACGCCTTCTTCGTCCTCTCCGTCACCCGCGCGATCGTCGCCTCCGACCCGCAGACGAAGATGTACTCGCGGTTGCGCACGTGACTGACCTCGCCGACGCGCTCACCGCGCGGGCTGTAGATGCCGATCTGCGCGCCGACGTACCGCTTGTACGCCCGTTCGATGGTGGCCACGGCGCCGCGTTCGGCGAGGCGCGCCTCCAGCCACTCGCGCGACACAAAGCCCTCGTCGCTGAACGACACCACCAGCGTGCGGGCGCGCACGCTGCGCAGCACGGCGGCGAGCGCGTCCTCGAACTGCCGCTTGCTGTTGAAGCGGCTCGTGCGCTCGCGTACGTCCTCGCGCTTGCATGCCACACCGTAGCAGGCGGGCTTGTCCCAGCGCACGAGCGACTCCCAGATGTGGTAGTTGCCCAGGTACGAGTGCTGGTTGTACGGTGGGTCGAGGTAGGCGACGTCGGTCTCGATGCCGCGTGCGGCGTCGAGCGCGTCGAGGGCGAGCGCGCGTCCCTTGCCGGCGCGGGCACGCGGCAGCACCGCGGGGAGCCGCAGCTCGAGGTCGTTGTGCGCGCGCGGCGCCCACTGTTTGAGGTACGCCATCTGCACGCCGGTGGTGCTGTCCACGCGGTCGGCCGCCTCCATGAGCGAGACGAGCATGACGGCCTCGAGCTCGGGCGGGAGCGCCAACTCGGCGAGGCGCTCGCGGATGGCGTCCACGCGCTCGCCGTTCTTGGGGTGGAAGAACCGCGACTGCTCGCAGAACGTCTGCGTGAAGTAGCCCGGCCGCCCCGCCAGCGCGTTGCACTCGGCGATCAGCACCTCGGCATCGCGCACCACGTCGTCGTAGTCGGCCTCCACGTAGCAGCGCGAGAGCACGTGCGCATACGCGTTGTGGTCGTTGGCGACCACACGAAAGCCGGCGAGCTTGAGCGCGTGGCCCACGCGTGCCGTGCCGCTGAAGAGGTCGAGCACCGATCGCGCGCGCGCGTCGGCGCGCACGGCGTCCACGATGAGTGGAAGCAGCGTGCGCTTGGAGCCGAGATACTTGATCACGACCATCAGACGACCGCGAATTCCCGGCGCAACGGTGCGCGCGCGGTGCGTTGCGATCGGGAAATTCGGTCGTCAGGAGCGGCGCCGATGCACGCGGGGTGCAGGCGGCGAGCTGCGCGCCGCAGGGTGTGCGCCGGGCGTGCGCGCTACGCCCGCGGGTGCGCCTGCCGGTAGACCTGCTTGAGACGCTCGACGCTCGTGTGCGTGTAGATCTGCGTCGTGCTCACCGAGGCGTGCCCCAGCAGTTCCTGCACGGCGCGCAGGTCGGCCCCCGCATCGAGCAGGTGCGTGGCAAAGGTGTGACGCAGGGAATGCGTGCTGAGGCCCGCCCCCTCGTCCACCTGTGAGAGCCAGCCGACAATCGCCTTCTGGATGGTGGAGAGACTGGCCCGCTTGCCGCGGTCGGAGAGGAAGAAGGCCTGCCGGTCGGCGCCGGGGCCCACCTTGGCGATCACCTGGTCTCGCGTGCGCTCGAATTCGCGCAGCGCGCGCTGGGCGTGCGAGCCGACGGGGATGATGCGTTCCTTGCGTCCCTTGCCGCGCACTTTCACCTGGCCGGCGAGGAGGTCGAGGTCGGCGCGGTTGATGCCGCGCAGCTCGCTGAGGCGAAGCCCGCACGAATAGAGCAGTTCGATCATCGCCAGCGCCATGACGTCGCGGTGCTTGCCGTCCTTGGCGCGCGTCTCCAGCGCCTGCAGCAGCGTCTCGACCTGTTTCCGGTCGAGGTGGCCGGGGAGGTACTTCTCGATCTTGGGCGAGCCCACGGCGCGCGCCGGGTTGGCGGCGACGAGGTCGTTGGAATGGAGGAACCGGAAGAACGTGCGGGCGGCGCTCAGCGCTCTCGCAATGGAGCGCTTGGCAAGTCCGCGCCGCGCGAGGTGCGCCATCCAGGAACGGAGGACGAGGCGGTCCACCTGCCCCCATTGCCAGTGCGGGTCGCCGTAGTGGGCGCCGAGAAACTCACGCAACTCACCCAGGTCCCGCGTGTACGCCGCCACCGTGTGCGGCGACACATCGCGCTCCTTGGCGAGGTGGGTAAGGAAGTCGGTCAGGAGATCTGGCATACCACAACTTAGACGACTGAAGGAGGGGGAGGGGTGCAGGGGTTTGGAATGGGAGAGGAGTGGAGATGGGGGGATGGGGGAGGAGGGGAACGCCTTTCTCCTCCCCCCTCGCTCCACTCCTCCTCCATTCCAGCCAGACCGCTGCACCGCACCTCCAATCCAGTGACACCGGACTTGCCGATTCTGCAAGTACTTTGTATTGTAAAGTCACGAAGGCCACAGCCCCCCTTCAGGGTCCTCCCGCGTGCCAGCTCCTCCCTCCCCCGATTCGCACGCTGCCATGTCCGCCAACGACACGGCGGACTGGCGGGACGCGGTGCGCTGGTGGGAACGGCGGCGCATCACGTACAACGTGGTCCTCACCGCCCTCTTCGTGGTGCTGACGATCCGCACCTGGCCGCGGCTGCGGCCGGAGCTCGGCCCCGACAAGCTCCTCCCGCTCCTCGTGCTCACCCTGCTCGCCAACCTCTGTTACAGCACGGCGTACCTGCTCGACCCGCTGCTCAGCGCGACACCCAACGTCCGCATCCGCCACGGGGCGCGGCTGGCGGTATGGGTCGCCGGCATGTTCCTCGCGATGCTCATCGAGACGTACTGGTTCCTCGATGAGGTCCTTCCGCCACCGCTGACCTGACGGTCGGCCCACCTTCAGCTCACCCTTCGTATGCAGAATCCCATTCAGGACGCCGATGCGGTACGAGCCCAACAGGGCGGCACTCCAGGGCCACGTGGGTTCGGCGCGAAGGACCCGACCGACGTCGCATGGGCAGTCGCGCTGGTGCGTGAAGCCGTCGCGGTGCTCTTCGCCTCGCCGAGCGGCGCGCGGCCTGAGAGCGACGGCGTCGCGTACGCAAACGTCGGACGCCCCGGCCGCTGGGACCGGGGCGTCCGTGCATCACATCCGACTCAGCCCACCGTGCGGTAGTGGTCCAGCAGCTTGTAGCTCCGCGCGCGCAGACCGAAGATCAGCGCCGCCGCGAAGGCGAAACCGGCGAAGAAGAACATCTGGAAGGCCGTGACCCCAAAGCCGGTGGAGGCGATGAAATCCGTGACCGTCGCGTTCTTGACCCCGGCATTCACCACCAGCACCCAGAGGTTGCCGACGGTCACCGCCAGCAGCCAGAAGCTCATCAGCGTCCCCTTCATGGACTGCGGCGCCTGGCTGTAGGCGAACTCGAGCCCGGTGGCCGACACCAGCACTTCGCCCAGCGTGAGCAGCGCGTACGGCAGAATCTGCCACGCGATGGAGAAGGCCGTGCCCCCGTCGAGCACCACCTGCATGAACCCGACGACGACCCACGACAGACCGGACGACACGATGCCGATGGTCATGCGACGCAGCGCTGTCATCTCATAGCCGAATCGCTTGAACGCCGGGAAGAGCACGAGGTTGTTGAACGGGATGAGCAGCATCACCAGCGCCGGATTGAGCGCCTGCATCTGCGATGACTGGAACCAGCTGGGCTTGCTCATCAGGTCCGCCTGCAGCACCCACGTCGAGGCCTTCTGGTCGAAGAGCGACCAGAACGGCGTCACCAGCGCGAAGAGCACCAGCACCCGCAGGACCGAGCGCACGCCCTCCACGGCCTCGTCCGGATGCTGGCCGCGCGCGCCGTCGAGCTGCATCTGCACGCCCATGCCGCCGAACGCGATCACGGCCACGAGGGCGGCGCAGAGCGAGATCACGACACCGAATTTCGGGATCAGCACGAGCGCCCCGAGCGCGAGCAGGCCACCGATCGCCGCGAGCGCGAGGCCGCCACTGCCGGAAGCGAGTGCGGTGCGCGACACCCGGAGGAACGAATGCGGGTCGGGCGGTGCCGGCGGCACCATCACGTAACGCTTGCGGCCTAGCCACAGGACGACCGTGGAGATGAACATCAGCGCCCCGGGGATGCCGAACGCGATGGCCGGCCCGAGTTGCTTGAGGAAGATGGGCATCAGCAGCGACGCGAAGAACGAGCCGAAGTTGATGATCCAGTAGAACGCGTCAAAGACCACCTTGGCCCGGTGCTTGTTCGTCTGGTCGAACTGGTCGCCGACGAACGACGACACACAGGGCTTGATGCCGCCCGAGCCAAGCGCGATCAGCGCGAGGCCCGTGTAGAAGCCCATCCTGTTGTCGACAAAGAGGGCAAGGCAGAGCTGTCCGATGCAGTAGACGAGACTCAGCCAGAGAATGGTGTTGTACTTCCCCCACAGGCGGTCGGCCAGCCAGCCGCCGAGGAGCGGGAAGAAGTAGACGCCGATGACGAAGGTATGGAACACGTCCTTCGCCGCGCCCGGCCGGTCTGCCTCGGGCAGGTACGCCAGCAGCGACGACACGAGGAAGACGGTCAGGATGTTGCGCATCCCGTAGAAGCTGAAGCGCTCGCATCCCTCGTTGCCGATGATGTACCGGATCTGGAACGGGATCGGCACCGGGGCCGGCGCGGCGGCGGCGGTCTTGGAGGTGTTGCTCATGAGCCTGTATGAAATCCGCGAAGGGGAAGAAGCACGCAATCGGGGTGCCCAAAGATGCGGCGTTCACAGGCCCACAGCCACCGGCGACCGGTGACCCCTGCTCGCCGATCGCATGCGCGCGGAGGGCCGGCCCAGCACTGCCGGACCGGCCCTCCGCCTGCCAACAGACGCTGTCGAATCGAGGTTCGTGCCTACGGCTGTACCCGAGGCATCATCTCGTCGCGATTCGCCAGGTGGTACACCGACCACGCGATGATCGCCGCCGCCTGCTTGAGATCGTCCATCACGAGCCGCTCATACGTGTCCACATTCGAGTGATGGGTGCGAATCCCGTACTCGAGCGGGTCCTGGATGAACTGAAAGCCGGGCACGCCGCGCCGCCAGAAGGAGATATGATCGGTGCCGCCGGTGCGGTCGAGCCGGTTCCCCACGTACCCGAGATCGCGGAACGGCGCAAGCACCTGATCCCAGACGCGGACGGCCGGTTCGTTGAGCTCACCGTACACCCCGCGCAGGCGTCCGCCCCCGTTGTCGATGTTCAGGTAGGCCGAGAAGTTCGGCAACTCCGCGGCGTGCGTGCGCACGTACGCCGACGAACCGAGCAGGCCCTGCTCTTCGCCGCTCCACAGCCCGACGCGGACGGTGCGGCGGAGCGGGAGGTTGAGCGTTTTCAGGATGCGCATCGCTTCCATCATGACCAGCGACCCTGCCGCGTCGTCGGTGGCTCCCTGCCCCGAGTGCCAGCTGTCGAAGTGCCCGCCGATCATCACGACCTGCTGCCTGAGGTCGGAGCCGGGGATCTCGCCGACCACGTTGAACTCCCGCTTGTCGGGATTGCTGAACCGGTTCTGGATGTTGACTTCGAGCCGGGAGGTCACGCCCTGCGTGGCCAGGCGGTAGAGCTGGCCGTACTGCTCGTGCGTGAGCATCAGCGCAGGGATCGGGTCGTATACGGAGTCGCGCGCCAGCCGGCCGTCCGGATGGCCGCCAGTGCGCAGAATCCCATACGTCCATCCCGACGGGATGAGCAGCACGGCCGGCGCCTCGCGACGGATGAAGCGCATGAGCGCCTGCTGTCGCTGCTGCGCGGCGCGGAACTGCTCGGCCTGCTGCGGATTCTGCTGCTGTGGCGGTTGCGCCTGCGGCGGCCGGCGCTGGCCCCACGCGAGGATGGTGTCCGCGTCAAAGCGCCGCGGCGGAGCCGTGAACTCCGGGCCGATCGGGTTCCAGCGCTGCCACATCACGCACGCACCCCGCAGCCGGCCCGCAAACCGCTGCAGCTGGGCCGTGTCCTCCGGCACCTCCACGAGGACGACCGGGCAGGTGACCGCCCCCTTGGTGCTCCCGCTCCACGCCTGCGGCTCGGCGCGCAGCGGCTGGAGCACCGGTTCGAGCATGCGGCCGCTGTAGCTGACGCGCTCCCATCCGCGCCCGAACAGCGAATCCCACGGTTCGGCCTGCACATTGACCAGGCCCCAGCTGCGCAGCGACTGCACCGCCCACTCCTGCGCGCGGCGCAGCTGCGGCGAGGCCGTCAGGCGGCTGCCGTGGCGGTCAAGCAGCTGCTGGGCGAGCGAATCAACCCGCGACCGATTCAGCGCTTCGTCACGAATGCGCGCGAGCACGCCGAGGTCGAGGCGCTCCTGCACGATGGCCTGCTGCGCCGCCAGTGGCGCGGCAACCAGGCATGCGAGCAGCACGCTGGCAACGGAACGGACGTACAACATGACGGTCTCCTTCGGCGGTGGGTATCGAACCAGGCACGGACGCGAGCCGGCTCACCTCCCTTGTACGTTTCACCATGACCACCCGCTGCCGCAATCCGGCACGGGGCTGACACCGGCCGCCGCGGCTGCATACTGGATTCCCGCGCCGTTGTCCAGAGCGTTCACGGCCGTCGCTTGCTCGCCCGCACGGTAGCCACCACGCCGGGAGTCGCTACAATTGGACGCATGCTTCTCGGTGTCGCCGGCATGATTGGCTGCGGCAAGTCCACGCTCTCCGCCGCCCTCGCAAAACGATTCGGTCTCCAGCTCGCGCTGGAGAGCGTGGACGCCGAGAATCCGTGGCTCGACCTGTTCTACGACGGCGAGTCCGGCATGCGGACGTACGGCCTGCACCTCCAGCTCCACTTCCTCGCCACGCGCTTCGAGAGCATGCGCAAGATGCGGGCGATGGGGGGCAGCTGGGTGCTCGACCGCACCTGGTACGAGGACGCGGAGATCTTCGCCCGCGGCCTGTACGAGCAGGGCTACATGCACTCCAACGACTGGGAGCTCTACCAGCGCCTGTACGCGGAGCTGCTGCACGCCCCGGCCGCGCGCCCGCCGCGCCTGATGGTCTACCTGCACGGCCCCTTCGACACGATTCTCGATCGCATCATGTCGCGCGGCCGGCCGAAGGAGAAGGACACCGACCCCGAGTACTTCGCCTCGCTGCACGCGCGCTACGGGCGGTGGATCGACGGGTTCCGGCGCTGCCCGGTGCTGCGCCTCGACGTCCGCGAGTACGATCTCTTCGCCGACCCGACCGCCGTGGACGACATCGCCACGCGCGTGCGATTGGAGCTCGAGAAGGAGATCCCGCAGACCGAGCTCTGGCCGGCGCAGAAGCAGCGCAAGGACGCATTCGCGCAGGGGTGAACCTCGGCGCCTCGAGGGGGTACGACGCCCCATCATGCGCCCGCTCGCACCGCCGCCGTTCGTCAAATGGACGCCGCCCTCCCCTGAGGAACGCGCGGCCGAGTTGCAGCGCCTGGAGCGCGACGCTCGCATCGGGGAATGGAAGCTCTACGGCTTCGCCATCCTTCAGTGTTTCGCCGCGACGTTCATCGGATGCTGCATAGCCGGCTACGGTTTCTACATTACGGACCCGGAGCTCGGCAAGGTCCTGCTGCTGAGCGGCATGCTCGTGAGCTGGAGCGGGAACCTGTTCGCCCTCGGACGCCTCGCGCTCCGCGTGGAACGCGGCGACGTGTAGCGCTGGCCCTCGTGTGGCGGCGCACCGATCACACCAATGCGAGCCTCTCAATCCACTCCCGCATCGCCGCCAGCGACCGCTCCGCGTACAACGCGCGCTTCTTCTGCTTGTCGCGCGGCGGCTCGGGAAGCTCCTCGAGGAGGCCGAAGTTCGCATTCATCGGCTGGAAGTGCGCCGGATCGGCCTCGCGCAGGTGACGATACAGCGCCCCCAGCATCGTCACGGGAGGCGGCAGCACCGGCTCGTGCCCTGCGATCAGCCGTGACAGGTTGATCGCCGCCAGCAACCCCGTTGCCGTGCTCTCGGTGTAACCCTCGACGCCGGTGAGCTGGCCGGCGAACAGCACCTGCGGGTCATCACGCAGCGAGAGGTGTGGCGTGAGCGCCGCGGGCGCGTTGAGATACGTGTTGCGGTGGATCGAGCCGAATCGCAGGAACTCGGCTTGTTCAAGGCCAGGGATCATGCGGAAGACGCGCTGCTGCTCGGGAATGCGCAGCCGCGTCTGACACCCGACGAGGTTCCACATCCGCCCGGCGCGGTCCTCGGCGCGCAGCTGCACCACCGCCCACGGACGCCGCCCGGTGCGCGGATCGCGCAGCCCGATGGGTTTCATCGGCCCGAAGCGCAGCGACTCGCGCCCGCGCCGCGCCATCTCCTCCACCGGCATGCACCCCTCGAAGTACGGCGCCGAGTCAAACTCGTGCGCCGTGAACTGGTCGGCGGAGGTGAGCGCATCAAGGAACGCCTCGTACTGCGCCTTGTCCATCGGACAATTGAGGTACGCGCCTTCAGGCTCTGCAGTCGCCGCAGCGCCCATCTCCTGCACACCTCCATCCACCCGTTCCCCCGCACCACACCCTGTTCCCTTCCCCTGCACCTGGGAGGGGGTTGGCATCGTTTCCTTGTTCCACCGCGCCGCCCGAAACGCCACCCCCTGATCCACCGACTCCACGGAGACAATCGGCGCAATGGCATCATAGAACGCCAGCGACTGCACGCCGAGCCGCGCGCGCACGCTCTCGGCGAGCGCATCGCTCGTGAGCGGCCCCGTGGCGATGAGGCACGGTGCGGAGGGAATCGACGTCACTTCCTCGCGTGTGACCGTGATGAGCGGATGCGCCACGACGCGCTCGTGCACGGTCGCCGAAAAGATGTCGCGGTCCACGGCCAGCGCGCTCCCGGCGGCAACACGCGCCACGTCCGCGCCCTCGAGCACCACCGAGCCCAGCAGGCGCATCTCGGCCTTCAACAGGCCGTGCGCGTTGGTCAGCTCCGTGCTCTTGAACGTGTTGCTGCACACGAGCTCGGCGAGCCGGTCGGTCTGGTGCGCCGGCGTGCCGCGGACGCCGCGCATTTCGTGCAGCACGACGCGGTGCCCGCGCTGGGCCAACTGAAAGGCGGCCTCGCTTCCGGCGAGGCCGCCTCCCACCACATGGACGGTCGCCGTCACGCCGCGCCCGCGGGCTCGCTCTCGGCGTCGGCCGACACTTCCACGGTCCACTCGTTGGCGCACTTGAGGCACTTCCGGAAGTGGCCGCGCGTCTTGTTGCTCTTGGCCTCCGCTCCCGTGAAGCCGCAGTCCGGGCAGACCTCGAGCACCGGCTTGTCCCAGCAGACGAAGTCGCACGACGGGTAATTCTCGCACCCGTAGAACGCCTTGCCGCGCTTCTTGCTGCGTCGCGCCGCGATGTCACCGCCGTCCTTGGGGCACTTCACCCCGGTGGGCATGGACCGCGTGCCGCGGCACTTGGGGAAGGTGGAGCAGCCGAGGAACTCGCCCGAGCGGCCGCGCCGGATCACCATCGGCTTGGTGCAAATGGGGCACGGATACTCGGTCATCACCGGCGGCACGCGCTCGCCCTTGAGCGGACGCGTGTACTTGCACGTCTTGGGGTGGTTCTCGCACGCGACGAACGGCCCGAAGAAACCGCCCTTGGGGAGCAGCTTGCCGCCGCACGTCGGGCACCGCTCGGTCTCGAGCGCCCCGAGGTCGTGCGCCTCGCGGATCAGCCCCTCGACATTCACGTCGTTGAGCGACTTCTCGAACGGGCCGTAGAAGTCACGGAGCACGTGGTGCCACTCGAGGTCGCCCTCTTCCACCTTGTCGAGTTCGCCTTCCATCTCCGACGTGAAGCCCACGTTGAAGACGTCGGGGAACTGTTTCACCATCACCTTCTCCACGCTCTCGCCGAGCGGCGTGGGGAAGAAGCGGCGCTGCTCGAGCTCGGCATAGTGCCGGTCGGTGAGCGTCGAGATGATGCTGGCATACGTGGACGGACGGCCGATGCCGAGGCGCTCGAGTTCCTTGACGAGCGACGCCTCGGAGTAGCGCGGCGGCGGTTCGGTGAAGTGCTGGCTCGGGACGATCTCGCGGACGGGCGCATGCTCGCCCGGCTCGATGGCCGGCAGCGCCTGCTCGTCCTCGAGCGCCTTGCTCTCCCCCTCCTCGCGCGCCTCCTTGTAGAGCGACAGGAAGCCCATGAACTTGATGACCGACCCGGTGGCGCGGAACAGGTAGCGCCCGAGGTCGAAGTCCACCGTGGTCGTGTCGAAGACGGCGGGCGCCATCTGCGACGCCATGAAGCGCTGCCAGACGAGCGTGTACAGCTTGAGCTGGTCGGGCGAGAGATACTTGGCAACGGATTCCGGCGTGCGCGACGGATCGGTGGGACGGATGCCCTCGTGCGCGTCCTGGGCGTTGCTGTCCTTCCCCGCCCCGTACAGCTGCGGCGCCTTGGAGAGGAACTCCTCGGCGAAGCTCTGCCGCAGGAAGTCGCGCGCCGCCTGCGCGGCGCTCTCGGCCACGCGGCTCGAGTCGGTGCGCATGTAGGTGATCATGCCCACTGCGCCCTCGGCCTTGCCGAGCTCGATGCCCTCGTAGAGGTTCTGCGCCAGACGCATGGTGCGCTTGGAACCGAAGCCCAGCTTCTTGGCGGCCTCCTGCTGCAGCGTCGAGGTGGTGAACGGCGCCGCCGGGTTCTTGCGCCGCTCGCGGCGCTTGATGTCGGTGACGTCGAACGTCTTCCGCCCGGCGAGGTCGTTGAGGATGGCCTGCGCCGCCGCCTCGTTGGGAATCTCCGGCTTGTGCCCGTCGATGTGATGCAGCTTGGCGGTGAAGGCCTGCCCGTCGTGCTCCAGCGCTGCGGCGATCGTCCAGTATTCGGTGGGCTTGAACGCGCGGATGTCGCGCTCGCGCTCCACCAGCATGCGCAGCGCCACCGTCTGCACACGCCCGGCCGACAGCCCCTTCTTCACCGTCTTCCACAGCAGCGGACTCGCCTTGTAGCCGACGAGGCGGTCGAGCACGCGGCGCGCCTGCTGCGCATCCACCTTGCGCTGGTCAATGTCGCCGGCCGCCTCGATGGCCTTGGTCACCGCTTCCTTGGTGATCTCGTGGAAGAGTACGCGCCGGATGGGCGGCCCGTTCTTCCGCGCCACCTGGCCGCGCACGTGCCAGGCAATCGCCTCGCCTTCGCGGTCAGGGTCGGTCGCGATGAAGACGGAGCGCGCGTTCTTCGCGGCGCTCTTGAGCTCGGCCAGCGTCTTCTCCTTCCCGGGGATCGTCACGTACTCGGGCTCGAAGTCGTGCTCCACGTCGATGCCCAGCGTGCGCTCGGGGAGGTCGCGCACATGACCGACCGTCGCCTTCACGGTATACGAGGCGCCGAGGTAGCGGCCGATCGTCTTCGCCTTGGCCGGCGACTCGACAATGACGAGCGCCTTGCCCGCGACGGGCGACTCGCCCTCAACCTCGGGCAGCGCGTCCGCCGCGGCGCGCTTCCTCGCCGCAGGCTTCCGCGCTGCCGTCTTCTTCTTGGTGGTGGTCTTCTTGGCGGCCATCGGTCTAGTGCAGTGTCCCGGGTTCCGGGAGTGTACCTGAATCGGCGAGTCCGACGCTCTCCATGAGCGCGCGCAGGTCGTCGAGGGCGATACGTCCTTCCAACTGGAGCATGGCGCGCTCGATCACCTGCTCGAGCTCCGCCGCGTTGAGGATCCCAGCGCCGTTGAGCGCGAGCAGGTGGCCCCACGCTTCTGGTGCAAAACGCCCGCGTTCATGCGGGCCGAGGACGCGAAATGTCATGTTAGAGACAACTATAATACTGTGGCTTACCCGGCAATGGCGTTCAGGGCCACAATCCTAGTCCGTTGGTCAAGGGCGGGCAAGCGCCAATATGTGCTCGACAGCCTCGAAGAGCGTCATCATTTCGACGCTAACCGTATGATCTGCTTGCAGATAGAATGGCTCTCGCGCGGTGAGAATCGATGTCAGCGCGGCGAGCGGATCCGAGCCCGACAGTAATGGACGCCTCCCCACGCCATCGCCAAGACGCTTCATCGCACGGGCGGGCGACACCTGCAACCATATAAGGCGGGCAGGTGGGCGGACGAGCGCCACGAGTCCCGGAACCGCAATCCAACCGCCCCCCGGTGCCACCACCGTCGGTGTCTCGGCGCGAGCCAATCGCTCCGTCGCCTCGCGCTCCAGCGCACGAAAGTGCGCCTCGCCGCGCGTCGCGAAAATCTCGCGCACGCGCATGCCCTCACGCGCTTCGATCTCCTCATCGAGATCCACGAACGGCCATTGAAGCCGCGCCGCGACCTCACGCCCGACTGTCGACTTTCCCGCGCCCGGGATGCCGACGAGGACGATGTGCGCGGCCTGCCCCACGTCAGCCCAGCCGGCCGGCGATGTGCGCGAGATACGCGTCGAGATTGCGGCGGAGCTCGGTCATGGAGTCGCCGCCGAATTTCTCGACGATCGCATCCGCGAGCACGAGCGCGGCCATCGCCTCGGCAATCACGCCCATCGCCGGCACGGCCGTGACATCGCTGCGTTCGGCGACGGCCGCGGCGGCTTCGCCCGTCTGCGTGTCAATGGTGCCGAGCGGGCGCATGAGCGTACTGATGGGCTTCATGGCGACGCGCACGACCAGTGGCTCGCCGGTTGTCATGCCGCCCTCGAGGCCGCCGGCCCGGTTGGTCACGCGGCGCACATTGCCGCTCCGCGTGCGTCCCGGCGCCATCGTGATCTCGTCGTGCACCTCTGCCCCGGTGCGACGGGCCGCCTCGAAGCCGATGCCGACCTCCACGCCCTTCACCGCGGGGATGGAGAGCATGGCCTGCCCCAGTCGGCCGTCGAGGCGGCGATCCCAGCTCACGTGCGACCCCAGCCCCACGGGGAGGCCGTCCACGACCACTTCGCAGATGCCGCCGAGCGTGTTTCCCTCCTTCTTCGCGGCGTCGATGCACGCGATCATGCGCCCTTCAGCCTCGGCGTCGAGGGTGCGGAGCGGCGACGCGTCGGCGGCGGCGTTGATGTCGGGCGGCATCGTAGCGGGGCGCTGGGCATCGATGCCGCCCAGGTGCACGAGGTGCGACGCGACGGTGACGTCGCACGCGGCGAGCAGGCGGCGGGCGATGGCACCCGCGGCGACGCGCGCGGTGGTCTCGCGGGCGGAGGCGCGCTCGAGGATGTCACGCGCGTCGTCGCGGTCGTACTTCAGCAGTCCCGAGAGGTCGGCGTGCCCCGGTCGCGGGCGGTGCACGGCGCGCTTGCGCGCACCGTCCGCGTCCGCGTCGCGCGGCGCCGGGTCCATGATCTCCTGCCAGTTCTTCCAGTCGCGGTTGCGAATGAGCATCGCCACGGGCGAGCCGAGGGTCTCGCCGGCACGCACGCCGGAGAGGAACTCCACCTCGTCGCGCTCGATCTGCATGCGGCGGCCGCGGCCGTAGCCCTGCTGGCGGCGCGCCAGGTCGGCATTGATGTCGGCGGTGAGAAGCGGCAGGCCGGCGGGGACGCCTTCGAGGATCGAGACGAGGGCGGGGCCGTGGGACTCTCCCGCGGTGACGAACCGGATGGGCACGAAGGTGATGGTAGACGGTGGAGGGTAGATGGCAGAGCGGGGGCGGCTGGTGGCCGCCCCCGCTCAACATAACAAACTCGCTGCGGTTACGGCTTCTTCTCGGCCGTCGGGCGGTTCTTGAGCGTCTCGCCGTCGTCGAGGATGTGCGGCGTGATCAGGATCAGGAGGTCCTGCTTCTGTTCGATGGTGCTCGTCTCGCTGAACAGGCGGCCGATGAGCGGCAGCGAACTGAGGATCGGAATGCCCGACCGGCTCTTCGTGATCTGCGTCTGCGTGAGCCCACCAATGACCGCGGTTTCGCCGTCGGCAACCAGCACCTCATTCTTCGAGTTGCGACGGTTCGTGTTCGGGCCGGCCGCGGTGACCGTGACGAGCTGCTCCTGCGTCGCCTCGACGGTGAGGTTGAGCTGGCGGTTGGCCGTCACACGGGGGGTCACCTTGAGCGTGATGCCGATTTCCTTGGACTGGATCTGCGGCGCCACCGAGGTGATTTGCCCCGCTGGCACGGGCGGCGTGAGCAGGAACGACAGCGTGGTACCCGAGAAGAGCGTCGCCTCGGTATTGTCGAGCGTGGTGATGCTCGGCTCGGCCTGGATGTCGGTGAGCTGCTCCTGGGAGAGCGCGTCGAGGAACGATGTCAGGTTGAAGCCGCCGATCGCCATGTTGTAGATGAGGCTGACCGCAGCTTCGTTGGAGTACGCGCGGCTGGCGTTGGCAATGCCGGTGAATGCATCACCGGAGAGATCAACGCGGAAGTCGCCTGGCACCGCGGCATTGTTGATGATGCGCGGCATCAGGGCGTTCTGGAACGCGCTCACGCTGCCGAGGTCGTAGCTGATGCCCAGCTTCTCGGTGCCCGTGCGGTCAACGGCGATGATCTTCGCCTTGATCGCGACGAGCGGCGTGCGCACGTCGAGGTCCTTGATGAAGCCCATCACATCATTGAGCCGCGCCTGCGTCTCGGTGATGATGAGGACGTTGGTCTTCTCGTCGGTGGCCACGGAGCCGCGGCCGCACCCGGCGGTCGAGATCGCCGTGGCGCTTCCACCCGCACCGGCGTCAGGCGCGCCCGCTTCCCCACCGGCTGGCGCAGCCCCACCCGCCGGCGCCTGCGCCTGCGGCACGGCGGCGCCACCCTTGGCGCACCCCGCGCTGAGCAGGCCCGTGATGGTCGTCGCAAGCGTCGCGGCCTTGGCGTAGTAGACCGGCACGATCTGGCTGACGAGCGGTTCCTGCGCGGTGCGATTGGCGATGTTGGCGTAGCTGTCCACCGTGATGATGCCGGTGCTGTCCTCGATGGCGGTGAGGCCCACAGAGCGCAGGATGGCGGCGAGCGCCACGTCCCACGGCTGGTTCTTGATCTCCATGAAACCGATCTTCGCGTTGGCCACGCCCGCGCCGGCGACGATCGTCTTGTTCGCGAACGTCGCGAAGGAGCCGATGACGTCGCGAATCTCGGTGTCCTTGTCGTACGTCACGGTGATGCGCGGCTGCTCAAACGGCAGCGGCGCGGCGGGCGCAACTTCCCGCAGGATGCCGAGGGGGAGTTCGGCCTTCGGCTCCGTGGCGGCGGCAGGAACGACGGCGGGAACGGCAGCGGTCGCTGCCGGCGTGGCCTTGCCGCCGCCACCCATTTGCCAGGCGGCGAACTGGTCGGGTCCACTCACCGCGATGCGCACCTCACGCTCGCCGCGGACCACCGAGTACTCGCGCGCGCCGTCGAGGTCGAGCACGAGCCGCACCACATCCGGCTTGTACTGCGCCACGCGGACGTTGGTGATGCCGCCGCGCGAGACCTTGTCGTAGAACCGCGCCGGCGCGGTCAGGGTCGCCCCTCGGAAATCCACGACGATGCGGCGCGGGTTGTTGAGCGTGAAGTCGACGACGTCGACCGTTCCGTCGATGGCCACCACCACTTCGGCACGCCCGGCGGCGGGGACGACGCTGAGCGCCGTCACCGACGAAGGTGCGCGCGGCGTCTCCGACGCGGCGGTGGCGCTTCGGGCGCCGACGGTCAGCGCGGCCGCAATCACGGCCAGCTGGTAGACTCGCCTCATGGCTTCCCCTTGGTCTGCTGGGTCTGCTGCATGTTCAGCTTCAGGGTCTCCTGACGGCTGAACCCATACTCTTCAATGGTCAGAACCACTTCCTGCGCCCTGATCTGGGACACGCGGGCGCGGCCGAGCATTTGGCCGGGCTTGGCCCGATACTGCTGCTGCGTGCTGACGTCGCGCATGACGGCGACGGAGTTGCGGCCGGCCGGGTCGAAGATGATGCCCACGAGCTTGAGGTCGGCGACGAGCGGCCGGATGGCGCCGGACTCGATGGGCGACGCGAAGGGATCCGTCTCCCGCGGCACGTAGGTGAAGACTTCGCGCTCGAACGTGATCTTGTTCGAGTCGGGCGCCGGCGACGGCGCGGGCGTCGGCGCCTTGGCGGCGGGCGGGCGCGGCTTCGCAACGCCCGTGATCGGCCCCCGGATCTGCGCCGACTTCTGCGCCGGGGCCGGTGCGGACTTCGCGCCTCCGTTCACCGCGGCCGTCTGCGCATTGGTTGCGTTGACGTTCTTGCGCGCCTGCTCGATGGGCTTCTTGATGGACGGCGGCATCTGCGCCAGCGCGACCGACGCGCCGGCGAATGCCGCGAGCAGACCGACGAAGCGACGGATCATCCCTTCCTCCCCGGCTTGGCCGGAGCCGACCCGTTGCCGCCCTGGTCACCCTGGGCCGTCTTCACCGCATACGTCTGGATCGAGAAGCTGGCCTGCAGCATCACCGTGCCCGTCGCGTCCGCCTTGCCCGCAGTCCGGGGACTGCCGGACGGTACGAGCTGAAGTCCCAGCGGCGCCACGATGCGGGTCATCGACGCGATGCCGGTGAGCAGCTGACCGATCTCATGATAGTTGCCGACGGCGCGCAGCTTGTAGCGATACGTGTCGAACTGCTCGCCGGGAATCACCGGCTCGGGTTCGATATAGTTGATCTCGAGCCCCACCCGACGAGCGGCCGTCGAGACCTGCTCGAGCAGCGCGGGGACCTCGTTGCCGGCGGGGACCAGCGAGCGCATCAGCTCGAGGTTGGCGCGCAGCCGCTCCGATTCCTCGCGGATGGTCGCTACCGAGCCGCGCGCCAGCTGCGCCTTGGCACGCTGGTTGCCGGCATCGAGCGAATCCACGTGGGTGGCGATCACCGCGAGCGTTTCCTGCTTCGGCGAATAGACGAAATACCAGTAGGCGCCCGCACCAATGACGCCGAGGAAGGCGACAAAGAACAGGAGCTGGTCGCGCTGGTTGGTGGGAAGGCCGGCCATGGGTTACCTCACCGAGACGGTGAACGGCACGGTGCGCAGTACCGAGGGGTCGGGCTTCTCAAACTGCATGTCGAGTCGGAATTCGGTGGCTTCCTTGCCCTGCTGCATCACCACGTCGCTGCGCACGAGCGTCACGTTCTGCAGAAACGGCGACGCCTCGAGCGCCTTCATGAACCGCGTCAGCGCCTGGATGTCCACCGTGTTGCCCACGACCTGCAGGGCGAGCACGTTCTCGTCGGACGGCGCCGCGGCCGGACGCGCCGGGCCCTTCTTGGGCGCCGCCTTGCTGACGCCGGCCTGCACCTCGGGCGACTCGTTCGACACCGCGCTCGTCTGCATGATGGAGCGCAGCCAGACGTACGGCGGCATGGCGCGGGCCACTTCATCCAGCACGTGCGGCCAGATGAGGCGCGTGCCGTCGATGGCCGAGATCACGGCAATCTGGCGCTTGACCGAGTCGCGCTGTGCCTCGGCCTTCGCCCGCTCGGCAATCACGGACGCGTAGCGCGTGGAGTCCTGCACCGCCTTCTGCTCACGCTCGGTGAGCGACGACTCGCGGCGCGACTGGAGCGTCCACATGCCGCCGATGGCGGCGAGGCCGACGACCACGCCGGCCACGGCGGAGATCATCCACGGATCGCGCACCCGTGACTGGAGGTCCTTGAGCACGTCGCCGATGTTGAACGACGGCCCACGACTCCGTGTCTTCTTTCGCGCGCCGGGAAGGAGATTGATTTCAATCATGATGCGCTCTGGGCCCGGGTCAGGCGGGCTGGCGCAGCGCCAGGCCGATGGGGAGCATCAGCAATGGCGCCACTTCGTCCGTGACGAGCGGCTCGAAAGCGCCGTCACGGACCCGCAGGTTGGCCAGAGGATTGGCGAGCTCCACCTGCACGCGCAGGCGCGCGGCGAGCACGTCGGAAAGCCCGGGAATGCGCGACCCGCCACCGCACATGTAGACCGCGCGCATGGGCGCGGCGTTGCGCGACGACGAGGCGAGGAAGGCGGCGGCGCGTTCAATGCCGACGGCGATCTCCTCGCCGCGCCCCTCGAGCACGGCGTCGAGATGCGGCGACCGGTCGTAGCCTTCGAGCAGCTGCGACGCCTCCTCCGCTCCCAGGCCGCGTTCACGCTGCAGGTCCTCGCGGAACCGGCGCGTCCCCACCGTGATGTCGCGGGTGAGGATCGGCACCCCCTCATCGAGGATGTTGATGTTCGTCACTTCGTGGCCGATGTTCACCAGGCCGACGACGCCCTGCATCGCGTCGGGATAGCTGAGCTCGAAGGCATTGTGCAGCGCAAAGGCGTCGACGTCCACGACCGCCGGGTTGAGGCCCGCATCGGCGAGCAGCCGCAGCTTGGCCTCGACGAGTTCCCGCTTGGCGGCGACCAGCAGCACGCTCATCTCGGGGCCGTCGGCGTCGGGATCCAGGATCTGGAAGTCGAGTTCGACCGACTCCATGTCGAACGGCACGTGCTGCTCGGCTTCCCAGCGCATGAGCTCGCGCGCCTGCTGCTCCTTGACGCGCTCGATCTGGATCTTCTTGATGATGACGTCGCGGCCGCCGACGGCGGTCACGACGTCGCGAGAAGACACGCCAGCCGCCTGCATCGTGGCCTGGATCGCGTCCGCGACGATCTGGGGATCCATCACCTCACCCTCGACGATCGCGTCGGCGAGGAGCGGGGTGATGGCCACCTTCATCAGTTCGGGCTCGGGGCGGGAATGGTCAATCACGGCCACCTTGACGAGGCCGGACCCGACATCGAGTCCTACTGAGGTCTTCTTGCGACCGAAGAGCGCCATCTGCGAACCGGCCCTCAGGCGAGGAGTGCGATCAGGCAGCCACGCACTGCGCGGCCTCCCGACGATGGACGACGTGTTCGCGTGCTGGAACCGCAAAGTTGCAGGCGGCGACGGCACGCGGTCAATAGTTGTAGCAGGCGCAAATTGCTGGCTTGGCATACGGTTACGCCACGTCAGCAGCCCGCAGCATCGCCTCCACACCCCGACAGGAGGGTCCGGCGTGAGGAGGGTTCCGCCCCATTATCACGAGCGGAGGGGGATAGAGGTAACAGACGAGGTATCAGGGAGATGGTACGCGCGTCCATCCCAGCCCCGCCGCCGGGGCCCAGCGGAGGGCTCCGGTTGAGTCCCCCACCGGCGCCACGAGCACCTGATGCCGCGTGCGCGCCATCCCGCCGAAGACCGGCATCTCCGCTTCGACATCGATGGTTGCGAACGGAGCGGCGGCCCCCACGAGGCGCCAGCGCGCCGAGGCTCGCCCGGCACCGGCCGATCCGCTCGCCATGGGAGCTCCCGGGAGGATGCCCGCGCATTCGGCGCTGTCCACCGGATCCTCGAGCGCCGCGGCCTCGGCGCTCATGACCGCGGCCGCCAGCTCGGCGCGAGCCGCGTCGAGGCCGGCCTGACGCGCGGCCACCAGGGCGCGCTGGGCGCTGACCGCCACGACCATCGCCATGATCACCAGGGCGGCGATCACCGCGACGAGCGCGAAGCCGCGCTGTGAGGTCATGGCGCCGCCGGCACCGGCAGGCGCGAGGCGAGACTCGCGGCGTGAGTCGCGACCACGGCGCGCACGGAAACGTCCACGGAGAGCGTCCGGCCATCGGCAGCCGGAACGGCGCGCATTCGAAGCCCACCCTGAGACGGCGGAAGGAGGGGACCCGCGATGGGCTGCGCCGCGCCACAGCCGGTCGTGCACGACCGCTCGCCGAGCCACCATGCGCCATCGCCAGCGCGGTAGACCGTGAAGCGCACGGTGCGCCAGACGCGCACGGGGACGGCGCCGGCCGGCGCCGATGCCGGGAGGGCGGCGCCGAGGGTCAACCGCACGCCGCCGGCGGGGCAGCTCGCGGAGGCGCGCTGTGTCGCGGCAGCGGCAACGACGGTTTTCCACTCGCGGCGCACGAGGGTGTCCATCGCGGCCAGCGAATCGCCGGCGCGGGGGGTGCTCCACGCGGGTGCCGTGGCCGGCAGCACCAGACGCTCCTGATCTTGATGGCACGCGCGCGCGACGATGCGCAGCGACGCCACCTCGACGGCGGTATCGCCGAGGACGCGGAGATCGCCGGCGGCATGGGCGAGCTCGGCGCGCAGCACCTCGTGCACCTCGCGCACGATCTCGGCGGCGCGCGCGCGCGCGTCGCGGGCGCGGTGCAGGGCAAGATGCTGGATCAGGCCGCGCATGGCCGCCGCGAGGATGACCGCGGCGAGCGCCAGCGAGACGAGCAGTTCCGCGAGCCCCGTCCCGCGACGCCGCTTCATGGCTGGCAGGTGATGACGGCCGTCAGGCGGCGCGACAGCGGCGGACGGGCGGGGACATCCACGCTCCCCTCGAGCAGGAGGTGCCGCCCCTGCGGCGTGGCACTCCAGCGTTCGTGCACCCCCATCAGGTGCGCTTCCCCCGAGCGCGCGGTGCCGCAGGGCTCCGCGCGCAGCGTGTCGAGCCGCGCCTGCATGGCGCCAGCCACGAGCCGCCGCAGCAGCGCGTCGTTCTCGAGCCGCGCCACCGCAGCGGCCGCGCGCGCGTAGGCGGCGAGTCCCACGGCGAGCAGGACGAGCGCAGCCAGCAGCTCGATGAGGGAGAAGGCCCGGCGGTCGGTCATGCTCGGACGGTATCACCTGGCGGCGACGCTGCATCACCATTTCATCACGCTCGGCACCGAAAGGTCCCCCGAACGCACGATGGGCCGGGATCGCTCCCGGCCCATCGCGGTCCCGCAGGCAGTCAGGTCAGGCGCAGACCGGCTCGCCCTCGTTGGTGGCCGTGCCGCCCACCGAGATCTCGCACGTCTTGGCCGTCGAGGTATGGGCCGCCGTCGCGCCCCAGCCCGTGTTCGTCACCGTGCCCATCGTGACGGTCACGCCGCTCGAGGCCTTGTAGCTCGTGCCCATGTCCGAAATCGAGCTGGCGTACGAGCTGTTGTTGTCCGAGAAATACGCTTCCTGCGCGGTGACGAGGTTGCGCAGGTCCGACTTCATCGAGGCGACGTAGGCCTTCTCCTTCGTGTTCGCGAACTTCGGGATCGCGATCGCGGCCAGGATGCCGATGATCACGACGACGATCAGGAGTTCGATGAGCGTAAAGCCCTTGCGGTGCGACATCATGACTGCTCCCAGAAAAAGTGACGCCGCGTGGCGCGGTGCACAGGCGAGAGGGTTCTCGTCTGGCACCACGCCACGCGGCGGTGCTTCGCAACTGTCGTACTGCGGTCCTGGCTGCGGAGGGGCGACAGGTAACCTCTCCAAGCGGGGCCGGCGCGCCGGGTGTTCGGCGCGCCGGGTCAAGCAGTGCTACATGTGCTTACTCAGTTGCAGACCGGCTCGCCTTCGTTGGTGGCCGTGCCGCCCACCGAGATCTCGCAGGTCTTCGCCGTCGAGGCGTGGGCCGCCGTGGCGCCCCAGCCCGTGTTCGTCACCGTGCCCATCGTGACGGTCACGCCGCTCGACGCCTTGTAGCTCGTGCCCATGTCCGAAATCGAGCTGGCGTAGGTGCTGTTGTTGTCCGAGAAGTACGCTTCCTGCGCCGTCACGAGGTTGCGCAGGTCCGACTTCATCGAGGCCACATAGGCCTTTTCCTTCGTGTTGGCGAACTTCGGGATCGCGATGGCGGCCAGGATGCCGATAATCACGACGACGATCAGGAGTTCGATAAGCGTGAAGCCCTTCTTGTTGGAAAGCATTCGTTTTTCTCCAGCGCGAGGAGGTGGGAAATCGGCGCCCTGGTCGGCGCAGGTGAGAGATCAACACATTCGCAGGGTGTAACAATTGCAATTGCCTTGCCACGGTGTCGGCGCGCTACTAACACATTGTATTATAACGCCTTGCGATAATCGTCTGGAGAAGTCGTACTCTCACGTCGGCGCGGATTGCCACATATCTAGGCAGATCGCCCGTCAGGCTTTTCGGAGTTTTGTACAGTTCAGTTACACATATAACGAGTCTGGACAGTTGCTGACATTACCCGCCTTTCGGCCTAGCGAGGCGGCGGGCGCCGCTCCAACCACTTCGGCGCGATCGTCGGGTCCAGGCTGTCATTGGCGACCAGCGCGCTGTCGGCGCGTTCAATGATGTAGCGGAACGCACGCTTGTACATACCGTCGGCGATGGCCACTCGCGCCGTTGTGCGCGCGTGGCGCCACTGCGCGAGCTCAAGCTGGCACGCCGCAATCGACACGGTGGCAACCGCCAGTCCGGGTTCGAGCGACCGTGCCTTCTCATACAACGGTATGGCCGGGCCGCACAAGTGCGCCTGGCGATACCGGTGTGCGAGGTCCATGTAGACGGCATGGTAGTTCGGCATCAGGGCAATGGCCATGCGCCACTGCAGCTCGCCCTCGCGGAAGCGGTTGCGCTGGAAGTACTGCCCACCGAGCGCGTAGTGCGCCTTGAAGTTGAGCGGCGACTCCTCCGCCATCAGCTCGAACGCCGAGTCGGTGTCATGCCAGAAGGTGTTGCGATCCGCGCTGCGCATCACACCGAACGCGAGCGCCGCCAGGCAGGCGGCGGGCACGACCGGCTGCAGCGATGACCGGGCGACGCGCAGCCGCGCGCGCAGCGCGTCGAGGCCGACCGCCACGACGAGCATGGCGCCCACGCTCGGCAGGTACAGCGTGCGCTCCGCCAGCAGGATGCCCGTGGCAAGCAGCACGTTGGCGACCGGCGCCACGGCGAGCCCGAACCAGGCAATGCCGAACGCCACCACCGGCGCGCGCCGCACCGCGAGCACGAACAGCGCCGCCGTGCTCAGCAGCAACAGGAGGCCGGCCAGGTGCGACGAATGCGGCGTGGCGAAGACGTCCAGTTGGCGCGGCGAGTAATCGGCGTACAGGCGGACGGGCGCCAGCATCAGCCGCCCGTACTCCGGCACCACATTCAGCATGATGAGCGCGCGCTCGATCATGTCCTTGTGCAGCAGCGACGGATGGGGCACATCGCCGCCCACGGCACCGAGCACCTGCACCCGTAGCGCCACGAAGGCCGCGGCGATGGCGACCAGCGGCCACAGCAGCAGCCGCAGGCGGCGCACGCGCTGCAGGACGGGCGCGTCGCGATACAGCAGCAGCTCGGCCGCGAGCAGCAGCGCCGGGAGCACGATGACGTGCTCCTTGGTGAAGATGCCGACGAGGAACAACGCGACGATGACGACGCCGGTCTGTCGCCGCATCGGCCCTTCACGCCGGTCGCGCAGGTACAGCCCGACCGCCGAGAGCAACACGAGCGCCGCCCACAGCTCCGCCTGCCCGACGACATTGGCCACCGCCTCCACGTGCACCGGATGCACGGCGAACAGCGCGGCGGCGAGCCAGGCGACGCGCGTCGACACGACGAAGCCGAGCGTCCAGAACACCGCCACCGCGCACGCCGCGGCAAGCGCGACGTTGACGAGGTGGAAGACGAGCGGCGAGCCGGCGCCGATGAGCCACTGCAGGGTGTAGGCCAAGATCACGAGCGGGCGATACAGCCCCGCCCCGTTCTTCATCGGCCAGTACGACTCCTCGAAGTAGCGCCACAGCGCGCGCAGTTCGTGCACGCGGCCGTTCTCGACGATGATCCACCGGTCGTCGTAGGTGAAGCCGTTGCGCAGGCTCGTCGCCGACGCCGCGAGGGCGAGCAGCGCCACCGCGAGCGCGAGGACGCCCCAGCGCGGATCGGCCAGCGGCACCGCGCGCGGCGGTGCGGTGCCCGCGTGCGCCGCCGGCGCCGGCGCGGCGCCCGAGCCGGCGGGATCGGCCGGCGCGATGCCGGCGGCGGGTGCCGTCACGTGAGGAAGTTGAAGCGCACGATGTGCCAGAAGGCCGCCACCCCGTCGCGCCACCCGATCTTCTTGCCCTCGGCGTAGGTGCGGCCCGAGTAGCTGATCGGCACCTCGAAAATGCGCACATTGGCGCGCGCCAGGCGCGCCGTCACCTCGGGCTCGAAGCCGAACCGGTCGCTCGTCAGACGGAGCGAGCGCGCCAAGTCACCGCGGATCGCCTTGTAGCACGTCTCCATGTCGGTGAGGTTGAGGTTGGTGGCCATGTTGCTGAGCAGCGTGAGCAGCCAGTTGCCCACCGAATGCCAGTAGTAGAGCACGCGGTGTGGCCCGCTGAGGAAGCGCGACCCGAAGACGGCGTCGGCGCGGCCGTCCACGATCGGCTCGAGGAGCGTCGGCCAGTCGGCCGGATCGTACTCGAGGTCGGCGTCCTGCACGATGACGACGTTGCCGGTGCTCGCCGCCAGTGCCGTGCGAATAGCCGCCCCCTTGCCGCGATTCACCTCGTGCCGCAGGAGGACGTCGATGCGCCCCGACGCCTTGAGCGCCTCGAGCTTCTGCCAGGTGCCGTCGGTGGACTGGTCATCCACGCAGATCACCTGCTTGCGCACCCTCACCGCGTGGACCTGGTCGAGGATGAGCTCGATGGTCGCCAACTCGTTGTACACGGGAACCAGCACCGACAGCACGAGGTCGCCCTCGTTGATGGGGGTGCGGCCCCGCATGCGCGGGATGGCGGTGAATTGCGTGGGGGTGGGTTGCATGGAGGACGTACGGACGGAGGACGGAGGACGGAGGACGGAGGACGGAGGAGCCGGATCGCTACCGAACTACATCATACACTAGCACGTTCGACGGGTCTGCCCCCCTGAGCTTCAGGCGGCCGCGGCGCGCGAGCTGCACCGCCGCACGCAGCGATTCGCGTTCGCCGACCACCACCCAGCGCGGGTGATAGGCGTCGAGCACGCCCGCGAGCTGCGCAGCGACCTCATCGTCGGTGCGGCGGCGCACATGCTGCTCCGCCGTGAGCGCGAGCAGCGGCACGGCGAGGCGGCCCGCGTACAGGTGGACCATCGCGTCCTGGTCCGAGGCCACGAGTCCGTCGGCCGGCAGCGCCGCCGCCACGCTCGCTGCGGCGATGCCCATGCGGGCGTTCGCCCGCTCGCCCGACTCCCAGCTTCGGTCGCGCCAGCTGCGCGCGTGCCACGTGACGAAGCCCGTGGCGAGCAGCACCGCCGCCACGCGCACGGCGTGACGCACCGGGGGACGCGCGGCGGATGCACCGAGATGCGACACGCCGACGAACAGAAAGACCAGCGCGAGCGGCCAGAGCGGCCAGAGGAAACGGTCGGGAGGGAACGGCCAGAGCAGCAGGAGCAGGCCGTACGGCACGAAGACAAACACGGACACGTTGGCGCGCGGCCAGCAGCGCGCGGCCCCCGCGCCCGCGAGCGCGAGCAGCGCGACGCCTGCCAGGCCCTGCACCAGTCCCGGGGCCTCATAGAGCCCGAAGAGCATCAGCACGAGCCGCATGCCCCGCAGGTTTTCCGCCGCCGCGGCGACAACGAAGTCGACGCCGCCGGCTCGCCACGCGTCGGCGATCCACGGACCGTACGCCCCGTAGGCGCCGGCGACGGCGGACGGCACGTCGCGCGCATGTGCCGACGTCCACAGCTGCCACGGCAACAGGAAGACGAGCGCGCCGGCGACGACGAGCGCGGCGTCGCGCCAGCGGCGGCGCCAGAGGAGGATCGCCATCGCCGCCGGCAAGAGCGTGACGCCGACCGTGCGCAGCAGCGACAGCGCGCCGATGGCGAGCCCGAGCAACAGGGCCGCGCGCCACAGGAGCTCGCCGGAGGGCGCGACGAAGCGATCGGCCATGAGGAGCACGCCGCAGAGTGCGATGACGAACGCCGTCTCCGAGAAGAGCAGGCCGTTGAGGAACAGCACCGGCACGGTGGCGACGCTGATCACGGCGACCACCGACGACACGATCACGGAGAGCCCGCCGACGCGCCGCGCGAGCGCGCGCACGGCGAGCGCGGCGAGCGGCAGGAGCGCGACATTGATCAGCTTGAGGAACGCGACATTCGCCGGGAACTGCGGCGCCACGCGCCAGAGGAGGGCGAGCAGCAGCGGATAGCCGGGCGGGAAATGCGTGGCCGCCGGGGCGCCCGGGAGGTTCGTGTAGCGATACCCGTCGCCGCTGGCGATGGCGCGCGCGAGAATGGCGTAATGGCCGTCGTCCTGGAAGATGCCGATGGGCACATCGTTCATGGCGAAGAAGCCCAGCAGGACCGCGATCGCCGCGGTGGCGAGCGCGGTGCGGCGCTGCAGCGCGTCCGCGGCGCCGCTCACGGCCGTTCCCTCAGCGCGAAGGCCGCGCCGCCGCCGGGCATGGGCGGCAGGGCGGTGACCGCCGGCGCGCCTGGCGTCTGCGCCCAGATGGGAACCGCGTCGAGTTCCGGCGTCCGGTGCGAGAGCACGAGGAGCTGCGGGTGGTAGCGCGCCGCGAGCGCGCCGAGTTCGCGGGCATACTGCGGCAGCGGCTTGTCACGCACGTGCTCGGCGGGCGTGAGCATGGACACCGGCATCGTCGTGCGCCCCGTATACAGCGCGATCATCACGTGGGCATCGCTGGCCACCACGTCCTTGGCGCCCGCATGCGTGACGGTCCACTCCACCAACGGCCAGAGCCGCTCGGTCATCGCGCGCTGCGGGGATTCCGCCCAGCCGCCGGCGAGTCCGCGCGCGGCGTAGGCGGCGTGTCCGGCGAGCAGCAGCGTGACCGCGGCCGCGGCGGCGCGCGGCGCATGCGGCCAGCGGCGGACGCCCCAGTCGCCAGCGCTGCGCGCTCCGGCGAGCAGGACGACTCCAGCCAGCGGCCAGACGGCCCAGACAAAGCGCTCGGGACTGTACGGCCAGAGCAGGACGACGCCGCCGTACACCACGAGAAAGGCGGCGAGCGCGCTGGCACGCCGCAGCAGTGAGGCGAGCCCGAGTCCAAGGGTGGCGACCACCACGGCGGCGGCGCCCCACTGCAGTACGCGCGGGATGCGCGGTGCAAAGATGAGTCCAAAGGCGCGCCAGAGATCCGAGACGTTGCGCGCAAAGACCTCCCACATCAGCGCGGGCTCGCGCCGATAACCGCCGAGGACCCACTCCAGATATGGACCGTAGCTCCCGCGCAGTTCGTCCGGGAATCCACGCGCCGCCTGCCAGACCCAGACCTGCCAGGGCATGAGCGCGATGACGGCGCAGGCGGCGAGCACCGCGGCCTCGCGCCGCCGATGGCGCCACCAGAGCACGGCGATCGCCGCGGGGAGGAGCACCCCGCCCACCGTGCGCACGAGCGTGAGCACCGCAATCGCCACGCCGGCCCACGCGGCCCCTCGCGCGCCGCCGCCGCGCACTACCCGCTCCACGAGCCAGAGCGTGCCGATGAGCACCGCGAAGAAGAACGACTCCGAGAGCAGCACGTTGGTGAGCACGAGCACCGGCGCCGCGAGGGCGCACACGGCAACGGCGAGCGCGGCCGGCACAGCGGGCACGTCGAGGTGGCGGTGGGCCAGCCGCGCCGCGCCGAACACGCCCACCGCGAGGCAGAGCGGGTTCAGCATCTTCAGGATGGCCACGTTCGCCGGAAAGGCGGGCGTGACCTTGAGCAGCGCCGCGAGCAGGAGCGGAAAGACCGGCGGGTAGTGAATCGCCGGCGGCGTTCCCGGCAGGTACATGTAGCGGTAGCCGTCACCCGCCGCGAGCGCCTGCGCCGACAACAGGTAGACGCCGTCGTCCCAGAAGACCCCGACGGGATGGGGCGACACGCTGGCAAGCGCGCACGCGAGCACCACCAGCGACGCCACCGCGGCCGTGAGCCATGCGGCCCGCGACCCGGTATCATGCGGCACGCCGAGATGCGGCGCGTCGGAATGCGGCGCGTCGGCGCGCGCCGCCGGCAGGGTCACGCGTCCACCCCGTACCGGGCGAGCTTGCGGTGCAGAGTGGACGGGTCAATTCCCAGCGCCTCAGCGGCGCGCGTCTTGTTGCCCTGCTCGCTCTGCAGCACCCACAGGATGTACGCCTTCTCGATGGTATCGAGCGTCGGGTTGGGCGTGGGACGCTCCGCCACGAGCGGCTCGGCGCGGCGTTCGGCGAGCCGCTCGGGCAACGCGGTCACACCGATCACCGGTCCCGCGCAGAGGATCACGGCGCGCTCGAGCGCGTTCTCCAGCTCGCGCACATTGCCGGGCCACGCATAGTCGCCGAGCATCTCCAGCGCATCCTCGCTGAGGCGCTTGGCCGGCTCGCCGCGCTGTGCGGCGGCCGCCTGCAGGAAGGCCTCGGCGAGCAGGGGAATGTCGTCGCGGCGATCGCGCAGCGGCGGCAGGTGAATGGCGATGACGTTGAGCCGGTAGAACAGGTCGCGCCGGAATGCCCCGCGCTTGATCTCGTCCTCGAGGTCGCGGTTGGTGGCGGCGATGATGCGCACGTCAATCGGCTCCGCATCGGTGGCGCCCACCGGGATGACTTCGCGCTGCTGCAGCACGCGCAGCAGCTTCACCTGCGTCGCCTGCGTCGTCTCGCCGATCTCGTCGAGGAAGAACGTGCCGCCGACGGCGGCGGTGAAGAGCCCCGACTTGTCCTTGACCGCGCCCGTGAACGACCCCTTCACGTGGCCAAAGAGCTCGCTCTCGAGCAACCCCTCGGGGAGCGCGCCGCAGTTGATGGAAAGGAACGGTCCGTCAGCGCGCGTGGAGAGGTCGTGCAGATAGCGGGCCACCACCTCCTTGCCCGTGCCGGACTCGCCGGTGATCAGCACCGTCGACTCCGTGCCGGCCACCGCCTCGGCCATGCGCATGACCTCGAGCCATTTCTTGCTGCCGCCGATGGGCGCGCCCTCGGTGGCCCGGTCGCGGCGGCGGATCTCCTTCTTCAACGTCGTGTTCTCGACGCGCAGATGGCGGTGCTCGGCGGCGCGGCGAAGGATCGCCACGAGTTCATCGTTGCGGAACGGCTTCTGGATGTAGTAGAAGGCGCCCTCGTTGACGGCCTGCACCGCGGTCTGCAGCGTGGCCTGCGCCGTCATCAGGATGACGGGGACATCCTTGTCCTTGCGGCGCGCCGCGGCGAGGATGTCGACGCCCGTGACCTGCGGCATGCGCACGTCGGTCAGGACGATGTCGTGCGACCCGCGCTCGAGCGCCTCGAGGCCGGCGCGGCCGCCCTGCGCCACCTGCGGCGCGAAGCCCTCGCTGCGCAGCAGGATCTCGAGCGTCTCGAGGATGCCGGTCTCGTCGTCGACGACGAGCACCGTTGGCCGGATGTGATCGTTCACGCGGGGGCTCCGGTCGTGTGGGGGGTGCGCGGGAGGAGCACGGTGAATCGCGTGCCCGCGCCGTCGGAGTCAACGAGCACGTAGCCGCGGTGGGCCTCGACGGCGCGATTGGTCACTGCGAGGCCGAGCCCGGTACCTCCCTGCTTGGTGGTACTGAACGGCTCGAACAGCCGCTCGGCAATCTCCGGGTCGATGCCTGGGCCGGCGTCAGCAACGGCGATCTCGAAGGCGCCGGACTCGAACGGAACGCCCGACGGCAGGTGCGCACGCTCGACGGTCCGCGCCGACACGTGCACGGTGCTGCCCGCCGGGGACGCCTGCAGCGCATTGAGCACGAGATTGTAGACGGCGCGGTGCAGCAGGTCCTCGTCGCCGACGAACGGGAGGATCTCGCCGTCCACCTGCACGTCCACGCGAACGTTCTCGGCCCGGCTGGGGTGCGCGAGGGCAAGCGTCGCGGCGCCGCGCGCGATCTGGCCGAGGTCCACGGGTTCCATGCGCGTGACGCGCACGCGCGCGAAGTCGAGGAACTCCGTGAGCACCCGCGACAGGCGGCCCGACTCGCGGACGATCAGGTTGCCGAGCGTGCGCTCGTCGTCGGTGGCCGCCGGCCGGCGCGACATCTGTTCCACCGCGCTCTGAATGGAGGCCAGCGGATTGCGGATCTCGTGCGCCAGCGACGCCGAGAGCTCCGCGACCGCCTCGAGTCGCTGCGCGCGGAGGTTCAGCTGTTCCAGCCGCTTCTGGTCGCTGATGTCCTGGAAGATCGCGGTCGCCGAACGCGGCACGTGCTGTCCGTCACCCGCATCAGATGTCGTGGTGACGCCCACCGGGAAGACCGCCCCGCCGCGCGTGAGGAAGCCCTCGGCGCGGCTGAGGTGGACGTTTTCGCGCAAGGCATGGTCGAGCGCATTGCCGACGACCGGGGCGACCCGACTCAGCTCCGCCATGATGGGGCGCCCGACGGCGGTGGCCAGCGGGAGCCCCAGCAGTTCGCTGGCGGTCGGGTTGGCGTACTGCAGCGTGCCAAATTCGTCCACGGTGAGGATGCCGCTGCGGATGTTGGCCAGGATGTCGGCGGCGCGCAGGCGGGCGCTCGCGAGCTCGGCCTCGAGGCGCTCGGTGCCCTGCCCCCGCTCGCGCAGGCGGGCGGCGATGGCGCTGGTTCCCAACGCCACCCCGACAAACACGACCAGTTGCAGCGTGAGAGCGAGCGACAGTGGCCCTTCGCCAACCACGATGACATCGGCGACGTAGAGCGTGCTTCCGAGCCCCGCCACGAGCAGCGCGCCGCGCCGCGGCAGCATGAGGGCGGCCGCCGCATTCACCAGGATGTACAGCGCCGCAAAGCCCGAGGCGGCGCCACCTGTCACGTGCACAACAGATGTCACAACGAGCAGGTCGAAAATGAACTGGCCGTAGAGGAACGCAATGCTGGGCCGCTTTCGCCGCACCTCGGTCCAGACGGCCGAGGGCACCGTGACGATCATCGTGAGCGTGAAGGTCAGCGACGCGACGAGCGTGTTCTCTAGTAGTTCGGCGTCCCCCCAAACGAAGACCGCCGCCGCGTAGATGGACGCCGCCACCGAGAAGCGCGCGAGGTAGAGCCAGCGCACCACTCGACGCGGATCGAGCAGTCCGAGGGCGCGGTCGTCGGCACTCTGGAAGAAGTTCGCGCGCATCTGTCTCCGGGCTGGGACTCTTGCAGGATGCAAGGAGATCAGGATCGGCTATCTTGACGCATAATGCAAGGATCGGAACGGGCCCGCCACTATTAGATTGGTACTGTTTGCACGTTTCCTCCCCCCCTTTTCCCCGTCGCGCATGTCCCGTGGCACCTGACGACCCGCTGGAGGTCAACGCCCATTTCGCGATCCCGCGCGCCGAGCTCGGCGTGCGCGCGTCCCGCGCCAGCGGACCAGGGGGCCAGCACGTGAACACCTCGTCAACGAAGGTCGAAGTGACGTGGAACGTCGCGGCCAGCCCCGCGCTCACCGAGGCGGCGAAGGGACGCGTGCTGCTGGCGCTGGCATCGCGGCTGGACGCCGACGGCACACTCCGCGTGGTGGCAAGCGACACGCGGAGCCAGCGGCAGAACCGCGCGCTGGCGGAGGAGCGGCTGGCCGCGCTCGTGCGGCGCGCCCTGGTGGTGCCGCGCACGCGCAAGAAGACGCGGCCGACGCGCGCCTCGGTGGAACGCCGCCTCACCGAGAAGAAGCGGTCGGGCGCGAAGAAGCGCGACCGTCGCCTTCGGAGTGACGACTGATGCTGCTCCCCAAGCTCGTTACGACGCTGCGCGGCTATGATCGCGCGCAGTTCACCAAGGACCTGGCCGCCGGCGTCATCGTCGGCATCGTCGCCCTGCCGCTGGCGATCGCGTTCGCCATCGCCAGCGGCGTCGGACCGCAGGCCGGCCTGTACACGGCCATCATCGCCGGCTTCCTGATTTCGGCGCTCGGCGGCTCGCGGGTGCAGATCGGCGGGCCCACCGGCGCCTTCATCGTGATCGTGTACGGCATCGTGCAGCAGCACGGGCTGGGTGGGCTCACGGTGGCCACGATCATGGCGGGCATCATCCTGATCGTGCTCGGCCTCGCCAAGATGGGCGGCGTCATCAAGTACATCCCGCATCCGGTCACTGTCGGCTTCACCAGCGGCATCGCGGTGGTGATCGCCAGCGGACAAGTGCGCGATTTCTTCGGCCTCGCGCTGGCCAGGGTGCCCGCCGAGTTCGTGTCGAAGATCGAGGCGCTGGCCGAGCACGCGAGCACGGTGGACGTCAGCTCGCTGCTGCTGGCCGTGGCCACCGTGGTGATCGTGCAGACCGCGCACCGCGTCACGACACGCGTGCCGTCGCCGTTCGTGGCGCTGGTGCTGACGACGGCGGCGGCGCACCTCATCCCGCTCGACGTCGCCACGATCGGCAGCAGTTTTGGCGCCATCGACGCGTCCTTTCCCGCGCCGCAGTTCCCGTCGGTGACGGTGCAGACGATGCTGCAGCTCGTGGGCGCCGCCTTTACGATCGCGGCGCTGGGCGGCATCGAGTCGCTGCTCTCGGCGGTGGTGGCCGACGGCATGATCGGTAGCCGGCACCGCTCCAACATGGAGCTCATTGCGCAGGGCGTGGCCAACGTGGTGACGCCGTTTTTTGGCGGCATCCCGGCCACCGGCGCCATCGCCCGCACCGCGACGAACATCCGCGCCGGCGGGCGCACCCCCGTGGCGGGGATGGTGCACGCCGTGACGCTGCTGCTGATCACGCTCTTCGCCGGCAAGTGGGCGGCGCTGATCCCGATGCCGACGCTCGCCGGCATCCTGATGGTCGTGGCGTACAACATGAGCGAGTGGCGCACCTTCCGCGGCCTGCTCAGCGCGCCGCGTGGCGACGTCGCGGTGCTGCTCACGACCTTTTTCCTGACGGTCTTCGTGGACCTGACCGTCGCGCTCGGCGTTGGGATGGTGCTCGCGTCATTCCTGTTCATCCGCCAGATGGGCGAGGCGACGACGGTGCGCTCGATGACGGACGACGACGACGACCGGGCGCTGCGCACGCTCGACCTGCCGGCCGGCGTGATGATCTACGAGATCGACGGGCCGTTCTTCTTTGGCGCGGCGGAGAAGTTCCGCGACACGATGGCCGAGATCGAGCGCACGCCCAAGGTGCTCGTGCTCCACGTGGCGCGCGTGAACGTGCTCGACGCCACCGGGCTGGGTGTCATCCGCGACCTGGTGAAGAAGGGCAAGAAGGACCGCACGTCGTTGATCCTGAGCGGGGTCCACTCGCAACCGATGATTGCGCTCGGCAAGAGCGATCTGCTGGACGAGATCGGGGACGACAACCTCGTCCCCGATCTCGACGCCGCCATGCGGCGTGCGCGCGAACTGATCGCCCTGCGCACCACCGGCAGCCACGGCCTTCCGAAGGCGTGACGCGGCGGAGAGAGCCCGCCGCTACCGCCGCTTGAACGAAAACCCGACCTGGATGGTGAGCAGGTCGGCGCGAGAAAACCGAGGCGACAGCACCGGATCGTTGTTCTGGTCGAACGAGATGTCGTCGTCCGTCAGGTAGCGCGCCTCGCCGTTGAAATGGTAGCGCACGCCCAGGTCGATGGCGCCGCCCTTGGCGCCCACCGGGATGTAGAACCCGCCGAACAGCGTCTTGGCGAAGGTGCCGTCGCTGTAGTTGTTGGACGAGGCGAAGTGCTCGCTGGAGTACTGGTTGGAGCCCGAGACACTCGACGACGTCACGAACGACGCGAATCCGATGGAGCCGCCCACATACGGGCTGACGTTCGGCCCCGGCACGCCGGCCTGGAGGCCGATGCCGCCGTTGAAGATGTTGTTGGTCGTGTTCACGTCCACGCGGATGAGGCCGAGCGGGCCGCCGCCGAGCGGGACGGTGCGCGTCCGCGAGCCGTAGATCTCGAATCCGAGATCCGCCCGAATGAGGAACGGCGAGTTGCCCAGCTGCCAGCCCGCGTAGCCATTGAGGCCAAAGGCGGCGTCGACGTTGTTGGCGAACTCACCCTGCGGCGCGCCGTAGTGCAGCGCGCCACCGAGAGCGACCGACCGCGGCAGGGTCGTTCCCTCGTGACTGGTGAACTGCGCCGCCAGCGGCGCAGAGGTGGCGGCGAGCAGCGAAAGGACAATGAGGGGTTTCATGACGGCGCTCCAGCGCGACCGATAGTGCGAAATGGGACGAATGGCGCGGGGCGCAATGACTGCGCCCGGTCGCTTATCCTACCTGAATTCCGGCACGCTGGTTTCAGCGAGCGTTGGGTTCGACGCGCTTCGCGTTCAGCGGCCGCTGAGCTCAAGGTCCGTCAGGCGACGGCCAGTCGTCACCGAACGGATCTCCCGGCGGCGCGATGAGTGCCGGCGTGACGGCCGGGACTTCGCCCTTCTCCTGGTAGCGCGTGATCAGCTGAGCGATCGCCAACCAGTGCGCCTTTGCCCCGTCATTCGACGCGGCGGTGGCGCGCGCGGCCGCACCGTCGCGCAGTCGGACGAGCTCAAACTCCGCGATGGCCCGCACGGCGGGCGCCGCTTCCTTGTCGGCGGCGAGGAGCACGAGCCGGTCGGCCACCGTGCGCTGCGTCACCCGCTGGAGCGCGACGAGCTTGCCGCTCGGCGGCGCCGGCGCGTCCCAGGTCCCCTTTACCAGCGCGCCGATCGCCTCCTGCAGTGGATATCCGTCGGCGATGCGCACTGAGTACTGCACCATGCGCGCCGCCCGGTCGCGCTGGAGGATGCCGTCCACGATCAGGCCGGCGAGCGTGCGAGCGGCGCCGAACTCGTCGAAGGCGGGATAGGTGCGCGTCCCCGGCAGCTCGACATTGCTGTTGGCATCGAGTCGCGGCGTGAAGAGCGTGAGCACGGTGTCGGCGATCGCCAGTTCCTGCGGATCGAGCGCACCGAGCAGCTGCTGCATGGCCTCACGCTGGCGCGCGCCGCTGATGACGCGCGTCGCCTGCTGGCCGTCGCCCTTCACCGCATTCGCGTACTCCAGCCCGCCCAGTGTCTTGGTGACGCTGTTGATGGCAAAGCGATGGAAGAAATAGAGCAGCGGGAACCGGTCCTGAAGGATCTCGAGCGGCTCGCCGTCGCGGATGTTGCGCAACCCGAAGTTCTGCAGCGCGACGCGCCGCGCGGCCATCTGGTGACGCAGAAATTCGCCGGCGGTGGCGGCGTCATCCCACAGGTTGGTGCGCGGATCGGCGGCACCCTCCGGCCGCGCGTCGCCGTCGCTCAGGTAGAGGTAGCCCTTCTTCAGTCCGTCGGCGACGATGGCCTTCAGTGAGTCGGCCTCGCTGGCGGGCGGGAAGATGCCGTAGCCCCAACGGATCGCCCAGACATCGTAGGCGCCGGGGCCGCGATCGTACGCGGCACTGATGTCGATGCGGCCGTTCGTGACGCGGATGCGCGGCGCCGGATAGTCCATCACCGAGCCGCGATCGTAGGTGCTGGCGATGTAGTTGTGGCCGAGGCCGAGGGTGTGCCCCACCTCGTGCGCACTCACCTGGCGAATGCGTGCCAGCACGAACGCCGTGTCGGCGGCGGCGGCGGCGGCGCCGAGGAAGGCCGCGTAGATGTTGTAGTCGGTGCGATTGCGGTGCGAGTCCATCCGCGCCATCCCCTTGAGCATCTCGCCGGTGCGCGGGTCGGTGAGGGCGCCGCCGATGGACCAGCCGCGCTCGTTGCGGTTGATCCACTGCACCACGTTGTAGCGCACATCCATCGGGTCCACGCCCTCGGGGAGCAGTTCGACCTTGAAGCCCCCCTTGAGTCCGGCGCGGTCAAAGGCCTCGCTCCAGAAGGCCACGCCCTCGAGGGTGGCGGTGCGCAGCGGCTCCGGAATGCCCCGATCGACGTAGTAGACGATGGGTCGCTTGATCGGGCTCTTCGGGTCGTTCGGGTTGACGCGCTCCAGCCGGTGCCGCGCGGCCCACGTGCGCTCGAGCTGTCCCTGGATGGGCGTGGCGTAGTCCTTGAACGAGACGCCGAAGAAACCGACGCGCGGATCGGCGACGCGCGGGCGGAAGCCGCCGTCGGGAAGGCGCAGCAGGGTGATGTGCTGGCGGAAGTTGAGGGCGCGCGCGTCGGGCACGAAGCGCCGCAGGGCGCCGCCGGCGTCGCCCGTGGCGGCGAGCGTGAGGGCGACGTCGATCTCCGTGTTGTCCGGATAGCCCTTGGTATACGCCTTGAAGATGCGCGACCGGTCGCGCGCCACCGCGTAGCTCCCCTGCCGGCTGCGCGTCAGCGTGCCCGCGATGTCGTTCCAGTCGCGCATCACGAAGTCGGTGGCATCCACGAGCAGGCGCCCATCCTCCTCGGCGAGGAGCGGCAACGCCGTGACGGTGCTACTGGCGAACCCCTCGGCGACGGTGCGCTGGTGGTCGGCGCCGCCGCTCGAGCGGTACTGCGTGTTCTCGAAGGTGACGAGCACGCGCTCACCCACCTTGTCGAAGCGCGCCACGCGCACGCCGCCCCCCGAGCCGCGGTCGAGCCCGAGGGCGTTCGATCCCAGTCCCGTGGCGAGCGTGGTCATGAGGAGCATGCGCGCGGAATCGCGCGGCAGCTCGAGCCAGACGGCGCCTGTGCGGTCGTTCAGGTAGACGGGCACGAAGCCGTCGCGGCGTTCGAGGCCGGCCGTGCGGGAAGCGATCGTGGTGGGCGCGGCCGGCGCCTGCTGCGAGGAAAGCAAACTGGGAGCGAGTGCCGCGGCGAGCGCGGCAGCGAGAAAGACGCGGGAGGGCGACATGCGGAGACCGTTGGGCTGAGGACGCGCTCAACCTCGCCCCGCCTGCGCCCCGCCGCAAGCGAGGCGGCTGGAAAACGAATCGGGGTCGCCGGCGCGGTGCCGGCGACCCCGTCCGTGCCTCTTCGAGCCGTATTACGGCTTGACCATCGCCTTCACGGCGTCCGGCAGCTCGAAGATCTTGGCTTCCACCTTGTCCCACTCGTACGCCGTGAAGGTCAGCACGACGTCACCCTGCGGCGTCTTCTGGACCATCTTGGACGGCATCAGCACGCCGCCCTGATCCTTGTAGTCGGAGAGCACGACCGTGATCTCGATCTTGCCCATCTGTGGATTCTCGATCGAGCGGATGATGCCGGCCGCGAGTCCCGTCTCGACGTCGAAGAACTGCATGGCTTCGCCGCCGCCCTCGGCGCGGATCATCTTCACCTTGTAGCACTTGCGCCCCTCGAAATCCTCGACCGACACCGTCTCGATGGTGGTGTAGCGGCTCGGGTCCGGGAAATCAGCGAAGAAATCGGCCTGCTGCTTGACCGCGGCCGCCTGCTCGCCCGTCATGACCGACGCGCCCTGCATGGGCTGGATGGCCCACGCGGTGGCGCCATCAAAGCCCTGGGTCATCTCGCCGAACGACCCAAGGGTGATCTGCTGCAGAAGAAGCGCCGGCTTGGCGCGATACAGGTGAATGGGGCCTTCGATGCCCATGGCGGGCATGGAGAACGTGCCGGTCTGGTGCAGCGACGTATGCTTGTCCAGCGCCTCACGGCCGCCCATCGCGGCGACGTGCTTTGCCACCAGCGCCTTGCCGTCGGGCAGCGTCTGCGCACCGGCCAGGGCGGGAACCAGGCTGGCAGCGGCCAGCGCGACCAGCGTGCGGCGAATGTTCATGTGGAACCTCGGGATGGACTGGGACAGCCGAAAGTGGCCGGCCGCAGGGGAGAAATCTGGCGAACAACCGGGGTACCGCGCCATACACCGCCGGGGGGAGAATGTCCCTGCGTACGGGCGCCGCGCGTGGGCGGTTTCGCCGAGTCCGTGCAGCTAGTGCGGCGGCGCGGGCAGCCCGGCCTCGATGGTCAGCCGGACGCGCTCGCGCTGCCGCTCGCTGCCGCCGACCAGCACGGCGATGAGGTTGTTGTGCACGATGAACATGGGCGGTTCGGCCCACGGGTTCGGCTGACCTTTCGGAATCGCCGTGAGCGTGTCAATCGCCGCGCTGGTCTTCAGGCGCGCCGCACTGTCGGCGAAGATCCAGGCCAGCAGGTGGGCCTTTCCGACGCGAAGTCCGAGCGGGGCGACCGGGAGCTTCGGGTGCGACGGCAGGGAGTCATCGGCACGCGGCGCGAGGCCAGCGTTCACGAGACGCTGCGTGAGTTGCGCCGCATCCCATCGTCCGGTGGCAGGCGCGCGCGGTGCGGTGCGCACCTGCTGGGCGACCGCCTCGACGGCGCGACGTGCCTTGGCGGCGCGCACGACGCGGGGATCCTCTCCCGCGCAGGCGCCGAGTAACACGACTCCACCCAGGACCAGCACGCGGCTCACGACACCGGGTTTCAGCATATTTTGAAATATGGCACAGATGCGTGACGACGATACGGACCACCACGTCCGCCTCGACAAGTGGCTGTGGGCGGCGCGCTTCTTCAAGACGCGCGCCATCGCCGTGGAGGCGATCGCCGGCGGCAAGGTGCTGTACAACGGCGAGCGGCCGAAGCCGGCACACCTGGTGCGGGTGGGCGACGAGGTGCGCATCCGACTGGGACCGTACGAGCACGTGGTCCAGGTGCGAGAGCTCGCCCTGCGACGCGGCCCCGCCAAGCAGGCGCAGCTGATGTACGAAGAGACGGAGACGTCGATTGCCGCGCGCAGGAAGCTCGCCGAACAGCTCAAGGCCGCCAGCGCCTTTGACCCACGGGCCGGGTGGACGGAGAGCAAGAAAGACAGGCGCGAGCTGAGGCGAATGCGGGGCAAGGAATAAGAGAAACAACAGAGAGAAAACAGAAATACAACAGAGAGACAACAGAGCCCCAACGGCTCGTTTCGGTGACGTGGACAGCTTTGAGAGATATGGGGAGGGGGGTTTTCATCACAGAGACACGGAGGAGCACGGAGGGCCGCGGAGGACTGCGGGATGGGGGTTCTTCATCACAGAGACACGGAGGAGCACAGAGGGCCACGGAGGACTGCAAGAGCCGGGGTTAAAGACACCACGCCACGCTGAGAACAGCGTGGCGTTCGCAGTTACTCCAAGACATTGCATAGGTGCCGCTTTCTGTTTCTTCTCTGTTTTCTCTCTGTTTTCTCTCTGTTGTTTTTCTGTATTGCGCGTCGTGCTGTGGGGTCGCTAGACTACGCCATCAGCTTGGGGAGCCCTCGCATGTCGAAGCAGAACAACTTCTCGCCATCGTCGCAGGGATGGGGCGTGGCCGCCTTCATCATCATCCTGGCCATCGTGGCAAACACGGTGGCGTACCGGGTGCACAAGGCGACGTACCTCCAGCCCGACGCGCCCGCGGCGGCAGCCGCCGAGCACTAGGCGGGCGTCACCCGCGAAGACAGAAGCGGCGGAGGCCCTCGGGGCCTCCGCCGCATTGTTTTCGCCTGGGGTCGCCGCTCAGGTCTTGTGGCGGAAGGTGATCCGGCCGCGACTCAAGTCGTAGGGCGAGACTTCCACTGAAACGCGGTCACCCGCCAGCACGCGGATGCGATGCCGCCGCATCTTTCCTGCCATGGTGGCCAGCACGTCGTGCCCGTTGGTGAGGTGCACGCGGAACGTTGCACTGGGAAGCACTTCGGAGACGGTGCCCTCGAGTTCGATCGCTTCTTCCTTCGCCATAAATCCCGGTAGTCGTTTGGCGGCCTCTCTGACGCGGACCCCGGCCGCGGGGAACTATGAACTATAGCCGAATTCAGTGTGGGGGGACAGGGACGGCGGAGGGCAGATGGCGGACGGCAGACGGCGGACGGCGGGTTTCGCCCGTCTGTGTCGCCGCGGGCGACCTGCCGTTAGCCTTCAACACCCGCCTCGCGGACCCCCGAACCGCGCCCTGCTCCCTGCCCCCTGAACCTCGCGCCGCACTTCCTCCCATGATCCGACGCCTCGCCCTCGCCCTGCTGACCACGGCCACCGTGGTCCCGATGCTCCCGGCCCAGACCCCCTCCGCGTTCGAAGCCGAGATTCGCAAGCGCACCGCGGCCATCCTGCCCCAGGTTGTGGCCTGGCGGCGGGACCTGCACGAGCACCCGGAGCTGGGCAATCGCGAGACGCGAACCTCCGCCCTTGTCGCCGCACACCTGCGCTCGCTCGGCATGGAAGTGCGGACGGGGGTAGCGACCACCGGTGTGGTGGGGGTGCTGCGCGGTGGCAAGCCCGGGCGTTCCGTCGCGCTGCGCGCCGACATGGACGCCCTGCCGGTCACGGAAGAGGTGGACCTGCCATTCCGCTCGAAGGTCCGGACCGAGTACAACGGCCAGCAGGTCGGGGTGATGCACGCCTGCGGCCATGACAACCACACCGCGATGCTCCTCGGCGCCGCCACCGTGCTCGCCGGCATGAAGGCCCAACTGCCCGGGACGGTGACGTTCCTGTTCCAGCCGGCGGAGGAAGGGCCGCCGACCGGAGAGACGGGCGGCGCCAAGGTGATGCTCGAGCAGGGCGCGCTCGACAATCCCAAGGTGGAGGCAGTCTTCGGCCTGCACGTGCGACCGGGACGCGCCGGCGAGATCGGCTACAAGGCGGACGGCGCGATGGCGAGCAGCGACCAGCTCGACATCGTCATTCGGGGGCGCCAGACGCACGGCGCCGTGCCATGGGCCGGTATTGACCCGATCGTCGTGACCGCGCAGGTGGTCAACGCATTGCAGGCCATCGTGTCGCGCCAGACCAACCTGGCGCAGGCGCCGGCGGTGATCACCATCGGCTCGATGCACGGTGGGGTGCGGCGCAACATCATCCCCGACAGTGTGGTGCTGTCAGGGACCATCCGCATGTTCGACGCCGCGATGCAGGCCGAGATCCACGAGCGCATCAAACGGACCGTCACCGGCGTCGCCGGGGCGTGGGGCGCCACCGCGCAGGTGGTCATCGCTCCGCAGACGCCGGTGCTCGTGAACGAACCGGCGCTGACGGCCCAGATGGCGCCGACGCTCAAGCGCTATGCGCGCCGCGCCTTCGCCGACATCGCGTGGACCCCCTCGGAGGATTTCGCGTTCTTCGGCCAGCAGGTGCCCTCGCTCTTCGTCTTCATGGGCGTCACGCCGGACAGCGTGCGCGTGGAGGACGCGTCGCCGAACCACAGCCCGCGCTTCTTCGCGGACGAATCGGCGCTGCCGTACGGCGTGCAGGTGATGGCCGGGCTCGCCGTGGACTTCCTCACCGCGCCGCGGGTCACGCCGTAAGTGCTCGTGAGCGCCGCCGAGATCGCGCAGCCCGTCGTCGATGCCCTGCGGGCGGTGAATCCCGTGGAACTCGTCGCCGTCGCGTTCGGCCTGCTGAGCGTGTATCTCGCGGCGCGCGAGCACATCATCAGCTGGCCCACCGCCATTGTGAACGTGGCGATCTTCTTCGTGCTGTTCTGGCGGGCGAAGCTGTACGCGGACGCGGTGCTGCAGCTGGTCTACCTCGTGCTGTCGGTCTACGGCTGGTACGAATGGCGGTTCGGTGGTGCGCAGCATTCGCGCCTGCGGGTCTCGCGCGCGACGCGCAGGCACTGGCTGGTGATCGTCCCGCTCTTCCTGGTTGGCGGAGTGGGGCTCGGGGCGCTCCTGGCGCGCTACACCGATTCGCCGGTGCCGTACTTCGATGCCCTGCTCACGGCCGCCAGCCTCGTGGCGCAGTGGATGATGACGCGCAAGCTGCTGGAGAACTGGGTGATCTGGATCGCGGCCGACCTGGTCTACGTCCCGCTGTTCATCCAGCGCGGACTGCCGCTGACCGCGGTGCAGTATGCCGTTTTCCTGCTCCTCGCGGCGCTCGGCTGGCATGGATGGCGGCAGTCGCTGCGCGCGCAGGCTCCGCTCGCGCCGGGGGCGCGCGTCGCATGACGTGGCGCGTGGTGGTTACGGGCCCGGAGTGCACGGGCAAGACGACGCTCGCGCGCGCCATCGCGTCGCGGCTCGGCGCGCCGTGGGTGCCCGAGGCGGCGCGCGCCTACGCCGAAGCGCGCGGAGGGGTGCCCAGCGCCGACGACGTGGAACCCATCGCCACCGCGACGCGCGATGCGCTGCGTCAGGCCATGGCGGCCGACCCACCGGTGCTCGTGGCCGACACCGACCTGGTGAGCACGGTGGTCTACGCGCGGGCATACTATGGGAGTTGCCCCAGGTGGGTGGAAACGGAGTGCGCGTCGCAACGGGGAGATCTGTACCTGTTGTGCGCCACCGACCTGCCGTGGGAGGCGGACGGCGTGCGTGACCGGCCCGACGAGCGCGACCGCGAGGCGATGCACGAGGCCTTCGCCGCGACGCTCCGCTCCCTTGGTGCGCGCGTGGAGCTGGTTGCGGGCATCGGTCCGGCCCGCACGGCGCGCGCGATGGAGGCTGTACTCGCTGCGGCACCGACCGGGAGCGCACCGTGAATCCCACCAACATCCTCGAACTCGATGCCGCCATCCTGCAGGCGGCGATCACCGCGCTCGCCGGCGGGCTCTGCTTCGCCCTCTACGTACGCTACGACCGCCCGCACTTTGCGTGGTTCGGCATCGCGTGGACGATGTACCTCGCCCGGCTCTTCGCGATTCTCGCCTTCATGGTGCGGCGGGATCCGCACTGGCTGTTCTGGCACCAGGTGTTCACGGGCGAGACCGCGCTCGCCCTGCTCTGGACGGCCATCGGGTTCAGTCGCGGCGCGCAGTGGAGAAACTGGTACTGGATCGCGGTTGCCTTCCCGCCGCTCTGGGCGTACATCGCGATCTACCGGATGGACAATTTCCTGCTCGCGGCGGGACCGGCGGTGCTCTTCCTCAGCATCGCCACGCTCGCCACGGGCGTGATGTTCCTGCGCTTCCGGCTGAGGAACCCGTCGAGCGGCGCATCCATGCTGGCGGTGACATTCCTGCTCTGGGGACTCCACCACCTCGACTACCCGATCCTGCGCGCGCGCGGCGTCTGGACGCCGTGGGGCTACTACCTCGACATCCTGTTCCTGCTCGGGGCGTGCGCGGGCATCCTGCTGCTGGTGAACCACGAGCTCGCCGACGGCCTGCGCCTGCGCTCGGCGGAACTCGAGCACCTGTCGCGGCGCATGGTGCGCCAGCACGAGGAAGAGCGGCGCCGGCTGTCGCTCGCGCTGCACGACGAGACGGCGCAGGTCTTTGCGGCCCTCAAGCTCGAGCTCGGCGCGATCGGCGAGCGCGTGGACGATTCGCTCCGCACGCGCGTGGCGCGCGCGGTGTCCCTTGTGGACGCGGGCCTGAAGCAGATTCGCGACGTGACGCACGACCTGCGTCCTTCCCTGCTCGATGACCTCGGCCTGCTGCCGGCCCTGCGGTCGCTGGTCGACGAGTTCGCGTCCCGCCGCGAGGCGCCGACGACGTTCGAGGCGGCGGAGAGCCTGCCGGTCGTGAGCGATGACGCCGAAGTCGCGCTTTTCCGTGCGCTGCAGGAGAGCCTGTCGAATATCAGCCGGCATGCCGCGAACGCGCCGGTCCATGTGATCGCCTCGTCCGACGACCGCTGCGTGCGGCTGATCGTGTCGGACACCGGGCCGGGCTTCGACGCCAGCAATGTCGAGCGGCTCGAGTCGCAGGGCCACCTGGGTCTCGCCGGGATGCGCGAGCGCATCTCCAGCGTCGGCGGCGACGTGCGGCTCATCAGCGCACCCCGGGCCGGTGTGTCCATTGCCATTGAAGTGCCTCGGGCGGAAGATTCCAGACAATGACCACACCCATCCGGCTCGTCCTCGTGGACGACCACCTTATCGTGCGCGAGGGACTGCGCCATGTGCTCGAGGAGGCGCCCGAGTTCCAGATCATCGGCGAGGGCGCCACGGCCGCCGAGGCGATTCGGCTCGCCGCGGAGCTGACGCCCGACGTGCTGGTGCTCGACATCTCCATGCCGGGTGGCTCCGGCCTCCATGCGGTGCCCGAGATCCTCGAGTGCGCGCCGGGGACGCGCGTGCTCATGCTGAGCGTCCACGACGACGCCGAGTACATCCTCGAGAGCGTGCGCGCCGGCGCACACGGCTACTGCCGCAAGGACTCGGCGCCGGATGAACTGCGGCGCGCCATCAAGACGGTTTTCGCGGGCGACACGTACTTCTCGGCGCTGGTGGCCCAGCGCGTGGCGCAGGCCCTGCGCGAGGGCAAGTCGGCCAAGGACGTGGAGCCGCCGCCGCCGCCGGGCACGGAGGTGCTCTCTCCGCGTGAGCGCGAAGTGCTGCGGTTCATCGCGCAGGGGCGCGCCAACAAGGAGATCGGCGCGCAGCTCGGCATCAGCACACGCACGGTGGAGGCGCACCGTCAGGCGCTGATGAAGAAGCTGGGAATCCACACGGTTGCAGGGCTGACTCGATACTGCCTCGAACACGAGATTGATGTAGGGTAATTTCTTACGTACAAGTGGCAATAGAGAGGGCGGAAAGCTGTCCGTAATCTCCCTCTCATGCTCCCTCACACTCCCTTCTCAGCCGCCCGCGTGACGTTGACCGCCGCGGCCTTTGTCTTGGTGACCACCGTCGCCGGCGCGCAGCAGGCGACCAACAATCCCTCCAACAACACGAACGGCCCCGACTCGACGACCGCCCGCAAGTCGACGTCGCTCGGTGCGGTGACGGTGACTGCGACGCGTCGGGCGACGGACGTGCAGGCCGTACCGTCGCCGGTCAGCGTGCTCGACTCGGCGATTCTCCGCGAGCGGCAGCCCAACACGGCGGCCGACCTTCTGCGTGAACTGCCCGGCGTTGATGTCATCGGCACGGGGACGAACCAGGCGCGTCCCTCCATCCGCGGCCAGCGCGGTCAGCGCATCCTGCTGCTGCAGGACGGCCTGCGGCTCAACAACGCCCGGCGCCAGCAGGACTTCGGCGAGATTCCCGGCATCGTGGACGTCGCCACCATCCAGCGCGTCGAAGTGGTGCGCGGTCCCGCATCGGTGCTCTACGGCACCGACGCGATTGGCGGCGTGATGAACATCATCACCAAGGTGCCGAGCTTCGCGAAGGACGCACCCAAGGCGAGCGGGTCCCTTGGCTATCGGTACGGCAGCGCAGGCGAGTTGACCCGCGGCGAGGCCTCGCTCGGTGCGCGCGCCGGGAACTTCGTGCTGCTTGCCACCGGTGCCAAGCGCGATGCGGGCAACTACGAAGCGCCAGCCGGCCGGTACGGCAAGGTGAACTTCAACGACGCGGTGACGCTGAACAACGCCGGCGTCAACGACAAGAACGCGTCCGTGTACCTGGGCTGGCGCTACAAGACCGGCACCGGCGCGTTCGTTCGCGCCGAGACCTATGACGCCAGGAACGCGGGCTTCGGCTACATCGACCCCGCACTGCTCGGCGGCAGCCTGACCAAGATCCAGATCACCTATCCGGCGCAGTCCTTCACCAAGTGGAGCACAGGCTTCAGCACGGGCCTGGTCAGCGGCGCCAAGGTGTTCGACAAGGCGGACGTCATTGCCTACCGCCAGGTGAATGGGCGCGACCTCGCGCAGAGCATCTTCGCGCCGTTTGGCGCGCCGTACCCGGCCACGGCGGGCGTGGACATCCAGACGCGCAATCACACGGACCTCACGACGAGCGGCTTCCGCGCCGAGGCGATGAAGATCTTCTCGCGGAACGTCATCGTGTACGGTGTGGACTACTTCCACGACGACGCGGTGGGCCGCGACTCGAGCCAGACGACGGTGTTCGGCTTCGGTCCGCCGAAACCCAAGTCGAAGAACACGCCGTCGCTGCCCAGCGCGACGCTGTCCAGCACGGGAGTCTTCCTGCAGAACGACCTGCGCCTGCACGACCGCCTGTCGCTGATCGTGGGCGGCCGCTGGCAGCGGGTGAGCTCGGACGCGCGGCCGACGGCCGGGCTGACGACGATTCCGCCCGGTGACGTGCAGTCCACGGGCGTCTTCGCGACGAACGCGCTGTTCAAGCTGACGCCGGCACTGAATCTCGTGGCGTCAGTGGGGCGTGGCTTCCGCGCTCCCAACCTGGTGGAACGCTACTTCAATGGTCCGACGCCGGAGGGTTCGGCGTACCAGTCGGCGACACCCGACCTCATGCCCGAGCGGAGCCTCAACACGGACCTCGGCGTGAAGTACCGGACCGATCGCATGGCGGTCGAGGCCTTCGTGTACCGTAACGACATCCGTGACGCGGTGCGCATCGCGCGCACCGGCGAGCGGATCAACAACCTGCCCGAGTACAAGAACGTCAACGTCGGCAAGCTGCGCTCCAACGGGTACGAGGCAACCGCCACGTACCTGCTCAACCGCGGCTTCACGGTGAGCGCGAACTACTCGAAGGTGAAGTCGTCGAACCTTCTGGATCCGTCGAGCCCGGTGGGCGACACGTATTCCAACAAGCTGGTCGGGTCGCTCGGCTGGCGTCCGGCGGGTGGTCGCGGCTGGGTGGAATACACGGTGCGCCGCAACGGCGTGCAGAAGGAGATCGTGGCCGGCTCGAGCCCAGTGGGCGACGAGCTCCCGGCCTTCGTCGTGCACGGCATCCGCGGCGGCGCGCACCTGTTTACGGTGGGCGGCGTGCGGCAGGACCTCGACCTGCAGGTCAACAACCTTGGCAACACGCTGTACGCCGAGTCGGCCAATGCCGGGTTCTTCCGTCCGGAGCCGGGGCGGCACGTCGTGATCGCCATCCGTTCGAGCTTCTAGTCGCATGCGGTCGCTGATCTCCTTCATTCCGATCGCGACGACGCTGGTCGCGCTGGCGTTCACCGGCATCCTGTTTCGCCGGTGGCGCCAGCGGGGCGGCACGCACCATCTGTGGTGGGCCCTCGGCACGCTGACGTATGCCGCGGGGACGATCACGGAGAGCGCCACCACCTTGTTCGGCTGGGATCCGACGGTGTTCCGCCTGTGGTACATCTCCGGGGCGCTGCTTGGCGGCGCTCCACTCGCGCAGGGCTCGGTCTACCTGCACCTGCCGCGGCGAGTGGCGCATGCGCTGACGGTGGCGCTCGTCACGGTGGTCACCGTGGCCTCGGTCTGCGTTGTGCTCAGCCCATTGCAGATGCACCTGGTGGAGACGTACCACCTCACGGGGAAGGTCTTCGCGTGGCAGTGGGTGCGCACCTTCAGTCCGTTCATCAACCTGTACGCGTTCGTGTTCCTGGTGGGCGGCGCCATCAAGTCGGCGGTCTACTACAGCCGCAAGGCCGAAACGCGCCACCGGTTCCTCGGCAACGTCTACATCGCCGTCGGCTCCTTGCTTCCCGGCATCGGCGGCACCTTCACGAGATTCGGGCACACTGAGGTGTTGTACGTGACCGAGTTTCTCGGACTCGTCATCCTGTACTATGGCTTCCGCCTGAACGTGGTGTCGCAGCCGCCAGCACCTCTCGTGGCGCGGCCGGCGACGGCCTGACAAGCTCCCCAGGGCGCTCCCCCCAGAGGCTCGGCACCACACCAACGGCCCGCATCCGGCAGCATGCCGAGTGCGGGCCGTTGGGCGTTCCCGGCGGAGGCATGTCGGCGGACGCGTCACACCGCACGCCGCACGGCGCGAAACGCCTATCCTATCGCCCGCGACGCGACGGCACGACCGACTCGAGCGACTGGTCGAGGCGGTACACGAAGTCGGCGATGGTGCGCACGGCGGCGATGAAGCGCCCTGCGTCCACCCGCTCCACGTCGTCGGTGATCCGGTGATAGTCGGAGTGGTCCTCGACGCCAAAGTACACGAACGGAATGCCCATCGCGTGAAAGGACGCGTGGTCAGACTGGCCGATCCAGCTGTCGACCCCGTTCGGCTCCGTGCGGTCGTGTCCCATGCGCAGCCTCACCGGCGCCACCTTGGCCGTCGCCCGCAGCAGGGGCCGGAAGAACGGATACGGGGTGGCCCCGGCGGCGTACAGCGTGTGTCGGTCGAGGCGCGCCACCATGTCGATGTTCACGTTGGCCGCGATGCGTTTCAGCGGCACGGGGGGCATGAGCATGAACGCCCGCGAGCCGCGCAGGTCGGCCTCTTCGCCGTCGAAGAACGCGAAGACGATGGAGTGCCGAGGCGGGTGCTTCGCATACCATTCCGCGAGCGCGAGTGCCGCCGCGGTTCCTGACGCGTTGTCGTCAGCGCCGTTGTAGATCTGGCCATGGCGCACGCCCAGGTGGTCGAAATGCGCGCTCACCACGATGATCCGCGTGGTGTCGGCGCCGGGCACGATGCCGAGGACATTCACTCCGTCCCGGACCGAGGTGTCCCGCCACGCCACGTCGAAATGCTGCACGTAGCCCGTGACCAGCGGCAGCACGCCGGCCTGCGCGAGACGCCGCACGAGGTAGGCGCGCGCCGCAGCGTTGCCGCGCGTTCCCATGCGCCGCCCTTCCATTGAATCGGCGGCGAGATCCGAGAGCGCGCGCCACGTGAACGCGGAGTCGATGTTCGGCGGGATGCCCGCACCCGGCGACGGCGCGGCCGCGCCCTGGGCGAGGGCGACGCGCGCCACGACGGCGAGGCCCGCCGATGCGAGGAGTGTTCGCAACACTCTCATGCCACAAAGTACCTCACGTCACTGCGCCGTGTTGCACGAAAGTCCGATGGACGCCTTATCGCGAGTGCTTGTGCATCAGGTCCACGAGCTCATCATACATTGCCTCGGCTTCCTTGTCGCCCTTCCGGATCGCAGAGGCGGCGCAGTGCTTGAGGTGGTTGCGCATGAGCTCGCGGGAGACGGCGCGCAGCGCCTCCTGCACCGATGAGACCTGCGTGAGGATGTCGGCGCAGTAGCGATCCTCGGCGACCATCTTCTGCAGGCCACGCACCTGTCCCTCGATGCGGCGCAGGCGCGTGACGTTGCGCGCCTTGATGTCGGCGTCCACGGCCACGGCGTGGCGCGCGGGAGCATCGTGCGTGGCGCAACCGCAGCCCGCGTGCTGCAGGGGGAGTTTCCTCGACATCAGGCGTGCGCCTCATGGAAGGCCGCCGCGCGCCGCGGACGCCAGGTCCGCAGGCGCAGCGAGTTGGCAACGACCGACACGGAGCTGAACGCCATCGCCGCACTCGCGAGGATGGGGCTGAGCTGCAGCGCGAACGACGGGTAGAGCACGCCCGCCGCCACGGGGATGCTGATGACGTTGTAGATGAAGGCCCAAAACAGATTCTGGCGCATGATGCGCATGGTGCGGCGCGACAGCTCGATGGCATCGGCGAGCCCGTGCAGGTCGCCGCGCACGAGCGCCACGTCGGCGGCCTCGACCGCCACGTCCGTGCCGGTGCCGATGGCGACGCCGACATCGGCCTGGGCAAGCGCCGGCGCGTCGTTGATGCCGTCGCCCACCATGGCCACGACGCGCCCTTCGTCCTGGAGGCGCCGTACTTCCGCCACCTTGCCGTCGGGGAGCACCTCGGCCACCACGCGCGGAATGCCGGCCTGACGGGCGATGACTTCGGCGGTGCGGCGATGGTCGCCGGTGAGCATCACGACGTCGAGCCCCATGGCCACGAGGCGCGCCACCGCCGCGTGCGACGTGGCGCGAATGGGATCGGCAATGGCCACGAATCCGGCCAGCACGCCGTCGATGGCGATGAAGACCGGCGTCTTGGCCTCGGCGGTCACGCGCGACGCGTCGCCCGCGAGCGGCGTGACATCAATGCCCCAGTCGGCGAGAAGCGCAGCGTTGCCGACGGCCATGGCCCGGCCGTCCACTACGCCCGTCGCGCCGCGCCCGGGGACCGCCGCAAACAATTCGGCGCGCGACAGCGTGAGCGCACGCGCCTCGGCGTAGCGCACGATGGCATCGCCGAGCGGGTGCTCGGAACTGCGCTCGAGGGAGGCGACGAGGCGAAGCAGCTCGTCGTCGGAGAGGGCGGCGTCGAGGCGTACGACGTCCGTGACGCCCGGCTTGCCCTCGGTGACGGTACCCGTCTTGTCGAGCACGACCGTGGTCACGTCGCCGGCGCGCTGCAGCGCCTCGCCGCCCTTGATGAGGACGCCCATCTCGGCGCCCTTGCCCGTGCCGACCATCACGGCCGTGGGCACGGCGAGCCCCATGGCGCAGGGGCAGGCGATGATGAGCACGGCGAGCGCCGACACCAGGCCGCGCACCGCGGCCACGCTGGACGAGGCGCCGCTCTGCGTCAGTGCGAAATACCAGACCCCGAAGGTGATGAGCGCGAGGACCATGACGGTGGGCACGAAGACCGCGCTCACGCGGTCGGCGAGCGCCTGGATGGGAGCGCGTGAACCTTGCGCGTCGCGCATGAGCTGGACGATGCGGGCCAACACGCTGTCGGCGCCCACGGTGGTCGCGCGCATCTGGAAGGCGCCGTGCCCGTTGACGGTTCCGCCGACGACGGCATCGCCCGTGCCCTTGACCACCGGCATCGATTCGCCGGTGAGCATGGACTCGTCCACGTCGCTGCCGCCGCTGACGATGATGCCATCCACCGGGACGCGCTCGCCGGGGCGCACGACCACGTCGTCGCCGGGGAGCACGTCGTCGATGTCGATGTCCGACTCCACGCCGCCGCGCACGACGCGTGCCGTGCGCGGCCGCAGGTTGGCGAGCGCACGAAGCGCCGACGCAGTGCTGCGCTTGGCGCGCGCCTCGAAGGCGTTGCCCATCAGGATGAAGGCGGTGATCAGGATGACCGCCTCGTAGTACACGTCCGGGGCGACGCCGCGCGAGGCGAAGAACGTCGGGGCAAAGGTGGCGGCCGCGGAGTAGATGAAGGCCACGCCCGTGCCGACCGCGATGAGCGTGTTCATGTCGGCCGCGCCGTGCCGGGCCGCGGCCCAGGCGCGCGTATAGAAGTGCCGCCCGGCCCACGCCATCACCGCCAGCGTGGTGAGCAGCATGCCGACGCTGAGCACGTCCGGGTCGATCGCGTACGACCACGCCGCGTACTTCACGAAGAAGGGCGTGAAGATCCGCTCCTGCCAGAGCATCAGGGGGTCGTTGCCTGGTGCGCCGCTCACGTGCGACGTGAACATCATCAGCGGCATCGAGAAGAACATCGCGACGACGCCGGCGATGCCCGCCACGATGGCGCGCAGGCGCAGGGCGCGGAACTCGGCGTCCTGCTGGCGCTCGTTCTCGTCCTGCGCCTCGAGCGACGTCTTCTCGCCCTTCGGAATCTCCGCCTCGTACCCCGTGTCGCGGATCTTGTCGATCAGCGCCTGGGGAGACACCACGGTCGGGTCGAACGTGACCGTGGCGTTATTGAGCATGAGATTCACGTTGGCGTCGTGCACGCCGTCCACCTTGCCGAGGGCGCGTTGGACGCGGGACTGGCAGGCGGCGCAGGTCATCCCGCCCACGGGGATGGTGATGTGGGAGGATGTTTGCGAACGCGGAGGGACGGTGGTGGCCACGGCAAGCTCCTACGCGGTCGCGGCCGCGCGCGGGGTGTAGCCCTGGTCGCGCACGGCCTCGAGGATCTCCTCGACGGTGCGCTTCGCGGGATCGAACTGCAGCACGGCGCTGCCGATCTGGACCTGCGACACTTCGACGCCGTCGAGGGCGCGGAGCGCCTTCTGGACGGACATGACACAGTGGCCGCAGGACATACCATCGATGGTCAGGTTGAGGGAGGTCATTGGAGTTCTACGTCGTGGAAAGGGGAAGGGTGCAGGGTGTGGAAAGGGGAAGGGCGCGGGGTGTGGAAAGGGGAAGGGTGCAGGGTGTGGAAAGGGGAAGGGCGCGGGGTGTGGTGAAGGGAGCGGAGGCGGTCGTTCCCTGCACCCCTCACCACACCCTGCACCCTTCCCCTTTCCCGTAGTATTATATACCCCCCTCCCCTATGTCAAGCCCCCCGATCCCCGGCGCGGTTTCGCCCGAGCTCGCTACGTTTCTTCTCATGACCCCACCGCCCATTCCCCAGCGCACGCTCGGCACCTCGGGACTTCGCGTGTCCGCCCTCGGCCTCGGCTGCATGGGCTTCTCCGAGTTCTACGGCGATGCCGCCTCGCGCGCCGCCGTGGATGGCGTGGCCGTCATCCACTACGCCATTGACCGCGGCATTACGCTGCTCGACACGGCGGACATGTACGGCCCGTACACCAATGAAGAACTCGTGGGGCGTGCGGTGAAGGGACGTCGGGAGCGCGTGGTCATCGCCACCAAGTTCGGCATCGTGCGCGACGCCGCGGATCCGACGCGGCGCGCGGTGAACGGCCGGCCCGAGTACGTGCGCGCCTCGTGCGAGGGATCGCTCCGCCGGCTTGGCGTCGAGACCATCGACCTCTACTACCAGCATCGCCGCGACAAGACGATCCCCATCGAGGAAACTGTCGGTGCCATGGCGCAGCTGGTGCAGGAGGGGAAGGTGCGCTACCTCGGTCTCTCCGAGGTTTCCCCGGAGACGCTGCGCCGCGCGTGCGCCACGCACCCGATTGCCGCCGTCCAGAGCGAGTGGTCGCTCTGGACGCGGGACTGGGAGCGCACCACCTTCGCGGCGGCTCGCGCGCTCGGCGTGGGCATCGTGCCGTACAGTCCGCTGGGACGCGGCTTCCTCACGGGCACGGTGACCGCCGAGACGACGTTTCCCGTGGGCGACTACCGGCACACGACACCGCGGTTCGTCGGCGATAATCGCGCGGCCAATCTCCGGCTTGTCGAGGCGCTCATGGCGGTGGCCACACAACGCGGATGCACGCCGGCGCAGGCGGCGCTGGCGTGGGTGCTGTCGCGCGGCGACGACGTCGTGCCGATTCCGGGGACGACGAAGGCCGCGCGCATTGATGAGAATGCCGGCGCCCTCTTCGTTGAACTCGGCGCCGCTGACCTCGAGCAGCTCTCCGAGGCGATGCCGGCGGACGCCATCGCCGGCGACCGCTATCCGACGGGAATGCAGGCGTTCGTCGACCAGTAGCGTACTGCCAACACGAAGGGCGAAAGGCGCGAAGAACTTCTGGATCATTACACGGCGCGTCACGCAAGACTCTGCGTGACGCGCCGTTGTTCACAAGGGTTCCTTCGCGTCCCTTCGCGCCCTTCGCCCATCGCGGTTGTCGTCTACGAAATCGCCTACTTGAGCCGCGGGTTCGTCTTGCGCGCGCCCGGCGTGCAGACGGGCCACGTGGTGGGCGCGGGACCCATGCGTCCCGCCGGCGCGGCCGGCAGTGCGCTCAGGTCCACCCGCTCGCGCGTGATGAACTCCGGATCTTCCGACGCCAGGTACGCCAGGGACGCCACGAGGGTGGCGTTGGCCTTGAGGTCATCCATGGCCACCTTGTCGAAGGTGTCGCGGTTGGTGTGCCAGGTCAGCGTGCCGTAATCCCAGCTTACACCGCCCATGCCGAACGTCGGCACGCCGTGGCATGCAAACGACGCGTCGTCGCTGCCGCCGCTGCCCGGGCGGCCCGGTGATCCGTCATACGGGAGCTGCTTCTGCAACTCCGGCGGAAGCTGCGCGATCCACGCCGACAGGTGCTTCGCCGCGTTGGGCAGGCCGCTGGCGCCGATGCGCGTCACGCGTCCCGTCCCCGCGTCCTGATTGAAGATGGCCTGCAGGCCCTTCAGCACTTCGGGATGGTCCTCGGTGAAGACGCGCGATCCGATGAGTCCTTCCTCCTCTCCCGCCCACAAGCCGATGATGATGGTGCGCTGCGGCTTCGGCAGCACCTGCGTGAGGATGCGCATGGCCTCCATCATCGTCACCGTGCCGGTGCCGTTGTCGGTGGCGCCGCTTGCGCCATCCCATGAGTCGAAATGCGCCGACAGGACCACGTACTCGTCGGGCTTCGTGGTTCCGGGAATGCGCCCGATCACGTTCGCCACCGGCCGTTCGCCGAGGAGTTCGGCGTCAAGGTTGAGGCGAATCCGCGGACGCTGGTTGTTCTCCGTGAGGCGGAAGACGAGGCCGTAATCCTCGCACGAGAGTCCGACCGTCGGCACCTTGGTGGTGTACGTCTCGAAGACGGCGAACGTCCCCACGCTGTTCGTGGGGCGCGACGAGATGACGCCGGCGGCGCCGGCCTGCTCGAGCCGCACGGCCAGTTCCCCGCCGCCCAGCGCGAGACTAAGCCCGGTGCCGCGCACGTTGCGCCCGCTCCAGTCGCGCGTGTTGGCGGCGCGAATGGCGTTGTCCTTGGCCACCGACGCCGGCAGGCCGTTGCGCTGCCAGTCATCGGTGGTGCGGCACGAAGAGAACGGTGCGGAGACAAGCACCAGCTTGCCTTTCACGTTCGGCAGCCACTGCTGGAACTCCGTGCTGTCCTTGAACAGCGGGAGAATAATGGTCTCGGCGACCTTGTCCTTCTTGTTGGTGCCGGGACTGAAGCCAAGCATTGTCCCCTCGAGCGTGCGAACGCGCGGCGCGATGAGGTCAATGTGCGAGTGACCGCGGCGCCAGCTGCGCCACGTGCCGAAGGCCTCCTTGTTGGCCTCGATCCCGTAGCCGCCGAGGATGTTCATGGCCCAGCCCTGCGCGGCTTCCATGTCCGGGCTGCCAAGAAGACGCGGGCCGAGCGAGTCGAGCAGGACCTGCGCGAGCCGCGGTGCGTGTGAACTGTCCATGCCGAGCGTCCAGATGCGCTGGACGGCGGGGGGAATGGCGGGCGCATCCTGGGCGCGCAAAGACGCCGCGCCGGCGATGAGCGCGACGATGAAAAGAGAGCGACGCATATGAAAAGGAGGGATGAGGACGGGGTGCGGGGGGCGGGGGCGGGAACCTGATGAAATTACGCGTGCCCAAGCCCCGACGCTGGAACACTTCCAGCTACAGGCCCGGTGGCGGCGCCCAGGTGGCGAGCATCGCCTGCATCTGCTCGATCCGCACCGGCTTGACGATGTAGTCGTCCATGCCAGCGGCGGCGCATCGCTCGCGGTCTTCTGGCAGCGCTCCCGCCGTGAGCGCGATGATCACCGGCTGGGTCGTCAGCGAACTGGAGGCCCGGATGCGTCGCGTCGCCTCGAGTCCGTCAATCTCCGGCATGTTGACGTCCATGAAGACGAGATCCACATCTCCCTGCTCGACGATCTCCACGGCCTCGACGCCGTCGGACGCCGTGCGGAGCGAGACGTACCCCATCTTGCGCAGCATGGACTCGAAGAGGAGGCGGTTGACCGGACTGTCGTCGGCGACCACGATGCGCGTGCGAGGGGCGTCGGCCACCGGGGTCGGCGCCTCAACCGACGATGGCACCGTACGCGACGGGCGCACCTCCAGCACGTCGCGCAGTGCCGCGAGGAGCTGCCGACTGCGCACGGGCTTCGGCAGCCGTGCCTGCACGAGCCCCTCCGTCTCCTCGGCTCGGACGTCGTCCGCTCGTCCGGAAGACATCAGGATCATCGGCAGCGCCGCCGCCGTGCGATGGGCGCGCAGGGCCCGCGCGAGCGACAGGCCATCCAGGCCGGGCATCTCATGGTCGACAACCGCCACATCGAATGTCTCGCCGTGCAGCAGCCAGGCGAGCGCGTCCGAGCCCGTGGCCGCACATCGCGCCACCATGCCCGCACCCTCGACCTGCCGCTGCAGCACCTGCCGACTCATGGCATTGTCATCAACGATCAGCACGCGCTTGCCGCGCAGTCGGGCGTCCACTTCCGCCGGTGGCGCGGCCGCGCTTGCATCGCGGCACCGCATCAGGAACTCGAAGGTGGTGCCGACCCCTTCGGTGCTGCTGACCGAGAGCTGGCCGCCCATCAGCCCCACGAAGCGCGCCGAAATGGCGAGCCCGAGGCCGGTACCTCCATACCGCCGCGCCGTGGACGCGTCGGCCTGCGCGTACGGCTCGAAGATCCGCTGCAGGCGCTCCGGCGGAATGCCGACCCCCGAATCGCACACCTGCACGCGAAGGGTCAGTTCGTCGCCGTCACGACCGGCCACGTCGACGCGCACGCACACTTCACCGCGCGACGTGAACTTGATCGCGTTCCCGACGAGGTTGATCATGACCTGGCGGACGCGCAACTTGTCGAACGTGAGCAGGACCGGGACCGCGGAATCCACGAACGACAGCAGGTCGAGGCCCTTCTTGGTCGCCGTCGTCCCGAGGAGGGCAACGACATCCTCGATGGCCTCGCGCAGGTCCGCAACCACCGGGTCGAGTTCCACCTTTCCGGACTCGACCTTCGAGAAGTCGAGCACCTCGTTGATCACGCCGAGCATGGCCGCGCCGCTGCTCTGGATGATGTCGACGTAGCCCTGCTGCTCCGGCGACAGCGGCGTGGTGCCGAGGAGATCCGCCGTGCCGAGCACGCCATTCATGGGCGTGCGGATCTCGTGGCTCATCACGGCGAGGAACTCGGACTTGGCGCGCGTCGCTGCTTCCGCGGCCTCCTTTGCCTCCTGCAGCCCGCGCGTCAGCCGCTCCTGCTCGCGCCGCTTGGCGCGCATCACGAGCGCGAGATAGGCACCCAGCAGCATCAGCGCCACCGCCGATGCGATCAGCCACCGATTAAGGCGCAGCTCGCGGCGAAGCGCCGTGTTCTCCTGTTCGCGCTGCGAGTTCTCGTAGCCGATCTGCAGGTTCTGCAGCGCCCGGAACCGCTCCTGCCGCGACACAGACTCCTGCACGGCGGCCGCCCGGCGGCTGTACTGGTACGCCTTCTGCCATTCCCCGCGCGCAGCGTGGGCCTCGGCCACGTACCGCATGACCTCAGCGTCGGCGCTATCCTCGGCCAGTCGCTGCATCCCGTAGCGCAGGGCGTCGTCGGGACGGCCCAGACGCAACGACACCCGGGCGAGGTCGTTGTACACGTGCCGGCGCGTCACCGCCGACACCGAGTCCGAGCGGCTGACCTGCAGATACCGCTCCAGCGCCGCCCGGTACTGCCCGACGCCCTCGTACGACCAGCCAATCGTGCGCAACGCCGTGAGCGCATTCGACGCGGCCTTGAGCTCGGTCCAGCGCCGGTAGGCCGCCTCGCTGTTTGCCCGCGCCGAGTCGAACTGCTCCAGCGCGCTGTGGACCTCGCCGAGGCGACTGTAGGCGTACGCAATGCCGCTCGCGTTGTTGCGCCGCTGCTGCAGCCGCAGGGCGCGCCGCGCGTACCCGAGCGCCTGCTCCCGCTCGCCCTCGCGAAGAAAGGACGAGGCGATGTTGTTGAGGGCGTAGCCAAGCTCCACGTCGAGGCCCTTCGCCTCGGCCAGGGCCAGCGCGTCGAAGAAGTAGCGTGACGCCGTCTTCTCGTCGTTGAGCCACTGGTAGTAGACGCCCAGTTGGTTGAGGACCTGCGCTTCGCCGTCGGCAAACGCAATGCGGCGGGCGAGCTCCCGCGAGCGCAACGCGATGCGGATCGCGTCGCCCGGCTGCGTGCGACGCAGGGCCCAGGCGTCGGCGTTCAGCGTGCGCACCTGCGCGGTGTCGGGCAGGCGGTTGAACGCCGCCGAGTCGCGCGCCGGCGCCTGGGCGGCCAGCACGCGCGCGGTCACCAGCAGGATCGGAAGCGCGAGCGTCAGGCGGCCCATTGCGGGGATGCTTCGGCGGCAGGAAGTCATGGAATTGACGGCCACGGGCGGAGCCCGCGCAAGGCACCGGGCACCCGAGATGCCATCGATGCGGCCACTACTGTAAGTTATCGGCTCGCCGGAGTGTTCCCACGTCGCGACCGCCGTTCCGCCCTGCTCGATGCGCTTGTGTTGCCGCCGCGCTCCTCGTGCTCGGCAGCAGTGGGCGCGCGTTCGGTCAGGGCGTCCCGGACAGTGCCGGCACCGCGCGCGACTCGATCAGGGCTCGCGTCGCGCAGCAGCTCACCACCGTGATCGTCACACCGGGGACCTACGGCCTGCTGTCGCCCGTCCGTGGCAGCGCCCAGTCGCTCGGCCGCGAGGCGATTCTCACCCGGCCGCAGCTCGGCGAGGATCTCTTTCGCTCGATCCAGCGCCTGCCCGGGCTCGCCAGTTCGGACTTTGGCGCGTCGTTTCATGTGCGCGGCGCCGAAGTGGACCAGCTCCACGTTTCGCTGGACGGGCTGGAATTGTACGAGCCCTTCCATATGAAGGACTTCGACAACGCGCTGTCCATTCTCGACGTGCGGAGCGTGGAGGGCATCGACCTCGTCACGTCGGGCTTCACGTCGGAGTACGGCGGACGCCTCGGGAGCGTGCTGTCCATCCGCTCGCGAGCGCCGCGCACGGACCGCATGCGCACGTCGCTCGGTGTCAGTGTCTCCAACCTGCGCGCGCAGGCCGAAGGCGGGTTCAGCGACGGCCGCGGTGGGTGGAGCCTTGCCGCGCGACGCGGCTACCTGGACCTGGCGCTGCGGCTCGCCGGGCGCAGCGACTCGCTGTCGCCCACGTACAACGACCTGTTCGCGACGGTGACGTGGGAGGCAGGCCCGCGTCACCGCATCGCGGCACACGCATTGCTGGCGGATGATGTGATGGAGTATCGCGTCAAGGACGGCGGCATCGCGAGCCGCTATGCCAGCCGGTACGGCTGGGTGACGTGGGACGCCGACGTCACGCCGACGCTGACGGCGCGCACGGTCGCCTCGGTCGGGCGGCTCGCCTGGGCACGCACGGGCGATGCGCAGATCGTGTCGGGGGGGCCGCGCTCGACGGTGGATGACGATCGGTCCGCCGGGTTCGCGGGCGTGCGGCAGGACTGGATGTGGTCGGCGAGCGAGCGCGTCATCCTCAAGTTCGGCGCGGAATGGAAGCCCGCACGGGCCGAGTACGAGTATGACGGCGTACGCATCCGCCGCGTCGTCATCGCGGACACGATCGCGCGCATTCCGACGCTGGTTTCCTCCGGCCGTTCGGTGCGCGGCAGCCAACTCGGCGCGTACGTCGCGCCACGTCTGCGCCCCGTGCGATGGCTCGTGGCCGAGTTCGGCGTGCGCTACGATCGCACCACATGGTCCGGCGACGCGTCGATGAGCCCGCGGGCCAACGTCCTGCTCACGCTGTCGCCCGCCACGACGCTGCGATTGGCCGCCGGGCGGTACACCCAGCCCCGTCAGGCCTTCGCGCTGCAGGTGCAGGACGGAGTCACGGAGTTCGGTCGGGCGGACGAGTCGCAGCACCGCGTGATCGGACTCGAACATCGCCTCGGGCGCAGCGCGCTGGCCCGCGTCGAGGCGTACGAGCGGCGCGTGACGCGGCAGGAGCCGCGCTTCATCAACCTGCGTGGCGACCTCCGCGTCTTCCCCGAGCTCGAACCGGATCGCATCCTCCTCCCGGCGACCAGCGGCCGGGCGCGCGGACTCGAGTTCAGCCTGCGCGGGCTCGGACAAGGCGGCGTCGACTGGGCGGCGAGCTACGCGTTCGCACGCGTAACGGACCGCGTGGGCACCACCGACGTGGCGCGCACCTGGGACCAGCCGCACAGCATTTATCTCGATGCCACGTGGCGCCCGCAGGGCGGCCAGTGGCACTTCAGCATCGCGAGCCAGGCACACAGCGGCTGGCCCGAATCGCCGGTGCGCTTCGTCCTCGATACGGTCAAGAACTCGAAGGGTACGATGAGCAGCACGGTACTGACCGTCTACGGCCCGGTCACGGCGCTCGGCACGCTGCGCCTGCCGTGGTACCACCGCGTGGATGCGCGGGTGACGCGCGAGGCCACCTTCGGTCGCTGGCACGTGGCGGGGTTTGTGGACGTGTTCAACGTCTTCGACAAGGAGAACCCGGCGGCCATCCGGTACAAGACGTCGTCGGCGAACAACCGGATAACCGTGACGCGCATTCCGGAGCTGCTGCTCGGCTGGCTGCCGAGCGCGGGAATCACGGTCGAGTTTTGAGGCGCGGGGCACCCCCTTGACGCAGCAATATTTCTTGATATAATACCTGCATGGTCAACGCCATCCGCACCATCGCCCGCACCGCCGAACCCGATCTCGCGCGAGCCGAATCGCTGTTTCACGCGCTCTCGGACGCGACGCGGCTCTCGATTCTCGAGATGCTGCGCGACGGCGAGCGCTGCGTCTGCGACCTGCAGGCCGAGCTGGACGCTGCACAGTCGCGGTTGTCGTTTCACCTGCGCGTGCTCAAGGAAGCCGGGTTGGTGACGGACCGCAAGGACGGGCGGTGGTCGCACTACCGCATCGTGCCCGGCGCGCTGCGCGAAGTGCACGACCTCGCCGTCGGAATGCAGCCCCGCAAGGGCGAGCTCCCCGTGCGTCGAGCGCCCTCCTGCTGCTTCTGACGTCTTTTTTTTGACTGTATTCATCAACATTTCTTGATTACTTTTCCATCGAGGGACCCATGAACGCCGCAACACACGAAGACACGACGAAGGTGCCGTCCACGCTCGAGGGAATCCGCGCCACGGTGGCGGCGCGCTACGGCGCCGCCGCCCAGCGCGTGACCGACAGCGCCACCACGGCATCCAGCTGCTGCGGTCCGGCCGACGGCTCGAGCGGATGCTGTGGTGCCACCAGTGAGTCGTGGGATCCCATCACGAACGACCTGTATGAGGCCGGCGAAATGGCGGGCCTCCCCCCCGAGGCGCTGCTCGCCCCCCCCCGCTGCGGCAAACCCACCGCGCCGGCGGGGCCCCCCCCGGGGGCGGGGGGGGGCGGCCCCGGGGGGGGGGGGGGGCGCGGTTGGCGGGGGGGTCCGGTTTTTGGTCATCCCAACTCCCCCCGCCCAACTCCGAGTGGTCCCCGGGGGCCCCCTGCCCCCGCCGTTCAGCCAGTGGCGCGTCACCGTCGTAAAGGTAGTTGGCGACGTAGCCGAACAGCAGCGACTTCGAGAACGGCGACGGCGTTGCCGACTCGACGTGGACGACGCGGATGGCGCGGCTCTGCACGCGCGACAGGATGTCGGTGAGCGCCGGCAGGTCGAAGATGTCGCGCAGGCACTCGCGATAGGTCTCGAGGATGATCGGAAA